>JAEEGI010002189.1_pt1 | contig 48439 bp, 29 predicted proteins | sample 8958751 | NCBI WGS metagenome assembly JAEEGI01 (sample SAMN16246545, study PRJNA631951) | gut metagenome | biome: gut microbiome; feature: rumen; material: KS-attached | host: Bos | place: Iran: Karaj | collected 2018-10
CCATCGTCAACGAGGCAGAGGAAAAGGCTTTCTTTGGCTCCGTCGCACAGGATCTGGGTTACGACCATTATAAGAATGCATTCGACGTATCCAATGAGGGTTACCTTTTCAAAATTTCGAGAATCACTGGTGGACGTTCCTTGAAACTCGTTACCCCTGACGGTGAGGAATACCAGATTGATGGTGGCGTTGGCTATCTGAACTCACAGGCTGCTACTGGCGACTGCTGTTTTATTAACGGCCTCAACAACCAGAGGGGTTACGACATCCCCGATGGTGCTGTCTGGGACATACAATATGTTGAAGGTAAAGGCTGGACGCTAAAGAACGTCGGTACAGGCAAGTATCTGAAAGATGCGACTGCCGCCAGGTATGACGAACCCACCTACTTCACCTTCTGTACGCTGAAGGAGGATACTTCTACCGACATTCGTCAGGCTACGCAGAACCGTCATGAGCGGATGGCTGATGACAGGATTTACAACCTCGCCGGCCAGAGAGTGAGCAGCGACTACAAGGGCATTGTGATCATCAACGGAAAGAAAATTATCAAACAATAAAAACTAACCATCATGAAACGAACATTATTATCATCTATCATGCTGTGCATGGCCTCATGGGGCATCGCCCAGCCACAAGGAGGCTTCGGAGGCTTCCAGGTTCCACAAGTAAAACTGGAGACCAGCCAGGAGTGGAAAGACGTGAACTATGCAGGCGACGAACAGGCCTATCACACCTGTGACATTTACTTGCCTAAGGAAGAGAAAGACAGTTATCCCGTGGTGATCCATATCTACGGCAGCGCATGGTTCAGCAACAGTAGCAAGGGCATGGCCGACATTGGCACCATCGTCAAGTCGCTGTTGGAGGCTGGCTATGCCGTAGTCTGCCCCAACCATCGTTCGAGCATGGACGCCAAGTGGCCCGCACAGATCCACGACATCCGTGCCGTCATCCGTTTCGTACGCGGAGAGGCCAAGAAGTATAAGTTCGACACCTCGTTCATCGCCACCAGCGGATTCTCTTCTGGTGGACACCTCTCCTCAGTAGCTGCCACTACCAGTGGTCTGAAGCAGACGAAGGTGGGTACGGTGGACATCGACCTCGAAGGCAATCTGGGTAATTATCTCCAGGAGAGCAGTGCTGTCAACGCTGCCTGCGACTGGAGCGGTCCCGTAGACCTGACAGCGATGGACTGCGGTGAATCGATGAAGATGGGAGACAACTCGCCCGAGGACGTCATCCTGAACTCGAAGCTCGCCAAGGAGCCGGACAAGTATCTCAGTCTGAGTGCCACTAACTATGTCGATCCCAACGATCCGCCGGTGATCATCTTCCACGGCGACAAGGACAACGTCGTACCCAACTGTCAGGGTAAGAAGTTTTTCGAGCTATTGAAGGCTGCGGGTGTGAAGACCGAGGCGACGTTCCCAGCCGAGGGCAGTCACGGTGGTCCCCAGATGTACACCGAGGAGAACCTGCAGAAGATGGTACACTTCCTGGACTGTGTCCGTCAGAAGGGTGCCTGCTGCAAGGATAAGTGTTGTAAGGAGGGCAAGTCGCGCATCGTCGAGGACGGGGGAACTGGTGCCTACAAAGCCATCATGAAGGAAGAGGCCACCCTGCCCGAGCATACCGTATTCGTGCCGCAAGACCTCGCACCGTTCGGTGGTGAGAAGCTGCTGCCTGTGCTTGTCTGGGGCAATGGTGCTTGTGCCAACTCCCCCTGGGAGCACATGAACTTCCTCAACGAGATTGCCTCACAGGGCTACATCGTCCTCGCCACGGGTATCATTCCCATGACGGACGAATGGTACAAAGGGCCGATGTCTCGCACGGAGCAGCAGATAGAGAGTATCGACTGGATTATCGCCCAGAATGCAGATCCTGCCTCTCCCTATTACCAGAAGATTGACGTGAAGAACATCTGCGTCTCAGGTATGTCGTGCGGCGGCTTGCAGACACTCTTCAACTGTGCCGACAAGCGCATCAAGGCACTGATGATCTGCAACAGCGGACTCTTCAACCAACAGAATGCCAACCAAGCCGTTGGTGGCATGCCCATGCCCCCGAAAGAGAAACTGAAGGAGATCCATACACCTATTATATATATATTAGGTGGTAAGGAGGACATCGCCTATGAGAACGGTATGGATGACTTCCACCGTATCGACCACGTACCTGCCTATGCAGCCAACTTCCCCGTGGGTCATGGCGGCACATACCGCGAACCTCACGGTGGCGAGTTCACCGTAGTAGCTCTGGCATGGCTCGACTGGCAGTTGAAGGGTAACCAAGAGGCCGCCAAACTGTTTAAGAATGGTGAGCTGAAGAACCGTAAGGACTGGACTCTGGAGAGTAACGGGAAGTAGTTGATTGTTTACGGTTTACAGTTTACGGTTTACAGATGATTACTTTAAGCAATAATAAGTGGAGCAAGTTGCTGGGTGCAACTTGCTTCATCATTTTTGTATCGAATGCTTCTGCACAGGTGACTTCACCTAACGGGCGGATCTCCGCTCAGGCGGAAGGATCGACACTCGTCATCAGCTACGAGGGGAAAAAGGCCCTGCAGATGGAAGACCTGAGTCTGGACAGTAAAGGTCTGACTTTTATCCGTAGCATCAAGGACGACTATCGCATGCTGACTGGCAAACGGCTCGTCTGTTCTAACGAGGGCAACGAATATGTAGCCTCGCTGGGGGAGGGTGTCAAGATGGTGTTGCGACTCTATAACGACGGCATCGCTTTCCGCTATGACTACCCTGAAACATGGACAGGCAACGATCCGACCGTCTTCCTTATCCCCGAGGGGACACGCCGATGGATGGAGCAGTGGACAGACTCCTACGAGGGCTACTTCCCCTTGTCGACAACCTACAAAGTGCAGCCCATACCTTCATTCAGCGGTATCTCTAAGAGTGAGGAGGGCTATAACAACCGTTGGGGCTTCCCTGCCCTGTTGGAGCCGGAAGACGGACTCTTCGTGCTCCTCTCCGAGGCAAACATCGAGCGCGGACAGAGTGCGGCATGCCTTTACAACGGACGGAGCAGCGAGAGCCATCCGAGCTCGCTCGAAGATGGCCGAGTCGTGACGGACGAAGGCAAAGCCAACGACAAGGAACGCTATAAGGTCGTACCCGCAGAATTCTCCACACCTCCCACTCCTCACTCCTCGAAACACACCCCTTGGCGTGTGGCCATCATCGGCAGTTTAGGCGATGTAGTAGAATCGACACTCGTCACGGATGTCAGTAACCCCAGTCAGATAGCAGACACCAACTGGATACAGCCGGGAGTCGTGTCATGGATCTACTGGGCCTACAACCATGGCTCAAATGATTACAGCATCATCAAGAAGTATGTGGACATGGCTGCCACACTCCATCTGCCGTATGTGCTGATCGATGCCGAATGGGATCAGATGAACCAGCTCGCCAGCAACGAGGGGAAGACTATCGAAGACGCCATCGCCTATGCCAGGGAAAAAGGTGTCAAGCCCTTGATCTGGTATAACTCCAGCATCGGATGGGTGGACGGTGCCCCTACGCCAAAGTACCGTCTGAACAAGCCAGAAGACCGTGAGAAGGAGTTTGCCTGGTGTGAGAAACTGGGTGTTGCCGGTGTGAAGATCGACTTCTTCTCGGGCGACAACCAGAAGAACATGGACTTCTGTCTGGATTTACTAGAGAGTGCCGCCCGCCATCATCTGCTCGTCAATTTCCACGGGGCCACTATTCCCAGAGGCTGGCAACGTACGTGGCCAAACCTCATGAGTACGGAAGGCGTTTACGGGGCTGAGTGGTACAACAATGTGCCCACCTTCACGGCGAAGGCCGCTGCACACAACGCCACCCTACCCTTCACTCGCAATGTCATTGGTCCTATGGACTACACCCCCTGTGCATTCAGCGACTCGCAACACCCGCATATCACTACCCACGCCCATGAACTGGCACTGACCGTGCTCTTCGAGAGTGGACTGCAGCATCTGGCAGACAAACCCGAGAGTTACCTCACGCAACCACAAGAAGTACAGGACTTCCTTAGCCACCTGCCTGCCGTATGGGATGAGACCCGTTTCGTGAGCGGTTATCCTGGAGAAAGTGCCATCCTGGCCCGCCGTAGTGGCGACACATGGTACATCGCAGGTATCAATGGTACCGATGAACAGAAAGAACTGACGCTACCAACAGGTATTCTCTCACCTCTCACCTCTCACCTCTCACCTCTAAATATCACAGCCTTCCTGGATGCAGGTGAAAGGGAATGGCAGATTCTACCATCAGTCACGCAATTGCCTGCCACTGTTTCTTGTCGTCCTCGTGGAGGTTTTGTCTATGTCATCAAGTATAAAGAGTAGTTCTTCAGAGAAACATGGTTACTTTCTCGCAGAAAGTAGCCTTGAAACTCATAGAAACCAAGGCGCTTTCTCATAGGAACCAGGCTACTTTCTACGAGAAACCAGGGTTGAAACTTGACAGAACGACTAAATAAAAGAGATGTCCGTATGAAGGGTATACCGCTCTTAAAAGACGTAAAATTGTAACATAAGTACAAATTTATATAACATATTTTTATAATTGTTACTTTTAATAAAGTTTTAGGTACAAACGACAAAATCACTATAAATTATTTACAATAACTTTGCACCCGAAAAATTGAGCAAACCAAACTTAGTTAATTATTAACAATATATTATAACCAAAAATTATCTTACTAATTAAATTAATTATGTGGAATTTTAAATCACTGCAAAAGCCATTAATGGCATTGTTCCTGCTCTGTTTGTTCCCTCTGGGAGCTATGGCTCAGAGCATTCTAAAAGGAACGGTGAATGATGAAGCAGGCGAACCGGTCATCGGTGCGACTGTGAAAGTGCAGGGTAGCCAGAAAGGCGCTATTACCGATTTCAACGGTAATTTCTCCGTCGAGGCTGAACCAAACGCCACCCTCACCATCTCTTATGTGGGTTATGAGACCCAAAACGTAAAAGTCGCCGGAAGGAACGACATCGTGATCACCCTGAAAGAGGACAACACGACTCTGAATGACGTGGTGGTCATCGGTTATGGTACGATGAAGAAAAAGCTCGTGACAGGTGCTACTGTTCAGGTGAAGGGTGATGAGATCGCCAAACTGAACACCACCAACGCTCTCGAAGCTATGCAGTCAAGCACGCCTGGTGTACAGATTACCCAGAGTTCTTCACAGCCTGGTAAAGGTTATAAGGTTTACATCCGTGGTATTGGTACTACCGGTAACTCTACTCCTCTGTACGTTATTGACGGTGTAGCAGGCGGTAACCTTGACGGCATTAACCCGAACGACATTGAGAGCATCGACGTGCTGAAGGATGCTGCTTCTGCAGCCATCTACGGTGCCCGTGCTGCTAACGGTGTGATCCTGGTTACTACCAAGCAGGGTAAGGCTGGTAAGATTGAGCTCAGCTACAACGGTGCTATGGGTTGGTCTAACGCCTACAAGCGCCCGCAGCTTCTCAATGCTCAGCAGTACATGACAATCATCGACGAGTACACTTTCAACACTTCTGGCCAGAAGATGGATTGGGCTGGCTATGCTCCTGCTGACATCCTCGCAAAGGTCAATAACGGTTGGGAAGGTACTGACTGGTGGGGTGCATTCGAAAACAAGAATGCTCAGCAGCAGAATCATTCAGTGACTCTGACTGGTGGTACTGACCGTTCTAAGTTTGCCATGTCTTACACCTATACCGGCAACGAAGGTATCATGGGTGCAGACAGAGCTTCTTACTACAAGCGTCACACTATCCGTATCAACAGCGACCATGTGCTTCTGAAGGCTAAGGACTTCGATGCTATCACCATCGGTGAGAACATCTCTATTGGTTATAACAAGAACCACGACCTGGCTGAGGACGGTATGTATTGGAGCTACATCCACAGCTTGCTCCAGACTTGTCCGCTCGTACCGCAGTACGCTGACAATGGTGACATCTATTACTATCAGGACTTTGATGGTAATGTTAAGTATGGTCAGGGTTGGAATGCTTCTTTGTTCAGCAACCCCTGGGAGAACCTCGAGAAGGGTGGCTTCAACTCTATGGCAGAGAGCCGCAGCATTAATGCCAGCGCTACTGCTTTCATGACTATCCAGCCTATCAAGGGTCTGAGATTCCGTTCTCAGTTCAACTATTGGTGGGGCGCCAATGCATATCGTAACTACAATGAACCACGTTCTTCTGGTTATGGTAATGCTACATCTCCTATTTATAGTGTTAACCAGAGCGCTTCCTTGAATACAGGATGGTCAGTTGAAAACACTCTGACTTACGATCTCCCCATCATTTCTGGTCACAAGATCAGTGCCATGGTTGGTCAGACATTCCAGAGCACTGCTTGGAGTCAGAACATGGGTGGATCCAACAAGGTTAATTATGGCGACCAGCTCGCAACTCTGAAGGGTTGGGATTCTGCATACCTTTCAAACGTCAAACTGGTCAACGCTACCGATGCAACTTTGACTGGTGGTATCAATGATGAGGAATACCTCGCTTCTTGGTTCGGTCGTTTGACTTGGGACTGGAACGAGACCTATATGGCAACTGTTACCATGCGTTACGATGGTTCAAGTATCTTTACCGATGGTAAGCGTTGGGGCTTCTTCCCCTCTGTATCTGCAGGTTGGGTAGTTTCTAACGAGAAGTTCATGGAGGGCACCAAGAGTTGGCTCGACTTCTTCAAGCTTCGTGCTTCTTGGGGTCAGAACGGTAACTGCTCTATTAACAAGTACCAGTATCTGGCTACTATCGCTCTGTCAGGCGAGGCATACGACAGCGGTTATAAGTTCGCTTCCGATTTGGCCACATCTGTTGCAGGTACCCCGAATGTTGGTGCTTACGCAAACATCGTGCCTAACCCCGACCTCACTTGGGAGACCTCTGAGCAGCTCGACTTCGGTTTCGACGCTCGCTTCCTCAACAGCCGTCTGGGCTTGAACTTCGACTGGTATAAGAAGACCACTAAGGACTGGCTGATCGGCGGTAACCTGCTGGCTATCTATGGTACCAATCCTGCTGCCATCAATGGTGGTGACGTGGAGAATACCGGTATTGAAATCGCTCTTACTTGGAACGACCGCATTGGTAAGGACTTCAGCTATAACATCGGTGTGAACTTCGCTACCAATAAGAATAAGGTAACACGTATCGCTAACGACAACCACTACATCAATGGTCCTAGCGGCGTGCTCTCACAGGGTACTGAATATTGCTACCGTGCAGAGGAAGGCAAGCCTATCGGTTACTTCTTCGGTATGTCTTACAGCGGCATCTGGCAGAATCAGGAGCAGATCGACGCTGCACGTCAGGCAGGCAAGGCCGTTCTTGATAACGCACAGCCTGGTGACTGCATCTGGGATGACTGGAATGGTGATGGTGTGATTACCTACGCAGAAGGTGCTACAACCGACCGTCATGAGATTGGTAATCCTAACCCGGACGTGATGCTTGGTGTAAACCTTGGTCTCGGCTATAAGGGCTTTGACTTCGCTATCAACGGTGCCGGTGCATTCGGCATGCAAATCATGCGTTCTTACCGTTCATTCTCTGATGCTCCTTATCAGAACTACGATACCACCATCCTGAACCGTTGGTATGGTGAGGGTACTTCAAACAGCCAGCCACGTATTTCAAGTACTGGTAGTGAGAATACCAACTGGGTATCTAACCGTTACATGGAGGATGCAGACTACTTCAAGATCAAGACTGTAACTCTCGGTTACGACTTCAAGAACATTTGGAAGGGTTGCCCGTTCCAGCAGCTCCGCTTCTATGTGCAGGCTCAGAACCTCATGACCTTCACTGGTTACACCGGCCTCGATCCTGAGGTAGGTAACTCTGCAGGTGGTAGTGGTTGGGCATCTGGTATCGACCTGGGTCTCTACCCGCCATCTCGTACATATTTGGTTGGTGCAAGCATCAAGTTCTAATTGAAAATTGAAAATTGATAATTAATATGAAGAAATATATTTTATCAGCATTAGTTGTTTCAACAGCAACTGTGTTTACAGCTTGTAACGATATGCTGGACACTGATCCGCGTGTTACAGATCTGACAGCTGCTACATTCCCTGGTAAGCCTGGTGATGTAGAGGCGTTGAATGCAGCTACCTATAGTATCATGAATACACTGGGTGGCGGAGACCAAAGTGGTATTTTGAACAATCCTTTCTATTGGTGGTCATTGATGTCTGACGACTGTTACGGAAGTGGTGGTCTGCAGGATAATGTGGCTAAGTCTCTGCATCACTTCACAACGGCTAGCTCAAACCAGTATGAGCAGGATTTCATCCTTCTGTATGGTGGTATCTCACGCGCTAACAACCAGATTGAGACCATTGATAACGTGGTTTGGACTGACGCTCAGAAGGCTCAGCGCAATCAGCTCCTTGGTGAGGGTTACTTCATGCGTGGACTCTATTACATGTGGCTCAGCCAGATGTACGGAGATGTACCTCTGATTACATCTACCGTCATTACGGACGAGATGCAGCAGCAGGTAAGTGCTGAGGATGCTATTTATCCCCAGATCATTTCAGACTTTGTTTCTGCTAAGAATCTGATGAAGCCCGAGAGAGCCAATGGTTCTGGTCATGCTGACAAGTTCGCTGCTGAGGCTTTCATTGCTCGTGCATATATGTTCTGGGCTGGCTTCTATAAGGGTGTCAAGGATCTTTCAACTGGTTCTGGTCCTGCCATTACTTTGGTAGAGCAGGAAGGTTGCTCTGGTGGTTCTCTTTCTCAGGCAGACGTTGTTGCTGGTTTGAAGGACATCGTTTCCACTGGTGGTTACGAACTTCTTCCAGACTTCCGCTCACTCTGGCAGTATTCTAACAGCTTGCTGTGGGATGAGGCACATGATAACGCAGATGGCACTGGCAATGCAGAAGGTACCCATGCTTACGCTTTCATCGCAGACATGGACCGTGCAAACTGCTTCGATCAGCCCGGTATGGGTAATGGTAACAAGGAGGAGATTTTCCAGATTCAGTTTATGAATGCTTCTAAGTGGGCTATCGGTGGTACATACAACAACCCGCGTATGTATTCTAACTACCTCTCATGCTTCTGGGGTCTTCGTAATGGTGCTACCAATGATAATGGTCGCCGTGACAAGACTTATCCGTTCAACCAGGGTTGGGGTCAGGGTACTCCTTCTTGCAACCTTTGGGATGACTGGACAGATGCTGAGAGAAAAGGCGAATACACCGATATACGTAAACTCGGCACTATGATCGACCTCGAGAATGAGCTTGAAGCCTATACCTACGAGAAGGATGACAACGAGGAGTCTGGCTATGGTGTCAAGAAGTACGCTGATGTCAACCTCGACGCTTGCGCTGCAGACAACGATTCATGGTGGTCAAAGTGCGAGGGCTATTCATCCAGCTCACTGGATAACAAACAGCAGGGTGACCACTTCGAGGATTACTACCTGATGCGTTATGCTGATGTTCTTCTGATGCTTTCTGAGCTTACTGGTGATGTTTCTTACATGAATCAGGTTCAGGCTCGTGCAAAGGTTCCTCTGACAACTTCATACTCTCTGGAGGCTCTTCAGAATGAGCGTCGTTGGGAGTTCGCATTTGAGGGTCTTCGTTTCAACGATATGCGTCGTTGGTCTGGTATCAACTCTGGCGAAAGCTCTTACGCTGCTAAGGCTCTTGAAGCACAGAAGGGTAAGATGATTGTATGCTATGGTCAGAAGGGTGCCAAGATTCCTATGGCTCACATGACTTGTTCTTGGGCAAAGCGTTATGCTGATACCAACGGCTTCCTGCCGAAGCCTCAGGCTCAGATTACTCTGATGAATGGTAAGATGCAGCAGAACCCAGGATGGGATGAAAATGCATCTGCTGCAGAGTACACATATAAAGTTCTGTATTAATATTTAATAAGTAAACAAAATGAAAAAGATATTTATATTGCTTGTTGTCGCAGTATGCGCTTTCGCAGCCTGTGATCCTATCCATGAGGATATCAGCAATGCAGGCCACATCACTCTTGACGAGCTCAAGGCCAAGTCCACTGTTACTGTGGACAAGGCATCCAGCGGCCTGAATGGTAACGTTATTACCTGCCAGACCTCAGCACCTGTCAATGCAAAATGGACGCTTGGTGGTAAGGATCTTATCGGTAACTATGCTTGGAAGAAAATGAAGCTTGGTGACCATATCGTTACTCTGACGGCTCTTTGCCCTGATGGCACTGTGCTGACAGCTGATTACCCCGTTTCTTGTCAGGAAATCACCGATCCTCTGGTGAAGTACTACATCTATGGTGATCCTGCTAATGCAGCTACAGAGCCTCCATTCGTGCCTGGTGCATGGGATGCTGCTGCTATGCGTTTCAGCTCTACTGAGGGTGCACACCTGCCCACTATTCCCGATGATGTTTACTTCGGTCTGAAGACCTTGATCTTCGACGTAGCAGATGTAACTGCCGACTTTGACCTGAAGGTCATGAACGGTTGGTGGAGTAACACCTATTACGATCACGTGAAGTGGGTGGATGGTCTGAATGAACTTCAGATTACTCAGACACTGGCTGACGAGTGCGCTAAGGGTGGTGAAGGCCGTGACCTCGACCTCATGCTCTACAGTGGTTCTATGACGCTGAAGTCTGTTTACTATGAGGAATAATCATTCTTAAACAGAATTATTAATAAGGCTGGCTCAATCATGAGCCAGCCTTTTATAGCATTAAAAATGATAAATAAAAGCAAACTATCTGAGACCGTCCTTTATGTAAGTCTGTTGGCTTTCATATCCTTTGTTATATATATACTATATATTAATTTAGAGGTATTCTACACGGCACAAGACCGTTCCGAGTTCATCTTCGGAACACCCTTCTTCCATACACTCATGTCAAAGCCCTTTGGCTTGATGCAGTATGTGGGAGCCTGGCTCACGCAGCTATGCTATAGGCCATCGTTAGGTGCAAGTATCATGATGATCATCTGGACACTCATATTCTATGTGGGTACCAAAGCATTCCGGTTACAGGAAAGTGCCTCGGCGCTGATGCTCTTGCCTGTTGCCTGTCTGCTGGCCTCTGTTGTCGATTTGGGCTATTGGATTTATATCTCCACCATCAGAGGCTATTGGTTCTCACAGTCCGTAGGTTATCTCGTCATGCTGTTGCTTTTGTGGGCAGCACGTTGCACCCCACGCAAATGGCATTTGATCTGGTATCTGATAGCCGTTTGCATCTACCCGATACTGGGATGGTTTGCTTTACTGTTCGTATTATGTCTCGCGTTTACGGATAAATTGACCTGGCGCGAATATCTGGGGCTATTCCTGCTCATCTTTACCGCCAGTATATGGCATACTCAATGCTATTCGAATCTGAGATTCAACGATGTCGTGATGGCAGGTTTCCCACGCTTTGAAACCCCGATGGACACCAGCAAACATCTCTCTATCCCGTTCTGGGTGCTGGGAGTTGTCTCTGTGTTCATTCCAATCTGTGGGCGCTATTTGGCCAAGATCTCCGCTCATAAAGAGCCTTCTGTCATACATCGTCTACTGTTGATCGGGAACGCTCCAATCTGTGCCGCTGCAGGTATCATCTTTACCTGTACGCTCATGTTCCACGATCGAAACTATATCGACGAGATGCGCATGGTGCGCTATGCTGCCGACGATAACTGGCAGGCTGTGCTTCAGATAGCGGAAGAGAATAAGAAGCCTACCAGTACGATGGTATTCATCAAGAATATCGCCCTGATGAACGAAGGCGACCTACTCGACCGTTCGTTCAAACTGGGCAACAATGCCGTCAACATTACCAATCCCGATACACTCCACGTCACCCTTTTGGACATCGCATCGCCCTTGGTCTATTACAACTACGGCATGATGAATGAAGCGATCCGTCTGAATTTCGAAAATGCCATACAGGCAGGCTTCTCGCCCTTCTACCTGAAGATGCTGGCCCGCTGTGCACTGGCTGTCGGCGATCAGAAACTGGTAGAACGTTATACGACCATATTGCATCATCATCCGTTATACGGTAACTGGCAACCAGCTCCGGTTTCGGATAAGATTAAGGCACTTCAGAAATGCTACACCGACGAGCTCACCGGTGTCGAGGACAGCGAGAGCTATCTTGTCAACGGCATCAGCCTCTGGTATGAATCCGATAGTAAAGTGGCCTCGGAACAAGCTCTACTCTACTCTATGTTACGTTGCGACTCCCGTCGCTTCTGGCCTTCGCTGCGGAACTATGTGAAGCTGCACCTCGACGAGGAATTCCCTCTGCATGCACAGGAGGCTTATATTCTGTTTATGGATAAGGCTCCAGAAGAGAAACGTATGATGCTCCCTGTTGAGCAATCTGTTTTCGAGCGCTATAAGCAATTCTGGGCGACCATGGAGAAAATCGCAAAGCCTGGTGCGACTGTTGAACAGGTTGGTGAGGATATGCGTCAAGAATTTGGAGACACCTACTGGTGGTACAACATCTTTGGCAGAAAGCCACTTAATATACATGGCAAGATTGGAAACGAAATACATGCGTAAGAAAACAATGAAAAGAGAGATATACCCCTATTTCCAGCTTCTGGCTATAGCCGTGATGCTGCTTTTGTCATCGTGCTGGAATCACCCCGATGTGCCTTCTTCATCCAAAGAAGCCAAGAGTCTACCAGCCATCTTCCCCGATTATTGCAATGTCACCGTGCCTTGTAATATCGCACCGCTCAACTTCATGCTTCCGGCTGACCAGTACGAAGCATGCGTAGCTCGTCTTACGACACCCGATGGCCAGCAGCAGACTTACGGTTCTGGTGTGAAGGTGCAGATACCCGAGTCTGACTGGCACACGATGCTCGAGGCGTCGAAGGGTAAGAGTATCAAGGTAGAGGTCTGGGGACAGAAAGCTGGCGAATGGCTGTCGTATAGTCCGTTTGAGATACATGTAGTCGAAGATCCTATCGATGAATACCTGTCGTATCGCCTCATCGAACCGTCGTATGTCGCATGGACCTACATGGAGATTGCCCAGCGCAACCTCACCACGTTTGATGAGACACAGATCTTCAACAACGAGATAACTATGAACAACAAGAGCATAGGTCAGTGCATCAACTGTCACAGCTATCAGAACTACAAGACCGACAATATGCTCTTTCACGTGCGTCTCTCAAATGCCGGTACTGTCATCGTCAACGACGGTAAGGTCTCAAGAGTTAATATGAAGCGCGACTATACCATCTCTGGGGGTGTTTATCCCTCATGGCACCCTACCGCCAAGCTCATCGCCTTCTCGACCAACAAGACACGACAGGCATTCCATACAGCCAATCCCAATAAGATTGAGGTTTATGATCTGGCCAGCGACCTGATTCTCTACGATGTGGAGACCGACTCGGTAATCGTCGTCTCAGAAGACCCCGACCTTTTGGAGATTTATCCAACCTGGTCACCCGACGGCAAATACCTCTATTACGGCAAGTCCGTTCCGCTGCCCGAGGAGATGCAGGGTCAGGACATCAGAACCACCTACGCGAAAATACAATACAACCTCTATCGCCGTTCGTTCGATGTGGAAACACATAACTTCGGTGATGAGGAGCTCGTCTATGATGCTGCATCTGACGATAAGAGCGTCACGTTGCCACGCATCAGCCCCGACGGACGCTATCTGCTATTTGCTATGGGACAGTATGGCTGTTTCCATAGCAGGCACCATGATGGCGACATCGTTTGCATTCCGTTGGATCAGTACACCGGCACTCCCCTCAATGCGGAAAACACTACGCCCATTGATCTCTCCCTCATCAATAGTAAAGGCTATTCTGACAGCTATCCCTCATGGTCCAGCAACGGACATTGGATCATGTTGGCCAGCCGTCGTGACGATGACAACTACAGCCGTGTCTACTTCGCCTATTTCAACAATGGGAAAGTGGAAAAGGCTTTCCTCATGCCTCAGGAAGACCCTGAAATGCATATCACCCTCCTGAAGAGCTATAATCGTCCGGAGTTCATGGTTGAACCTGTCAAGATCAGTGTCGACGAGTTCAGCAAGGTGTTTGACAAATAGCCTACAGCGCCATCCGTTTCATCAACGATGATTCCTGCAAGAGCTTCGCTGTACGTCAGCGAAGCTTAATTGTTGTATCCTGTATGTTACTTTTGACAAACAGCAAACGTAACATATAGTTTATCAAATGTAACATGTGTGTATCTTTTGCAATAATACAAATTCTAGGTTACATGCGGCAAAGTGTTAATTTTAAATATTTAATATATTTGCAAACGTTTTTTCAACCATTAACGCGGAAGTTGAGAAACTTGGCGCAACACATCACACAACAACAACAATACAACCATACATTTTAATTAACAATTATCTAACTAAATTATGTGGAATTTTAAATCTTTACAAAAGCCATTAATGGCATTGTTCCTGCTCTGTTTGTTCCCCCTGGGGGCTTTGGCTCAGAGCATTGTCAAAGGAACAGTGAAAGACGAAGCAGGTGAACCGATTATCGGTGCAACTGTAAAAGTGGAAGGATCCAAAGCAGGAGCCATTACAGACTTCTCGGGCGATTTCCAGGTTCAGGCTGGCAGCAATGCCACACTGGTCGTCTCTTATGTGGGTTATGAGACCCAGATTGTCAAGGTTGCCGGACGTAACAACATCGTTATCTCGATGAAGGAAGACAACACCCAGTTAAACGACGTGGTGGTTATCGGTTACGGTGTTCAGAGAAAGAGCGACTTGACGGGTGCTGTTGCTTCCGTGAAGAGCGACGACATCAAGAACCTGTCAACAACTGATGCAGCAGCCGCTCTTCAGGGTAAGGTCTCTGGTGTCAACGTCTTGACAAACGCTTCTCCTGGTAGTGGTGCCGATATCCGCGTTCGTGGTTATTCTTCTAACTCAGAATACATCGCACCCCTTTACATTGTCGACGGTCTTCAGGTTTCCAGCATCCAGTATCTCGATCCTACGCTGATTGAATCTATCGAGATCCTGAAGGATGCCGCTTCAGCTGCCATCTACGGTGCCGAGGCTGGTAATGGTGTGGTACTTATCACCACCAAGAAAGGTGATGAAGGCAAGGTTTCTGTCAACTATACCGGCAGAGCTACCTTGGAGAACTTTACCAATCGTCCGCTTCTGGATCGCCAGGGCTTCCTCAAGTATATGACTTACGAGTATGGTGAGGAAGATGTCAAGAAGAGACTCGCAGATAATGATTACTCTCATCCGTATTACGCAGGTGGCGTGATCGATCAGGATTGGATTGACGCCTATATTGAGCCCACATGGAGCCATCAGCATGCTGTTAGCGTCTCTGGCGGTAATTCTAAGGGACACTTCTTCACGGGCCTCAACTTTGTGCGCACCAATGGTGTGGTAAGAGGCGACAAGGATGTCTACAAGCGTCTCACCGCTCAGGTCAATGCCGACTACAACATCTATAAGTGGTTGCAGGTTGGTTCTAATAACTCGATTGAGAAGTGGGATACCAAGAGCGTTTCTCAGCGTGGCTACGGCTCTTCATTCGAGCAGATGATGCAGATGGATCCGCTGACTCCAGTTTACTGGACCGACCCGAAGGAGATGTCACTCTCTGTAAAGACCAAGTACGACCAGTTGCAGAACGGCACCGCAGCTCAAGACTACCGTCTCTTCCGTGATGAGAACGGTTGGTATGCCAATACCAAGTATTCTGATATGGAAGGTAGCCCGTTGGCTAAGCGTGACGCTACCGACGGTACGAATGGTGGTTGGAACATCAACGGAACGCTTTATGCCAACCTAATGCCCATCAAGGGTCTGACCATTACTTCTCGCTTGGGCTATCGTCTTTCTTACAGCACTTCCCACAGCTATACTGCTCCGTTCTGGATTGGTGACCGTGGTAATCAGGAAACTTATTCAATCTCTGCTAACCACAATACCAGTTGGTACTATCAGTGGGAGAACTTCGCAAACTACAACATCACGGTCGCCCAGAAGCACAATATCGGCGCCATGATCGGTATGTCATATCGCGAGAACAACACGGATAACTCAAGTATCAGTTCTTCTGGCTCTGACATCCTCAAGTCTTACGAAGAGAACTTCCGTTACATTTCTTATTTAAAGGATGATGCTCCTAAGTCAGTAAGCAATTCACCTGGCAGAAGCGCATCTCTGGCATACTTCGGACGTCTTAGCTATAACTACGACAACCGTTACTTCCTCCAGTTCAACATCCGCCGCGATGCCTTCGACTCTTCAAAACTGTCTAAGGACAACCGCTGGGGTACCTTCCCCTCTGTCTCTGCTGGTTGGACCATCAGCAATGAGAAGTTCTTCAAGGAGAGCATTCCCACCGAGATCGTTTCCTTCTTGAAGATCCGTGGTTCTTGGGGTCGCAACGGAAATATCTCCGTGCTGAGGAACTATCCTTATACGGCTGCCATCGCAAAGGGTAGCAGTTGGTATCAGTATAATGTTGACCAGGTCGGTTCTGTATTCGGCTCTGCTCCTGACAAGCTCGCTAACCCCAATCTGACTTGGGAGACCTCCGAACAGTTTGACTTAGGTCTCGACGCCCGCTTCCTGAGCAACAGACTCTCCCTGGGCATCGACTACTACGACAAGCACACCAAGGATCTGCTCTTCGACGCTTCTGTACCTTCAGAGTTGGGCTTCACATCAGTGGTTGCTAATGGTGGTGAGGTACTGAACAGAGGTTTGGAGTTTGAACTGGGTTGGAAAGACCGCATCAATGATTTCACCTACTCTATCAACGCTAACTTCACGACCCTGAAGAATGAGGTTCTGTCTTTGGCAGAAGGTGCAACGCCTACCTATAAGAAGGATGCCAGTTCTACCAACTACCAGATCCGTACCGCTTTCGAGGAGGGCCACTCTATCTGGTATCTGAATGGTTATATCTATGAGGGCATGGATGCTAACGGCGATCCTATCTATAAGGATATTAGTGGTGATGGTGAGATTGGTACCGATGATATGACTGATATCGGCCAGACTATTCCGAAGTTTACCTACGGTCTGAATATCACTGCTGCCTGGAAGGGTATCGACCTTCTGATCAATGGTTATGGCCAGGGTGGCAACAAGATTCTGCCGGTACTCCATCGTGCAGGTTACAAGAACACACTGCAGTACTATCTTGACGAGGCCAGGACTCCGGAGAATCCTGGTGGTTCCATCCCTCATCCTGAAAAGACCCTCAGCCCGGACATTCCTTTCTGGTCTTCAACCGGTAACTTGTTCAGCGGTAACTACTTCCGCATCAAGCAGCTGCAGCTAGGTTATACGATTCCGGCCAATATCACAAAGAAAGCTTATATCAGTAACCTTCGTGTCTACGTGTCTCTTGATGACTTCTTCACTATTACCAGCTATCCCGGTCTGGATCCGGAGACAGCTTCTACCAACAACTTCTCAGGAGCTGGCCTCGATTGGGGTTCATACCCAACCATGAAGAAGCTGATTCTGGGTGTAAACGTTACATTCTAATTTAAAGACCATAAGAAAATGAAAAAGATAATTATTCCAACATTGTTAGTGTTCGCATTGGGCTTAGTATCTTGCGAAGACAAACTTGATATTCCTCAGAAGGGAGTTGTCACCAATGAAACCTATTACGCATCAGATGCTGATGCCGAGGCTGCCCTTACAGATATGTATGCAAACTTCGTAGCCAACGTAGCGGGATCTGAAGGTATTGACAATCCTGAGCAGGTTATTATCAATTACGCTGCCGACGATATCTTGTCTGCTGGTGGTCATAAAGCTGACCACGATGGTTTCCGTGTATTCGATGAGTTCACCTATAACGAATCCAACGGAACTCTGCAGGCCTGCTACGACCGCTACTTAGGCGCTGTGTATCACGCTAATCTCGTGATTTCAAATCTCTCCAACGAGAACCGTGCCGGTACTGAGCCCAAATACACCAGTGCTTACACAAAGCAGTGCGTGGAGGAGGCTCGTGTGATGCGTGCATATCTCCACATGATGTTGGCTATCCTGTGGAATCGTCCCGCTATCCTGGATCGTCTTCTGGAGCCCGATGAATTGCCCGTACAGGCAGAGAGCCAGGAGCAGGTTCTGAATTGGGTTGTTTCTGAATGCGACAAAGCCATTAATTCCGGTTCGCTGCCCAAGCGTAACGGCACAGGCGACAAGAACGCTACAGCCCGCATGACCGTTGGCTTTGCCCAGTTCGTAGCTGGTAAGGCTGCCATGTTCGCCAATGATCCTACCACAGCTCGCAAGTATTTGAGTGCCCTCATTAGCTCTGGTGACTACAAGCTCGTAGATACCGATGAATATTGGACCAACTTCCACGTAGCTGGTGACGGCAACTGTGAGAAGATTTTTGAACCGAACTTCATCTATGATAATACATCACCATTCTGGGATAATGTATGGCGTAGCCGTTGGATGGTTGCCGATGTATTCTGCTGGCGTACCGATGCACTGGCTTCTATGCCTAGTGTTTGCCCCGCTGCTGGTTGGAACGGCGGTGCCGTTCAGGAAGACTTCGCCAAGAAGTTCGTGGAGCATGATGGCAACTCTGCCCGTCGTCGCGCTTGCTTCCTGACCGAGGAAGAGTGGTTGTATGAGATGGAGTGGAACTCAGACAAGAATGATGCCCCGCTCGCAGAGAAGGAAACAGATCCTAACCGTGGTATCAGTGCTTCAACGGGTGTCTACAGTCATGGTCCATATTTTGAGTGGAAACACATGGCTTATGCTAAGGTTCCGAAGATTCTCTCGGGTGGCAAAGAGTATCCTGGTGACAATGTTTCTGAGATCATGGGTGGTGCTTCCAGCCAGAAGAACTTTAACGTAGCCCGTTATGCAGAGGCTCTCCTGCTCTATGCTGAGGCTTGCATCGGTGCTGACGAGGCCAATGGTCTGAAGGCTCTCAATGAGGTTCAGGCACGTTCTGGCTCTGGTAAGATCAGCACTAAGCTCACCTTCGAGGATGTCATGGAAGAAAAGCAGTATGAGATGTGGTTCGAGAACTGCCGCTTCCCCGATCTCGTCCGCTGGGGCAAACAGGGTAAGGTGAACCTTGACCAGATCTTCAATAAGAACTATGGTGGTATCCACAAGCATGTACCCATCGTTTACGATGAGTTCTTTACAAAGGGTGCTGCTAAGCATAAGCTCTACACGGAATATGTAGTAGCCGATCACAACGATTTCAGCGATAAGTACATGTACCTGCCGTTCCCGCTTGACCGCCGTCTGGCCAACCATTTCAAGAACGTCCTGGGTTGGGAGAGTCTGAATGGTAATACCTCCGCTGACGAGTAAGCAAAATAAAAGTCTGGCTCTTACCAGACTGAAATAAACGATTCCGAAGGTGCTGCGCCGTCAAGACGCAGCACCTTTTTGATGTTTTTTGTGTAAAAAAGGCGGTTGTTGCAAAATAGTATCAGTTTTTGTCAAAAGAAAATTAATTGTTTTAATAAATATTGTTTAATTTTGCCGCCGATTCAGTGCCTCAAAAGGAATTGAAATATAACTAAAATAAATTAAGATACCAAAACGTATGAATCTGAACAACTCTTCTTAACCGATGAGAGAGTCGCGCGTACCTTATTATATAATATGGGCCGGGCTTAAGGAGTGGCTATTCCTCGAAAGTGGCTATAAACTATTATAATTAAAACCAATTTTATCTATTGTTAAATTTTAGTATGAATCGAAAATTTAGAAAGACAGCGCTGCTGATGAGTGCTATGGCCCTATTGGGACTCGGTTACTCGTCAAATGCCAATGCTGCAGGAGCTCCTCAGGAGGTTCAGCAAGCAACAAAGAAGATTACAGGTACTGTAGTCGACGCTCAGGGTCCCGTTATCGGAGCCAGCGTAGTTGAAAAAGGTTCGTCGAATGGTGTTATTACTGATTTCGATGGAAACTTCTCGCTCAATGTCAAGCCTGGTGCAACAATCGTTGTTTCTTATGTGGGCTACGAGACTCAGGAAATCAAGGTTGGCAACCAGTCAAACTTCAATGTCACTCTGAAAGAAGACGATGCTCTGCTGGAGGAAGTGGTCGTAGTAGGTTATGGCGTTCAGAAGAAGAAGCTGGTAACGGGTGCTACAGTAGAAGTTAAGGGAGAAGACATTGCTAAGCTGAACACGACTCAGGTTCTTGGTGCTCTTCAGAGCCAGAGCCCAGGTGTAAGCATTCAGGCCAACTCTGGTCAGCCTGGTGATGGCTTTAAGATTGCCATCCGTGGTGCTGGTACCAATGGTGACACAAAGCCTCTCTACGTGATCGACGGTGTGAGTGGTGGTGACATCAATAACCTGAACCCTGCCGACATCGAGCGTATCGACGTGCTGAAGGATGCTGCTTCCTGTGCCATCTACGGTTCGGCTGCTGCTAATGGTGTCATCCTTGTTACCACCAAACAGGGTAAGGAAGGTAAAGTTAGTATCAATTACGATGGTAATGTAGGTTGGTCAAATATTTACCGTCTGCCGCAGATGCTGACTGCTGGTCAATATATGCAGGTCATGGACCTCGTGCGCTTTAATACTGGTGAGAATCCTCGTAACTGGTCTGACTATTTCCAGGGCCAAGAGGACTTGCTTGCCGCCTATCAGAATGGTTCAAATCCTGGCACAAACTGGGTAGAGGCCATTCGTAACAAGAATGCCATGACCACCAGCCACTCTCTGAATGTCGCAGGTGGTACTGAGCGTTCTAAGTTCTCCAGTGGTGTGGGTTACCAGTATCAAGATGGTGTGTTTGGTGGTGATTATGCCAAGTCAGATTATCGTCGTTTCACTATCCGTCTTAACTCAGAGCACGTCGTACTTCGCAGTGAAAAAGGCTTTGATGTGATTAAGGTGGGTGAAAACCTTTATTATAGTCACAAGCAGAATCAGGGTATTCAGATTGGTAACCAGTATTCAAATGTTTTGTCAACAGCTTTGCGTGCTAATCCTCTGATTCCTATCTACAATAGCAATGGTGATTACTTTGGCTATAACGACCTGTCAAGCATGGGCATGTTTAACTACACCTCTTATGCAAGCAACCCGATTCTTAGTCTGGTTAACAGTCAGAGTGCTAACAACAAGAGTGCCAGCTATAGCCTGAATGCTGTAGGTTATGTTGAAATACAGCCTATTAAGGGTCTGACATATCGCGGACAGATCAGCTACAATCAGAGTTCATGGAGCTGGCGTGCTTATCTGCCCACTTATAAGATTAACGATCAGGGCGACATGCGTACCACAGACCAGGCAACCAATCAGGTTGGTCTCGGATGGGGCTGGGGAACCACCAATACCCTGAACTATAAGTTCGATATCCATGATCATCATTTCGATATCCTTGCTGGTACCGAGTATGGTGAGAGTCGTCCTGGCAACGGATTCTCTTTGTCAGCAACAGCTTCAAGTGCTACTAAGACTGGTCTGAAGTATGCATACATGGATATGATGAACGGCAATACCGCTGCAACCGTCAGTGGTTCTCCTTATGGAGATTCTCGTGGTATGTCATATTTCGGACGTTTGAACTATGACTTCGCAGAGAAATATATGTTCACTGCTATCTTCCGTGCTGACGGTAGCTCTGTATTTGCTCCTGGTCATCGTTGGGGTTACTTCCCCTCGTTCTCAGCAGGATGGGTTGTCTCCAACGAAAAGTTCATGCAGAGCACAAGTGACTGGCTCTCATTCTTGAAGATCCGTGCCGGATGGGGACAGAATGGTAACAAGAGCATTGGCGCATTCCAGTACGAGGCTGCTTTCGGATATGATGCATACAGTATGTATTCATTCAACAACGAAAAAGATCAGCCTAGTAAGGGTGCTTCACTTACGCGTCTGGCTAACGAGGATCTAACCTGGGAAACATCAGAACAGCTTGACTTAGGTTTCGATGCTCGTTTGTTGGGTGGAAAGTTAGGTCTTGTATTCGACTGGTATAAAAAGACGACAAAGGATCTTTTGCTTTATGTTCCTGTTTCTCCTACAACAGGCTTCAGCTCTCAGTTGAAGAATGCAGGTACTGTTCAGAATACTGGTGTTGAGTTCGCTATCAACTGGCGCGATCAGATCGGTAAGGACTTTGAGTACAATATCGGTTACAACATTGCCTATAATAAGAATAAGGTAACTGAGGTTAACAGTACCCAGAAATACAACAACGGTGGTAATGATCTGCTAGCCCAGGGAACTGGCTATATGGCACGTTTTGAGGAAGGTGAGCCTATTGGCTACTTCTGGGGTTACAAGACTGCCGGCCCCATCCAGAACGAGGCTGATCTCGCTGCCTACAAGGCAACTCTTAAGGATGGTGATGCGGCCAACTCATTGCAGGGCTCAGACCTGAAGATTGGTGACTTGAAGTTTGTGGATGTTAATGGCGATGGCATCATCAATGCAGATGACAAGACAAACCTTGGCGATCCTAATCCTGATGTTACAATGGGTATCACTCTTGGCGCAAGCTATAAGGGCTTCGATATTAACGTGACTGGTTATGCTGCTCTTGGTCAGCAGGTAGCTCGTTCATATCGTAAGTTTACTGATGGTGAATACGAGAACTATACTACTGAGGTGTTTGATTACTGGGTAGGTGAGGGCACAAGCGACAAGTTCCCACAGCTGGCAGCTATGAACCGTGGTGTCAACTGGCAGGCTATCTCCGATCTTTATATTGAGGATGCAGGATACTTCCGTCTGCAGAACCTGACATTGGGTTATGATTTCAATAAACTGTGGAAGTCATCTCCTTTCCAGCAGCTCCGTCTCTATTGTGCAGCCCAGAACCTGTTCACTATTACAAAGTATAAGGGAATGGATCCCGAAAACGGTAAGGCTATCGGCAACGAGCAGTGGGTTACTGGTGTTGATGTCGGTAACTATCCGCAGCCTCGTACATATTTGGTAGGTGTAAACATTAAATTCTAAAAACTCAGAGTATACGAATATGAAAAAGATATTTATTTTTGCAGCAGCCGTTGTCACGATGGGACTGGTCTCTTGTGACATCGACAATGTAGAGAACCTCACTGAGATGTCTACCAGTGAGTTCCCGAAGACCGACTCTGATATCGAGGCCGTGCTTGCCGGTGTCTATCAGAACCTGAACACGACTCACGCAAATCCGCAGTGTTCTTTTGAATACTATGCTTGTCTGGCCAGCGACGACCAGCTTGGTGGTGGCGGTACCAACGATAAGCTTATGCAGGCTGAGGACTTGATCTGTAACTATAATGCAGATATGACCAATCAGTTCTATGTAGACCGTTATTCTGGCGTTGCTCGTGCCAATACGCTGTTGAAAGTGCTTAACGAGGCCGAAGGCATTGCTGAGGATGTTAAGAACAAGGGTATTGCCGAGGCTAAGTATCTTCGTGCATTCTACTATTATGAACTTGCTTCTATGTATGGTAATGTGCCTCTGATTACCGATCCAGAGCAGGAGAATAATAACCAGGGAGATGTAGCCACTTTATGGGGGCAGATACTTCAGGACCTGAAGGATGCTTGCGATCTTCTGCCAGCAGAGACTCGTCACGATGGACGTGTTGACAAGTATACTGCAGAGGCCATGCTTGGTCGCGCCTGGTTGTTCTATACAGGTATGTATGGTAATGGTACTTCTATTTCTGACTTGACAAGCACTACTTACAGCCCGTTACAGTCTGTAACACTGGCTGGTGGCGGCACTCTGACCAAGCAGGATGTTATTGGTTATATTGATGACTGCGTGGACAATTCTGGCTATAAGCTGGTTGATGATTTCCGTAACCTTTGGGCTTATACAAACCGCTATGTCGTTAACGACTACGCCTACACCGCAGGCAAAGGCCTGAAGTGGGTAGAGGATGATAATGCCACAAACCCAGAGGCCATGTTTGCTATCAAGTTCAACAAGCTTGCTTCTTGGCAGACCACGATCGGCTATGCTAATGGTATCGCATTGCACTTCGGTGTACGTGGTGGTCAGGATGTCGGCAAGACATTCCCGTTCGGTCAGGGCTGGGGAGCAGGACCTGTTGCTCCAAACCTCGTAAACGATTGGAAGGCTGCCGAGCCTAATGATATGCGTAGGGATGCATCTATTCAGGATTGGTCAACAAATACAACATACACAAAGGGCGGTTGGGCTGACTTTGTTCAGGAAACGGATTTCTATAGCAAGAAATGGAGCCCCATCTGTGCCAAGAACGACGGTTCCGTATCGTCTATTTCCAAGGATGAGACCCCCTATGTGTTCTGTTTTGAGACGCTGATGTACCCAGGCAACTGGGATGTTTCTGGTGAAAACAACTTCCAGCTTTCAAACATTCACGACATGGTACTTATCCGCTTTGCTGATGTGCTGCTGATGCAGAGTGAACTCAAGGAAGATGTTTCTGGTATTAATAAGGTACGCGCAAGAGCTGGACTTGATCCTATCAGCAGTTACTCTCTGTTAGCCCTCCAGAATGAACGTCGTTGGGAGCTGGCCTGTGAAGGTATACGTTGGAACGATATCCGTCGTTGGCATATTGCTTCCGTAGCCTTGGCCAAGCAGGAAGGACAGCCCGTCTACTATTGCGGCACCCCTGGTACCAACACTGCTCATAATGGTGGCTATGTTGCCCGCTACAATGCAACAGCAGGTTTCCAGAAGATGCCAGAGACTCAGGTTGCACTCGGTACTGTCAAGCAGAACGATGGCTGGACAGATGCTTCATCTGAATACACTGGCTGGTAATAACAAACCCTATAAAAAGAACAATAAAGATGAAAAAACAAATATTTATAATGGTTGCAGCTCTCGGCTTGCTGACTGCCTGTGACCCATCAAAGGACAGCATCGATATGCCAGGCAACTCTGACCTGACGAGTGATCAGCTGGCAAGCGGTTTCACTATTAAGCAGTATAGTGATGAGACCTATACAACAGAGGCCGCCGATGGTAACTATTTTACTTATGCCACATCACCGGCTCGTGTTGTTAAAATCTATCAGCTTGATGATGAGGGTACTGAGAGTGTGCTGGCTTCAGGAAAGGCTAACGGTACTTTCAAGATTGTGCCAAAGCGCGGCAATCCTTCACAGCAGACCTTCTATATAGAGACTCGTGACTTTAATGGTAACGTCATTTCTGCCTCAAAGACTGCAAATGTATTTGTCCCTCAAGAGCTTGAACCAGTTGTACGCTGGCTTGCCAGTGATGCTTACGGCTCAAAGACCTGGAAGTGGGATACTGAGTTCCGTGCTGATGGTGCTGTCTGGGGTAACTTCGGCTATGCCTCGGGCGATGACTGGACAGGTGGTATCTGGTGGGGTGCTAAACCTGAGGAGTTGACAGGTCAGCTTCAGCACTCTGATACTGGAGTGGCTACTGGTGAGGAAAGTGCTGCCGCTACGATGGTGATCTACGACGATGGAAACATTGCTTGTTTCGATGCTGGTGGTAACCAGATTCGTAAGGGTAAGTATTCTGTTTCTGGATGGACTGGTGGGAAGAGTCAGGCCTCTGTCGACGGCAGTCAGGCTGCATGGGCATACGGAACGCTCACTACCACTGAGGGTGCAATCCTCTTCCCATTCAAGATTAATGGCGGTGGCGAGAAGCCTACCAACTTTGAGATTCTGCAGTTGGATGCCTCTCACCTGAAGTTGGCCTATGCCGCTCCTGGTACTGGTGGCTGGAGTGAAGCTACTTGGTGGGCATTCAAGAGTGCTTCTGATGGCGAAGGTGCTTTGACTGGCTTTGATAATAAGGCTTGGACATGGGATACCGAGTTCCGCAGTGGTGCTGTCTGGGGTAACGTTGGTTATGCTGCAGGCGAAGACTGGACAAGTGGTATCTGGTGGGGTGCTAAACCCGAGGAGTTGACAGGCCAGTTACAGCATTCTGATACTGGAGTCGCTACCGGTGAGGAAAGTGCCGGTGCATATATGACCTTCGACTGGAAGACGGCAGCAGTCAAATCATTCAGCGCTGATGGTGCAGAGATCCGCTCTGGTAAGTTTGAGATTCAGAACTGGGGCAATGGTGAGAAGACTCAGGCATCAGTCGACGGTTCTCAGGCTGCATGGGCTTATGGAACATTGCATACTGATGCAGGTTCAATCCTCTTCCCATTCAAGATTAATGGTGGTGGTGAAAAGCCGACAGACTTCGAAATCATGCAGCTCGACAACGACCATCTGAGACTCATCTACGCTGCTCCTGGCACTGGTGGCTGGAGCGAGGCTACCTGGTGGGCCTTCAAGAAGAAGTAATCCTGCTTAGGTTCAAAAACTCTATATCATCCGCCCTGCAGCGGCGAGGCTGCAGGGCGGATTTTTTTGTATTATCACCTTGAATGTCGGCCTTGGTTAAAATACATGGAGCGTTAGCCTTGGTCAAAATGTCAACGCAATGTTTTTATCATTCAAAATGATAAATTTTGAGTTAAGCCATCACTTTTATAGTCAAATACTTGTATTTCAGGTAGATAAATAGTGATGGCTTGATGTTTGATCCGTCACCAAGCCGTCACTTTTATGGCTTTAAAGCAAAATTTCTTGACGTGTAAAGTCGGAGATTAGGCAATAGTTTGTGTGAGTTCAAGCAGACTAAACTCATAGTTTTCCAATACTAAACTGTCAGTTTACTTATACTAAACTGTTAGTCCAAGCCGTTTGTGCTGTTGCTTAACTGCCTTTAAAATAAGTGTTTGCGGGCAGATGCTTGTGTATCAAAGCTCGATTTTGATGGAAAAGTGACGGCTTGGTGACGGCTCAAATAGCAAGCCGTCACCATGTAAACATCTGTAATCCAATAATGTAAAGCAAAAAGTGATGGATTATGCAATTTTTCAGATTTTTTCTATCTGGCAATTTTTTTGCTATCACATAATTTTGAAAATAGTGAACAAAGCGCCCCTACCCTCTCTCACATGCCGATTCGTGAGAACATGAAAAAACATCTAAACCCTTGGAAATATGGAAAATAGTTTGTACCTTTGCATCCATTCTAAAGCGAAATGGCAACAGATACCAAAGCGTTTACCCATGTCACTTTTACGAAGAAAGTGATAAGCAATCATCTGAACTGGGTTTTCACGATGCTGATGGGCATCGGGATTTTTGTGTTTTGGTACGTAGCCTATCCTCATGCCTTGTCGTATCAAGAACAGTATCAGTTGTTTCTTTGGACTGGCGACTATTTCCTGGAGCGGATAAGTCTGCCTGGAGGTCTGACCGACTGGCTCGGAGAGTTCATCGTACAGTTCTATTATGTGGAATGGTTGGGGGCATTGCTTCTGACCTTGCTTTTGATGGCCTTGCAACGATTAACGGTCAGACTGTTGCCAAACGGATTATGGTGGCTTAGCATACTTCCTGTATTGTTTGTGTGGTGGCTGATGGGCGATATTAATGTGCTGTTGTCTCTTCCTGTGGCCATCGTGTTGGCATTGGCGCTTGCTTGTGTGATGCCAAAGCGCTTTTCATGGACTGATATCGTTGTTCTGCCTATAGCCTATTGGCTGACAGGTCCTGCTGTATGGCTATATGTTTTGGTACGTGTGGTACAGTTGGGGTGGAAGCATCTTTGGACGGCAGGCTGGTTGTTGGCTGTTCAGCTGGCGGTCTATGCCTGGTTCCTGCCACAGTGGCCTCTACAGCAGGCTATGACGGGACTTAACTACTATCGCATACCATTGCACTATCCACTGTTGACGGGCTATGACAAGGATATGTACGAGCTGATTCGTATGGACTATCTGGTTCGTCATGAGCGATGGGACGATATTGTAAAGCGTGCTGGGGAATACCAGGTAAGAACGCCTTTCTGGTCGAACTGCGTGAATCTGGCTTTGGCAGAGAAACGGCTTCTGGCAGACAGGATGTTCGATTTCTATCAGAGTGGCGAGGATGCGCTGATCATGCCCAGAACGAGAGACCTCACCTCGATGCTGCCATCGGCTGAGGCTTTCTGGCGGTTGGGTATGGTGAACTCTGCACAGCGCTATGTGTTTGATACTCAGGAGTCGATACTCAATGGGCGCAAGAGTGGTCGTTGCACCAAGCGTATAGCTGAATGTATGATCGTGAATGGTCACTATAAGGCGGCAGCCAAACAACTGAATCTGCTGAAGAAGAGCCTTTTCTATCGCTCATGGGCCGAAGATGTGGAGCTTAACGACGAGTGGGTTCAAGCGCATCCAGTATATGGAAAGTTGCGCAAGCTGAGATATAAGGACAATTTCCTTTATAGTTATGAAGAGATCGACAAGATGTTCGGTTTGCTTTTCATGAACAATCAGCAGAACAAGATGGCGCTCGACTATTTCATGGCGCAGATGCTCCTGACGGGGAATGTGCAGGGGTTCCAGCAGTATATGGGAATGGTGCAGCAGTATGGCGGTTATCGCATGATGCCGCTGGGTTATCAGGATGCCTTGCAATGTATCAAGATGCAGGGTCGGGTGCCTGATTCGCCTTATGCCAAGTATGTGCAACAAATGATGGGGAGGAGATGAGAATGAAATATCTGCTTTTATCTTCCGCCATCTTCTTGTGTTCTTGCTCCTTTAGCCCCGAGAACCCAGTAAAGACAGATCAACTGCCAGATATCTATCCCGACTATATCGGTGTGACGATCCCTGCCGATATTGCCCCGTTGGACTTTAACTTTGCCGACGAGGCTATCGATGCCTTGGATGTGGTGGTGAAGGGATCGAAAGGCGGTGAACTGCATGTGCAGGGCGACTATGCCGATTTCGACATTGACGACTGGCACGAGCTGACGAAGCAGAACCAGGGTGGAAAGATAACAGTTACCGTTTGTGTCAAGAAAGACGGCAAGTGGCTGCAATATCGCGACTTCGACATCTTCGTAAGTCCGTATTCGCTTGACGACTGGGGGCTGACCTATCGCCGTATCAAACCCGGCTACGAGGTGGGTGGTGATATCGGCATATACCAGCGTAACATCCATACCTTTGATGAATACGCTGTCTTGACCGAGACAGTAGTGCCTGGGCGCTGCTTCAACTGCCATACAGCCAATCGTACTAATCCAGACCGGATCACCTTGCAGATGCGAGGTGAGGGTGGAGGAATGCTGATTCAGAAGGACGGCAAACAGACATGGGTAGAGACGAAGACCGACTCTACGAAAGCGGCTGGGTCGTATAGCTTCTGGCATCCCGATGGCAACTATGTGGCGATGGCTGTGAATTCGGTTCATCAGAGTTTCTTTACTGGTACTGGTCAGCGTATAGAAGTGTACCATAAGTTCAGCCATATAGAAGTGCTCGATACCCGCCATAACGAATTGATTCTCTCGCCGTTGTTGCAGACGGATGATCTGGAGATATTCCCGGCTTTCTCAGCCGATGGCAAATGGCTCTATTACAGCACATCGAAGCCATGTAGGGTGCCGGCAGAATATGAGAAGGTGAAGTGTTCGCTGTGTCGTATCGGCTTTGATGCCGAGAAAGGCCTGTTTGGCGAAGTGGTGGATACACTTCTCAATGGTCCTCTGACGGACAAGAGTTATGTCTTGGCGCGACCTTCGTACGACGGCCGCTGGCTGATGTATTGTGTCAGCAGCCGAGGTAATTTCCCTGTGAGTCAGGATGATGCCGACCTGTGGCTGATGGATCTGAAGACGGGTGAGAGTAGAGAACTCAGCGAGGTAAACAGTCAGCAATGTGAGAGCTTCCATAACTGGAACGGTAATAGCCATTGGTTTGTATTCAGTTCGAAGCGCGAAGACGGGATGTATACTAAGCTCTATCTCGCCAGCATCGACGATCAGGGGAGAGTGTCGAAGCCATTCCTCCTGCCTCAGCGCAATCCAAGAGCTTACTATCTGGAGATGATGGATGCCTACAACTGTCCTGACTTCACGAAGACCAAGGTGGAGCTCGATGCTCATGAGGCGTATCGCCAGGTGTTTGACAATCGCAGGGCGGTTGTAAAGGTAAAAAAGTAAAAAAGTAAGAAATATGAAGGAAAAAGAATTATTGTGCGAAGTAAAAAGGATGGGCAAGAAGGTTTTACCTTTTTACCTTTTTACCTTTTTACTTTTATCTGCCTGCCAGCAGAACGACGGCAAGTGCTATATCGAAGGCACGGTGAAGGGTGAGCAGTACGAGGGCAAGCGCATCTTCGTGGTGCCGGTCAATGGTCCGAAGACGGCCGAATATGTCGACTCCATGGAAATTACCAATGGTAAGTTCCACTTTGTTAAAGACTATACCAAGGACACCATGCAGATGTACCAGATTCTGATGGACTATCACTATCGTATGGGACTCCAGCCGCTGCTTATCGTGGGTGAACCTGGCCACATCCATGTGACGATCGACTCCATCAGTTCTGCCGGAGGTACGCCGCAGAATGATTCGCTACAGGCTTGGAAAGAGGTGACTGAGAAGTTCAATCGTGATTATGCCACGTACAACCGCACGCTTTCCATGCTGCGAGAGAGAGGTCTTTTGGAGAAGGCTGACACCATAGAGCAACAGGGCTACGAGTGCCGTATGGCCTATAAGAGATATTCCCGTCAGTTGGCTGAGAACATGAAGGAGGGCGTGCTCCACGACTTCATTATGGAACTCTTCCCGCTGACCTATAAGCGTAAGATGCCCGACGGCTCTATCAAGACATTCAATGCCGACACGAATGAAGAGATTCCTGAGTAAAAACGCGCCGCTGCTGTCGACGCTACTGTTTGGTATAGCGGTGTTCTTGTTTTGGAGAATCCGTTATCCTTTTGCGCTGACCTATCAGGAGCAATTTCAGTTGTTCCTGTTTGATGACGATTACTTCTGTAGCCGGATGGCTGAACCTGGTGGTCTGGCTAGATATATGGCAGAGTTTCTGGTACAGTTCTATAATGGTGTGACTTATGGAGCACTCATTCTCGCTTTTCTATATATGTTGGTGCAGCGACTCACGTGGCGTCTGATGCGCTCAGAGGGTCACTATGCCTTGAGCTTCATTCCGTCGGTATTGCTTTGGTATGCCATGGGCGACGAGAGCGTGATGCTGACGTATGTGGTGGCATTACTCATAGCAATGGCGATAGCGTGGGGATGGAGAAGCTGGTCGGAAAAGTGGTCGCAATGGGTTAGGTGGATAGTTGCATTGTTGTTAATACCAGTGGTGTATTGGCTGATAGGTCCCATGGTACTGTTGGTGGCATTGCTGATGATGCCGTGGACTATTACAGTTGCCACCTTGCTGTATTCTCTTGGGTTGATTCTGCTGAGCGCTCATTATCTGCCATTCCCAATGCTGAGAACCGTATTAGGTATCAGTTACTATCGCTTCCCCATCATGTTGCCTTATTTGCTGATGGTAATACCTGTGGTCGTTTGGCTGATGGCAGACTTTATAAAGTTTCTTCCTCAAACAAAGCGATGGGTAAATGTGACAGAGGCGTTGCTGGTGCTGGTGACAATCGCCTTCTTGGTCGACTTGGGCTACGATAAGAAGAAATACGAACTGATAGAATATGATTATCTGGTTCGTATAAGAGACTGGAAAGGCATTATTGCCAAGGCCGAGAAACAAATGCCCGATTTGCCTATGAGTGTGAGTGCTACTAATCTGGCACTGGCTATGACAAACCAGTTAGGAGACAGGGCCTTTGAATTCTATCAGCGTGGAACCCAAGGCCTGTTCCCTAAGTTTGAACGTAACTTTGCGAATTCGCAGCTGACAGGTGAAATCTATTTCCATTTGGGAATGATTAACACAGCCCAGAGGTTAGCCTTCGAGTCGATGGAGGCCATACCTAATTATAATAAGAGTGCCAGAGCCGTTAAGCGACTGGCAGAAACGAATATCATCAACGGGCAGTATAAGATAGCCGAAAAGTATCTGCGCATGCTCGAGAAGACCATCTTCTATCGTCCTTGGGCCAAGCAGATGATGGCGACATTGGGTAACGAAAAGGCCATTAATGAACATCCGCTATATGGCACACTGCGTCAATACAAACTGCCGAAGGATGTCCTGTTCAGTGATGGTGAGCTTGACCATATCTGCGGACTGTTGTTCTTACACCATCAGCAGAACCTGATGGCAGCCCAGTATCTGTTGATGATGCCGCTGCTCGATAGAGATATAGAATTGTTTATGGCGTATGTCAAGGTGGTTCAGAATCGTATTCAGTATAACCCGCGGAGCTGTCAGGAAGCAATAGCCTTTGCCTTTATGCGACAGGGACAACGGCCTCCGCAAGGATTCGTAAGCCAGATCATACTGCAGCAGATGGATCGTTTTGCAGGTATCTATTCTTCTGACAAGACCTCTCCGGAACTGAACGGATTCAAGAATACATTATGGTATTATTTAATGCTTGGTAAATGATGATGGATTATAAATATTGGTTATTGGTTGTTGGTTGTTGGCTGACGGTGGCTTGTACATCTGTCGTGGAGAATCCGACGAAGGTTGATGAACTGCCTAAGATTTACCCCGATTATATCGGAGTAACCATACCCGCTGAGATTGCGCCATTGAACTTCAGCTGCATGGATGCCGATATAGACTGCATGGATGTTGTGGTGAAAGGATCGAAGGGCGGCGAACTGCATGTGCAGGGCGATGAGGCTGATTTTGATATGGCCGACTGGCACGAGCTGACGGAGCAGAACAAGGGCGGACAGTTAACTGTGACCGTCTGTGTCAGGAAAGGCGGAACATGGATCCAGTATAAGGACTTCAGCGTCACGGTTAGTCCATACGCACTGGATGAATGGGGGCTGACTTATCGTCGTATAGCCCCGGGTTATGAGGTGTTCAGTCACATGGGCCTTTATCAGCGCGACCTCTCTACTTTCGATGAATACGCTATCATAGAGAATACTCAGGTGCCAGGCATGTGTGTTAACTGCCATTCGGCACATCAGACGGATCCGCATCAGTTCGTATTCCACGTTAGAGGTGACCATGGAGCCACGATGTTTCAGATTGACGGACAAAGGGAGTGGCTAAAGGCCAGTAACGAGCAGTTGGGTGGTTCGATGGTCTATCCTTATTGGCATCCAAGCGGAAAATACTGTGCATTCTCTACGAATCAGACTCGTCAGGGCTTCCACGCTGTGTCTACCAAACGTATTGAGGTCTTGGACCTTTCGAGCGATGTCTTCGTTTATGATCCTGCTACCCACAAAGTCCTGACCGACTCGCTCTTGAGTACAAAAGACTGGAGTGAGAACTCACCCGTGTTCTCGCCCGACGGAAGGACGCTGTATTATATGACCTGCAAACAGCAGGACTATCCTGATCATTTTAAAGATGAGCAGTATAACCTCTGCAAGATCAGCTTCGACCCCGAGACGGGTAAGTTCGGCGAACGGGTGGATACGGTCTTCAATGCAGTGGCAATGGGTAAGAGCCTGACTTGGCCCCGTCCGTCATTTGACGGGAAGTACATCCTGTTTACCTTGCTGGACTATGGCTATTTCTCTATATGGCACCAAGAGAGCGATCAGTGGCTGCTTGACTTGCAGACCGGAGAAGCCCGTGAGCTGAAGGAAATCAACAGCGACGAGGCCGACAGCTATCACAACTGGAGTCTGAACTCTCGCTGGATCGTCTTCACCAGTCGTAGAGATGATGGACTGTATAGCCGTCTCTATCTCGCCAGCATCGACGATCAGGGAAGGCTCTCGAAGCCTTTCATGTTGCCTCAGCGTCATCCAAAGGAATACTACGGGGAGAGTATATATTCCTTCAATACCCCAGACTTTACAAAAACGAAGGTTACGTTTGATGCCCATCAGGCAGGACGGGAAATTGCCTCTGACAAGCGCATAGAGACAACCCTGCAATAGTGTCGGTCGTGTTAAGTCGTTTTCAGGGATGGAATGACAGCGCTTTTTTCTTCATGGCCTTGGCGACATCGTTAACGTCGAAGGGAACCTTTCCCTTGCCAAGCTCTGGGACGTTGAACGACTTCAGGTTATTGTCGTAAAAAGTAGGATACCTCTGTGGCAGACAGAAGGGCTTGTGGGCTCTGCCGTCTTTGTCGACGTAGCAGAAGTAGGGTTTACCATACAGGCCATCGTCACGCTTCGAAGCGAAAACAAACCATCGGCTGTTACTACTCCATGAATGATAGGTATCACTCTTCGCGCTATTGACAATCGCCATACTATCGATGGAACCTGTCTCAAGATTCATCATCTGTAGATCGGCCTCTGGATGCCAGATGGGAAAAGTACCGTAGTCGGCTACTGTATAGAGAAGATAGCGTCCGTCAGGACTGATGCGGGGATGGCAGACACTCTTATTATTTAATAAGGTATCTGCCTGAGTACCGATAGTACCCGTCTGTTCGTCGAAGGCGATGCGCAGGAGACTGTATTGGAGGTTTTTTATGTCAGTTGGCAGACTCACGGTGTCGGCGCTGCAATAGTAGATGTATTTCCCGTCGGGCGAGAAAGTGGGGAAGGTCTCAAATTTCAGGCTATCGCAAAGAAGGGGTGACGAGATGATGCGATGCTCCCCGATATCTGCCACGTAGACATTCGACGCGGCATCATAAACCTCTAACCTCTTTTGGGCTAAACTATGGAAAGCCGGGATGATCTTCTGGGTGGAATAGGTGATATAACGTCCGCTCGGACTAAATCCGAAATAGACACTACCCGGAATATGAAGTTTACTCAACTGTCCGTTCTCGTTCAAAATAGCTCCACCATCAGGGCCACGTACATACATCATGGACAGGCTCGGATCCTGATTGGCATAGATATGACAATTCATACAGCGGTTCTCCAGTTGCTCGTAATGTCCAATGGCATCCACGTCAAAGTTCTCCACACATCGCTGCTGTATCTGAACGTTGTTCCATATCTCGTAGTCGGGCTCAATGAGGCGATAGCTTAAGTAAGGATCAATCTTGTCGCTCACAACAAGCCAATGGAATGTCTTGAACCCGATCCAGCTTCCATCGATGAGGGCTGTTACCATTACCTCTATCTCCTTGTCTGCATGTTGCTGCATCAGCTCCTTCCAGTCATCCATATCGAAGACGACCTCATTACCTTTGGCATTCAGCACAAACGTGCCGGCTTTTACCTCGATGGCCTCGCAATCGGCACGGAGCAGGAAGTTCAGTGGGGCGATATTCTCAGGAATAGTGACATCGCAATAATCAGGATAGAGTGGGGGCAACTCACTACTTTGCTGCACGTTCTCTGGTGTTGGCGTACAGGAGGAGCAGAAAACAGCAGAAGACAGCAGAAGATAGAGGAAGATGGAAGAAGGTAGTTTCATTTTATATCTCTGGAGCTTTAATCTTGTCAAAATAAAACCAGTATGTGCCCTTAAAGGCGGGATTCCCCCTTTGGGCATTATATTGTTGGAAACGTTCAAACACATGGCCTTGCCTGATATACTTTTCCCAATCCTCCTGAGGGGCATCCGAACCAGCCAGCCAGATGCACAAGGCTTCCTGATAGAGTGTCTTCAGACGAGGTTTGTTGGTATCAATACAATAGCGGTCATAATCGCGCTTGAAGTTCGATATGTCCTTCAGCAACAAGTCGCTGCAGAGGATATAATCGAGGGCGATGGTGTTGTTGGGATTGGCATCAAGCAATTGCATCATCAGGAAGTGAGCATTGTCTGAGATGGTAATGGTATCGTGATGGTTTACCATCTGCATCTTCTCCCGATAAATCCGTTGACCATTCTGACGGATATTCTTGGCCCATGTGCTGTAAACAAACGTTTTGTCTAAAATGCGCAGATATTTCTCTGCCGCCAGCGAATCACCACTAACAATATTACACTCCGCTAAACGGCGTATCATTCGGACATTACGATTGTTGTGCGAGAAAACGTTGGTCATCATCGCAGCCCTTTCCGTAAAGGTCATGTCGCCAAGTGCCCAGTATAGTTCGTTCATATTGCGGATCGTCAGCATGGGCGTATCAGAACCGATCTTTTCGAATGTACCAAGATAGTTCGACGTGAACTTCATCAAGTGATCAGGCAACTCATCCCGTTGTGCCTGTGACAGGTTATAGAAGAAAAGCATCTGATCGGTCCATTTGTCTTCACTTTCTACTAAACGGATGACCTTATCATAGTTGCCAAAGTAGTATTCGCAGTCTACTGCGAAGTCTTTTTCCAAGATGAAGTCCGGTGCCTGAATCTTCTTAACCTGTGGTAGACCGAAAAGCAGATAGGTAGGCAGCAGCATGACGGCAAACCATAGAATACGGAATTTCCATCCTCTCATCAGTGAAACAGTCCATAGCAACATGACCCAACTCATGATGGCGATGGTTGATGAAAGACGATAACTTGTACTGAAATGGCAGACGGCTATAAAGGTCATCACTGTCAGTGCCGGTATCAGGGCCGTGATTCTGCTGACCTTGAAGTTCCTAAGGGTCTGATATAACAAGATCCCGATAGCGAGCAGACAGAGCGCAAGGACAATGGCACCAACATACAGATAGTAGAAGAACTGTGTCAGAAAGTCGCCTATCAAGAGTGATAATCCGCCGTTATGGAAATAGGTGGATATATAATCCCACGACCAAAGAAATATCTGATTTTGTTCCTGAAAGAAGAAGTGATATGGATAGCAATACTGGAAAAAAAGAAAGATTCCGACACTTGTGATGGTCAGTATAATATAACTACTTATCCCTCTTCTCATTCTATGCATAGTCGCTGCCAAATAAAGCACCTTAGTCGTGCCTACGCTTCTTATCGAACTTGTGAAGGAAGTATCTGAAAGCTTCAAGACCCACAAGCACCAGGAATGTTGACGTTGCGGCAATGATATACATGCCACCACCACAGGCCAGACCGATGGCTGCCGTCACCCATAATCCTGCAGCCGTTGTCAGTCCACGAACCACATTCTCACTCTTATGGAAGATAATGGTGCCTGCACCAATGAAACCGATACCTGAAACGACCTGTGCCGCCACACGCGACACGTCCCATCGATGCTCAGGAGTGTGCATGGCTCCCTCGAAGCCATAAGCCGACACAACCATAAACAAAGCCGAGCCCAGAGCCACTAGGAAATGGGTGCGGAAGCCCGCTTCCTTCGCCCTGTACTCACGTTCCAAACCAATGGCTCCTCCCAAAAGGGCAGCCACAAAAATGCGGAGTACAAACTCCCATGTCATATTATCCATAGCTTATAATGTTTTCTTGTAACAGCGATGACGACGGTGGATGACAGACTCCAGATACTGCCACTGGCCAAGCACACCATCATTGGTCTCCATCATCGGACCCGTATCAGCCCATTCGAAGCCGTAGCGCTGGAACTGACGGATGAGGTCGTCGAAGATAAGCCCGTTGGCACCTTTGGAACGGTACTCAGGCAGCACGCCAATAAGCAGGAGGTCGACGATAGGGGTCTTGTGCCACTTCAGGATCTTGAGCAGATGCCACCAGCCGAAGGGGAACAGACGGCCGTCGCGCGTCTTTTGCAGAGCCCGTGAGAACGAGGGGAAGGTGATGCCAAAGCCCACCAGACGGTCGTTGTCGGAGGCATCAACGATACCTGTCACCAGATTCAGGTCGGCCAATTTGATATAATTGTTCGCCAGCAGGTCAATCTGCTTGTCGGTGAGGGTGCAAAAGCCGTAGAGATCCTTGTAGGTGGTATTAAGCAGGTTGAATATCTCTTGAGCCTTGCCCTCCTTCATCAGCTCATGACGGGTGAACTTATGAACACGGAGGTTATAGCGCTTGCGCACCATCTCTGTGACCTTCGAGAACTTCTCCGGCACCACCTCGGGCACCTTCACCTTCGCCTCCACCCAGTCGTTGGCTTTCTCAAACGTGCCCAGCTGCTCCATGTGTTTCGGATAGTAGGGGTAGTTATAGTTGATATACATCGATGCAAGCTCTTCAAAGCCCTCGACAAGCATGCCCTCGCGGTCGGTGTCGATGAAGCTCATCGGACCGATCATCTCCGTCATGCCGCGCTCACGCCCCCACTCTTCCACTGTCTGCAGAAGGGCAGAGGACACCTCCACGTCGTCAATGAAGTCGAACCATCCGAAACGCACCTGCCGACTCTGCCACCGTTCGTTGGCACGACGGTTGATGATGGCAGCCACACGACCGACAATCTGGCCTTTCTTCCTAGCCAGAAAATAATCGGCCTCACAATAGTCGAACGACGGGTTCTTCTGCCTGTCGAGCGTTGCTATCTCATCAAAATAGAGGAAAGGAACTGCATAGTCGCTATCACGGTAGAGATCGTAATAGAATTGTACAAACTGTTTGAGTTCCTTTTTCGTTGTTACTTTTTGTACTTCTATCATTGCGCTGTTATATCATACTTGCTGCAAAGGTACGAAGAATTAGGAAGTTCAAGAAGTTCTGATAGTTAAAAGGAGTTAAATCAGAGCGCTTCGATATAATCGTAGAGTTTTTTGTAGAATGGATGACGGGTCATGGTCGAAGCATCACCAAGAATGATCAGTTTCATCCTGGCACGGGTAATGGCGACGTTCATGCGGCGCAGGTCACGGAGGAATCCTATCTGTCCTTCATCGTTGGCACGCACCAACGAGATAAGGATGATGTCGCGTTCCTGTCCCTGAAAACCATCGACGGTGTTCACGCTGATCAGACTGCGGTAGGGCTTGAAGAACTCACGTTTCTTGATCAGTCGTCGCAGATGCTGCACCTGAGCCCGATAGGGTGAGATAATCCCGACGTCGAGACGCTCGTCAAGGATACGCTGCTTGCCGATCTTTGAGAAGTAATTCTCCAATACAAGTAGCGTCAGTTCCGCCTCAGCCTTGTTGATGCGTCCGAAACTCTCACCCACGAATTCCTCTGTAAACTGTAAACCGTCAACTGTAAACTGACTTGTATCCACCCACGTCATCGGAATATCGAGGTCGAGAATGCTGCGGTATTTCACCTCAGGAGCACTCTCCACCTGGTTGCCATAGAACCAGTCGGAAGAGAAGCGCATGATCTCCTCGTTCATACGATACTGCATCTTCAGCAGGGTCACCACTTCGGGTTTGTTCTCCACGATGCGCTCCATAAGGGTCTTGCCGAGTCCGCCTTTCAGGGCTGCGATGCTCTTCACCGTCGGAGGCAGCTGACAATGGTCGCCAGCCAGTATCACTCTCGACACCCGCCGGATGGGTATCCAGCAGGCAGCCTCCAAAGCCTGTGCCGCCTCATCTATAAATAAGGTGCCGAACTTCTGTCCCTCCAACAGTCGGCTGCTGCTTCCCACAAGAGTAGAGGCAATGACACGGGCCTCTCCGAAGAGTTGGGCATTGATGCGTATCTCAAATTCTATGGCACGTTCCTTGAGGCGTTCCATCTTCTGATGGTATTTCTCGTCACCCCGTTTACGATGGGCACGGAGTTCCCGGATGGCCTTACGGATAGACCAGAGCAATTCATAGTCGGGATGGGCCTCGAAGCGTCGCTCATAGGTAAAAGAGAGCATCTTGTCGTTGACACGCGTGGGATTACCTATTCTTAATACGTTGACTCCACGGTCGACAAGCTTCTCGGATATCCAGTCGACAGCCATGTTACTCTGCGCACAGACCAGCACCTGACTCTCCCGCCGTAGGGTTTCATAGATGGCCTCGACGAGGGTTGTCGTCTTGCCTGTGCCTGGAGGTCCGTGGACCACAGCCACATCCTTCGCCCACAGTACCTTGTTCACCGCCTCTTCCTGAGTACGGTTCAGATAGGGGAAACGCATCGGGGCGAAGCTGAATGTCTCGGCCTTCTGGTGAGAATAGAAGAGGTCTCGCAGATAGCCCAGACGTCCCTTGGCCTTCATCACACGGTCGAGGGCCTCGAACATCATCTTATAGCTCGTCTCGTCGAAGAAGAGTTGGATGCCCACGTTCTCCGCTCCCTGCACATCAATCAGATGACCGTCATCAGGCACAGCCACCACCATACGGTCGCCGTCCACATAGCTGACAGTTGCTGTGAAGTTGAAGTAGCGGATGGCCTCTTTGGTTTTTTCGGAATCCACTCGGAAGAAGCAGACGGGCCGCCCGAATTCGAAATTATGCTCTATCTCGTCATCATCGCTCTGCCGGAATACCTCTACGACCAGCTGATTGAGTGAATTATAATAACTCCTGCCCATCTTCAGCGGATACCAGGCATCACCACGCTTCACCTTCCGCTGCAGCCCCATCTCCTCGGTCTGCTTGCGAAAGGCCTCCTTCTCAGTCTGATACTCCAACTGGAGCAGCAGACGCTGTTGTTGAAGCGCCAAGAGCGGCGAAACTTGTTGATTTCCCATGAATTGGCTGCAAAGATAATCTTTTTTTTAGACATAAGTACAAAAGAAACATAAAAAAGCTTCTGTTCTTATGTTCTTATGTCTAAAATATTCGTAACTTTGCAACCGATATGAAACAGATACTGCTGATTAACGACGTCGTGGGCTATGGCAAAGTGGGCATGGGTGCCATGCTCCCCATCCTGTCGTATCTGGGCATTCCGACATACAGTCTGCCCACGGCCCTTGTGTCGAACACGCTCGACTATGGGAAGTTCAACATCCAGGACACCACAGAGTATATCCGTGGTACACTCCCGGTATGGAAGGAGTTAGGTTTTTCGTTCGATGCCATTTGTACGGGCCTGATGTTTAGCGACGAACAGGCGAAGCTCGTGGCGGGCTACTGCAAGGAACAGGGTGCCCAGGGCACGACGGTCTTCGTGGATCCCATCCTCGGTGATGGCGGACGACTCTATAACGGCATGACCGAACGTCAGGTAGAGCTCATGCGTGAGATGGTCAGCGTGGCTCATCTCACCTTCCCCAACTACACGGAGGCTTGCTATCTGACGGGCACCCCCATCCACATGGAGGGCATCACCTGGGAGGAAGCGGGCGACCTGCTCGACAAACTGCGCGAGATTGGCTGTCAGTCGGCCATCATCACCAGTTGCAAGATCGACGGTCAGAATGCCGTAGCCGGCTACAATCACTACGATGACAGCTATTTCCATCTGGAATATCACGAGATTCCTGGACTCTTTCATGGCACGGGTGACATCTTCTCTGCCGTGCTCATCGGCCATCTGCTCAACGGAGAGTCGCTGAAGGTCTCTACCCGCACGGCGATGGACACCGTATTCCGCATGATCGACCGCTACAAGGACACCCCCGACAGGAACAAGGGTATTCCCGTGGAGAAATGCCTCGACATCCTCAACGCCAACGCTGACCACTGACGATATGCCATCGCCCCTGCATCCCCTGACCACGGACATCGTCCCTCCGGAGCGGTTCACCTATCCTTTCTGCTACGAGCCTCATCCGTTGTGCCTGTTGGCAGCAGAGGAAGTGAAGCAGGAGATTGCACGTATCAACCCCACGGAAGGAAAAATGTTTGGAGTGCTGGTTGTGAAACAGGGGGACGGTTCTTTTGTTACACCAGGCGATGTAACAAAAGAACCGTCCCCCTGTTATATGGCGGCCTACTCAGGGCTGCTGGAGGGGCGCAACGACTGGCCTTACTTCGTGCCGCCCGTCTTCGATGCCCAGGATCCCAACGGCTATTTCAAAACCAAGGAGCGTGAGATATCTCTCACCACTCACCTCTCACCACTCACCTCTAAAAAGATGTCGCAGGACCTGCAGCTGTGGCTCTTCCATCAATACCAGTTCCTCAATGCGAAGGGCGAGACGAAAGACCTCGTCGAGGTGTGGCAAGACTACCACTGTTCCCCCCGTATCCGTCGCAGATACCCCCTGCCGCCAGGTGGCACGGGTGACTGCTGCGCACCGAAACTCCTGCAATATGCCTATCAGCATGGTCTGAAACCCCTTTGTATGGCGGAATTCTGGTGGGGACCATCGCCCAAGAGTGAGATACGTCATCACGGTGAGTTCTACCCTGCTTGCCGTGGGAAGTGCAAGCCCATCCTGACGTGGATGCTACAGGGTCTCGATGTCGATCCCAGTCCCGATGCGGAAGGCTTCCCACACTTGGTGCCTGAGGTGGTTTACGAGGATGAGACCATCGCCGTGATCAACAAACCCTCAGGCCTTCTGAGCATTCCAGGACGGACAGAAGACCACTCCGTCGCCACCTGGGCACAGCAGCGGTGGCCAGGATCACAACCCGTCCACCGACTCGACATGTGGACGTCGGGAATCATCCTCATCGCCAAGACCAACGAGGCCTATCACCACTTGCAAAAGCAATTTACGGAGCACACCGTCAAAAAGAAATATCTCGCCATCGTGGAAGGCGTGCCTGCCAAAGAGCACGGCATCATCGACCTGCCCCTGCTCAGCGACCCCATGAACCGTCCTCGTCAGATTGTCGACTTCGAACATGGTAAGCGCGCCATCACGGAGTATCGTGTCTTGGCAAGTGCACAGGGGGTCAGTGCACTTTTAGCCCTGTGGCCACATACGGGCCGGACGCACCAACTGAGGATGCACTGTGCCCACGAGCAGGGCTTGGGCTGTCCCATCCTGGGCGATGAACTCTATGGCAGGAAGGCAGACCGTCTTTATCTCCAGGCGCAGGCCATCGGCTTCGTCCACCCCACAACGGGACGGAAGATGCACTTCGAACTGCCTGCAGAGTTTTCCCTCAACGATCCATTCGTGGTTTAAATAATATATGTAATTTATAAATTAGTTCAATTATGGTTAAGCACATTATTCTCTGGACTCTGAATCCAGAACTCTCCGAAGAGGAGAAGCAGGCCGTCAAGGCAGGTATTAAGGCAGGTTTGGAAGGACTCGTAGGCAAGGTGCCCGGACTTCTCGATGTCAAAGTGCATATCGACGGCCGTCTGGCCTCCTCCAATGCCGACGTGATGCTCGACAGCACCCTCGAGAGCGAAGATGCCCTGAAAGGCTATGCCGTCCATCCCGAACACGTCGCCGTCGCCAACGGTAAAGTCCGTCCCTACACCGTCCAGCGCAGCTGCCTCGACTTCGAGATTTGACAGATTTGACAATGAAGTCCCGCTGACGGCGGGGCTTCATATCCGTAACTTTGCAAAAGATGTCGATACTTACACGTAAATATCCGTTTCCGCCGAGCAGTCACTGGCTGAGAGACTGCGCCTTGTATTGTGTGATCGTGTTCCTGATCCTCTACCTGCTGCAACCCTTCGGGTTCAGCATGTATCAGGGCAACAAACTGCTGTTATCCCTGTTGTTCGGGGCTGTCACCTTCGGTTGCTGTCTAATATACGGGTTCGTCGAGCGGCCCCTCATTCAGCGTGTCTCGCCTTGGCGTATCTGGCACGAGGCACTGTCGATATTAGCGATGATTCTGTTTATCGGCATCTGCAACTTCTTCGTTTGCTCGTGGGTGTTCCACTTTCCTGTCACGCTCATTTCCTTCCTGGCATTTCTCTACTGGACGCTGATCATCGGCATGTTCGTAACGGTCTGCTCTGTCAGCCTGAGCTACTACCGTTACCTGCGCAACCAGTTGGAGACCTTGCTCGACAAGACCACCGACCAACAGGTAGACATCACCGTGACCATCCACGATACCAATGTAAGGGGTAATGACCTGCAGCTGTCGATCAACGATCTGCTGTTTATCGAGGCACAGAAGAACAACGTGGCCGTCAGTTACATGAACGACGGCCACGTTGCCACCACCGAGCTGCATACCACGCTCGCCGCCGTGCTCGACGACCTGCAGGCCTATGAGAACATCTTCCAATGCCACCGTTCTTTTGTCGTTAACTTGAACAATATCACCTCGGCTCAGGGCAATTCCAACGGTTACCAGCTCAGGCTCGGAAAATGTCAGACGATAGTGCCTGTTTCACGTACCTATGTCCCTAAACTGCGATCGTTTATAGCTTAGTCAGTCGTCCTTTTTCTTAGTCATTCGTCTGACGGATTAGTTATCTGTCAGCCTTTCTAGTCGTCTATCCCTCAAATTTGGAGGTATCAGTTTTCGTGCCTATCTTTGCAGCATGAAACATCGACTGATACATATCATGCTTATGCTGCTCGTAGCCCACAGCGCTACCAGCCAAACCACCGTAACGGGCATTGTTACCGACGGTCGCGAACCGCTCGCAGGAGCGAACGTATTTATAATAGGTACTATCGACGGCTGCCTCACCGACTCGCTCGGAAGGTTCTCGTTCGTAACATCGAAACAGGGTGAAATCACGTTGCGCGTCACGTTTATCGGCTTCGACGACTACACGCTGACCACTTCGCAGCCATCCGATCTCACCATCCGTATGCACGAACGAGCTACGGCTATCGACGAGGTGGTTGTGACGGCCAGCACCTACAGCTTCGGCAAGAGCGACAACTTCAAAACGATGGATGCGCTCGACGTGGTGATGAGCGGCAACTCGTGTGGTGACATCGTGGCCGCCCTGCAGACGCTGCCTGGCACCCAGAAGGTGGGCGAGAGCGGCAAGCTCTACGTTCGTGGCGGTGAGAGCGATGAGTGCCAGACGTTTGTCAACGGTATGCACGTGCTCGTACCTTATTCTACTAATGTCGAGAACAATGCCGTTCGCGGACGCTTCTCGCCGTTCCTCTTCAAAGGCATCAACTTCTCATTGGGCGGCTACGGCGGAGAATACGGCCAGGCCCTCTCCTCGGTACTGCCGATGGAGACCACCGATGTGGCAACAGGTGATAAGTTCGGTGTCAGCGCCTCGTTCGTAGACTGGAACGTCGGCGGCACGAAAGCCTTCACGAAGAGCAGCCTGTCGTTCAATGCCGACTATACCAGCATGGGCCTGTACAATGCCCTCTTCCCTGACCGTTTCAACTGGACGCACCCCTACCGCAAGCTCTCTGGCGAGGCCCAATACAAGGCCGACCTCTCATCAGCAACCGTGCTGAAAACCTATGTAGGCTACGACCTGACCTCCGTTGGCCAGCATATCGACGACCGCCGCCTGTCGCTTGCCGAGCACAATATCTACGCCAACGCCACGCTCAAGACCAATATCGGCAGGGGTTACACCCTTTTTACAGGCATCGCCAACTCGACGGTTCTCAATGATATCGACGATGCCTTGACATTTGGCGACCATTACCATAACTCACGTAACGAGGTCCATCTGAAGACCGAACTGCGGAAGGTGTTCTCGTCAGTCCTGAAACTGTCAGCGGGCGTTGAGGATTACATCCGCCACAGCACAAAACGTTACGAAACCGACCATTACAGCCTCAACTATCATCTGTTGGCTGCCCATTCTGATGCCCAGCTGCGGATAATACCAAAGTTGTTCCTGAACCTCTCTGCCAGAAGCGAGCATGTGAGCTATAACCACGATTGGCTGCTGATGCCTCGCGCTACCCTGAGCTACGTGCCCAACAAACGTTTCCAACTATCCGCCATGATAGGGCGATACAGCCAGACGGCCAACGACGATTATATCGCCATGAGTGGGCGACAACTGTCGCAAAGCACCGCCGACCACGCCATCCTCAGCATGCAGTACAGCACACCTAAAATGCTATTGCGCATCGAGCCTTACTACAAGAAATACCGTCACCTGCCGCTACTGGGCAAGAATGGAATATATACCGCTGATGGCTACGGCACAAGCCGAGGAGTGGATGTGTTTGTTGAGAACCATTCCATCGTGAAGAACCTGACCACCACGTTCTCATACTCCTTCAACGACTCCGAGCGCTACTACCTCGACTACGCCAAGCCGCAGACGCCTGACTTCGCTTCACGCCACAACCTCCGCCTGTCGCTGAAATACGCCTTCGGCAAAACCATCATCGGACTCTCTGAGTCATACGCCAGTCCGCGTCATTACCCCGTTGGCGATACACCTTATTATAATAGTGTCGATGCCAACGTGACCTACCTGCTGAGTCCGAAGGTCATCATCTATACCTCGCTCAACAACATTCTGGGTCGCACCAACATCTTCCGCTACGAGGCCGACGGCACTGCCGTTACTGCCACCCGCGACCGTTTCTTCTATATCGGCATATTTGTTTCACTTAAAAATAACAAAGCTTATGACATTTCAAATTTTTAAACTCCGTGTTCTCGCCATCGCCCTCGGCCTGATGGCTACCATTAGTGTTAACGCCCAAGAGTCTGTTCCCATGCAGGCGCTGATAGGCCAGTCGCTCAGATCGCTCCAGCAGCCAACACCTGAGAACTTCCTCAACTGCATTGCCCAGCTCAAACGCATCGACGCGATGTTTCCCGACAGCATCCAGCCCAAGTATCAATCGACCCTTCAGAGCCTGAACTTCTCAGTCATGAATCCCCACGCCGAGCAGACAGAAAACCTGCTTGCCGAAGCAGAACAGACCATCACACAGATGGAGAAGATGAAGAATGCTGATCAGAGCGACGTCTGCACCCTTCGCGGCTTCCTCTACATGGTGCGCATCGTCCAGAATCCCGCCCAAAACGGACAGCGCTACTATCTCACCGTGATGCAGAACTATGAGAAAGCCCTCCGTCTGAATCCAGATAATGCCCTCGCCCAGCAACTGCAACAGAAATTCATGGAAGGGATGAAACAGCAGACTAAATAGCGTTTAATCACTCATTGAGGACTTCGAACGGACGTTCACAGGGGAGAATCTAACGAGCGGCCTAATCTCACAACGAGGTTAGGCCGCTTAGTCTGCGAGAAGTAGGCAGGGGAATCTATTCGTCGGCGGGGAAGGTGAAGTTCGCTTTCTGCACCTTAGGACCGTAGATGGTCTTGAAATCGTCGCACATGGAGATGACGTAGTAGCCGGCCTCACGCCATTGCGCACCCAGTTTGAGGGCCTTCTCACGGTTGGCGTGGTCGCGGACATCATCATCGGCAATGAGCATAAAGGCTGCGGTGCGGTACCTGCCGTTACTCAGACAGTAGTTGTGCATGGGACAATCGCCGCTGCTGTTGCCAAACGACAGCACGGGCACCTTACCGATCTCCTGGGAGATCTGAAGCACCTTGTTGGTCTTCAGGTTCTTGATCAGAAGGCTGTCCGTACGGATCAGGTACTCTTCCTTTCCCATGGTGTAGTTGACTCCGGCCTCCTCGCCCTGGCCGCTCGACACAAGCATGACATCCATGCCGATCACCCTGTTGGACGGTATGCCGATGGACTCAACCAAAGCCCTGCAGATAAAGCGGTCGGAACCTGAGACGACATAATAGGTGAAGCCATTATCCTTCAAATACTCGAACACCTCCAGCATAGGACGGTAGAAGCTCTCGCCGTAAGTCATTCCAAAGAATCCGTTAGCCGGTGTTGCGGCATAGGCTTTCACATAGGCATCAAACTCTGCGAGGGTCATTCCTGCGTAAGCCTTGGCAGCTGCACGGGCATGCTTCATGTCGAAATGGCTGGGAAGAGCCGTCCCCTTGCGGACAAAATCCCTGATGTTCTGAGCGGCCTCGCGCACATCCTCAGGGGCCTTGTCACGGTAGTCAGGATCGTCCAGCGCACGGTATTCCAACATGTTGTATTCAAAATAGGTGGGATAGAGCTCGCCGACAAAGGTACCGTCCATGTCGAACGTGGCGATACGGTCTTCCTCGCTGATGAAGTTGGGCGACTGCGGGTCGGTCACGTCCTTGACATAATCCTGCAAGGCCGTCAGCGCCTCGCAATTGTTCCAGGAAGGGAAGTAGTTCTTCTTCTGTTTCACCGGGGTCACTACGGGGTTGTCGTCATCGCCGCCGCATGATGTCATTATGCTTGTACCACATAGGATGGTAAGGATGGCGGCGAACATCCAGAGTCTCGTTTGTTTCATCATCTTCTTTCTTTTAAAACGGTGCAAAGGTAAGCATTTTCCCGATAACTCCAAAGAAAAACGGCCAAAAAAAAGCCCCGCCGAGGCAATCGGCAGGGCTTTCATGTTAAATATTTAAGAAGATTACTTCTTGTTCAGGGCGAGGTCGATAGCAACGGCTACAGATACGGTAGCACCCACCATCGGGTTGTTACCCATACCGAGGAAGCCCATCATCTCAACGTGGGCAGGCACTGAAGAAGAACCTGCGAACTGAGCGTCAGAGTGCATACGGCCCAGGGTATCAGTCATACCGTAAGAAGCGGGACCAGCAGCCATGTTATCGGGGTGCAGGGTACGGCCAGTACCACCACCGGAAGCTACAGAGAAGTAGGGCTTGCCAGCGAGCACGCGCTCCTTCTTATAGGTGCCAGCTACGGGGTGCTGGAAACGAGTCGGGTTGGTAGAGTTACCAGTGATGGAGACATCAACGTTCTCCTTCCACAGGATAGCCACACCCTCACGTACGTCGTCGGCACCATAGCACTTCACCTTCAGACGGTTGGGATTGTTGCCATAAGGAACCTCCTTCACCACAGCGAGGTCGCCAGTGAAGTAGTCGAACTTGGTCTGTACGTATGTGAAACCGTTGATACGGCTGATGATCTGGGCAGCGTCCTTGCCAAGACCGTTCAGGATCACGC
>JAEEGI010002190.1_pt1 | contig 48422 bp, 38 predicted proteins | sample 8958751 | NCBI WGS metagenome assembly JAEEGI01 (sample SAMN16246545, study PRJNA631951) | gut metagenome | biome: gut microbiome; feature: rumen; material: KS-attached | host: Bos | place: Iran: Karaj | collected 2018-10
TCAACCCCTCCCTCCTCCGCTTCTGGGAGACCGAATTCCCTGCCATCAAACCCCACAAAAACAAGAAAGGCACCCGCTACTACACCGACGATGACATCGACCTCCTCCGCCAAATCTACCACCTCACACGCGAGTGCGGCTACACCCTCGAAGGTGCCCGCGAACGCCTGCGTCTCTCCGACGACATCGACCGCGACAAACAACTGGTCAAAACCCTCACCGAAGCCCGCCAGTTCCTCGTCGACCTCAAGGAATACCTTTAGGTAATCTCTAAAAACAGCCCCACCGAAAGGGGCATTCGTGATTATCGTTATTGATTACTTAACACGAATTGCCATGTAATAACCATAAATTCATGGCAAGAGACCGACTCATAATACGTAACATCACTGGTTCTTGCGGAACAAAGACCAGCGAGGGTTCGGGCTATTGCTGCTCGAAGGCTTTGACTTTGTCGCAGAAGCGCAGGTTGGCGCGGGAGAGGGCGGTGTCGGCATTGATGCCGTGGTCATGGGCCCAGTGGATGAGGTTGAAGAGGAGGGAGCCAAACGACTCTTCTGTGGGTTCGGACTCCGCCATAGTCTGTGCCGGCGGCATTTCTGGCGTAGACGCAGAGCCATCGGGAGAGGGCAGCGTGGGGTCGACCCCGATGCCGGCGGCTTTCTCCTGCAGGCGGACGGCCTTGACCAAGGACGGCAGGCTGGCGGGGACACCTTCGAGGACGGACTTGCGGCCTTCGTGCATCTTGATTTGTTCCCAGCTCTCGCCGTCGTAGCTGTCGGGATGGAAGATGAAGGGGTGGCGGTCGACGAGTTTGTCGCTGATGGCGTTGAATATATCGGCGGGAGTGAAACGTCCTTCCTCTTCGGCTATCTTGGAGTAGAAGAGGAGGTGCATGAAGAGGTCGCCGAGCTCCTTCATTAACTGAGTATTGCGGTCAGCACATTGGGAATGCGTTGCCGCGTCCGGCTCATCTTCATTTTTCAATTTTGAATTTTCAATTGCCAGGATGGCCTCGCTGAGTTCGAAGGTCTCCTCGATGGTGAGGTATCGGAGGCTCTGCATGGTCTGCACACGGTCCCAGGGGCACTGACGGCGCAGGAGGTCGAGGATGTCGCTGAGCCGCTGTAGGGCTTGGATGTCGGCGGGTTTCATATACGGCGCACCTCCTCTATGCCTTCTATCCGTTCGAGGTTTTCGAGCAGATGGTTGAGATTGTCGAGGTTGAGGACGTAGAGCATGATGATGCCACGGACGATGCCTTCGACGGCCTCGAGGGTGATGGCGCGCATGTTGAGGTCCATCTCGCCGGTGACGATGCCGGTGATTTCCTGCAGAAGGCCTTTGCGGTCGATGGCGGTAAAGGCGATGCCTGAGAGCAGGGCGACGTGCTCGCCGGGACGCCAGCGGGCGCGGACGATGCGGTTCTCGTGGTTGGCCATCTCGTCCATGGCCACTTTGCAGTTGGTGCGGTGCACCATGATTTTGCCGTCGGTGACGATGCCCACGACGCTGTCGCCTTGCACGGGTTTGCAGCAGGGGGCGGGCTCGGTGGCGTAGCGCTCATACTCCTCATCGAGGAGGAAGGAGCGTTGGTTGCTGCCGGAGGAGGAGGTGTTGAGGTTGATGGCGGTACTGTCCTTGTCGAAAAGGGAGGTGTATTCGCCCATGAAGTAGGTGTTGTGGTTGGGGTTGAAGCCTTTGCCGAAACACTGGGCGATGTCGTTGTGGGAGGTGATGCCCATGGCGAGCTGGAAAAAGAGGTCGATGTCGCTTTTGAGACCCAGGAAACGCTTGATTTGTCCGATGGTGGCGGAGGAGTAGGGCAGATTGAGTTTGGCTAGGATTTCCTGCAAGCGTATTTTGCCTTCTTCGCGATAGCCTTTGCGCTGGGCGCGGAGATAGTCCTTGATGGCTTCGCGGGCGCGGGAGGTCTTCACCATGCCGAGCCATTCATCGGTGGGATGGGTTTTGCGGCTGGTGAGAACCTGCACCTGCTCGCCTGCACGCAGGACATGGCCGATGGGCTCGACTTTGCCGTTGACTTTGGCACCCATGCAATGGAGGCCGAGATTGGTGTGGATGGTGAAGGCGAAGTCGAGGACGGTGGAGTGAGCAGGCAGCTTGACCATCTGCCCCTTGGGGGTGAAGAGGTATATCTCCTTGATGTAGAGGGTGTCTTTGAATTCCTCGACGAGGTCGAGGGCGCTCTTTTCGGTATTCTCAAGGGTGCTGCGTATCTGTTGGAGCCATATCTCGACGGGGCTGTTCTCGATGTTTTCCTCCGGGTGCGCCTCTTTGTAGAGGAAGTGGGCGGCCATGCCTTTCTCGGCGATGAGGTCCATGCGCTGGGTGCGTATCTGCACCTCCACCCACTGGCCGATGGGGGTCATGACGGTGGTTTGAAGCGACTCGTAGCCATTGGTCTTGGGGGTGGTAATCCAGTCGCGGAAGCGGGTGGGGTCGGGCGGGAAAGCGGAGGAGATGAGCGAGTAGACCTTGAAGCACTCGGACTTCTCGGCATCGAGGGGCACGTCGAGGATGATGCGCATGGCGTAAAGGTCGTAGATTTCGTCGAATTTGACGCCTTTGCGCTCCATCTTCTTCCAGCAGCTGTAGACGGACTTGATGCGGGTTTTGATGGTGTATTTGTAGCCGTTGGCGTCGAGCATGCGGGTGACGGGCTGGGTGAAGCACTCTTTGAGGCGGTCCTCGGTGCCAGCGGTTTTGTTGATGAGGGCGGCAATCTCGTTGTATTTTTCGGGATTGGTGTATTTCATCACCAGCTCCTCGAGTTCGGTCTTGATGGAGTAGAGGCCCAGACGGTGGGCAAGAGGGATGTAAAGGTATTGCGTCTCGGAGGAGATGGCCAGTTTCTTGGTGTCCTTCATGGAGCCGAGGGTGCGCATGTTGTGCAGGCGGTCGCAGAGTTTGAGGAAGATGACGTAGGCATCGTTGCACATGGACAGCAGTATCTTGCGGTAGTTCTCGGCCTGCTTGGACTCGGTAGACTGCATGATGAAGACATCCTCGATTTTGGTGACACCGTCGACAATGACGGCCACACGGTCGCCGAAGATGGTGCGAATCTGGTCGAGGGTGATGTCGGTGTCCTCCACCACATCGTGCAGCAGAGCGCAGACCACGGCAATGGGGCCGAGACCCACTTCCTGCACGGCGATGAGGGCCACGGCAAGGGGATGAAAGATATAGGGTTCGCCGGACTTGCGGCGGGTGCCGGAATGGGCTTTCTTGGCCAAAGAGAAAGCACGGAAGATTTCGTCCTCCTGTTTTTGGGTGAGCGGGGAGTTTTGGCGGCATGCCGCTAATAATTCTTCGTATTTGGCCTGGATTTCTTTTTCCTCGCGGGCCTCGTCGATCACATACATAGTTGTCGGGTTTTTAATGGCTCAAGACGTCATAAAAATAATAAAATCAAGGAGAACAAAGTCCCCACGGAGAGGCCGAGGCCAAAAGTGACATACACGCCGTCGAAGTTGGTCATCACCCCCAGCGTCCCGCTGGAATAGCAGAAGCCCCTCATGCCTTCGGGCGATGCCCAGCGGATGCCGGCCTCGAGCGAGGGCCGGACGTGGCGGAAAGAGCCGTCCTCACAACAGACACCGGCATTTCCGTACAGGTGCCAGTCGTAGCGGCTCCAGGGTTTAGAAAGCCGGTATGCAGCACCGCCGGAGAGCCAAAGATTGGCATATCCCACGTTGCCGGCCAGGTTGAAACCCCATATCTCGGGCAGGTAGGTATAGTCGAGCCCCACCCCTGCGTCGTATAATCCGGTAAAGAGTCGTATTTCGGCAAAATGGTTGCAGAAAGGGCTTCCGAAATAGCGGATAGGGTTGACTTTGGGGGCAAAATATTGGACAGTGTCGTAGGTGGCGGCCGAGGTATCGACCACGTCACGGCTCTGTGCGGCGGCACAGAGCCAAGAAAGGATGAATGCAATGTATATCAGGGCTCTCCTCATGAATCACTCCATATTGGATTTCTCTTGGAGGCTGGCACGGATTTTTGCTTCAAGTTCGTCGCAGAGCTCGGGGTTGTCGCGCAACACTTGCTTGAGGGCCTCGCGTCCCTGTGCAAGCTTGGTGTCGCCATAGCTGAACCAGGAGCCGCTCTTCTTGATAATCTCGTGTTCGACACCGAGGTCGATGATTTCGCCCAGTTTGGAGATGCCTTCGCCGAACATAAGGTCGAACTCGCAGGTACGGAACGGAGGGGCCACCTTGTTCTTAACAATCTTCACCTTGACACGGTTGCCGACGTTCTGGTCGCCGTCCTTGATGGCTTGGATACGACGGATGTCGACACGCACAGAGGCATAGAACTTCAGGGCATTGCCGCCAGTGGTGGTTTCGGGATTGCCAAAGAGGACACCGATTTTCTCGCGCAGCTGGTTGATGAAGATGCAGCAGCAGTTGGTCTTGCTGATGGTGGAGGTGAGTTTGCGCATGGCCTGACTCATCAGACGGGCTTGAAGACCCACCTTCGAGTCGCCCATCTCGCCGTCGATTTCGGCCTTGGGGGTCAGCGCCGCCACAGAGTCAACTACAATGATATCGATCGCACCGGAGCGAATCAGATTGTCGGCAATCTCGAGAGCCTGCTCGCCGTTGTCGGGCTGGGAGACAAGCAGATTGTCGATATCCACACCGAGTTTCTTGGCATAGAAACTGTCGAAGGCATGCTCGGCATCGATAAAGGCGGCAATACCGCCTTGTTTCTGACATTCGGCAATGGCATGGATGGCCAACGTGGTTTTACCCGACGACTCAGGGCCAAAGATTTCGATGATACGTCCTTTGGGGAAACCGCCAACACCGAGAGCGGCATCGAGATTGATGCTGCCGGTGGAGATAACATCAACCTTCTCCGCGGCATGGTCGCCCAATTTCATCACCGAGCCTTTGCCATAGTTTTTTTCTATCTTATCAAGTGTACTTTGAAGAATCTTTAATTTTTCGAGTCTCTGGGCCTCGCTGTCGGACATCTCTTTTGCCATAGTATACAATTATTTATATTATTATTACAGGTAAATTCAACAAGGGTTTTGAAAGATACAAATATACAATTTTTTTTTGAAACCTCGCGATTATAAAAAAAAAGCGTATCTTTGCAGTCCAAATCATTTCGTACCATGAACATTTTAAGCAATAGAATCCTGAACATGGCCGAGAGCGAGACCCTCGCCATGACAGCCAAAGCCCGTGAACTGAAAGCACAGGGGAAAGATGTGATAAGCCTCTCCATCGGTGAGCCCGACTTCAACACTCCCGAAATTGTAAAAGAAGCTGCAAAGCAGGCCATCGACGACAATTTCACCCACTATCCTCCTGTACCCGGTTATCCTGACCTGCGCGAGGCAGTGTGCCAGAAGTTTAAACGCGACAACAACCTCGACTTCAAACCCGAGCAGATTGTGGTGTCGACAGGTGCCAAACAAAGCATCTATCAAGTGGTGCAGTGCCTGGTCAACCCCGGCGACGAAGTCATCATCCCCACTCCCTACTGGGTTTCATACAAAGAGATTGTCCGCGTGGCCGAGGGCAAATGCGTCTATGTAAAGACCCTCATCGAGAACGATTTCAAGGTGACTCCCGAGCAGATTGAAGCCGCCATCACCCCCAGAACCAAACTCATCATGTTCTCCAGCCCCAGCAACCCCACCGGCATGCTCTACACCAAAGAGGAGCTGAAAGGCATTGCCGAGGTTGTGGCACGCCATGAGAATGTCTTTATCATGGCCGACGAGATCTACGAGCACATCAACTTTGTCGGCAAACACGAAAGCATTGCCCAGTTCCCAGAGGTCAGAGACCGCGTCATCACCATCAACGGTGTTGCCAAGGGATTTGCCATGACCGGCTGGCGTATCGGTTTCATTGCCGCTCCGCTGGAGATAGCCAAAGCCTGCAACAAGTTGCAAGGCCAGGTGACCAGCGCCACCTGCTCCATTGCACAGAAGGCTACCGTCCGCGCCATGCAGATGGACCCCAACACCAGCGAGGACATTATCAACATGCGCAACATCTTCCGCCAGCGCCGCGACATGGTGTACAAACTCCTGTGCGACATCCCCGGCCTGAAAGTGCGTCTGCCTCAGGGTGCCTTCTACTTCTTCCCCGATGTCAGCTCTTACTATGGCAAGAGTTTCAACGGCAACAAGATTGAGAACTCCACCGACATGGCCTTCTACCTCCTCAACGAAGCCAACGTGGCCACAGTGATGGGCTCCGCCTTCGGCGACGACACCTGCATCCGCCTCAGCTACGCCACCAGCGAAGAGCTGCTCCGCGAAGCTCTCCGCCGCATCAAGGATGCACTGGCCAATCTGAAATAGTCATCACGCATTCATCTATACAATCCCCGTTCTGCTGTCAGGGTAGCACGGGGATTCTTCTTATCCCGAAAACTGTTCACGCTATCATGAGAATACTGCATACCGCCGATCTGCACTTAGGGCAGGTGTTGTATCAAAACTACACCCGCGAGGACGAGCACGACCATTTCTTCCGCCAACTCGAAGAATGGTGCCGTAGCTATCAACCCGACGCATTACTGGTGAGTGGCGACATTTTCGATATTCAGCAACCCGGTGCCACCACCAAACGCCGCTTCAACGAGTATTTTGTCTCCCTCCATAACGCCTTCCCCCAAATGGCAGTGGTCATCACCGCCGGAAACCACGACTCCGCCTCCCGCATCCATGCCGACAATGTTGTCTGGAGTTTGGGGAATGTCAAGCTGGTAGGCCTTCCTCCTGCCGCCGACAGCCTCAGCCGCCCCGACGGATGGCAGGGGGACTATGTCGTTGAGATTCCCCAAGGGTACGTGATAGCCATGCCCTTCGTCACGGGTACACGCAAAGATATTGTGCAGGCACTCCTCGACTATGTGGCACAACGGAACATCGCACAGAAGCCCGTGGTGCTCATGGGACACATGGCCGTCTCCGGCTCAGATTTCACAGGCCATGGTTTCGACATCGGCCACCTGCAGACTGTTGCCATGTCCGACCTGGGCACAGGGTTCGACTATATGGCCCTTGGGCATATCCACCGCCCTCAGACCATCGGCCATGCCGACGAACACGAGCCCGTCAGCACCTACCCAGCCGGTGTGGTTCGCTACTCGGGCAGCCCCCTGCACGTCAGCTGCGATGAGAAATTCCCCCATAGCGTCAGTCTGGTGGACATCGACCGGCACGGCGGCACGGTAACCGTGACGAAACTACGCATTGACGAACTACGCCATTTCTACGAATTGCCCCATACCGGCGCTGCCGCCACTGCCGACGAAGCCCTTGCCGCCGTAAAACAATTTGCCGAAGAAACAGGCTCAGGCTACTTCAGGCTTACGATTGATTACCACGCCTCCATCCCCGCCGACTTCGACCAACAAATATACCGACTCATTGAACCCTATGGGGAGGAAATACGCTACAACCCTAAAAGAATAGAGACCAATGTGCCCGAAAAGACTGACCAAGAGGACAAACCGGTCTTCCAAGTGGCCGAACTGCAGCAGATGACCGACCCCATGGAGTTTATCCGACAAACACAAAGCCACTACCCCGAACTGGACATGGACGAACTGGCTCAAGCATTCCAAGAGGTCGAGGCCGAAGTGCACCGCCAGTCAGAAACACCCAACACCCCCGCCCATGAAAATTAAAGAGCTCCACCTGCGCAACATTGCCTCTATCGAAAAGGCCGACATCAACTTCGAGACCGATTTAATCGATGGCGTGTCCGGCTGCCAAGCCCCTGTCTTCCTCATCTCAGGCGACACCGGCGTGGGCAAGTCCGTCCTGCTCGACGGCATCTGCCTTGCGCTTTACAAGACTACTCCCCGTATCGAAGACGTGACCGACTCGAAACAGAACTTCTTCAAAGCCTACAAAGACGCCAAAGAACCCATCGGCATCAACAACATAGGCCAGTACACCCGCATCGGAATATCGCACAAGGACGAATGCTACAGCGAGGTTGTTTTCGAGGGGAACGACGGCATCGAATACCATGCACGCCTCGAGCTGGGACTCAAACGCACCGGCGACCATGCCACGCCCAAATGGACCGTCAAGGCAGGCGATGACGACTGGGTGAGAGTGGACAGCCGCGACAGTCAGATTGAAAAAGCCGTCGGCTTGTCGTTCAAGCAGTTCAACCGTATGGCAATGCTGGCCCAAGGCCAGTTTGCCGCCTTCCTGTGCGGCGAGAAAAAAGAGCGCGAAGAAATCCTCGAGCAACTCACCAACACCGAGATTTTCACCGTCTACGGCAATGCCGTCAAGACGATTTTCGACAGGGCAAAGAAAGAGAAGGAGCTGGCAGAAGTCGCCCTCAGCACGGAGCAGAGCCATCTGCTCACCCCCGAACAGGTCGAGGAACTGCAACAACAGTGCAATGAGGAGGAGAAAAAAATATCCCAGCTTGGGAAACAGATGCAGGAGCTTGACAACAGGCTTCAGACAGCGTTACGCATCCATGACAACCGGCGCTTGGCTGCCGAGGCTCAACAAAAAATCAACGCCGCCATCTCCTACGCCAGCAGCGACGAATTCAAAGCCATGAAGCAACTGGTTGAACGGTGGGACAAAACCGAACAGCAGCGCGAAACACTCAAGGCAAAACACGATACCGAGGCATCAATAACCCAAAACAATGAGAAGTTGGAACGATGCCGCCAGCGTTACCTGGTGCTCTCGTCCGGTCTGCAGTGGCAGATGGAGCAAAACGCTGCCCAAAGCTCCTCGTTGGAGTTTGAAAAGGCCTGGCTATACCAGCAAGGCGACCGCTCCGGGATGTACACCCGCGTGTCCGAGATAATCCTTTTGCTGAAGACCTACAGCAGTCAACAGGAGGACATCCGGCGTCACCAACAAGCCAAGTCGGACGAAGAGAAGAAGACACCACTATTGGAAGAGGCACTTGTGAAGGCAAAAAAAAGCACCCAACAAGCAGCAACTGCCGTATCAGACAAACAGAAAGCCATCGACAGCCTTGCCGAACAACGCACACGCCTCAACCCCGACGGCGTCAACCAAGCCTTGGAGCAGTTAAACAGCCAGTGGAACCTCTGCACCAAATGGCAGGAACGGTACAACGACCTAGTCCGTCAACACGAAACACTTGCCAACACAAAGAGCCAGTTGGAGGCACTGAGGAAACAGCTGGACTCCGCCAAACACGAATCCGAAACCGACGAAAACCTGTATCAACAGGCCAAAAAGAGCCACGACATCTGCCTCACCCAGTACAATACCCTCAAGTTTGGACTCGAAGAGGACCTAAAAGCCTTACGTCGTCGACTGATTTCGGAGCATGCCGAGACGTGCCCCCTCTGCGGACAACCACTTGAGCATATCCATAACGACCAAGATTTCGTCCATCTGCTCTCCCCCATCGAAAAAGCGTTGCAGGAGGCACAAAAAGCGTTGGACAAGGCCACCAGCCGACGCGACACTGCCAAGACCCTCCACGACCGCCTGAACGGCCAATACGAGGCCCAAACCAAGTCATACGGCAATCAACAGAGAGAATGTAACGATGCCGAGGAGCTACTCCGACAAGAAGTGTGCGACAAGGGATGGGTATACAACGACGCCTTCCCCGGCACTGTGGCGACACATCTCGACGAACTCTCTAAACAAAAAGAACACCTCAAGGGACTGCAATCCCAAGCCGAATCGCTGCAGAAACAGCTGAATTCACTACAAAAAGAGAAAGAGCAACTGATTAAGGCTCATGCTGATGCTCTCTCCGCTGAACATGCAGCCACGTCGCAACTTGAGCAGAACCGACAATGCATCAACAACTTTGCTTTGCACCTCAACGAGATTGACCAAGCCGTCAAAAACACCGTCGACCAAGTCAACGAGCGCATCGGAACCCATTACCCCGGCTGGAGGGAGGAGGTGACAGGTACTGCCGAGCATCTGAAAAAGGCCGCAGAAGAGTATAAACAACGAGACGAACAGTACAACAAAGCTGCAGACCTGCTTGCCAAACGGCAAGAACAATGCCGCGAAATGGAGAATCTGAAAAACCAAGTCGAATCATACTACAATGCTTGGCATCAGCCGGTGCCACCCCAACAGCCTCTCCAGCCCGTCGAACCAGCCGACTGGCACCAACTGCTCTCGTTTGTAGGACAGCTGCACGACTCCATAAAGGAATTGGAAGCCCGTGCAAAGGAACTCGACACCTCGCTGCTTGACTGGTATGCCGAAACCGGTAGCTCCCAGTCTGAACTGGAACAGCTGCTACAGCAAAAGGACCTGCTTGAACCAGCCCGCAGACAAGTCGCCGACACCGATGCCAGACTGAAATCGGCCACGGATGCCCTCAATGCATCACTTAAAGCCATTGCCGAGAGCCGGGCAGCACTGAAACTGGAAGAGCAGGACGCCGACCCGGATACCGACCAACTACGCACCGACAAGAACGATGTTTCGGAGCAATTGAGTCTCGCCACCGGAGTGTATGCCACATCGAAAAACAGTTTGGCCGCCGACAACGAGAACCGCCACCGCACCGAAGAGGCCCGCATACAGTGCAATAAGGCGGTGGAACGCTACAATAAATGGTACGCCATCAACCAACGCTTTGGCGGCACCCGCTTCCGCACCCTTGTGCAGACCCATATCCTCCGCCCATTACTGCATAATGCCAACCTATATCTGGAGCAGATAACCGACCGCTACCGACTGACCTGCAGCGAAGAAAACGAGAAACTCACCATTCTGGTGCTCGACCGCTACAACAAAGATGCCGTCCGCAGCGCCACGGTCCTCTCCGGTGGCGAACGGTTCATGGTGTCGCTAGCCCTCTCGCTGGCCCTCTCGTCACTTAACCGACCCGACCTTAATGTCAATATCCTCTTCATCGACGAAGGGTTCGGCACCCTCGACGAGAAAAACCTCGACAGCGTCATGTCCACCCTCGAAAAGCTGCAATACATTGCAGGGCAATCCAACCGCCGCGTAGGCATCATCTCCCACCGCGAGGAACTGAACGAACGAATCCACACACAAATACACATCACTCGCCACGGTGAAGGACGCAGCAGAGTGGAGATACTCACCCGATAGCCCCACACCCCCACAGAAAATCCACCCGACACCCTCAGTGGAACAAAAAACAAGAGGGTCTGCCACCCCGACACATACGGTTTAGCAGACCCTCTCCCCTATTATTCTTCCTAGCGAATATTATTTCATTGAAAGAGCCTTCTCCTCCATCTTCGTTTTACGATACTCATATGGAGTCATTCCGGTTCTTCTCTTGAAGAAACGCACCACTTGAGGGGGTGAACTATAGCCAACAATCTCAGCTATCTCGCTCAGATTGCGATTCTTCGGCTCGGTCAGCAGCAGCTTAATCAACGTCTCTGTCTTCTGCTCAATCCACTTTTTCACCGTCTGGTTGGTCTCCTGCTTAATGATGATACTGAGATAATTCTCCGACACACCGAGCGCCTCGGCATACTCGGCAATGGTCAGCTGCGGTACATCCTGCGTCACCACCATGTTGATGAATTCGGACTTAATCTGTTTCACTCGTGGCAGACGTTCTTTTTTCCCTTTCCCGGACCTGGTCTCATTCATACGATGGATACGATAGAGTAACGACATAACCAAATGCATCAAATCATCGCTGGCATTCTGCGCCGAACTATCGATCTGATTCATCAAGTTAAAATAATAGCTCATAATTCGCTCTTCATCCTCGGTTAGATGCATAAACAATGTTTCGATGCCCACCAGCTCTTTCTCCTCGTTTGTCTGATAGTGGAAATCAAGCATCCAAGGGTCGACATTATCCGAGAACTCTTCAACCATCAAAATATAATTGGCAGGTACCAGGATGAGATCTCCCTTCTTAATACCGTAATGAATGAAATTGATTTTCACTTTAGCCTCACCTTCACGAATATAGAAAATCCTGTTCGACTGGGTTCGGCTAGGTATGCCAAAGACAAGTCTCTGAAGATAGGGTTTGGCATTCATAATCAATCCGTGGGTCTCGTCAAAATAATTGCCCAATTTATCGTCTGTCATAATACTTGGAGCCTTCTTTTGCAAGGTATCCTTGCTAGCTCTTCCTTTACTTTTTGCAGTCATAATTAAAAATCCTTTCCGATGCAAAAATACAACTTTTTTTGTTTCCAAACATTTTTTTTTATCGTACCTATAAAAATGTAAATAACACCTCAATAAAAAAAAACATAGGACATTTATTTATAACCACTTGGAGAATAAACCTTTTTCTTTTTTTATTTAGTCGGTCGGACATATATCAACAGTAATTCTAAAAAAAATGCTTCTACGAATACCTTTTTCAAGAATTTATACCATTTTATGACGTTTTTTTTCGTCACAATAATATTACCATCTTATACACTCCCACACCCTTGCCGGCCGGTACTGCATGAACCATTGCAAATGTATATGTTATTGTCAAACTCAGCCAGACTCTCTCCTCCTTCCTGAAATGCTGATATAGCAAAAACAGACCTGAAAAAAGAGATTGATTGAAAAGTCGGCCTAATGACCGACTTGGGTCGTTCAACCTCGGCTCGATGTTGCCTGCTTCTCGCCTTGTTTTCCGTTCTCATTTCGAGTAACGATGCTATAACGACACTATAACGATGCAGGATTGAACGGCCCCTCTCCGTAGCGAGGGGGAGGAGTTTCCAGTTTCCTAACAACCGACTTGAGTTTAAAAGATTAGGGCAGCGCGAGGCGACTTGAAATAAAAAAGCCACGGCCTGGGCCGTGGCTATTGTGATGCGGGATTGCTGATGGTCAAGCTTTCCCGAGGATGTCGTAAGGAACAGTGTCTGCGTTGATGGCGGACTGAGGGTCGACAATGGTTCCGAAGGTTCGCTCGTACTTCTGTATATTGTCGTTGAGGGCAGCCAGAAGGCGTTTGGCATGAATGGGGTTCATGATAACACGCGAACGGACGGTGGCATTGGGTGTGCCGGGCAGCATCTGTGCGAAGTCGAGGACTATCTCGCTCGGACTATGTGAGATGATTGCCAAGTTGCTGTAGGTGCCGTTAGCCACATCGGACGACATGTCCAGTTTCAGATCCTGCGGGCCTTGGTTGTTACGATTGTTAGCCATAGTGTCTTATTGATTAGAGGTTTGCTTTTTCTAACTCTTCTTTGCTTCCCACGATAAGGTTTTCGTATTCGCGAAGACCTGTACCAGCGGGGATGAGGTGACCGACGATGACATTCTCCTTCATGCCTTCGAGGTAGTCCTGACGGGCATTGATAGCGGCCTCGGTGAGGACTTTGGTGGTCTCCTGGAAGGAGGCAGCGGAGATGAAACTCTTGGTCTGCAACGAGGCGCGGGTGATACCTTGCAGGATTTGCTTGGCAGTGGCGGGGTGAGCGTCGCGTACAGTGATGAGTTTCTTGTCCTGACGGCGCAGGATGGAGTTCTCGTCGCGCAGACGACGTGCAGAGATGATTTGTCCATTCTGGATGTTCTCGCTGTCGCCGTTGTCTTCAACCACTTTCATGCCGAAGATTTCGTCGTTAGTCTCGTGGAAGTCAATCTTGTTGACCAGCTCGCCTTCGAGGTAGCGGGTGTCGCCCGGATCTTCGATTTCGACTTTGCGCATCATCTGGCGGACGATGACTTCGAAGTGTTTATCGTTGATTTTCACACCTTGCAGACGGTAGACCTCCTGCACCTCGTTGACGATGTATTCCTGCACCTTCATCGGGCCCTTGATGGCGAGGATGTCGGCGGGAGTGATAGCACCGTCGGAGAGCGGAGTACCTGCCTTGACATAGTCGCTGTCCTGAGCAAGAATCTGCTTGGACGTGGGGATGAGGTAGGTACGCTGTTCACCGGTCTTGCTGGTGATAGTGATTTGACGGTTGTTGCGCTTGAGTTTCTTGTCGATGGAGACAATACCGTCGATTTCGGCCACGATGGCGGGATCGGACGGGTTGCGGGCCTCAAAGAGCTCGGTGACACGGGGCAGACCGCCCGTGATGTCGCCAGCCTTACCGAAGCTGCGCGGTATTTTGACCATGATATCACCAGCCTTGAGTTGCTGACCCTTGTCGACACCGATGTGGGCGCCTACAGGAAGGTCGTATACCTTGAGGATGTTGCCTTCGCCGTCGACGATGTTGAGGGTGGGGTTCTTGGTACGCTGGCGGCTCTCGATGACCACTTTGTCCTGAAGTCCGGTCTGGGCGTCGCTCTCGACACGGTAAGTGACATTCTCGATGACGTTCTCGAACGATACACGTCCAGCCACATCGGAGATAATGACTGCATTGTAAGGATCCCACTCGGCAATGCTGTCGTTCTTTGACAGATGGTCACCGGCTTTTTTGTAGAGCTTGGCACCGTAGGGCAGCAGTGCGGAGAAGAGGGTTACTCCAGTGTTCTCGTCGACGATGCGCATCTCAGCCGAACGGCCCATGACAATCTCATACTCCTTGCCGTCGGGGTCGGTGTAGGGAATGGAGCGGAGCTCGTCGATTTCGAGGCGTCCCTCGTATTTTGCCGAGAGGCTGGAGTTGGTACCGATGTTTCCACCGGCGACACCACCAACGTGGAAGGTTCGCAGTGTAAGCTGGGTACCAGGCTCACCAATGGCCTGTGCAGCAATGACGCCGACAGCTTCACCTTTCTGTACCATTTTGCCAGTAGCGAGGTTACGACCGTAGCACTTGGCGCAGACACCATGTTTGGCTTCGCAGGTGAGCACGGAACGGATCTCGACTTCTTCGATGGGTGACTCGTCGATGATTTTGCAGATGTCCTCGGTCAATTCCTGTCCTGCGGCTACGATGAGCTCGCCGGTGTGGGGATGATAGATGTCGTGTACCGAAGTACGGCCGAGGAGTTTCTCACCGAGGGAGACGACAATGTCTTCACCTTTCTTGAGGGCGGTGGTGGGCAGGCCACGCAGGGTGCCGCAGTCCTCCATGGTGATGATGACGTCGTGGGCTACGTCGACAAGACGACGGGTGAGGTAACCGGCGTCAGCGGTCTTAAGAGCGGTATCGGCCAAACCTTTACGGGCACCGTGTGTGGAGATGAAGTACTCCAGCACGGAGAGGCCTTCTTTAAAGTTGGAGATAATGGGGTTCTCGATAATCTCGTTGCCGGCGGCACCAGCTTTCTGAGGCTTAGCCATCAGTCCGCGCATGCCGGAGAGCTGACGAATCTGTTCCTTACTACCACGCGCACCAGAGTCGTACATCATGTAGATGGGGTTGAAGCCCTGGTTGTCGGCCTTAAGCTGCTTCATGAGGGTTTCGGTGAGCTTGTTGTTGGTGTTGGTCCAGATGTCGATAACGTGGTTGTAACGCTCGTTGTTGGTGATAAGACCCATGGAGTACTGTCCAAGGACCTCCTCGACTTCGTCGTTGGCCTTGTCGATGAGTTCTTCTTTCTCGTTGGGGATGATAACATCGCCCAGGTTGAAGGAGAGGCCACCGCGGAAAGCCTGGCGGTATCCCATATTCTTGATGTCGTCGAGGAAGTTGGCGGTAACGGCATTGCCACAGGCGGTGAAGAGGTCGCCGATGATGTCGCGGAGCGACTTTTTGCCGAGGACCATGTTCACATAGCCATACTCTTCGGGTACCACTTCGTTAAAGATAACACGTCCTACGGTAGTGCGGATGCGGTCGGTTTTGATGAAGTGGCCTTTTTCGTCGACGATGGGGTAACCATCCTTGTCGCGCTTGATTTCGTATTCGGTGCGGCAACGTTCAGCCTCTTCGGCCGAGGTTGAACAGTCGATGTCGGTGAGGATTTTGCCGTCACGGTCTTTGATAACCTCCATGAAGGTCTTGTCGGACTTGACAAACTGGAACTCGTCGCGACCTTTGGCATCAATGCGCACACTGATACAGGCATTGAGGGAGACGCGTTTTTCGTTGTAGGCGATGATTACCTCTTCGGGAGAATAGAAGCGATAACCTTGACCCTTGACGGACTCGGTTTCGGTGGAACGGCGGGGTTTGGTCATGTAGTACAGACCCAACACCATGTCCTGCGACGGAACGGTGATAGGAGCACCGTTGGCGGGGTTGAGGATGTTGTGGGTGGAGAGCATGAGGAGCTGTGCCTCGAGGATGGCGGCATTGCCCAGTGGGACATGGACAGCCATCTGGTCACCGTCGAAGTCGGCGTTGAATCCGGTACACACCAGAGGGTGCAGACGGATGGCCTTGCCTTCGACCAGTTTGGGCTGGAAAGCCTGAATACCCAGACGGTGCAGGGTCGGTGCTCGGTTGAGCATGATGGGATGGCCCTTCAGTATGTTCTCGAGGATCTCCCACACAACGGGGTCTTTACGGTCGACAACACGCTTGGCGGACTTAACGGTTTTGACCAAGCCACGCTCAAGGAGTTTGCGGATGATAAAGGGTTTGAACAGCTCGGAAGCCATGTCTTTGGGGAGACCGCACTCATGCATCTTCAGTTCGGGTCCGACGACAATAACCGAACGGCCAGAGTAGTCGACACGTTTACCCAGCAGGTTCTGACGGAAACGGCCTTGCTTACCCTTGAGGGAGTCGGAGAGCGACTTGAGGGAGCGGTTGCTGTCGGATTTGACGCTGGAGACTTTGCGGCTGTTGTCGAACAGCGAGTCGACAGACTCCTGGAGCATACGCTTCTCGTTGCGCATGATGACTTCGGGAGCCTTGATTTCGAAGAGGCGTTTAAGACGGTTGTTGCGGATAATGACGCGGCGATAGAGCTCGTTGATGTCGCTGGTGGCGAAACGGCCGCCATCGAGGGGGACAAGGGGACGGAGGTCGGGAGGAATGACAGGAATGATAGTCATGATCATCCACTCGGGACGGTTGTCCATACCGCGTTCCTGCATACGTCTGCGGCTCTCGCGGAAAGCTTCGACTATGTTAAGACGCTTGAGGGCATCCTGTTTGCGTTGGTTGGAAGATTCCTTCGAGGCACGATCGCGGAGTTCGAAACTAATCTGGTCGAGGTCGAGGTCGCAAAGGAGCTTGTAAAGGGCTTCGGACCCCATACCAACGATGAATTTGTTGGGATCGGTGTCGTCCAGCTGGTCGTTGCCTTCGGGGAGGTTTTCCATGATGGCGTAGTATTCCTCCTCGGTGAGAAGGTCGAGTTTCTTGACCGGCATCTCATTCAGCATGGCTTTGCCGGGCTGGAGCACGATGAATTTTTCGTAATAGATTACTTGTTCGAGTCTCTTGCTAGGGACATCAAGCAAGGTTCCGATTTTATTGGGAAGGGAACGGAAAAACCAGATGTGGGCGACAGGGACGGTGAGTTCGATATGTCCCATGCGCTCGCGACGGACTTTCTTTTCGGTAACCTCGACACCGCAACGGTCGCACACGATGCCTTTGTAGCGGATGCGCTTATATTTTCCGCAATGGCACTCCCAGTCGCGAGTGGGGCCGAAAATCTTCTCGCAGAAGAGGCCGTCGCGCTCGGGCTTGTAGGTGCGGTAGTTGATAGTCTCAGGCTTGGTCACTTCGCCGAAGGAGCGTTTTTTGATTGACTCGGGCGAGGCCAGGCTGACGGTTATCGAATTGAAATCATTCCTTAACTGTGATTCTTGTTTAAAAGCCATCTTTTTTTTGTATGAATTAAGAACTAAAACTGTTTCCTTTTGGTTGGCAGTCCTAATTCAGAATTAATCAAATGTTACCTCTAATCCAAGGCCACGGAGTTCATGGACAAGGACGTTGAACGACTCGGGGATGCCGGGGACGGGCATGTTGTCGCCTTTGACAATCGACTCGTATGCCTTGGCACGTCCCATGACATCGTCGGACTTGACAGTGAGGACTTCCTGCAACACATGCGAGGCACCGAAAGCCTCCAGCGCCCAGACCTCCATCTCTCCGAAACGCTGACCACCGAAGTTGGCTTTACCGCCAAGGGGCTGCTGGGTGATGAGAGAGTAAGGTCCAATGCTACGTGCGTGCATCTTGTCGTCAATCATGTGGTGCAGTTTGAGCATGTAGATATAACCGACGGTAGCAGGCTGGTCGAAGCGGTCTCCGGTTTCGCCGTCGTAGAGGTAGGTACGGCCATTCTCAGGCAGACCGGCCTCACGCATGTATCCGTTGATTTGCTCGAGGGTGGCACCGTCGAAAATCGGGGTCTTGAAACGCTTGTTGAGTTTCTTGCCAGCCCAACCCAGGACGGTCTCATAAATCTGACCCAGGTTCATACGCGAAGGCACGCCCAGAGGGTTCAGCACGATGTCGACAGGGGTACCGTCGGCAAGGAAAGGCATATCCTCGGCACGGACAATCTTGGAGACAATACCCTTGTTACCGTGACGGCCTGCCATCTTGTCACCGATACGCAGTTTGCGCTTCATGGCAATATAGACTTTGGCCATCTGGACAATTCCGCTCGGGAGGTCGTCGCCGACGGTAAGAGCGAATTTCTTACGGGTGAAGCGTCCGTTGATTTCGCGGTTCTTGATATTGTAGTTGTTCAAGAGGTCTTTGATAAGGTCGTTGGTCTCCTTGTCAGAAGTCCACTTGTTGGGGCTGATTTCGGTATAATCGATAGCGTGAAGAGCCTTGGAGGTGAACTTGACCTTCTTGGGTATCACTTCCTCTTTATGGTTGGTGTATACACCATTGGAGGTCTTGCCGGCCAGAATGATGAGCAGACGGTCGACGAGTTTCTCCTTGAGTTCTTTCAACTCCTGATTGTACTCCTCTTCAGGTTTGGCCAGAAGCTCTTTCTCCTTGGCACGCTGTTTACGGTCGCGGATAATACGGGCAAAGAGTTTCTTGTCGATGACTACGCCACGGACCGAAGGCGGCACTTTGAGAGAGGCGTCTTTCACATCGCCGGCCTTGTCGCCGAAGATGGCGCGGAGCAGTTTCTCTTCCGGAGAGGGATCGGACTCACCCTTGGGGGTGATTTTACCAATAAGGATGTCGCCTTCCTTAACTTCGGCACCAATACGGATGATACCGTTTTCGTCGAGGTCCTTGGTTGCATCATTGCTGACATTGGGGATGTCGCGAGTGAGCTCCTCGAGGCCACGCTTGGTTTCGCGGACTTCAAGTGTGTATTCCTCGACATGAACCGAGGTAAAGATATCTTCACGTACAACGCGCTCGGAGATAACAACAGCGTCTTCGAAGTTGTATCCCTTCCACGGCATGAAGGCGACCATCATGTTGCGGCCAAGAGCCAGCTCGCCGCCTTGGGTGGCATAACCCTCACAGAGCACCTGCCCTTTCTTGACCTTGTCGCCCTTCTTCACGATAGGACGCAGGTTGATGGAGGTGGAGTGGTTGGTGCGTTGATAACGGGTGAGTTTATATTCACGGACATCTTCATCGAAAGATACCAGACGCTCGTTCTCAGTGCGGTTGTGACGGATGACAATCTTGGTGGAGTCGACATACTCAACCACGCCATCGCCCTGAGCATTGAGAAGGACACGGCTGTCTTCGGCAACCGACTTCTCGATACCGGTACCCACAATCGGAATCTCGGGATTGAGCAGCGGCACAGCCTGACGCATCATGTTGGAGCCCATCAACGCACGGTTGGCATCGTCGTGCTCCAAGAAAGGAATAAGCGATGCGGCAATGGAAGCAATCTGGTTGGAGCCCATGTCGATAAGGTCAATCTCTTCGGGCGACACGATGGGGAAGTCGGCCTGACGGCGGGCCTTGATACGCTGGGCGATGATATTACCTTGCTCGTCCTGAGGTGTGGTTGCCTGGGCAACGGTCTTGTTCTCCTCAAGTTCGGCTGTGTAGTAGGTAGGCTCCTCATCCAACATCACGCGGCCATTGACAACACGGCGGTAAGGCGTTTCAATGAATCCGAGATTGTTGATTTTGGCATACACGCAAAGAGAGGAAATCAGACCGATATTGGGACCTTCAGGAGTCTCGATGGTACAGAGGCGGCCATAATGTGTGTAGTGGACGTCACGCACCTCGAAACCTGCACGCTCGCGCGAAAGACCGCCAGGACCCAGAGCAGAGATACGGCGCTTGTGCGTCACCTCGGCCAAGGGGTTGGTCTGATCCATAAACTGGGACAGCTGATTGGTTCCGAAGAACGAGTTGATGACCGAAGAGAGTGTCTTGGCGTTAATGAGTTCGGTGGGTGTGAAGACCTCATTGTCGCGGACATTCATGCGCTCGCGGATGGTACGCGACATACGGGCCAAACCAACACCGAATTGGTTGTACAACTGCTCACCTGCTGTGCGGACACGACGGTTGGACAAGTGGTCGATATCGTCCACATCGGCCTTCTGGTTTATCAGCTGTATCAAATATTTGATGATAGAGGTGATATCTGTCTGGGTCAATACCCTGACAGTATCGGGGATATCAAGATTCAACTTGGTGTTGATACGGTAACGACCGACCTCGCCCAAGTCGTAACGCTTGTCGGAGAAGAACAGTTTCTCGATAATGCCACGCGCTGTTTCCTCATCTGGGGGTTCGGCATTGCGCAGCTGGCGATAGATATACTCAACAGCCTCTTTCGAGTTGTTTGAGGTATCTTTCTTAAGAGTGTTATAAATGACTGAATAATCGATGCCGTCGTGATCCTCGACTTTGACAAGGATTGTCTTGACATCAAGTTCCAGAATTCTTTCAATATCATCCTCGGTGAGTTCCTTGTCGCGCTCGATGACGACTTCGGTACGTTCCATAGAAACGACCTCACCGGTGTCCTCGTCAACAAAGTCCTCCGTCCAGGAGTCAACGACTCGGGCGGCAAGCTGTTTTCCGATGACTTTTTTCAAATTGGACTTGGAGACCTTCACCTCTTCAGCAAGAGAGAAGATGTCCAGGATATCTTTATCCGTCTCAAAACCGACAGCCCTCAACAACGTAGTAATCGGGAGCTTTTTCTTTCTGTCGATGTAAGCATACATGACATTGTTGATGTCGGTGGTAAACTCCATCCACGACCCTTTGAACGGGATAATACGGGCGGAATAGAGCTGGGTGCCGTTAGAGTGGAACTGCGTTCCGAAGAAAACACCGGGTGAACGATGGAGCTGCGAAACCACTACACGCTCGGCACCATTGATGACGAAAGTTCCCTTGGGTGTCATGTAGGGTATCATACCCAAATAAACAGGCTGTTCAATGGCCTGGAAATCTTCATTCTCCGGATCATTACACGACAATTTCAGCTTGGCTTTCAGCGGCACGCTGTAAGTCAGGCCTCGCTCGATACACTCCTCAATGGTGTAGCGCGGAGGGTCGATGTAATAGTCAAGAAACTCTAACGTGAAATTATTCCGTGCATCTGAAATCGGGAAATTCTCCTTAAACACTTTGAAAAGACCTTCGTCCAGTCGGTTATCCGGGTTGGTCTCAATCTGGAAGAAATCCTGGAACGATTTCAACTGAATGTCGAGAAAGTCCGGGTACTCGTATTTGCGAACAGATGCAAAATTTACTACCTCGATGGGTTGTTCGATGGGTTGTTCGATAGGTTGATTGTTATCCAAGGGACTTAATAATTAAGAGTTAACAATTAACAAATAATAATACTGCTTGTTACTGCTCCATTGGAGAGAGATGGGAGGGGGAAATGCAAAAACGACTATGCTCTATAAGATAAAATTGCATAGCAAAGAGGAATAGGCACTCCGGTTTTGCCGGAGGCCCTATTCCTCGTAGAAATCCTACAGTATTTACTATTTGATCTCAACTTCGGCACCAGCCTCTTCGAGAGCCTTCTTCAGGGATTCAGCCTCGTCCTTGCTCACGCCCTCTTTAACGGTCTTAGGAGCGTTGTCAACGAGTTCCTTGGACTCTTTCAGACCCAAGCTGGCCATGTCCTTAACAGCCTTCACAACACCGAGTTTCTTGGTGGCATCGGGAACGCCTTTCAGGATAACGTCGAACGAGGTCTTCTCCTCAACAGCGGCGGCAGCGCCGGCACCGGGAGCGGCAGCAACTGCAACAGCGGCAGCTGCGGGTTCGATACCATATTCTTCTTTCAGAACGTCAGCGAGTTCTTTTACTTCTTTAACGGTTAAGTTTACTAATTCTTCAGCGATAGCTTTGATGTCTGCCATGACTTTATTAATTTTAATTGTTTTTACTAATGATTAATTGTTTTCGGGCCGTTTTACGGGAGCCCTGGCCCGTTGGCTTATTCAGCCTTTTTCTCCTCTAATGTTTTCAGGACACCGGTAATGGTGTTTGCACCCGACTGGAGCTGAGAAACAACGTTCTTGATGGGCGACTGGAGAAGAGCAACGATGTCGGCGATAAGCTCGTTCTTGGACTTGATGTTGACAAGTTCCTCGAGATGCTGCTCACCAATATAGAAGCATTCTTCAACATAAGCACCCTTCAAGACGGGTTTCTGAGCACCTTTCTCCGCTGCGCGGAACTCTTTGATGAGTTTAGCAGGTGCATTGTTGGTGTTAGAAAGCATTATGGCTGTCTCGCCCTTGATCACGGGGAAGAGTTCGGAATAATCGATACCCGTTCTCTCCATGGCCTTGATCAAAAGAGCATTCTTGACGACTTCCAACTTGACCTCTTTGCGGAAAGCAGCACGACGCAGTTTGCTCGTCTGAACAGAGTTCAACCCTCCAATATCAGCAATGTAGATAAGAGGATAGGACTTAATCTCTTCACACAATTGGTCAATCAGCTGGTCTTTTTGTTCTTTTCTCATAATGACCTTTCAATAATTAAATGTTACAGAGTGGCGGCTTTAGTGTCAACCTTTACACCTGCGCTCATGGTGCTGCTGATGCAGATACTCTTCACGTAGGTTCCCTTGGCGGCGGCAGGTTTCAGTTTAATGATGGCCTGCAGCACCTCGCGGGCATTGTCAACAATCTTGTTACTGTCGAAAGAGACCTTTGCAACGGCAGTGTGGATGATACCAAACTTGTCGACCTTGAAGTCAATCTTACCGGCTTTGGCCTCCTGGACGGCTTTACCGACCTCCATGGTAACAGTGCCAGTTTTGGGGTTCGGCATCAGGCCACGGGGACCCAGAATACGGCCGAGAGCACCCACCTTGGGCATTACGCTGGGCATGGTAATGATAACGTCTACATCCGTCCAACCGCCTTTAATCTTGGTGATGTACTCATCAAGACCATAATAATCAGCTCCGGCTGCTTTAGCCTCCTCTTCCTTGTCAGGAGTGCAGAGCACGAGGACGCGGACAGTCTTACCAGTGCCATGGGGCAGTGTCACACTACCACGCACCATCTGGTTGGCTTTACGGGGGTCGACACCCAAACGGACGTCAATATCCACCGAAGCATCAAACTTGGTGTAGGTGATGTTCTTCACGACCTCAACAGCTTCCTCAAGCGAGTACATCTGGTTCTTGTCGAATTTGGCTAAAGCCTCTTTTTGTTTCTTCGTTAATTTTGCCATGTTTCTTGGTTTTTGTGGTCACCGCACCGCTCTTATGTCGATGCTACCACTTGTTAATTAATTCGTTTTACTTTGCAAGAGGGTTCTCGCCTTTAACGGTGATACCCATACTGCGGGCAGTGCCGGCAACCATGCTCATAGCTGATTCAATAGTGAAACAGTTAAGGTCAGGCATCTTGGCTTCTGCAATCTGACGCACCTGCTCCCAAGTGACGGAAGCGACCTTGACGCGGTTAGGCTCGGCAGAACCCTTGGCGGCCTTGGACATTTCCTTCAGCTGTACGGCAACAGGGGGGGTCTTAACTACAAAGTCAAAAGACTTGTCCGTATACACAGTGATGATGACCGGAACGATCTTGCCGGCCTGATCCTGCGTACGGGCGTTGAACTGCTTGCAGAACTCCATGATGTTCACACCCTTGGCACCCAGTGCGGGTCCAACGGGAGGAGCAGGGTTAGCAGCACCGCCTTTGATTTGTAATTTAATCAATCCTGCAACTTCTTTTGCCATTGATTTAATTTTTTAAATTAGTTTGATTGGTAAGTTTTACTACTCCTTTTCCACTTGGTTGAAACCCAACTCGAGAGGTGTTTTACGACCGAAGATCTTGACCGTAACTTTCAATTTCTTCTTCTCGTCGTTCACTTCCTCCACAACACCGGCGAAACTGCTGAAGGGACCGTCGATAACCTTGACCGACTCGCCTACCAGATAAGTGTCGCCGTTGCCTTCGATGGCATCAATCTGATCGTCCATCTTGCCGAGAATCCGGTTCACCTCATACTGACGCATGGGGATAGGCTTGCCGCCGTCGGACTCGCGCAAGAAGTCCAATACATTGGGAACATTCTGGATAACAGGGATAATCTCATCGCGCAAGTCGGCCTCTATCAACACGTAACCGGGAAAATAAGTGCGGTCTTTGACCACCTTTTTTCCATTACGAATCGCATATACCTTCTCGGTAGGAATAAGAACCTGGGGCACATCCTCGCTCCAGCCACGCTTGGCCATTTCGCTTTCGATGTACTCCTTGGCTTTCTTCTCCTTGCCGCTCACGGCTCTGACGACATACCATTTTTTTGACTGCTGTTCCATCATGCTTTTTAAAAGAATAGTGTTTTTATACTCGCTTCTCGTCCGGCAACAACCGGCAGAAACGTCCTTTATTCAAACAAACATTACAGCGCGCCTAATCTCAAAAAAATTGGGAAGCAAGACCAGCCGCCTTGTAACATTTATCCGATTAAAGCATAAAAGTATCCGAGAAAACCCTTCCATCCCATGCTCTGGACACCGAACACGACATCCATCAGGAACACAACGAGGGCTAATATCAATGCAGCGACAGCCACCACAACGGCACTGCTCTGCAATTCCTTGAATGTAGGCCACGACACTTTATGAACCAATTCGTCGTAGCTTTCCTTTACATAGTTTCCGAACTTAGACATTTGATATCAATTTTTTGCAGGGGCAGAGAGAATCGAACTCCCAACTACGGTTTTGGAGACCGTCATTATACCATTTAACTATGCCCCTGAATAGAGACGGGGTTCAACCCGTCTCTAAGCATGATTTATGATTATTCGATAATCTTGGTCACCTGACCGGAGCCAACGGTACGGCCACCCTCGCGGATAGCGAAGCGCAGGTTCTCGTTCAGAGCGATATCGGAAATCAGGTCGACAGTGATTGTCAGGTTGTCGCCAGGCATAACCATCTCACGACCCTCGGGGAGAGAAATCTCACCGGTAACGTCAGTGGTGCGGAAATAGAACTGGGGACGATATTTGTTGTGGAACGGGGTGTGACGGCCACCTTCCTCTTTCTTCAGAATATAGACCGTAGCCTCGAACTTGTGGTGAGGATGAATCGACTTGGGGGCAGCGATAACCATACCACGACGGATCTCGTTCTTGTCGATACCGCGGAGCAGCAGACCCACATTGTCACCAGCTTCACCTTCGTCAAGAATCTTGCGGAACATCTCGACACCGGTAACAACACTGGTCAGCTTCTCAGCACCCATACCGATAATGTCGACGGGGTCGGAAGTGTGGATAACGCCGGTTTCGATACGACCGGTAGCAACGGTACCACGGCCGGTGATGGAGAAGACGTCCTCAACGGGCATCAGGAAGGGCTTGTCAACGGCACGGGTGGGCAGAGGAATCCAAGTGTCAACGGCTTCCATCAATTCTTCAACGCTCTTCACGCCGCTGGGCTCGCCGTTGAGGGCTGCCAGAGCAGAACCGCGGATGATGGGGATATGGTCGCCATCGAAATCATAGGAGTTGAGGAGCTCGCGGATTTCCATCTCAACGAGGTCGAGCAGCTCGGGATCGTCAACAAGGTCGCACTTGTTCATGAAAACAACCAGCTGGGGAACACCAACCTGACGGGCGAGCAGGATGTGCTCACGGGTCTGGGGCATGGGACCATCGGTAGCAGCGACAACGAGGATAGCACCGTCCATCTGAGCAGCACCGGTAACCATGTTCTTCACATAGTCAGCGTGACCAGGGCAGTCAACGTGAGCATAGTGACGGGTCTCGGTCTGATACTCAACGTGAGCAGTGTTAATAGTAATACCACGCTCTTTCTCCTCGGGAGCGGAGTCGATAGAGTCGAAGGATTTAACTTCGGAGAGACCTTTCTCAGCCAGCACCTTGGTGATAGCAGCGGTCAGGGTAGTCTTACCATGGTCAACGTGGCCGATAGTGCCGATGTTAACGTGCGGTTTAGAACGATCAAATTTTTCTTTTGCCATTTTTAATACGTATTAATGTTAACAATTAATTCCAATTTTATTTATCATTTTTTCTTCACATCTTACGAGGGCGAAACAAGTCTCGTCCTCGTAAATTGACATGAAAAAAGAGCTACAGACCGGATTTGAACCGGTGACCTCATCCTTACCAAGGATGCGCTCTACCAGCTGAGCTACTGCAGCTTTTTACTTCGAAGCGTCGGCTTGCCTCTTGCCCTGCTCCGCTTTTCTTTGAGCGGAAGACGGGGCTCGAACCCGCCACCTATAGCTTGGAAGGCTATCGCTCTACCAAATGAGCTACTTCCGCTTCTCAGTAGGTTTGTGGGGAAGAGTGGACTCGAACCACTGAACTCCGAAGAGGACAGATTTACAGTCTGTTGCAATTGCCACTATGCGACTTCCCCATTTTTTCGATGCTTTCCTTTCGGGAGCTCATCGAGCCGATGAAGGGACTCGAACCCCCGACAGGCTGATTACAAATCAGCTACTCTACCAACTGAGTTACATCGGCTTTTTCAGCTTTGTCAAACAACTCTTTGTTCTCTTGTTTTGAGGTTGCAAAAATACTACTTTTTTCTCATCCCGCAAATTTTTTTTCTCTTTTTCTTCAAAATAATTTATATATCATTGATATTCAACACTATTTTTCAGCTACATATTTCCATAAACTACCTCTATACCCTTTCTTTTCGACCTTTTTCTGGGCTCTGGGCTGCCCATTTTCAACCTCTCTACCATCCTGTTTCCTGTCACATTTACATTATACACTGATATTCTGCACGTTAACATCATAATATCCTTTAGAACCACTCTCGCTAATAGTCACATATCTGCATGATTGTCCGTAAGTTGAAGGTCATTCCTGACGACATCGTTTTTCCAGAGTTCCTTTCTCCTCATTTATCCGTCAGTTTTACCTTCATTTATTCCTCGCTGGAGGAAGAACGATGGGAGAACGATGGGAGAACTGAGGTACAACGAGCGAAAGTACAACTACCAATATGCTTCTCCACGCGTGTTTCTGAAGCTGCTTGACAGATTTTTGCTGGTTGATCCGACTGGCTTGCCAACAACAACACAATGAATCCGGATTTACGGCTTGTGGACGATGGAACCGGTTCACTTAGAGACTACGCTGTGGTAGACATTATCCTACACCGTTATCTTGATTATATTGTCCTTAAAACTATGTGGGCTTGATTATGGGCTTCTGTGTTGGCACAGGGCTGTCGGAACTGGTTTGTAGTTCCTGCTTATTGGTCGGCCGAAGACTTGTCACTGACGGTGCGGCGATGGGATGGACGGTTTTTGATGCGGAGCCAGCGTTTCCAAGTAGCAAGGTCGAAGAGGCTTGAATCGGTGGTGGCCTGCCAAGTGAGGAGGGCACCGATGGGGATGAACACGAAAGTGGATATCCACATTCCCACTGGCTCGACAGCACTTTCGCGCACGGATTTCTCGCTAATCATGCCAATGACATAATAGAGGACAAAGAAGACCACGGATGCCACCAGCGGCATACCCAATCCGCCCTTGCGCACAATGGAGCCAAAAGGTGCCCCGATAAGGAATAGAAGCAGGCAGGCTACGGAGAGGGTGAATTTTCGCATTAATTCAATATAATGGCGATTAAGGTATTCGCGGTCGGAATTGATGAGCGAGGCATAGGACTGGACATCGTTCAGCGAACTGAATGCCTGCGCACGAGCCTGAGTGATGATTTTGTTCCGGTGCACTATGTTGGTGTCGGCCAGACGCTGCTTGACATCGAGAAAGGCCGAGCTGTCGGACTGGTGTTGGGTGTAGTATTTATAGCTTCGCATTTTACTGAACAATGCATCGCCGAATTCTTGATAGCGGGAATCGAGTGCATTGTCGAGTACGCCTACGGTGGAGTCGAGCTGAGCCACGTTGAGCATCTGGTAGTGCCCGCTGAAGAAGTCGTCGGTTGATTTTTTGAATCCGAAAGAGGAGATGTCGAAGGTGAGTATCTGCTTATCGAACCCTATACTGGTGAGGGGCCGGCTCTCGGCGTTTTCCCCGTCGGTGAGTTCGCTATAGGTGTAGCCATCGTAGAGGGTGAAGAGGAGGTAGTTGTCATCGGGGGTGGTTTGCATATATCCGTGGTTGGCTACGATGATGTTGGTGCGGTCGATGCCTTGTGTGTGGTCGTAGATGATGATGTCGCGCATGGTACGTCCGTCGGGGTCTTTGCGGTTGACGCGGATGACATAGCCGTCAATCTGGTCGTAATACTCACTGGGACGGATGCTGACAGCGGGTTTTTTGCGCTGGATGTCGTAGAGGGTTACGCGGTATTTGTACATTGCCACCGGCAGGACGTTGTTGGCGAAGTAGAAGGCCACGCCTGTCATCAACAGGGCTACGAGGGCCATAGGGAGCATGATGCGGCGAACCGAGATGCCGCCGGCTTTCATGGCTACGAGTTCGTACTTCTCGCCGAAGTTGCCCATGGTCATGATCGAGGCAAAGAGTACGGAGATGGGCAATGCCATAGGCACAAAGGTGGCTGAAGCATAGAGAAGAAGTTCGGCAATGACACCTACTTCGAGCCCTTTTCCCACAAGGTCGTCGATGTATTTCCAGACAAACTGCATCAAGAGCACAAACACGGCTATGGTGAATGTGAGCAAGAGAGGCCCAAGGAACGACTTGAGTATGAGTTTGTCTATCTTTTTCATGGCGGGACGGATAGAATAGGGTTGTATTAACGCAACCAATCGTTGACGACTTTGATGATGTCGTTGGCATTGGCGATAACCAACAGCAGGAGCAACAGAATCATGCCAATGTTCTGGATAATGTCGAGGGTCTTGGGCTTGACGGGTTTGCGGGTTATCATCTCCCAAAGGGTGATGACAATGTGACCGCCATCAAGGCCGGGGATGGGAATGATGTTCATGAAGGCAAGCACCACGGCGAGGAGAGCGGTGAGATTCCAGAAAGCTTGCCAGTCCCACTGGTCGGGGAATAGGGTCGCCATGGTGATGAAGCCTCCGAGGCTCTTGGTGCCATCTTTGGTGAAGAGGATTTTGAGTGAGGAGACATAGGTGACGAGGGTTTCCCAGCCGTAGCTTATGCCTGCGGGTATGGCTTGGAAGATGTTATATTCGATATGATTGACATCGAATAGTTTGCTGATTTCATTGACGGCATAGACACCCAATTTCCCATCACTTCCAAGGAGCATGGAAAGCTGCTGAAGCCGGCCATTGCGGTAGAAAGAGACCGTCACACTGTCGCCTGCAAATTTTTCGAGTGTGGCAGTGAGATCAGTTGTCGTGGGGGTAGGTATGCCATTGACTCCGACTATGCTGTCGCCAATCTGTATGCCGCAATGTCTGCCAAGGGAGCCTGGAGCAAAATCCTTCACCACAAAAGGCTTTCGGGGGGTTATCAAGCGTTCCGGATTCTCTTTGGCTATGGTGGACAAGAGGTCGGAACTGAGGTCGAATGTGACTAAGCTGTCGGCACGCATCACGGTGGCGGTATGGGGGTCTCCGAGAATCAGCTTTTTGGTGGCCTCGGTGAAGTCGAACTGTTCTACTCCGTCAATGGCGTAGATAATGTCACCGTTTTGGAAGCCTTGGTCGAGCAGCACTTGATGGTATTCGTATCCTAAAGTGGCATTGCGCAGGGGGAGTTCGTCTTTACCCCAGTGGGCGAAGATGGCGGCAAAAATAATCAGTGCAGAGATGAAGTTGACCAGCACGCCGCCGGAGATGATGCAAAGTTTTTGCCAACCAGGCTTGGTGCGGTATTCCCAGGGCTGAGGGGTGTTTTCGAGATCTTTGGTGTCTTTGGTCTCGTCAACCATGCCGGCAATGTCGCAATAGCCGCCAAGAGGTATCCAGCCCAGTCCCCAAAGGGTGTTGTCCTGGTCTTCGGGACGGAGGTTCTTCTCGTCCCACGAGTCGGGAGTTTTCGAATTGAAAAAAAGGAAATGCCACTTCCCGTTGAATTTTTTTGCTTTGAATATGGAGAATTTCCAGTTAAAAAAGACATAGAACCGCCGAACACGGGTATGAAAGAGTTTGGCGAAACAGAGATGCCCCAGCTCGTGACTGACCACAAGAAGCGACAGGGAAATGAGGAATATTAAGGCTTTCATGCTTTTACATTACGTTCTATTGGATACAAAAAACGTGCAAAGATACAAATTATTATGTAATTACTGCGAGTTTAATCTAAAAAACAATTAAAATTAGGTTGAACTATGGGGTTTTATGCCGGGCTTCGGGAAGAGAACAGCGGCTTTGAAAGATTACAAACAAGGCTCTGAAATGTTGTGGAATGGAGGTTGAAACAGTGAAATGGGACGACACGATTGTTGTTATATTTGTGACTGTTGGGAACGCATAGACCAGTGTCAAGAAAAAAAATTTTGAGATTTTAACTTTTGATACATTTTTTTTGCGTATCTTTGCAAACGTGAAAGTATCGGAAGCCATACAACATTTCGCCGAATATGTGACAAGCGAGCGCAGACTGGCGGCAGGCACCATAAAATATTATGTAGGTGTGGCTGATAGTTTTGCCCAGTATCTGGAGCGTTTAGATATAACAGAAATGGACGATATCACGGTTCGCGAGGTGCGGGAATGGCAGTTGTTGCAGAGTGAACAAGGCAAACAACCCGGCACAGTGGTGAAACAGATGGCAGCATTGCGGGCGTGGTTCAAATATATGCGTCTGCATCAGGGCATGCACCACGATGTCATGGCAAAAATCAATCCTCCCAAACGCCCCCAACGGTTGCCCGTATATTTTCGGGAACAAGAAGCCGAGAAGATTTATAATGACACATTCTCCGACACATTCGACAGCCAGACTGAACGTTTAGTGCTGCGAATGCTTTACGAGACAGGAATGCGCCGATCCGAACTGGCATCCCTCACTCTTGGCAGCATTGATTTGGGTGCTCGGACCATCAAAGTGAGAGGCAAACGCAATAAGGAACGCATTATTCCCATTGAAAGTGAACTGGCAAACAATATTTCACGTTATTTGTCGTTAAGAGAGGAGACGTTGATGCAACAAAAAGCACAGCACCCTGAAAAAGAGATGACAGATCGACTGCTCATAAACAGCAAGGGGAGACCCATAAGCGACAACAAAATATATAGGATTGTGGAACAGTATATGCGACCATGGTCCACGGCCGACCGGACAAGTCCCCATGTGTTCCGCCACACTTTTGCCACCCACATGCTGAGCGAAGGCGCCAACATCGATGCCATCAAGGAGCTGTTAGGGCATAGCTCGTTGTCCTCGACCGAGATATACACCCATGTATCACGCGAATATTTGAAAGAAACATATAAACACGCCCATCCAAGGGCACATAAAAAGTAAGGAGATCACTATGAACACAACAATCAATGCCGTAAAATTCAAGGCAGACCCCAAACTGGAGAAATTCATTATTGAAAAAGTGGCCAAACTCGACCGCCTTATCGACAATGCAGTTAAATGTGAAGTAATCCTTAAGGTTGACAAACCCGAGAGCGACAACAACAAAATTGCCGAACTCTCACTCAACCTCCCTGGCCAAACTCTCTTCAACAGCAAGCAGGCAGACTCCTTCGAGGAAGCTGTTTCGGGCTGCGTAGATTCAATGAAGGGTCAAATCGACAAATACAAAGAACGGTATAAGTAAACTCACGTATGTTAAATAAAAAAGGGGCAGTTACATTTTTGTGACTGCCCCTTTCCATAGCCAAGCATTATCTCTAAACAAACCATAGTCCATACCGTTAACTTGAAGTCAATTTGAACGACTGCATCTACCTGCAAGACAATGTATTCTTTGAGTAATATTTCTTTTTTCCCCGCCATTTCAATTTTTTTTCCGATATTTGCATTTTTTAAAATACATCACAAAATATAATTTATAATCTTTTAGTCATGAAATCAACATCTTTCCGCACTCTGACCAGTCAAGAAATCGAGCTGTTGCAACAATTGGGCAATCGCGCAGAAGACTGGTCGCAGGTGCAAGTCAACAACGACTGCGACCTCAACCTTGTCCGCAACAATGTTTTTATGGGCCATGTCTGGCTCGGTGCCATCGAACAAGGATTTGTCCACCACGGCGACCTGCATTTGCCGGAAGGATTATACAACAGCATGGTATATAACTCATGCATAGGTAACCATTGCGCTGTACACAATGTGCATATGCTCAGTGGCTACACCATAGGCGACCATTGCCTGCTCTTCAACATCGACGAAATGACCGCCTCAACTCCCGCCATCGAGAATGACTACCCATGGATTGAGCCTATGAACGAGAACGGTGGCCGTCGCATACTCCCCTTTAGCGGCATGACTATTGGCGACTCGTATCTATGGGCCAAATACCGCGACCATGACAAAATGGTGCAGCGACTCGAAGAAATGACCCGTCAACAACTCGCCACCCCCGAAGGAAGTTATGGCCACATAGGCAGCCATTGCATCATCAAAAACACCCGCACTCTGCACAATGTGGCCGTCCTCTCCGACGAAGAGACTCCCACACGCATCGAAGATTGTGTGGTGCTATCCGATGGAGTGGTGGGCTATGGTTGCACCTGCGAATATGGTTGCATCGCCATGCGTTTCGTCCTCGGCGAACATGTGCACCTTGAATTCGGTGTCCGCCTCAACGACACTGTCGTAGGAGACAACTCCACCATTGCCCGTTGCGAAGTAGGCAACAACATCATTTTCCCCGCACACGAACAGCATCACAACAATTCGTTCCTCATCGCCTCACTTGTCATGGGACAAAGCAACCTTGCCGCAGGCTGCACCGTGGGTTCGAACCACAATGGGCGAACCGCCGACAACGAAATTGTGGCCGGACGCGGATTCTGGCCTGGCCTATGCACCAGCCTCAAACACTCCTCTACTTTTGCCTCCTACTGCCTGCTGGCTAAAGGTTCCTATCCTGCCGAACTCAGTATTACACTCCCCTTCGCACTGGTTAACAACAATGCATCCAAACACTGCCTTGAAGTGATGCCCGCCTACTGGTGGATGTACAACATGTACGCCCTCAACCGCAATATCACCAAGTTTGCCAAGCGCGACAAACGCAAAAAGAAAGCCCAGCATATAGTCTTCTCGCCTTTTGCCCCCGACACTGCCGAAGAAATCATCAATGGCCGCATGCTTCTGAAATACTGGACGGAACAAGCCTACCTCAAATTCGACAAAGAGAAAGAGCATGTCGAAGTGCTTGCCTATGGCATGGAGAAAGGCAAACGCCCCGTACGTGTACTCAAAGCCGCACAAGGCTATCAAGCCTATGAGGACATGCTCATATACTATGCCATGAACACCCTCACCCACGACGGCCAATCTACAACCCTTCCCGAAGCATCCTTGGCCGAAGGTGAACGCGAACGCGAATGGGTCAATCTGGGAGGACAACTCGTACCCCAAAAAGAGCTCGACAAACTTATCGGCCAAATAGAGAACGGAGAGGTGAACAGCTGGCAACAGATTCATGAACGCTACAACCAGTGGTGGGAAGAGTATCCTGAACTTTGCCGCCGCCATGCCTACCATGTGCTATGCCATCTCAGCCAGTGCCGCACCCTTGGCGAACCTCAATGGCAGCACTATCTGCAACGCTACCAAAACATTCAGTACTTTGTTTCGGAACAGGTGAAAGTGACACGCCAGAAAGACAACGAGAACCTCTTCCGCCGCATGACATACCGCAACGAGGCCGAAATGGATGCTGTGCTGGGATAACACCCGACCGACACACGTTCTAATTAACCCCGGGGTGATGTAGCCAAGTGTATTCCCTTTCCTATCGCGATGCTATTGTATTCCACAACGTATCGCTGAAATAGCCGTTCCGCATTGACTCAAAACTACATGCACACGGAGCTGTGATTGATTTGTCGGGATACATCTTGTGATACAACGCCACGCGCTCTTCAAGTTCCATACCCCACAGCGGGTCGCGCCAACCATTTAAGCACATGCCCAGCACCATGGCGGGGTCATGCAGCGGAGGCCTCCAACCGTCGTAGATACAAAACTGCGTATGATAAAGGAAGTGCATCCCTGCTATACGCTCCGTCATCGGATTGCCGTCAGGCACACGACCCTCGTCATACGCCTTGCAGGAAGAGCAGTAAGCCATGCCACACCCCGCAGCAATCAGTACGCACAGCAGCAAACCTGCCGCATACCAACAACGAACACCCTTGGCCACAGGCCTCACTGCATTGCGCCATACCAACAACAAAAGGAACCATACTGGCACAGGTATCAACACCACCCAAGCACCAAGGAACAGACACCAATAGACATAAACGCCTGTGCTGATACCACACAACAGCGCATTCACACCCCTTACCCGAGTACGCTCTAACCAAGTAAAAGTGACGATATTCAGAAAACTCACTGCCTGCACCACCCCAGCCCATACTACTGGCACACAAAATCCCGCATTGGTGACACAATTCCCCGCAATACACACCACTACCAGCAACAAATTGACTCCCGGAACAACTTTATACCAAAAAACACCGCCATTCCTCCGAAGAAATGCTTTGATTCGTCCCATATCGAATGATTTTACCAAATTCATAACGCCTTTCCTAATGGTTTATTGTCCTTTTTTCGGGAATAAAGCAGATCGTTTTTCTTCTATTCCAGTTTTTTTGTGTATCTCTGTAGACGCAATGCCCGTTGTGGCGGATTTCCCCGTTGTGGCGGATTTTCAATCCGCCACAGCTGAATATAAGGATTTGTAATCCGCTTTAAGCTAAGTGCAACATGTTACGGATTGCAAATCCGTGACAACAGGATTAATATTCCCGCCACAACTTGGAAGTCCCTGTCTGAACGGCAGGGACTTCTTTTTTCTCATTCTCTTATCACCGCGATTGTGCCGTCGGGTTTTAGCTTTAGTATACGGCTGGAGCCTGTGGCGGGGTGGCGGAACTCCGGCAGGTCGGGAAGGCAGCAGTCCACCCGCTGCTTCAACTCCTCGGAGATGTCGTCATAACACAACGGAGAAGGTTGGCCAGAAAGATTGGCCGAAGTACTGACAATAGGGCGACCGAACTGACGCAGCAGTTCCTGACAGAAATCCATGCGCGGCACCCGCACGCCCACCGTGCCGTCCTGTGCCAGCAGATTTTGAGGCAAAGAGAGTGCCACATGGCAGGCAGGCAACACCACCGTTGTAGGCCTGCCACTCTCCAGCAACAGGGTCTTAACCCCTTGCGGTATATCGGGCACAAGCATGGCAGCAGAGACCAGTATAAGCATCGATTTGCCATGGTCGCGCTCCTTGATAGCATAGACTCGCTCAACGGCAGTGGGATTGACGGCATCGCACCCTATGCCCCATATCGTATCGGTGGGATAGAGGAGCGTCTTCCCGTTACGCAAGGCAGAAAGTGCGGAATCAACAAGGTCGTAGCCCATGGTATTTAGTTAAAATTTGTTGCAAAGATACAAATTATTCAGAAATATTCGTATCTTTGCAGAATAAAAATAAAAGCAATAGTTGATTATAATTATTTCAAACTATTAATAATCAAAAAAGTATTATTATGAACAGTATCATTCATCTGTGGGAGACAAATCGCCCGTTATGCGTTTTAATAGGCGTTATAATCATTGTCATCCCGTTCCTGATTTATTACCTTAACAAGGCGAGAAAAGAACATCCCAAAGGCCTTATTGCAGCAGCCTTGAGCAATATGGGCGAGCGCTTCGGCTATTATATTATGAATGCCGTGCTGGTGCTCTTCATTTGCTCCAAATTCGGTATATCCGATGAGGTGTCGGGCATTATGTTTGCCGTCTTCTACTTCTTAATTTATGTTCTCAGTCTGCCCGGCGGTATTATCGCCGACCGCACGCAGAACTACAAGAGCACCATTATCTGGGGTATTGTTGTGATGGCTTTAGGTTATGCCATATTGTCAATCCCAGTGTTCAGCGACCACGGCGGTTTCTCATGGGTGCTGGTCATCACAATGCTTGCACTGATTTTGATTGCTTGTGGTAATGGTTTATTCAAAGGCAACCTGCAGGCCATTGTGGGTCAGTTGTACGACGACTTTGAGGCTGAGGCAGCCAAGAAAGGCCCCGAAGCTCTTGCCCTAGCAAGAAGCAAACGCGACCCCGGCTTCCAGATTTTCTATGTGTTCATCAATATCGGCGGTGTCATTGCTCCCTTTATTGCTCCTCTCATCCGCAACTGGTGGCTGAAGACCCAGAGCTTCATCTACAACGCCGACCTGCCCCGCCTATGCCACAAATTCGTTCAAGGCACCATGGAAGGCAACGACATGGACAACCTCAATACCCTCACACAGTCTATCCCCCAGGCTACGGAAAACCTGCCTGAGTTCTGCAACAACTACCTGACCGTTTACAATACCGGTGTTCACCTAGCCTTTATCGCATCTGTGCTGGCCATGCTGATTTCCCTGTTCATCTTCCTCAGCGTTAAGAACCGTCTGCCCAATCCCGTCAAGAAAGAGAAGAAAGCCGAAGCTCAGTACACTGAGGCTGAACGTCAAGCCAATGCCAAGGAAATCAAACAGCGCATGTATGCCCTGTATGCCGTTTTGGGTGTTGCCGTGTTCTTTTGGTTCTCATTCCACCAGAACACACAGTCGCTCACCATCTTTGCCCGCGACTTTGTTGACACCAGCGCTATCCCGCCTGAGATTCTGCAGTGCATCAACCCCTTCTTTGTCATCATCCTGACACCTATCGTAATGTGGATTTTTGCCGCCTTTGCACGCAAGGGTAAAGAAGTCTCCACTCCGCGAAAGATTGCCTTGGGTATGTTCATCGCTGCATGTGCCTACATCTTCCTGATTGTGGTGGCAGCCGCCAACAACTATCCCTCCGGCGATGCCTTCAAGGTTCTGCCCGAAGCCACCAAGATGGCAATGAGATCAAGCCCGTCAATTCTGATACTCACCTACTTCTTCCTGACAGTAGCCGAGTTGTTCATCTCACCGTTGGGACTTTCGTTTGTGTCGAAGATTGCGCCGAAACATCTGCAAGGTATCTGCCAAGGTCTGTGGCTCTCGGCAACAGCTATTGGCAACCTGTTCATCTTCTTAGGTGTCAAAATGCTCAACGCTTTCCCGCAGCAGTGGATGACGTGGGCTGTGTTTGCAATCTTCTGCCTCATCTCCATGGGTGTCATGCTCGGAATGCTCAAATGGCTTGAACGCATCACTGCCGACAACCAATAATCTATTTCAGTAAATAAAAAGAGCCGACTCGCAATGAGTCGGCTTTTTTTACCTATTACTGTGCCATAAACCCTAATGACCAATTCGGGTTAAAAAAATAAAATTTCACCAATCAAAAGGGAAAAACGGACTCGACGTTGTTTCGTCGATGTCCTGTCGGCTGGGACGAGTCTTGAGCAGGGCGGCAAGGTTTCGGAAAAAAGCCGCCATGGCATGAAAAAGACAAAAAAAGAAGACACTTTGTGTGCTTTCTGTCCCAATGACCGAATTGGGATAAAAAAAGCGGGGACAATTATCTTGTTCCCGCTTTCAGGCGTATTTGTATGTTATTTGTTGTAGCGCTGGCACTCTTTGGGAGTGACGCAGGTGCCGGTGGCACGGCAGACGAGGATGCGCTCTTCGAGCACCTCGGCAGCGCTGGCGCTGATTTCGGGCAGGGTGCGGATAACCTTGTAAGCCTCGAATTTCATCTTGCGCGAAGTGTTGCCCACGTGGGTAATCTCACCGTAAGCCTCGATGTAGTCGCCGGCATAGACGGGGGCTTTGAATTCAACCATGTCGTAGGCGCAGAAGAGACCTTCGTCGCCATCCTGTTTGATGAGAAGTTCAGTGGCCACATCGCCGAAGAGGTGGACCATGTGTGCGCCGTCGACGAGATTGCCGCCGTAGTGGGCGTCTTTTGCGCTCATGCGAACGCGGAGCATAGATGTAACAGCCATGTTATTTTGAGTTTTTAAAGTTTATTTCTTGATGATGAAGTCGACGAAGATGCCGGGAGTCTTGACGTTTTCAGGGGCGATGCTGCCGGTCTTGACGATTTCCTGGGGTTCGACGATGACGACGGCGGCGGCGGTAGCCATCATGGGGCAGAAGTTCTGAGAGGTGCCTTTGTAGACCAGGTTGCCGCTCTCGTCGCAGATGTTGGCACCGATGATAGCGACATCGGCACGGATGGGTTTCTCGAGGAGATACTCTTTGCCGTCAACGGTCACTTTCTGCTTGCCGTTCTCGACCACGGTGCCAAGGCCGGTGGTGGTGAGGACTCCGCCGAGGCCTGCACCAGCGGCACGGATCTGCTCAGCCAACGTTCCCTGGGGCTGGAGGGTGACGTTGAGTTCGCCGGCGTTCATCTGGTCGATGGTATTGTTGTTGGTGCCGATATGGGTGGCTATAAGGTTCTTGACCTGGTGGTTGGTGATGAGCTTACCCACGCCCACTTCGGGGTAGGCGGTGTCGTTGCAGATGATGGTGAGGTCTTTGACTCCTTTTTCAACAAGGGCATCGATAAGTGCAATGGGATTGCCTACGCCGAGGAATCCGCCAACCATTACAGTCATGCCGTCGTGAATTTTGTCGGCAGCTTCTTTTACTGTTACGAATTTGTTCATGGTACTATGTTATTTATTATTTTTATTTGTATTTCCATTGAAGTGAAGACCGTGATGCAGATGCGGCTGTCGGTACATTTTTGAGTCGGCTGCCACCTTTATATGCTTTGTTATCGTCTGTTTATTAAACTGTTCTATTGCAAAAAGGAGTTCCGTATCCCATTCGGTATCAAATTGCAAATATAAGAATTTTTTCTGATACCGAAAAAAATTTTGTCTATTTTGTAAAATCTGTGTACTTTTGCAACGAATTTTGAGTTATTATAGTGCATTTAAAAAAAGGATTTATCCAGCACAAAAACTATCGTAAGGATTATGAAGAAAACAGCAATGATATTGGCAATGGTCATAGCGCTGTGCGGAATGGCCAAGGCACAGGATTATGTGGTTCCCGTTGAGACATGGGACTATGAAGAGATTAACGGCAACAACTACCATGGCTATGCTTTCCACGAGAGCTGGGATGTGGACTTCACCGTCGAGAACCAAGACGGCCGCTACACTCCCACAGAGGAAGATATCGCCGAGGCCGAACGATTGATCCAAAAACGTATAGCTTATGTGAATCGGTATCACATCAACCAAGAAGGCGATTGCCCTGTGGTTGACGAGCACATGCGCAGATACGAACGTCAATATGTGGGTTTCACTGACATCACGGGATGCCACATCGTGTGGGTTAATTTTGTATGGGACGAGAGTGCCGCTGAGCGCCTCACCAAGGATATCGTGCTGACCGAAGGTGGCTGCGGACATTATTGGCATATCAAGGTGAACCTCACCACAGGAAAAGTATCCGCCCCTGAAGTGAACAGCGCCGGAGATGTGAAATATCTGCCCCGCGCCAAGAAACCTGCCCATCGCATAAGCCGTCCCAAACGGCCACAGCCTGCAGGCAAAATCCGCAAGACCGGTATTCCCCACGATCCCAACGAAGCCCGCTTCTAACAAACATATTACCTGAATGGCGAAGGATGCGATTGGCGGGAACCTGCGCGCATTGGCGATGAAATTCATCAAGTTCGGCGTAGTAGGTGCCAGCGGTATGGTGATTCATGGTGGGTTGCTGTTCCTGCTGAAGGAAGTGGCAAAGATGAATCCCTTTATTGCCAACCCTATTGGTTTCATCGCTGCAGCCTCAAGCAACTATTTCCTCAACCGCATCTGGACATTCCACAGCAAAGAGAAGCAGGTGGGTGTGGAATATGTCAAATTTATCCTTGTCTCCGTCATTGGGTTGGGCATCAACAATGGAAGCCTGTGGCTGATGAGCCATTTGCTACCCTCATGGGCACAGGATTGGCGGTTCTACTTGTTATGGGTTGTTGCCGTAGGTATCACTACCGTATGGAATTTTTTCGGCAATCTTCTCTTCACTTTCCGGAGTAAGAAAACAACATAATATAATGAAAAAGACTGTCACAATTCTTTTCTTGTGCCTTGTTGCTTTTGGGACACATGCTCAGCATTTCCGTCCCGATGCTTTCCCCCCGCAAGAGGAGCCACTGGCTCCAAAATCCCTCACTATGGCCACCACTCTCGACGAGATGTATCAGTGGAACCGCTACCCGACATACGGTGTGTACCTCGAGATGATGAACCATTTTGTCGAGACCTACCCCGATCTTTGCCATCTTGACACCATTGGGACTTCGGTGAATGGACGTCTTATCCTTTCGCTTGTTATTGTCGGCACCGCAACCACCGACATTGTGCGTCCGAATTTCTTTTACTCCTCCACCATCCATGGCGACGAGTTGACTGGATTTTATTTCATGCTACGCCTTTGCGACACGTTGTTGAGCAGTTATGGCTCATCGACCGATATCACCAATCTGCTTGACCGCGTAAATGTATACATCAATCCCTTGGCCAATCCCGACGGAACCTATCTCAACGACGACAATACTGTGGCCAACTCCATCCGCTACAATGCACGAATGGTAGACCTGAACCGCAACTATCCCAACCCTTTTGGAGCCGACCCTTTGGACGACATCCAACCCGAAACCCAAGCCATGATAGACTACGCCAACCTTCATCATTTTGTGATGAGTGCCAACCTACACGGTGGAAGCGAGGTGATGAATTATCCCTGGGACAGTTTTACATCCTCCGAGCGTCCTCATGAACAATCAGATTGGTGGAAAGCCGTATGCCAGCGCTTCGTCGACACTTGCCGTCTATATAACCAGAGAGCCTATCGCAGTGTCAACCGAGAAGGCTACATCGCCGGAGGAGACTGGTATGTAATCTACAATGGACGACAAGACTATTTCAATTATTACCACAACACATTGGAACTGACTATGGAAGTATCGAACACAAAAAAGCTACCCACAGAGCAGCTTAGTCGTTACTGGAACTTCCAATCCCACTCACTTATCAACTATATCAAAGAGGTACTTAACGCCCCTCAGCCTTCCCACGTAGAGGTAGCGCCTTGCCTGCCGGCTAATTTCCGTGTCTACCCCAACCCAACACGAGGCAAAGTCACAATCGAAACTCCCGAAGACATCCGAACCTTAGACCTCACTAATCAGCCTTCCGGTCTATATCTTTTCCGAATTGAGGGACAGCCTGTCAAAATCCTGAAACTATAAGTGGCCACCATGCCCCCTTATCGCCATATATCGGTGGCCGTGCCAATTCTGGCCGAAAAGGAAAATCTTCCCCGTTTGCTTTCCCGTCTGAGGCAACAAACATTCAGTCAATACACTCTCTACGTATGTGTCAACAATGAGGATGGCGGCTACGGCTTCGACGAAAACCAAGAGTGCCTCCAGATATTGCGTCAAACCGACGACTTGCCCATTATCATAATCGACCGTAGCTCTCCCGGACTGGGGTGGAGCGGCAAGAAAAAAGGCGTGGGATGGGCACGCAAACTCCTTTTCGAACGCATCATGGAGGATCACGACAACGACGAGATAGCGGTGAGCCTCGATGCCGACACCGACTTTAACCCTGAGTATCTCGAAGCCGTCCTCGACACCATGAACAGCCACCCTGCCAGCAGTGCCTTCGCCGTACCCTATTATCATCCGCTCTGCGGTGATGAAAGTCTCGACCGTCCAATGCTGCGCTATGAATGCTACATGCGCCACTATCTCATCAACCTGCTTCGCATAGCCAACCCTTATGCCTTTACCGCTTTGGGCAGTGCCATTGTTTTTCCCTTATGGGCCTACCGACGTGTGGGCGGCATAACTCCTCTGCAAGGAGGCGAGGATTTCTATCTTATGCAGAAATTCGCTAAAACAGGAACCGTTGAACTGCTTTTCTCCGACCCCGCCTATAAACTTATGACCGTTAGGCCAGAGGGGAGAGCCTCACAGCGTGTCCCCTTTGGCACAGGTCCTGCTGTGGCAGGCGGATTAAACAGCATGGAATCTCGCTACCCATTTTATTCCCCCGAGGGGTTTGCCGCTATCGAAACAACTTTCCACACCTTCCCTGCACTGTATTATGAGGACCGTGAGACACCCATGACCGCCTTCTTGCAACAACAACTGAATACCGACAATCTGTGGGAACCTCTACGTCGCAACTTCCGCACTCCAGACCATTTTATACATGCCTGCGCCGAACGTGTCGACGGTCTCCGCATCCTGCAATTCCTTAAAAACAATCCCTCTTTCCGTATGCCCGATACATCATTGCCCGTCCGCTTCGACATAGACCCTGTGACCAAACTCAACGACTTCCGGAACCAACTCTTTGATCAGGAAATGACCCTCCGCAAAAAAAACTCTTCCTCAACCATCCAATAAAAAGAGCCTTTTCACGTTATTATTTTTATGGAAGAAAAGAACGTCATAGAAATCAAAAATAAACGAGCCGAGTACGAATATTTTCTGCTTGACGATTATACTGCTGGCATTGTACTGACCGGCACCGAAATAAAATCCATCCGCGATGGCAAGGCCAACCTTACCGATGCCTATTGCACTTTTATTGGCAACGAACTTTTCGTGCGACAGATGCACATCTCCGAATATCGTTTCGGCTCCTACCTCAACCATGCCGCCAAGCGCGACCGTAAACTCCTCCTCAACAAACGTGAACTCCACAAACTGCAAAACAAAATCAAAGAACGCGGTTTCACCATTATCCCTGTAAAACTCTTCATCAATCCACAAGGGCGTGCCAAACTGCTGATTTCATTAGCCCGAGGCAAGAAGTTCTACGACAAACGCGAAAGCATCAAAGAGAAAGACACCAAGCGCGACATGCTGCGCCAGTTGCGCTAACCCGTAATACCCATATCTATGAAAGTGTTCAAATTCGGCGGTGCTTCCGTCAACAGTGCCTCAGCTGTACGCAATATGGCCGCTATTGTGAGTAACCACTGCGACGACAACCTCGTCATCGTGGTCTCCGCCATGGGCAAAACAACCAATATGCTGGAACAATTAGTGCCCGGCGTCCATCCGCTCACCGAACACCCTCCATTGATACAACGAGTACACGACTACCACATGTCCATTGTACACGGTCTCTTCCCCGACCCCACGCACGCTGTATACAATACACTCAACCAACTCTTCGAACAACTGGAACGGCAAATTTCACAAACACCCACCGACTACAACTTCGACTACAGCCAGGTCGTCTGCTTTGGCGAACTTATCTCCACCACCATCATCAGCCACTATCTCAACAGCATCGGGCTCGCAAACCAATGGGTAGACATACGCCGTATCATCCGCACCAATAACCAATACCGCGAAGGCATTGTCGATTTCGACACGACCCTGCAAAACATACACCTTCTTTCTCCCCTTGCGTTAAACCAGAACCTCGTCGTCACCCAAGGCTTCATAGCCGGTAGTGCCGACGGCCACACATCCACCCTTGGCCGCGAAGGCAGCGACTACAGTGCCTCTATCCTCTCCTACTGCCTCAATGCCGAAAGCATGACCATTTGGAAAGACGTACCCGGATTCCTCAACGCCGACCCTAAATACTTCCCCGACACTGTCAAGATAGAGCAAATCCCCTACAACGAAGCCATCGAGCTGGCCTACTACGGTGCCAGTGTCATCCATCCCAAGACCGTCAAACCCATCCAAAACAAGAACATCCAACTCCACATCAAATCCTTCCTCAATCCCGAGGCTCCGGGTTCTATCATTGGACCCTTCACCACCATCCGACCCCTCACACCCCTTTATATCTTCAAAAACAACCAAACCCTCCTCTCCATTCTGCCCAAAGACTTCAGCTTCATTGCTGAAGACAACCTGCAAACCATCTTTGCCGTCCTCGCCAAACTGAACATCCGTGTCAACCTCATGCAGAACACAGCCCTCAGTTTCTCCCTTTGCATCGATGACAACCCATTGCTCCTCAACCAACTCCGCGACAATCTGCAAAACCAGTTCCGACTGCGCTACAACCAAGGCCTCCAACTCATCACCATCCGCTACTACACACAAGACATCATCGACCGCATCGTATCCGACCGCACCATCCTCCTCCAACAACGCACCCGCACCACCACCCAACTCATCATACAATAACACACCGCATTTACACTATGACCCGTACCATCCTTCCGTCACGCACCTCGTCCCTTGCCCGCCTCAACCGCGTCCTTGCGGGCAAAATTTTTGACAATGTCCGCTTCTTCATCCTTGTCGACGAAAACACCTATACCCACTGTCTTCCCCGCCTAATATCGTATGTCGACCGCCTTCAACAAGCCGAATTCATGGAAGTTCCCGTAGGCGAAGAGTGCAAAGACATAGCCATCGCCACCCAACTGTGGCAAACCCTCCTCGAATCCAACGCCGACCGCCAAACCATCCTTGTCAACATCGGCGGCGGCTGCATAACCGACCTCGGTGGTTTCGTGGCCGCAGGATATAAGCGTGGCATCCGCTACATCAACATCCCAACCACCCTCATCGGCATGGTCGACGCTGCAATCGGTGGCAAAACAGCCCTCAACCTCAACGGCAGCAAAAACCAAGTAGGCTTCTTCCACCAACCCGAAATCATCTGCATCGAACCCGCCTTCCTCAACACCTTGCCCGACAGCGAAGTGCTCAACGGTGTGTTCGAAATGCTCAAAACCTTCTTAATCGGCGATCCCGTCCAGTACGACCGCCTGTGCCAAATGCTCCTCAACGGCACCTTCGAGATCATACCCGACATGATTGCCTCCTGTGCTGAAATCAAGACCGCCATAGTCAAGCAAGACCCACGCGACCTCGGTATCCGCCGCATCCTCAACCTTGGCCACACCTTCGGCCACGCCATCGAGGCATACAGCCACCACAACGGCCAAACACCCCTTGCCCATGGCAAGGCTGTAGGCATTGGTCTCATCTGTGCGCTATATCTCTCCGTCCGCAAACTGGGACTCGACCCAGCAATCCTTGACCGCTACCGCACCGTGGCCACAAAACTCGTCTCCCTGCCCCACTACACCCTCCGCGACACCGAAGGCATACTCTCCTACATGCGCCAAGACAAGAAAAACGCCAACAACGACATCCTCTGCGTGCTGTTGCAAAACCTCTCAACTCCCGTTATCGACCTCCCTGTCCCAGAAAACGAAATCCGAGACGCATTGCTAAAAATATCATAGCATGAAACACCTGCGCTACCTACTCCTTGCCCTGTGCCTCATGGCCGCATTCACCTCGTGCCGACAACAGTACACGCCTCTGCCTCCGACTAATCAATTTTTTGGCATGTGCAACTTCAGTACAGGCGACCTCATCTTCATTTGCGACACCACTGGCATGGGCAGCGCCATCCAGTCTGCCACCGCACGTGAATCTTTCCATCCCGCCTGGACCCACGTAGCCATTACCGAATGCACCGACAGCGGTGTTTACGTCATCGACGCCACCCCCGCTTTAGGCGTCGCCCGCCGACCCCTTGATGAATTCATCGCCTCGGTCTATGACACCAACTCCGGCTACAGCTTCACCAGCCTGGCTATCTACTGCTACGTGGATGTTCCCTATGACACGGCAACCCTCCTCAAGCGCATGCACTCCTTCATCGGGCTACCTTACGACCCCTATTTCCTCCCCGACAACGGGAAACTATACTGTAGCGAACTCGTACAGGAGTGCTTCTTCGACCAAAATGGAAACCGTCTCTTTCCCTCCAAACCCATGAACTTCTTTGCCTCCGACGGCTCCTTGCCCGCCTACTGGCAACATCATTTCGACAGTCTCAGCATTACCGTCCCGCAAGACATGCCCGGCACCAACCCCAACGATATGTCGCATTCACCCATACTTCACCGTTTCAAAATAGAGTAACCATGCAGCTGGAACTCCTCTCTCCCGCCAAAAACCTTGAACAAGGTCGCGAAGCCATCAATCATGGTGCCGACGCCGTCTACATCGGCGCACCCGCTTTCGGTGCCCGCGTAGCAGCCGGCAACACCATCCAAGACATCGAGCAACTGTCCCGCTACGCCCACCTTTACCACAGCCGCGTCTTCGCCACCGTCAACACCCTCCTTTTCGACAACGAGATAGACGATGCCGTGCGCCTGCTCCACCAACTCTACAATGCCGGTGTCGATGCCGCCATCATCCAAGACCTTGGCCTGTTGGAGTGCGACCTACCGCCTATCGAACTCCACGCCAGCACCCAGACCCACAACGCCACCCTCCCCCGCATCCAATTCCTCGAACAATCCGGCTTCTCTCGCATCATCCTCGCTCGCGAAACCTCACTCCAACAAATGGCCGAAATCCGCCGCAACACCACCGTCGACCTTGAGGCCTTTGTGCAAGGAGCCCTCTGTGTCTGCTACAGCGGCCAATGCTACCTCAGCCAATACCTCACCGGCCGCAGCGGCAACCGCGGATGTTGCTCCCAGCCCTGCCGCTCAACCTACGACCTTTACGATGCCCATGGCAATCTCCTGCAAAAAGACAAGCATCTCCTATCGCTAAAAGACTTCTCCGCTGCACAACAACTCCAAGCCATGATCGATGCAGGTATCACCTCCTTCAAGATAGAAGGCCGCCTGAAAGACCTCAGCTACGTCAAAAACACCACCGCCTACTACCGGCAACTGCTTGACAACATTATGGAAGGCCATCCAGAGCACCAACCAGCTTCGTCCGGCACATGCCGTTTCTTCTTCACCCCCGACCTTGAAAAAACCTTCAACCGTGGTTTTACCGACTACTTCCTCCGCCAACGACAACCCATGGCCACCCTCACTACTCAGAAATCGCTCGGAAAACGGATAGGAAAGATTTCCTCACTGGGACGCGACACCATCACCCTTGCCACCTCCGAGACCCTCACCCCCGGCGACGGACTCTGTTTCTTCAACGCCCGCGGCCAACTGGAAGGTTTTCTGGTAAACCACGTACAAGGCCACGTCATCCGTCCCAACCGTATGCCCGACGGCCTCACCGTCGGCATCCCTCTGTGGCGCAACAACGATCAAGCTTTCGAGAAACTGCTACAAGGCCACACCGCTGACCGACGCATCCCCGTCAACATCACTCTCGACGACACGCCCGACGGCCTCCGACTCACCCTAACCGATACCGACGGCTGCCAAGCCTCTGCCACCATAGTCTGCACCAAAGAACCTTCACGCGACCCTATCCGCGCCAAGGAACAACTGCAACGCCAACTCACCAAACTCGGTAACACGCCCTTCATCTCCACCACCGTGGACAACCGCTGCCGCCAGCCCTGGTTCCTCCCTGCATCACTCCTTAACGACCTCCGGCGGCAAGCCACTTCCCTGCTCGAACAAAACCGCATCGATGCACACCTCGCCCGTCGCGGTCACTGCCCCACCCTCGCCGAACGGCAGTCAAACACCACCCCCTATTTCGAAACCGTCCTCGACTACCGTGCCAACATACTCAACTCCCACGCAGAACAATTCTACCTCCGCCACGGGGTGCAACAAATAGAATACGGGCTTGAGAAAACCCACAACTATGACGGCAAAGCCCTCATGACTACAAAATACTGCCTGCGCTACGAGCTGGGGCAATGTCTGCGGCACAACCCCGACTCCACCCCAGGTTCCCTCTACCTGCACAACAACGGACAATGGCTCCGCCTTGACTTCGACTGCCGCAACTGCCGGATGCAACTCTCCGCTGCCCAAACACCCGCCACCACACCCCCTAACCCATAATCCTCTTCCTTTGCTCCGCTCCCACTTGTTTCACACTTTTATTTTACACTATGTTACTCATAGCGTTTTCTTTTTTAATGCAAACTATCTTGTCTGCATTGGGATTAATAATTAGGTGTTTACTGGAGGCGACATATGAGCATTCGTCAGATAGTTTTCGTGTTTTTTAGTTCGTGTTTCTTACTAAGATGCTATTTTCTAATAATCCCAAATCGGTCATTAGGCTAAGCAGGCCTCCGGCAAAGGCCGTTCAAGAGCAAAGCGGAGACATGTGAAATGGAAAGGCTGATAATAACCGTTTTTCTCTGTTTTCGGTGTAATGGACAAAATTAATGGTTTTTTAGCGGACATGCTCTCTAATGGACAAAATTAATGGTCGAATTTCATTCGAAATTTTGCCATATGGAAAATAGTTCTTAATTTT
>JAEEGI010002192.1_pt1 | contig 48382 bp, 42 predicted proteins | sample 8958751 | NCBI WGS metagenome assembly JAEEGI01 (sample SAMN16246545, study PRJNA631951) | gut metagenome | biome: gut microbiome; feature: rumen; material: KS-attached | host: Bos | place: Iran: Karaj | collected 2018-10
GATCCTGCAGTACTACGTAATCACGCTCGCTGCAAAGATCAAAGGCATAGAAGATGCCAAGCGCGACGAGCGCGGCAAGGCTATCCGCAAGGAACTTGAAGACCAGATGTTCTCCCGTACGAGCCTCATCGTCAACTACGAGGCAATGGGCAGCAATCAGGGATTGAGCGAAGCCATCGGAAGGAACCTCAATTCATCCATCGATCCTCTGACAACGCTCCCCGGACGTGATGCGATCACGGAGCGCGCATATAAGCTCATCAGAGAAGATATCTCAAACATGCGCGAGAGTGACAATCCTGACCAGGTCTGCCGTCCGTTTACGGTAATCTATCTGGCATTAGACCGTTTCGACGTAATAACAAGATCCATCGGCCACAAATCGATGGACCTCTTCATACAGAGTATGGCGCACCGTCTCCGTGAAGCTGCCGATCCTACGGATATGGTGGCAAGGATCGACGATGCCGACTTCGTTATCCTCTTCAGAAGAAGCCTTTCGCCCGAAGCAGAGAAAAAGTATGCCGCCAAGCTCGTAAAGGAATCCGGCAGAGCCTTTGCGGCAGGACTTGATTCGATGAACGCCTCGATCTTCTACGGCACTTCTCATTACCCTGCTGATTCACGTCACGGCGGCGAACTGATCGCCATTGCAGAAGAGCGCATGAGCAAGGCTGCGGCTGTTGCTGCAGGCGCTCCGGAAACTGACACTGACAGAGAGCCGCTCCCCGGTGAAGAGATATTCAAGGGCAAGAGCAAAGATGAGATCATCGCTGTTTTCGAGCGCGCGATAACGGACGGAAGCCTTCACATGGCATATCAGCCCTGCTTTACGGCAGATAAGAACCTCACGGGCTTTGAAGCTTTCTTGAGATTCGAGAAGAACGGTGTCTCCATCCCGCCCCAGGTATTCCTTGCGGCAGCGGAGAATGCAGGCTACATGCGCCGCGTCGGAAGCTTCTCTCTCGAGAACTCGCTCGGCACGCTCGCCTACATCAACAAGATCGATCCGTATCTTACGATGAATATCAACATCTCAAATTACCAGCTCCGTGAGCCTGACTTCATCCAGGGATTCCAGAACATCGTCTCCTACACGGACTGCAACGTTAAGAACCTCATTCTCGACCTTCAGGAAGAGAGCCTTATCTCGAGCCTTGCAGATATCAGGATGACGATCGAAGAGCTCGCTACGACGGGCGTAAAGATGGCTCTGGATAATTTCGGCAGGGGCTACTCTTCATTCAATGCGATACCGTTGCTCCCTGTATCAGTCTTAAAGCTCGACGGCAACTTCACATCTGACCTCGCGACCGATCCTACGGTACGTATCCTTACGCGTTCCGCGATCACTCTCATGCACGACATCGATATCACGGTCACCGCAACAGGTGTCGGCCAGGAAGACCAGTTCGAGATCCTTGCCGGAAGCGGATGCGACAGATTCCAGGGCCTCTTCCTCGGCCAGGCAATCTCTCCCGATGAGATCGAAGAGTTCATCTCCGTTCATTCAAAGCGGCCTTAAAGTGACCTTTCCGGTTCCCGTTTTTACCTCTATGCTATAATCACTCTATCTGATAAGGAGTGCTAGGGATATATGGCTGATTCAATCGTAACTGTCGAGAAAGTCTCGCTCAAATACAAGAAAACCGTTCTGACCGACGTCACCATAACAGCTCAGAAAGGCGAAGTAGTAGGCCTTCTGGGTCTCAACGGTTCAGGCAAATCGACTCTGCTCTCAGCTATTGCAGGCCTTAGAAAGACCCATTCCGGCACCATCAGGGTCGAAGGCAAAGCAGGTTTTGTCACTCAGGAGAACGCCCTCATCGACGAGCTTTCCGCCATGGACAACCTCAAGATGTGGACGCCTTTGAGCAAGGCAGAGATCATGAAGGCACTCACGGAGACCGAGCTCTCCATCCTCAAAGTAAACGACTTTATCGATCTTAAGGTAAAGCGCATGTCAGGCGGTATGAAAAAGCGCCTCGCCATAGCTTCCGTCCTTTTGAGCAAGCCCGATATCCTGCTCCTCGATGAGCCTTTGGCAGCGCTCGACATCCCTGCCAAGAACGACATCATCAAGTTCATAGATTCCTTCAAGGCCAAGGGCGGAACAGTCTTTATCGCGAGCCACAGCGAAGAGATGTTCAAGCACTGCTCGAAAATATATCTCCTTAAGAACGGTGCGTCTTCCCTGCTGCCTCCCGGCACGCCGCTTTCGGAGGCTCTTGGATGATCAAGGCATACTGCAAAAGAGTATTGCTTTTCCTGCCCTATGTATTGTGTTATTTCCTAGCACTCGGCATAGCGATGCTTGCGCTCGTCATGTATGCGTCGGAGTTCCTTTTCGAGAACAACACGGACAGCATCGTATCGGTCGCGTGCTACGTGCCTGACGACGAATCTTATAACCGCCTCGGCATCGCGCTCGTGCAAAGGATGGACAGCGTCAAGCACACAATAGACATCAACCAGGTAAACTCTGAGAAAAAGGTCGTCCGCCTCGTCGAGGACGGTGACGCGATCGCAGGCATAATCGTGCCTGAAGGCTTCATCGAGAACATGGGAACGCCTGAAGCAAAGCATGTTTCCGTAATCTACAGGGATGCGGACACCTTCGAAGAGCACATTGTAAATGACCTTCTTTATGCCATGAGCGACCTTTTGGGAACCGCACAGGCATCGATCCTCTCTGCCGCCGAATATGCCGAGAACATGGGCATCGGCAATTCTGAGATCTATGAGATCAGGGGTGATGTCCAGTCAAAGAGCTTCAGCTATGTAATGGACCGCAAAGCGCTGTTCCATAAGATCGACGCCGACGATATCGTCGCGAAATATGCGATCAGGGAGCGCCTCACGGCATCCTACACTCTCTACATCCTCATGATGTCCGTATTCGTCATTTCGTTCTTCTACAAGGGCAACAACGACATCTTCAGAGCCAGGGCAAAGCTCTCCGGCATAAAGACCTGGAAGATCTTCCTGATCGAATCAGGATGCGCTGCCTTCATGATCTACCTTCTCTACGTAGTTATGTTCATCTGCCTCTGCTTCATCTTCGAATCCATGAAGATACTGTCCCTTATCACGGTAATCCCCACGATCCTGATAATCGCGCTTCTCGGAACGGCCCTCTGCTATATCGTGAAGAGCCCTGCTGCAGTATCCTATATCACCTTCGGCGCCGGCACACTCATGATGTATCTGGCAGGAGGCCTTATCCCGATAGACTTCATGTCGCGTTTCTTCCAGAACGCCGCTGTCTTTAATCCGTTCTACTACCTGATCAGGTTCTTTATGAGGTCGATGTTCTTATGAAATTATTCTTAAACAGATTATCGGTCCTCGCCAAGAGAAGCCTCATAAACCCTGCAATGTACGTCATGAGCGCAGTCATCATCCTCATGGCGCTCCTGGTCATCCTCGTTCCGGAGAAAGAGACCAGCATCTACATCCCCGTCGCCGTCCTCAACGAGGACTCTTCGGAAGATACAAGGGATATCGTAGACGACCTCTGCTCCATGAATTCGATCTTCCATTTCTATGAGGTCGATGACGAAGACGAGATCTATAAGGACTTAACTTCAGGCAAAGCAAATACCGCTTATATCTTCCCCGAAGGCTTCTCTGAGCACTTGACCGCCAACGGCTCGCGCTACGATATCAGACAGATATCCACGCCCGCCTCAAGCTTCATCTTCTTATCACGAGAAGAAGTGTTCAGGAATTTCTACGGTTACAGCGCCCGCCAGATAATAAAGGAAGTCTTCGCAGAACGCGGCTACGAGGTCGACGCAAGAGACCCGGAGCTTAAACGGCTGTTCGGCAAATACATGGACGACCAGTCCCTTTTCGCGCTCGAAAACATCGAAGGCAGGATCTACGACGCCGTCACCCGCACCGAGAAGGTTCCGATCCCGCTCTACAAGTTCGCAGGCTTCTTCATCTTCACAGCCGCGCTCCTCGGCACGCTCGCATTCCTAAACGACCAGGACAACAGGATCTACCTCCGCTTCCGTCTCGTCGAGAGGATCTATCTCGGCCTCATCCAGGTAGCGGTCTTCACGTTCCCCGCCATGATCGTCTCCGTCATCTGCTTCCTCATCTCGCGCACGGAATTCAGTCCCCTGCACGTACTCTTCTATACGGTCCTTGTTACGCTGTTATCCTTCGTTCTCGGCGCAGTGATGACGCTCCTGCCCATCCGTGCCGCACGCTCGAAGATCTTCTCATCCATCCTGCCGGTCTACCTGATCCTGTCATTCCTCTTCTCCGGAATCCTCATGGACCTCACAAACTTCGGCACGGCTTTAAGGACATTGTCGAGGTTGTTCCCGCCGTCGATGTTCTGATATTCCGCCGTGTAGCCCTGCCTTATTTCAACAAATCCTTAACCGGGCGATTTGTGGGCGCCGGACACCGGCACACAACACAAAAAAGACCGCCTCATTATCCTGAGGCGGCCCTTGAAAGATTCAGTTGATGAACCGATTAGAAATCAGCACCACCCTTGAGCTTGGACAGATAGTTGTCAACTGCGCTCTCGAGCATCTCTTCGATGAGCTTCTCGTTCATGGGAACGGAAACAGGGTTGCTTGCTGCACCGAATGACTTAGCGAAGCTGTTGAGTGTTGTGGGCTTTGTGTTAAGAGCGCCGCCGAAGAGGATGAAGACGTTCTTGCCGTTTACCTCTACTGTAACAGCGACGTCACCCTTGAGTTCGCCGAGGATGTCTTCGAAATCGATATCCTTCATTTTGCCGTAAACGCCAAGATAATCACCGATATCGTCGTTTTCGAGAACGAGGTTAGCGAGCTTAGCGATATCAATGTGGAATCTGAAGTAACCTTCCTTCTTGGAAGAGTAAAATTCCTTGCCTGAGAGACTCTTTGTGCTGATGTCTGCCTCATCGAGAAGATCCTCGATTGCTTCCATTACGTCTTCTGCGTAACCGTCATCAGAAAGTGTCATCTGGAAAGCAACTGCGCCGTCAGCTTCAAGATCTGCGATGTCTTCAGGATCCTTGATTACGTCCTTTGCATCCTCAAGACCTGTGCACTTAGCTGCAAAAGCGAAAGACTCAACGTCATCAACGTCGATAACGTCATCGAGCTTGATCTGCTTAAGGAAATCCTCGAGCTGCTCGGGATTGTCCTCGATATAATCAGCGTCTGCCATTGCATAGATGCCGCCTTCAAGATCATCCATGTCCGGTGAATCGCCGTCAAGTTCGAACTCTTCGAGCTTGAGCTTCTCACAAATCTTAGTAAACTTGTCTGTTCCGATCGTTGTTGTCTTGCTGCATCCGGCAAGCACACCTGAGATCATGGCTACTGCCAGCACTAAAGCCATAGCCTTAACTTTCTTCATAATTAGTTCCTCCTTTTAGGAATACACGCATTATACTACAAATCATTTTATTTTGACTTATTAATAATCCAACTGGTCCTGAGTGTAATATCCGCTGTCTACAAGTATTGTCTTGTAATTATCGACCGTAACAAATATCGGCGCGCAAAGATAAGACGAAATGTCTTTCTTTCCGTTGTTGTACGTAACAGTATCGTTGACATCGACAGTCTGGTCATTCATTACCTGGGACACCATGACAACAGTCTGAGATACAAGGGTTCTCGTATCCTTGAACACGGACATGGCCTGCTTGCCTGCGATAATGTTCTTAACACTGAGTATGTCGCAGTCCTGGCCCGTGATGACCGGGTAATTGCCTTTATAGTACTTGTCCAGTGCGGTTATGACACCGCAGGCAGTGGAGTCATTCGAGCAAAGCCATGCATCGATCTTTGTTCCGTTCGGATAATAAGCAGCGAGAATGTTCTCGGCTCTGGCCTGGGCATTATCCGTTTTCCAGGAGTCGGTGGCAACATCCTTGAAATCTATCTGGTCTGAAAGCACTTTGAGCTTGCCGGAATCGATATAAGGCTTGATCACATCCATCGCGCCCGAATAGAAGAGTGCCGCATTATTGTCAGTGGGATCGCCTGCCGTGATCTCAATGTTAAAAGTTCCGCTGGCGTTATTAAGATCGAGCGCTTCAACGATATACTTTCCCTGGAGCTGTCCGACCATGTAATTATCGAAAGTAGCGTAATAGTCAACGGCTTCCGTATTGAAAATGAGGCGGTCATAAGCAATGACTGTGACATCCTTGGCTTTGGCATTTTCGAGCACCTGAACCAGTGAACTGGATTCAATGGCAGCAACAACGAGCACATCGCAGCCGGAATTGATCATGTTCTGGATCTGCTGGACCTGGGTATCTACCCGGTTTCCTGCGTACTGAAGATCGACCGTGTAGCCGAGAGCCTCAAGTTCCTTTTTCATCCGGTCACCGTCCTGAGCCCATCTCCAGAGATCCTTTGTGGGCATTGAGATCCCGACCTTGCCGGAGCCCTGAATGCCCTTGTTGTCAGGATTGCCGCCGGTGCCACCCGTGCCTCCTGTACCGCCCGTACCACCAGTTCCACCTGTACCGCCAGTGCCGCCTGTACCACCAGTTCCACCAGTGCCGTTAATGACGCCTGTAAGCCTTTTCTTCGCATCACGGGCTTTCGAAATGTATGCCGCATAGCCGACGATAAGTTCTGTCATGTCGTCTGCGACTTCTTCGTTCATAGGCAGCGACATCGGATCCGTTGCAAGGCCGAACGCCTTAACGAAGTCCTTATAGACCTTCTTATCGGAATTGACCGCGCCGCCTGCGAAGATGAAGATGTTGGAACCCTTGACCTCGATGGAGACGGCGATCTCGCCCTTGAGATCTTCCAAGGTATCTTCGATATCAACATCATACTGGTTCTTCAATGAGTCCGTCAGGTCATCGTCCTCAAGGATGATCCGGGCAAACTTCTCGAGATCGATGTGGAATCTGATGTAGCCCTCAGTCTTGGAAACATAGTATTCCTTTGGCGTGAGCTTCTTTGTCTTGATGTTGACCTGCTTAAGGAGCTTGGCGATCCCGTCCATGACATCTTCAGCCTTGTCCTTCTGGCCGAAATCCATCTGGAAAGCAAAAGCGCCGTCCAGTTCGGCATCTTCAGGCCCCTCTGATTCCTTTATGTCGTCATAGCCTGCGCACTTGGCGGCAAAAGCTATAGACACAATGTCGTCGGAGTCAAATGCTTTCGAGAGCTTCGCGATCTTGAGAAACCTGTCGATAGTCTTGGAGTAATCTCCGATAAGATCCTCGTCGCCTGCAAAATAGAAGCCGTCTTCGACGTTCTCCTCGATCTCGTCCATCTCATCGATCTCAAGCTCCGTAAGCTTAAGCTTTTCACACGCCTTAACAAACTTATCCTTATTCATGCCGGAAGTCTTGCTGCATCCCGTAAGGACGCCGAGCAGCATCACAAGAGCCAGCAGCACTGATAAGACTTTCTTGTTCATAATCCGTTCCCCTTCCATGTGTGATACCCGAATTCTATCACAGATTATTTATCTTTGACTTGTTTCACGCGTGTGAGTATTATTATCCTTAGTGCAGAGGGGGTGTTATCACATGCGCGAAAAGTGGTCATCAAGATCAGCATTTATTCTGGCAGCGATCGGTTCTGCCGTAGGTTTGGGAAATGCCTGGAGATTTCCGGGATTAGCCGCTAAGTACGGCGGCGGCGCTTTCCTTTTTGTATATCTCATCGCAATGCTCGTTATCGGCATTCCGCTCCTCATGATGGAGATCTCGGTCGCGAGATATACCCGTCAGGGCGCGCCCGGTTCAATGCGTGCGTTAAACAAGAAGACTGAAGGCATCGGCTGGCTCGCAGTATCCAACGGCATCGGCATCTCGATCTACTACGCCGCAGTTTTCGCATGGGTCATCCTCATGTTCGTCATGAGCTACAAGTTCATGGGCATGACGGGCAACACTAAAGCTGCAAGCGGCCTTTGGGCTGAGACCATCAAGACCTCCGGCACGACTACCGACTTTGACACGATCTCATGGCCCGTTGTCGGCTGCCTCATCGCAGCATGGGCTCTCTGCTATCTCTGCATCAGGAATGGCACGACAACAGTAGGAAAAGTAGTTAAATACACTGTATCCCTCCCCGTCATCTGCCTCCTCATCATGGCAATCCGCGGTATCATCATGCCCGGCTCCATGGAAGGCCTCTCAAAGCTCTTCATCCCTGACTGGACAGCGCTCGCTGACTCCAATCTCTGGGTAGATGCCATCGGCCAGGTCTTCTATTCACTCTCAACATCAATGGCGATCATGTTCGCTTACGGCTCATTCCTCGACAAGGAATCCAACATCGTAATCGACACGATCATCATCTCATTCTCCGACATGTTCATCAGCATCCTCGCAGGCGTCGTTATGTTCACGACAATGGCAGGCGTCGGCATGCTCGACAGCATGTCCGCTTCAGGTATCGCAACGGCATTCATCATCTATCCTCAGGCAATCGTTCAGATCTCGGGAAGCCCCGTCTTCAACATGATCTTCGCGTTCATCTTCTACTTCTGCCTGATCACGCTCGCGATCGACTCACTCTTCTCCATCATCGAAGGAATCTCGACTGCCGTATCCGATAAGTTCAAGCTCAACAAAAAGAAGACAACACTCATCATCTGCATCGTTGAGGGCGTCGTCAGCCTCATCTACGTAACAGGCGCAGGCCTCGCGGTCCTCGACATCGTAGACTACTTCATCAACAGCTACGCTCTCATCATCACAGGTATCCTCGAGATGATCGCCGCAGGCTGGTTCTTCAAGACAAGCAAGATCCTGGACGAGCTCAACCGCAACACCGGCAAGTTCAAGATGCCCTTCTGGTGGTTCATCCCCTCCATTAAGTTCATCTCACCTATTGTTCTTGCAGGACTCTTCATCTGGAATATCTACACCCTCTTCACCGGTGAGAACCACGGCATCTACGGCGCCAAGGACAATTATGCGCTTTGGGCAAACATCGTCTTCGGTTGGGGCATCGTTGTCCTGATCCTCTGCTCCGGCCTGATCGTAAAGCTCATCGTCAAGCTCAAGTCCAAGCACGGCTACGAGGAAGACTCCAGAACATGGGATGACTTCAAGGAGTCATGATCGGTTAATTTACTGATATTACAGGCGCCTCCGCTGCGGGGCGCCTTTTTTGTGGGACGCTTCCTCTTTTTTTCGCGCATGTGAGAGCTTTTGCAAGAGTATCCGAAGCCCATGCTGTACCCTTTCAACGGCATTCAGTACCGCTCGGATGTCGAACGGCAGATTGCCATCGGTTACACAGAAATGAATGTGCCGTTTAAGTATGAGCCGGAGCTTTGGCTGGCCGGCATGAATAGGCCGGTTTTTCCGGATTTCCTGCTGTATATTCCTGAGCTGGAAACGTGTAAGATCCATGAGCATTACGGTCTGATGAATTTCGCGAAATATGTGCGTGATGCAAAGTTAAAGAGCTGCACATATATCGATGCGGGTCTTCATATAGATCAGGATGTTTTCTTTACGTACAACACTGAAGACCAGCCGTTTGATCTGAGGTATGTCCCGGCCAAGCTTAATGGTGTCATTTACGGCGATCTGATCAGCAGTAATGAGTGGATAAACAATTCAAGTCTGTAAACGCTCAGCCTGTGTCACCATCGCCTGCCGGCCCTCCCAACTTCTCAATATACTTTGATTTTCAAATCTTCTTGGTATAATGGACACGATAGAAGCGATCAGCGGACCGGGCGCGCGAAAAACTCCAACTACGAGAAGATCCACTACGTTTACAGACCGAAGGATGACGAAGTCGCTGCATCTGAGAAGACCACCGCCAAAAGAACGTCCAAAGAAGATCCCAAAGAGGCATAAGGAGCGATACTTGAGCAAGACACCCGCAAAAAAACTGATCCCGCTGCTCCTACTGACATTTACGATGGCAGGCGTTATCGGCTTCATCTATGAGACGGTCTGCGTCCTTATCAATACAGGCGGCGAGTTCTTCAAGCGCGGCACGACTTACGGTCCGTGGATCCCGATCTACGGATTCGGCGCTCTCATGATCTACGCGCTGACGGTGAAGTTCAGGAAGAAGCCCTGGCTTGTGTTCCTCATCGCCATGACCTCGTGCGGCCTGCTCGAACTTGTGAGCGGCTATGTCATCGACAAATTCTTCCATCAGAGGCTTTGGGATTATTCGACGGTCATCCTCAACTGGGGTAACCTGAACGGCTATATCTGCGTCAGATCGGTCATCACCTGGGGCATCTTCGGCATGCTCCTGATGTACGGCCTGCTGCCCCTCGAAGAGAAGTTTCAAAAGAGGCTCCCCAAGGTGTTTAACATTGTTACATTCGCTCTATTCGGGCTGTTTGTGCTCGACATAGTACTTAGTCTTACGATAAAATAAGCCACCTGGAGAAGGCACAAAAAGACCCCAAAGGAGACCCCAAAATGGACAAAGCTTACCTCAAGGCCAGATTCCCGCTGCTGATGCTCGTGTTTACTTTCGGCGGCATCTTTGGCTTCATCTATGAGGAGATCTTCTACCGCTTTGATCTGGGCGAGTGGGTCAAGCGCGGCACGACCTTCGGCCCGTGGATCCCGATCTACGGCTTCGGCGGCCTGATCATTCTGGGCCTCACGTTCAAGTTCAGGAGAAAGCCCCTTTGGGTCTTCCTCTTCGCGACGATCGCGTCCGGCATACTGGAGCTCGCGACCGGCTGGGTGTGCCTTACTTTCTTCAACGTAAGACTCTGGGACTACAACGAGGAGATCTTAAACTGGGGTAACATCAACGGCTTCGTGTGCGCAAGATCGGTCCTGTTCTTCGGCATCGCGGGCGTGTTTCTGCAGTTTGTGGTGGTGCCGATTTTCGAGAAGCTCGAAAAGAAAATGCCAAGAAAACCGTGGCTCATCCTCTGCTACGTGCCGGCGGCCATCTTTGCGCTTGATATAATCGCGAGCCTGATCTACAGGGCCGTTGTAAAATAAAATTACATTCCCAAACTCTCAAAAGGGGGCTTCACTCTATGGAAAAGATCAGCATCTGGCAAAAAGGCGAATACACATACCCGCTGGCATTTGATTTTGAGCCCAATTTAAGGCCTTATCTCATCGACGACGGCGCCACGCATCCATGCATGCTGGTCCTCCCCGGCGGCGGCTATGCTGTTGTTGTCCCGCCCGAAGGCGAGCTCGTCGCAAAGAGATTTAACGAACTCGGCTACAACTGCTTCGTCATGACATACACGACCAACCAGCTCTGCCGCGTACCCGTCATGGAACAGGCGATGCGAGACCTCGCAAGAGCGATCCGCTTTGTGAGGAAGAACGCTTCTGAATACCGCGTGAACCCGTCTCAGGTATACATCTGCGGCTTCTCGGCAGCAGGCCACGTCTGCGCATCTGTCTGCGATTACTGGGACGAGATTTCCGATGAGAACCCTTTGTACGAGGGCATCTCCTGCCGCCCTGACGCAGCTATCCTCTCCTATCCTGTTATCACTTCAGGCGAATATGCTCATCAGGATTCATTCCGCTTCTTGCTCGGCGGCGACATCTACGACAGAGAAGACGAAGAAGCAAAAACTTTGCTCGATAAATACTCTCTCGAAAAGCACGTAAAAGCCACCAATCCTCCCTGCTTCATCTGGCAGACCGAAGAGGATAATCTCGTGCCCGTTAAGAACAGTTATCTCTATGCCGAAGCATGCAAAAATGCAGGCATTAAATATGAGCACGTCACCTTCCCTCACGGCTTCCACGGCCTCTCGATCCCTACCGAGGAATGGGCAAAAGGTATGCATGGCGAACCTTATTCCGCAGAGCAGAGCTTCGCGCTCGTAAAGGCAATAAAAGAGGGTCTCATCGAATTCGACGGCGACCCTGAAAGTTTGCTTGATTTCTTAAAGCCCTGGCCCTACGATCCTAATGCGCCTAAGTTCCCTGAAGTATGCGTGTGGCCGGAAAAGGCGGATGAGTTTATTAAGGCACTGTAATAACTGTTATATCCAAAGAGAAATATACAGCTCAATCGCATCAGCATGCAGCAAAATAACATCGATGCAAATAGTGATTATCACCAAGATTCTCACTGCATTATCTTTGCGCATAAAAATCCTGATGAGCCAAATAAATGCTGCCACTGCTAAAGCAATAATTACGGAAATAACGCTGCCTTTGATTATGGTTTGCTTTACTTCCTGATGGTACGTTTCATATATCTGAATAAACTCTGAAGTAATCTTTTGCGAATCGTTGATCTTGTTAATGTCTATTTCCGGAATAGAACTTTCTTTTCCGCTTTCCGGTTCATATCGAAGAATTACGGAAAACATCCCGCCTTCATCAAGATGAAACGTTGCTTTGATATGCCGGTATCCGGACTTTTCTCCGTACGGCTCGATTAGGTCGTATATTTCTCCGGTTGTTCCTGCTTCAAGAATGATCGGTTTGCCATACCGATTAATAATGCTCTGATCATCAAGCACTATTTTTTCTTTAACAGTGATCTCCTTTTGATATTCCCCAAAGACTCGCTTGGACTTCTCTGATGTCTTTATAACCCCATAGGCAGTAACCAAGAGAAACATCAGAATCGTTGTTACTGCGAGTATTTTGTTGACAGATTTAATCTTCATGCGATTCGCCTCAGAATATGTTTATATGCATAAAGACAGCACCAGCAATAAGGATAGCTGTTATTACTCTATGAACGGCTAATGTATGCGCCCTTTCCCTAAATACCCACGTTATGGCAGATGCAACCACCAAACAGATAACAAAGCCAACTGCAGAAAACAGAAGATCTTTTTCCTGCATATCCTTTTTCAGGTCTTTTGACTTGGAAGTCTGTTGTTCATATAGGTTGATCAGGTCTTCCTTTTCAACAAAGTATTCTACATCCAGGCTTAAGCGGCCATCATATACATCTGTATAGAAATTCACTTCCTTGGCATTTGAGATAACAGTGGGCTTTACTGTCGTTCCTTTCGCGAGCGTAATACCGGCATCACTGATATAAGCATCCTTGCTCAGGGTTATGTCATGATTTATTGAAGCTATACTGTCCGCCACCGGTAAATGGTTTATAACGCTGAACATATACACCAGCGCTGCCACTATCAGTGCTTCTAAGATAATGTAAACCACATACCGCTTTTTCATAACTTCTTTAATCTCATCGACTTATTGGCTATTTTCTTTGCTCATACAACTTCCCCAAAATGAGCGTTTTTAGCTCCCGCAATTTATGAAAACCTATTATCCTGCCCTACATAACTAACTATACTCTCTGCGATATAATGAATAAATAGTTTTTTGCCAGGTGGAATTAAAAATGGACATTACAGATAAGAGGATCGACGAAGGCAAGGCCTTTGACTGGGGCAAGACTTCGGAGTTCTATGCGAAATACAGAGACATCTATCCCGACGTCTTCTATCAGAAGGTAGCTGACAGGGGGCTTTGCGTTTATGGCCAGAAGGTTTTAGATCTCGGCACCGGCACGGGCGTTCTGCCGCGCAACATGTATAAGTTCGGTGCGAAATGGACAGGCACAGACATCTCGCCCGAGCAGATCGAGCAGGCGAAAAGGCTGTCTGAAGAAGCCGGCATGGACATCGATTATAAGGTTGTTTCAGCTGAGAAGATCGACTTCCCGGATGAGTCTTTTGACGTGATCACGGCATGCCAGTGCTTCTGGTATTTCGATCATGAGAAGGTTGCGCCCGAGTTTGCAAGGATCCTCAAAAAAGACGGCAAGCTTGTGATCCTCTTTATGGCGTGGTTGCCGTACGAAGACGAGCTTGCCGGAAAGAGCGAAAAACTGGTGCTCAAATACAGTCCCACATGGTCCGGCGGCAGAGAGACGAAGCACCCTATTCACATTCCGGATGTGATGTTTGATCATTTCGAGCTCGAAGACCACGAAGAATACGACGTCGACGTGCCTTTCACCAGGGAATCCTGGCACGGACGCATGATCGCATGCAGAGGCGTCGGCGCGTCTTTGTCACCTGAGGAGCTCGCGAAATGGGACGCCGACCACAGAGCGCTCCTTGCTGACTACCCGGATGAATTTACTGTAAAACACTACGCTGCAATCTCAATACTGAAAAAGAAATAGTCATGCTCGCTTAGGTCCTCCGCGCTTCGCTTGTGCGGAATCGCTCGCATAACTATTTCTTTTACAACAAGACACAAAAGGAAAATATAGCAATGATTGAATTTAAAATAGCAACAAACGATGACATTGAACTCCTGATGAGCAGCCGCCTTGAGATGCTCAAGGTCGTAAATAACCTTCCTGCAGATTACGAATACACGGAAGAGATCGTAAGAGAGAGCCGCGATTATTTTCTGAACGGCGATCACATTACGGTGCTCGCGGTAGATGACGGCGAAGTGATCGGCTGCGCATCGATGAGCTTCATGTGGATAATGCCGACCTTTTCGCATCCTACGGGAAAGCGCGCTCATCTGATGAATGTATACACAAGATCTGAATACCGCCGTCAGGGCATCGCACGTAAGATGGTAAACATGCTGATCGATGAGACCTGGAAAAGAGGCGCAACAGAGATCAGCCTTGATGCAACGACAATGGGAAGACCCCTTTATGAGAGCCTCGGATTTACGAATTCAACTGAGGGCATGGTGCTGACAAGAAAATGATCAATTTAAGAAAAGCAACAGCTGAAGATATTGAGAAGCTCTGGCAGATGCAGGTTGAGGCTTTTCGAGCTCTCCTGGAAAAATATCAGGACTTTGACTTAAGCCCTGCCGCAGAAAGCATCGACAAGATCCGCGCAAGGTACGAACAGCCGTGGACAACCTACTTCTTCATAGAAGCAGATGACACTGACGTCGGTGCGATAAGGGTCGTCGACAGAAAGGACGGTTCGAGGAAGCGCATCTCGCCTTTGTGGATCATGGAAGAACACCGCGGAAAAGGCTATGCACAGGCGGCAATCTCTGCCGTCGAAGAGCTTTACGGAGCTGACAACTGGAGCCTCGACACGATACTGCAGGAAAAAGGCAATCTCCATCTATATGAGAAGATGGGCTACCATCAGACCGGCCGTGTCGAACACATCAATGACCGAATGGATATCGTTTTTTACGAGAAGAACTGACATATGAATTACAGAATTATCGACAAAGAGACTTATTACCGCAAGGGCGTGTACCGCCATTTCACCGAAGACTGCAAGTGCTCGGTCTCAATGACCGCGCGCGTCGATGTGACCGGTCTCGTTAAGCATTCGAAGGAGACCGGCACGAAGTTCTACATCAACTTCTTATACCTCCTTTGCAAAGTCTTGAATTCCAGAGACGACTACAAGATGGCTTATCTCTGGCAGACGGACGAGCTCATCTGCTACGATGTGATCAACCCGACTCAGTATGTTTTCCACGAAGACACCGAGACATGTACGCCTGTGTATTCTAACTACACGCCAGACTACGCCGAGTTCTACAAGAATGCCGCCGCCGATGTTGAGGCAGCGAAAAACACCCGCGAATACTTACTCGATGCTGAGAATCACCCCAACTGGTTCGACGCATCCTACATATCATGGCTCTCATATGACTCTCTCAATGTCGAGCTTCCCGACGGCTACATTTATCTGGCACCCATCATCAACTGGGGCAAATACAGAGAAGAAAACGGCCGCCTCATGATGCCGCTTACCGTTCGCTTTAATCACGCTGTCGCAGACGGATTCCTGGTCGCTAATGTTTACCGCTTGCTTGAGAAAGAGATTGCTGAATTTTGCGGAGGTGCCACATGATCTTACGCGCATACCAAAGAGAAGATTCGCCCATAATCGCGAAATGGCTCCGCACGGAGACAGAACTCTACCAGTGGTCCGCTGACCGCTACGGGTTCTTTCCTCTCCTGCCCTACAGCATCGACGACAACTACGCACCGCAGCTGAAGACCGGCCGCTTTATTCCCCTCACGGGAATCGATGAAGACGGCAAAGTCGTTGCACACATCATTATCAGATATCCGAATGAGAACGATGACTCATCAGTACGCCTGGGCTTTGTCATCGTTGACCCTGAGATCCGCGGCAAGGGTTACGGCCGGGAACTTCTTAAACTTACAATCGATTATGTCCGCAATAACCTCACTGCGACAAGAGTCGACTTGGGCGTTTTCGCGAACAATCCGAAGGCCGCAAAATGCTATGAATCTGCAGGTTTTAAAGAATATGGCGAGCACACGATCACCACTCCCTATGGCGACTGGCGCTGCGTTGACATGGAGTTATATCTTTAAGAGGATCAAAAAGGCACTTTCAACCCCAAAAAGAAAGCCGGAAACCAGCCCTGTTACGTTTCCGATCTTATTGTGATCGGACCTGCATATTTACGTCTGTATTCCTTGGGCGTCAGGCCGCAGTCTTTTTTCAGAACGTTCGTAAAATAGCTCTGGCTCGGAAACGCCAGTGAGGCAGATATCTCGGCTATCGAATAGTCGGATGATGCGAGCATCGATTTGGCTGTCTCGAGCTTCTTGTTCATGATGTATCCGCTCACGGAATAACCCGTTTCCTTCTTGAAGAGCCTCGAAAAATAAGGCGCTGACAGATTCGTCACTGACGCTAAGCCCTCTAATGTTATTCTCGTGTGCAGGTGCTCGTAAATGTAATTGATCGCGGTGCTCACGGCCTTCGAAGATATCGCACTCTGGTGCAGCGACGACATGAGCTTAGCGTAGTGAAGGCACATCTCATTATGTATCTCAGAGATCTCAGAAGGCGTCGAAGCCTCATCGGCAAGCCTTATATAGTAGTCACTTAATGAATAAGCTTCCGACTGCGACAGACCGCCCGAAATGCAGTAACGCGCAAGGATCGCTGTGGTGATCGTCATGTGGTATTTGAGATTCTGCACCGGATTGTCGGACAGAACGCCCAAGCCTTTCTTGGCATCGAAGGGTTCGTTTAAGAGCGTTCTTACCTTGCGCAGATTGCCCGAACGGATCGTATCGTAGAAGTCCATCTCCGGCGCCAGCGGTGCCCTGAATGAACCGTATTCCCTGTGCAGAAATTCCTGGTATGAGATCTTCCTTTTTTTGGCCGGCATGTAAGACTCCTTATATTGATGTCAAATATGCGTGAGAATCGGTGTTTTCGAACACCATTATAGCATGAAAACATAAAATTAAGTTATGAAAAAGCAATAACAGAAGAGACAAAGTTGATATTTTGTGGTCAGACGGACAACAACTCTCAGGAGGCAATTATGAAGAGTACCAGAATCATCAGTTCTATACTTGCGCTTTCCATGCTGCTCCCTCTTGCTGCTTGCGGCAAAAAGGCGACTCAGACGCCCTCTCTCGAAGGCTACAACCTTCTCTGGAGCGACGAGTTCGACGGAGACAAGCTGGACGAGACCAAGTGGAACCGTGAGAAGCGTGAACCGGGCTGGACTAATAACGAGCTTCAGGAATACACCGAATCCGACGAGAATATTTTCGTAAAGGACGGAAGGCTCGTTTTAAAAGCCATCAAGACCGAGAAAAACGGCCAGGCTTATTACACATCCGGCAAGGTAAACGGCTGGAATAAATCCCAGTTCCAGTACGGTAAAGTAGTTGTTTCCGCCAAGGTGCCGGAAGGACAGGGCTTATGGCCTGCCATCTGGATGATGCCTAACCAGGAATCCTATTACGGCCAGTGGCCGAAGTGCGGCGAGATCGACATCATGGAATCTCTCGGCAACGACACCACTGTCTCTTATTCTACGATTCACTACGGCGAGCCTCATGCTGAACAGCAGGGAACGATCATAAAGGAAGGCGATGAGCGTTTCTCTGCAAAATTCCATGAATATTCTGTTGAGTGGGAACCCGGCGAGATGCGCTTCTACACAGACGGCGAACTCGTTCTCACATGCAACGACTGGTTCACAGCAGAGGAGGGTATGGACGACAAGCCTTATCCTGCACCTTTCAATCAACCATTCCAGATTCAGATGAACCTCGCAGTAGGCGGAAACTGGCCGGGAAATCCTGATTCAACAACAGATTTCTCCAAGGCCGAATTCGAAATAGACTACGTCCGCGTTTATCAGAAGGCTGAATACGATACCAACGTCACCAAGCCCCCGATGCAGTTCCGTGAGGCTCTCCCCGACGGCAACTTCATCCGCAACGGAGACTTCTCAGTTGCAGAGAACCTTGATGACGATATCGACTGGAAGTTCCTTCTTTTCAACGGGGGCGAAGGCTCAGCTGAGATCAAGGATGGCGAGATGATCATCTACACACAGAACTATGGTACCGAGGAATATTCTGTGCAGCTCGTTCATCCTGATCTCCCGATGCTCAAGGGCCACAAATACAAAGTAACCTTCGACATACGTGCCGACGAAGCCCGCAAATGCATCGTCTGCGTATCCGCGCCGAACGCCGGCTGGATCCGCTACCTCAAAGACACGTCGATCGACCTTGAGACCGAATGGAAGACATTCACTTTCGAGTTCGAGATGAAGGACAAAGACGACAACAACGGCCGACTCGAGTTCAACATGGGCAAGCACAAAGACACTGCCACGATCCATATCAAGAACGTCAGAGTCGAAGAGATATAATCACGTCAGCTAAGCGATTGCCATACGTCATTCAAAGCCACTTATGACCGGCACCGCTTTTCCTGAATATTTAGCTGAATGGCAGGAGGCCCCCATCCTCCTGCCGTTTTCATTTTAGAGGAACACCACTTATAGGAACACCGCTTAGAGGAATACCGCCGCTATGGCATGCCGGCAGCGCTCACTGTAATTTAGGGGTGTTTTTTTAGGGCAACAATTATATAAAAACGCCATTTTATATATTTGTTGGGGTCTAAAACAGGTCAACAATTACAGACGGCACGGAAAACCACTACTTTCCGTGCCGCCCTTATTTTCGAATATTAACTTGCAACCCTTAATTGCTGTTCGCCGTGGATGCGCACATCACGATGACCATGATCGCAACCTCTTCAGCGATGATCATTGAGATCGCACTGTTTGTAATGACCGCATTGGTGGTGGAGACCACTTCAAGCGTATCCCTGCCGTTCGAATATACTTCGCTCGCGAGAAGCGCTGCGAACATCAACCTCGTCTTCTTATCCATGCTGAGACCGCCGAAGCCCTTGTTCTTCTTGAGGAAGTCAGCCGCTTCGATTATCTCGCCGACGAGCACTTCTGTGGGAACATCAACGTCGATCAGAGTGCCGAGCGCGGGGAATTCCAGATATGTGCCAAACTTGGAGCCGTTCTCCTTGAATGCTGCGAAAAGCTCGGCGACCTTGTCGCACTTGGCCTTCATGTCGCCGCCGGTGAGCGCCAGGATCTGTGACAGAGCCTGGATGGAGTTCGCATCTGCCCTGATCTTAAGTTCCTTCTTGGTGTAGCGGAAGCTCTCTTCCATATCGTCAATGACAGAGTCGATGTCGCGGCCGGACATGGCAAGGAGCGCTGCCAGTGCGAGATCCTCAGCCGATGTGAGGATCGGGTGGAGCTTGCTCATGCGGCGCATGATCTCATCAGTTGTGGCCTTGATCTTCTCTGCGTCAGCTTTTCTGCCGCGGTCAACGATGATCATGGCGGTGAGCACCATATATGAGTCCTCAAAAACCTTGCCCTTCGTAAGCAGTTCCAATACGCCGATAAGGTCGTTGATGTACTGCTCCATGTCGGGTTCCATCGCCATTCTAGCGAGGATGACGGTCTCGGTCGCATCTCTTAATGCGGAGAAGACGCCTGCCTTCTTCTTGAGGATGTTCCTGGCCTCCTTCATTCTCTCGATGTCAGCTTCCTTGCCGGCGCTCGCGAAAAGAAGTCCTGCAACGACCTGGCTCATTCCAAGCTCAAAATAAAACTCTTTGTCGATGGCCTTTTTGTTTGCGGCCAGCAATTCCAGTTTCTTAGTAAATTCTGAATTCATTCCTGTTCTCCGATCCCCAATCTGATTGATTGTGCTGTTATTTTACCATTAAATGCTCAAAAACTTTTTCCGGCATTCATAAAGAATACACATCGGCAGTTTATACTCCAAGTATCAAAGGCGGTACAAATGGGGGATTTGGTCGCAAATAGAAGGAGAATAGGAATGAAGAGGACTTACATCAAAATCACAGTTCTGATCTGTGCACTGGTAATTGCAGTGATGATGCTCGGCGGCACACTGTTTACCTATGTGATGATAAGCAAGATCAATTCTGATTACATGAGTGAGATCCAGAGCGCAGTAAGCTATGAGCCTTATGATGAAGAAAGAAAGCTCGATTCCTCGGAAGCACACTTCTTAATGCTCTCTGAGAATTTCTCGAGGATCTATGGCTGCACAAATAATCCTAATATCGGTTATTACGGAACAAGTGACTGGCATCTGATCGATGGCACTGCTTCATCCGTGTATATTTCTACGGATTTCCACCGTGCTTCCGCAGTCGTCGAGTCGGAAGATGAGGAAACCGTGAATATGAAGCTCATCTCGGGCAGGTCCGGAGACGGTGCTTCTTTCTTGATTTATTCCAAAAACAATGGTGATAGTGATGTTGATATTTTTGAAGGAGCATTCTCCCAGCCATTTTTTACTGATGAACAAGAAAAGAGCGTTGTAATCTCTATTAACCAACCGGATGAGATAGATAAAACTGTCAGCGAACTAGATCAGGAAGCCGAGAGGATTTTTAACGAGAGTATAAAAGAGGGGCCTGTCTACCGTCCTTCAGATGAGACCCGCATCGGCTGGCTTACCTCGTATGCATGCTTCTCGAACAGTTCATATTATTACAAAAGTTCGCTCTATGTTGTTACGAAGGATGCTTTCGTTTACCACCCGCTGGCTATTGTTTTCGAGCGCTACGCATACGCGTTCTATCTGTTCCCGTTTGTACTCATCATCCTTCTTGCCCTCACGATCTTCACGATGCGAAGGATGTACGTCAACAGAATGCGCTACGAGACAAGAACCAGGAATCTCACGAGGAGCTTTGCGCACGAGCTCAAGACCCCTCTCGCAGTAACCAAGTCTTATATCGAGAACTGGGACATCGTCGAAGAGAGTGAGCGCGAAGAGGTCGCAGCGAAGATCAATTTTGAGGTCGATCACATGACCAGGATGGTCAACACTCTTCTGGATCTCTCGAAAATGGATGCCGGCGACGTTACGCTCAATCTTGAGGATGTCGAGCTTTTCGACCTCTCGAAAGTATGCCTCATTCACATGGAAGAGCTCGCAAGGAGCCATAACATCAATGTCGAACTGACCAAGGACTCGGAATACGGTGAATATACTGTCTCTGCAGACCTCGACATGATAAGAATTGTCATCTCCAATTTCCTTTCCAATGCGATAAAATATGGTAAGCAGAACGTCGTTATCAGCCTGTCAGGCAGCGGCAGCAACGTTATCTTCAGGATAACCAACGATGGGGAACCCATAAGCAGAAAGGAACAGAAGAAGATCTGGGATCTGTTCTACAAGAAGGACAAATCCGGCTCTGACCGCTTAAGCAGCAACGGCGTCGGCCTTGCAGTAAACAAGAGCATCTTAGAGCTCCACAAGGCAAAGTTCGGCATCGACAGCAGCGATTCTTCCACCACCTTCTGGTTTGAGATGAAAAAAGCAAAACAATGATCGGAACCACTGGAAAATATAGACTCCTAATAGCAGAAGATGATGTGTCATTAAGGCACATCGTCTCTGCATTTTTTATAAAGAACGGCTTCGAAGTTGACGAGGCGGCCGACGGCATCGAAGCCTGCGGCCTTGTCATGCATAACCGCTACGACGTAATAATCCTGGACATCATGATGCCCGGCAAAGACGGCATTGAAGTCTGCAGCTTCATAAGGACCAGATACGACGTTCCGGTCATCTTCCTGACCGCGCTCGGCACCGAGAGCGACATAATCAACGGCTATGAGGTCGGCGCGGACGAATACGTCACCAAACCCTTCTCGACCAAGCTCCTGCTCGTTAAGGTAAATGCCCTCATTAAGCGCTACAAAGGCCTTCTCGTAAAAAACGGCCGCATCATCTTAGACGAGCTCGTGATAGAGCCCTTTAAGCACACCGTAAGCGTGGACGGCAACCGCCTGGACATCTCGCCCAGAGAATACGACCTTCTTCTGTATTTCGTTGAGAATAAGGATCAGGTCCTCTCGCGCGACCAGATCCTCGATGCGGTATGGGGCCAGGATTTTATCGGCTACGACCGCGCCGTCGACACCTACGTAAAAAAGCTCCGCCAGACCCTCGGCAAGGCCAGCTACCACATCGAGACCGTCATAAAGAGCGGCTATATGTGGAAGAATTGATCATTTTTGGCAACTTTTCTGCCGATTACTGTTTGAATGTTTCGTCCGGGCGTATATAATACAGGAACTGAAAAACAGGAGCGGACCATCATGAAGCCTTACGAAGAACTCAAGATCGACATCATCATCTTCGATTCGGAAGACATTATCGTCACAAGCGATGAAAAAGAATCCACCGAAAGCTCTGCATTCGAGATGCCGTTCGTTCCCGTGGAAGATTTGTAACCCTGATATCTTTTGACTTACAGGCCGCCTTATAAGGCGGCTTTTTTTGTGGCCGGCTCAATGATTGGGCGCCCCGTGGCAGGCAAATAGACATGTTGGGAGGCCGCCCGCCCCCAAAAACTGTTAATCGTTCGTTTTTTTATTGTTTACACGGCACCGGTTATTTCGAAAAATCTCTTCTGTAATCTGTAAGTATCCGTGAAAAATCACGAACACGACCACATTTTGTCATAAAACCTACCAAAAACAGCGGTATTCTGTAGAAACATTAAAAACAATTTGAGAAAATGTATTTTGAAGAAGATGTTGGAGTAAAGGATTTGGAGGCAAATATGAAAAGACTACTTATCAGACTTGCAGGGTTAATCGTGACTCTGTCGATTGTGCTGTCCACCGGCGGCATGGTGCTGGCTGCAGAGACCGATGGCCAGGACAACGGCACAGGCGTGGCATCGACGCAGCCCGCTGAGCTCCCTGACACACTAAATCCCGTCAAGGGTGAAGAGCAGATATCCGAAGATCCGGATTACGAGCCCGATACACCTGTGGATGAGCCCGCCGCTGGACAGGAAACGCCTGCAGATAATCCTGCCGGTGCACCTGATGAGGACCCGGATGGAGCGCCTGCTGATCCGGATGTAAATCCCGCTGACCCGGAAGCCCCCGCTGATGAGCCCGCCGGAGCGCCTGCTGAAGATCCTGCGGATCCCGCCAAGGATAAAGAATCCCCTGACGAACCTGACGGACTGGATTCTGAAGAGACTGAGTACAGCGCGTCTAAAACCATCAAGGTCGAAATCGGCAAGAGCAACGATGAACTCGCCGAAGAATACATCAACCGTGCATTTGGTATTTCCTCGCCTTCACTCAGGAAGCGTTCGGTTAATTACGAAGCAGAACTGGATGGCTTGTCCCTTGATATCTACAGATTTTTTCACAGTAAAGTCTCAGCATTAGCTTCAGGCGAAGAATCAAGCACCATACTGAATTATCCTGAGGTTTCATTAACTAAAGAAGATCTCGGGCTGCCAAGTTCATGTACTGAGAATCAGTTATGGGCTGCTGCACAAGAACATTTTTATGCATGCATTGATGATGCATTAAACACATTGCTCCGGGCTTGTCCTTATGAGTTATATTGGTTTGATAAGACAGTCGGCCTCGGTATATATTTTGGAGGCTATACCTCTTCATCCAGGGTTAAAATCAATAATATCAGATTAATTTTTGCTGTCGCTAATGATTACCGCGAGAACCCGAACGACGCGAACACTGTAAAATCTGCTTATGGTACGTCCGTAATAACTGCGCGTGAGAATGCGTTGAATATCATTGAACAAAATGCATCATTGGACGACTACAATAAGCTTAAGACTTACAAGGATCTGATCTGCAGTCTTACAGATTACAACCAGCCGGCTGCTCAAGGTGGTGTTCTTTATGGCAATCCCTGGCAGATGATCTGGGTTTTCGATTACGATCCTGATACTAAGGTCGTCTGCGAAGGCTATTCAAAAGCTTTCCAGTTCCTTTGCGATAATTCCACATTCCAAAATGATATCCGTGTTGATATTGTTACAGGCACAATGGATGGCGAAAGACACATGTGGAATGTAGTCCAGATGGAAGATGGGAAAAGCTATCTTGTCGATGTAACCAACTGCGACAGCCTCGCCAGGCAATGTGGAATAGACGTTTTATTCCTGAGAGGCAAATACAGTACCTTAACAACCAAACCCGGATACATTATTTCGATCACTCCGGATGACAGTGACCAAATTGAATATGCATATGATACCAATGGATCTTGCCCGACTCCGGATATCTCATTTATTGACTACGTTTATAATCCGGGACCGCAGCCTGTTACACAGCCTGTTTTCTCAGAAAACCACGGAATGGTCCTTGCAGGTGAGATCGGCGTCAGGTTCATCGTCAGCTTCCCTGAGAACTTCGATGCAACCGGATGCTATGTTGATTTCGAGATTTCCTGCGGAAGAACAGGCAGGATTGATTACAGCGATTCTGCAGTCAATCCGAATGACGCAAACCAGCGCTATTTTATCTTCTATGTAAATCCCATAGAGCTTGCAGATACAATAACCGCAACGCTGCATTTCGGAGATAACGAGACGCGGACCAACCAGTATTCTGCAATGGAATATATTAAGTATGTTCAGAAAAATATGAAAGACGATCCTAAGTGGACTGAACTGTATAACCTTATAAACAGTCTCCATGACTATGGTTATTACATGCAGCAGTCAGGATGGATCGACGGCAATACTCATACACCGATCGAGGCTCCTGTCAAAGCGTTAAATTCCAGCGATATTGCTGCTGCGAACGAAGGTCTCAGCAATTTTACATTGACCAAGAATCTCGGCGGTTCAGGAATTGAAGATTCCGTAAAGGTAGGTCTTTCCATCGCTTCGCAGACCGAACTCAGGGTTTCCGTAAAACCCGGTTCCGGCGTAACCATGGTGTCAACAAACTGCACTCCCAGAATGATCAACAACGAGCAGTATTACCAGTTCTCAAGAAAGTATATCGGTCCTAAGGCACTGGGTGATAATATTACATTTACTGTGGTTACTGATCAGGGTACTGCTGTCATAACTGCGTCAGTAATGTATTATGTAAAGACAGCTATCGCAAGTGATCTTTTTACTGAAGCTCAGAAGTACGCTCTGGCTGCTTATTACAACTACTACGTTACCGCTATGGCATATCCGTATTAATGCGTGGAGAATAGTACGATGGAAAAATATGAAGAAGTAGAACTTACAGTTATTGCTTTCGATGCTGGTGACGTTATCGTCACAAGCGAGACTACTGAGCCTTCCGAGACCGGTGTAATCGTTCTCCCGGATCTCTGATCTGCCGGTAATTGGCTTGAGCATTTAAGGGCATTTAAGGGGCCGCCTCTGAGAAGAGGTGGCCTTTTTTTCGGGGTTTCAGATACAGTTGAATTCAGAGCATGGGAGCAAAAAATGAAGTGTATAATTATTGCCCCAAAAAATGCCCAATAATTATACAAAAACGGCTTTTTGTATAATTATGACCCCTATTTTTTATCAATAATTATACAGCGGCAGCTGGGCCTTAAGGCGACGTGTAATTTTCCTTCAAAAAATCGCGAAAAATTACACAAAAAGCCGATTTTGTGTAATTTTCGAGGATTTTTAAGCCAAAAATTACACGTCAGGCTTACAGGGGCTGGGGCCGGGGGGGCAAAAACCAGCAGCTGGGGGCAAAAAACCTGGGCCAGCAGCCGGGCTTACAGGCACCAACCCACAAAAACCAGGGGGCCGCCTCTCAAAAAGAAGCGGCCCCCCTATTATTTTGGAGAATCTTGTGGGTAGTATGTGATATCAGCCGATGCCCTGGATCGTTTTGATCTTGATCTCAGGTGTATTTTCTGTCATGTAAGAGGGGTCGAGGAGCCAGACCTGGCCTGAACCGAGGCAGAGGCCCTGACCGTTGAAGAACATGTTCTTGCAGGTCTCCGCTTCCATTGCTTTGCGGGAGTCTTCGGAGATCTTCTTGCCCTTCATGACCTTGAGGTACTCCTCTTCGTTCTCGACAGAAGCGCCGTTGATCATTACAGGATAACGGATCATTGTCTTCATGCCTTCCCAGTCCTCAGCAAGGTATAACTTGCGGATCTTGTCGGCATTCTCTTCAATACCGCTCTTGCTCATTGCAGAGAAAGCTATGTAGTAGTTCTCATCGGAAGCACCGTCAGAAGGAGCGGAGCCGGAAGCCTCAGTCTCATCCTTGTAGATCCTGAAGATAAGGCCGTCTGCAGCATTTTCCTTCTTGTCTGTCCAGGTAAAGCTCTCGCCTGATGTGCTGAAGATAAGTGTGCCTGTGCCGTCGGAGTAGACTGTGTTTTCCTTGTCTATTGTGGTCTCATCTGAATATGTGACGTCCTTCTTGACGCCGTCAGTGTATGTGATCATGTTGGTTTCTTTGTCGTAATCACCTGTCATTGTCCATTCCGAAAATTCCTTGGCTGAGCCTGCCCATCTTGCCTTGATCTTGACCTTGCTCTGGCCGTCTGACTCAAGGATCATCTGGCATCTGTCGCCATAATATGTTCCGGTGTAAGCAAATCCTGCGTTAGTCTCATCTGAACCTGCAGCCGTTGTGTCAGAGGAATCTTCAGCGGAAGACACGTTTGAGTCTGAGACTTCGGTCTGTGATTCTGAATTGCCGGTAACAGAATTGCCTGTGCCGGTTGATGTGCATGCTGTCATGGACATGAGGGTGCATGCAGTTACTACTGTTGCTATAATCTTCTTTTTCATAATTAATAACCATCCTCCCGTCTTTACGGTTTATCTTTGGCAGCTATTATCCCCGCTGCGAGACATGATTCTACACCCCGCGAAAACAAATTATGGGCCAAAAAAGAGGCAAAAGAACAATCGTAACCGAAAAGAAATATGAACAGGTGTTATAATCAAAACAGCTTTATTTTTATGGTTCGTAAGTTTGCTTTTCTGCCGCAGGACGCGTGCGGTAGAATAGTAGAAAACACAAGGGGGGTCACTATATGAAGAAGCCTGCTTATTTCATCATTCAGCTGCTGTGGTCATTTCTTCTTTCGACTATCATCTGGTTCGGATTCTTAAGCACAGCATCTGTTGACGGAGACAATTCCATTGCGGCAATAATGCTTTTCGGCGGCGGCGCATTCTATCTGATCCTCACGGTTGCATACATCATTCTGGGCTACAAGAAAGTCGCTGATTTCGGGATCGCGCTGATAGTGGTCGCGATAGTGATAAATATAGTTATGCTGATACTGGGCTTCTTCGGTGCGACAGCCACTTCTGCTTTATTTATAAAGCTGTTCGGCATTAAACCTTTCTTCAGTTAATAATTTCCGGGATAGATTAAATCAATAAGGGATAGGTTAGATCAAATTGGACACGAATGAATACAAACTGCGCGAAAAAACGCTCATACTGAACGGCCTTGCCACGGGCATTGCCACAATGTGCTTTATCGGCAACCCGATAGCATGCTGGATGTGGTTTATCTCAGTTGCAGAGAGAAGCAGGAATTACATAACACAGTCGACGATCCTCATCATCGCCTGCGCTGTCGGTGCGCTCGGAAGCCTTGCCGCATCTATCGTTGCGCGGGTTCTGAACAAGAAGAGCAACTGGGCAATCGCCAACATCGTTTATATCAGCATCTGCTTCGTAATAGGCGCGCTCCTCACATGGGGCTTCATCGCGCTCATCAATTCAATCGCCTGGTAAAAAACCGCCAGGGAAAAACGCCTTGCAATACAGTGCCTGATAAAAACCGCCCCTGTAAGGGACGGTTTTCGCATACATAAGTTAATAACCGGGAAACAGGACTTACGTAGTCTCTGTCGTCTGGTCAGTGCCGGAAGTATCGGTTGCTGAAGTATCTGTTGATGAAGTTTCCGTGGGCTCAACCATGTCAGGCACGGGTATCAGGGTCTCATCGAATAAGTCGGGAGCCCACTTGTCAAACAGCTTGAAGTTCGACAATTCCCTGGTCTCATAATTAAATTCAACGATAACCGTCTTGTAGTCCTTGATATCGCCCTCCAAAGGCGCGGATGTGGCGACGACCTTGAGCTCGCCATCGACATAGAAGGGTCCCGGCATTCCGGCAAAACCCCATTTGGTCTCATAGTCACCGGTCTCGCTCGTGATGAATCCCCAGATCTGGTAGACCTCCAGCTGCTCAATGCCCTTGAGCTTCGAATAGAACTTCTTGTATTCAGAATCTATCTTGCCGAAGTGGTCACCGTTCATGCTGCCGAGGATAAAGCAGAAAGCCATGTCCTTATCGTAATCCGGACCTACATTCTTTATATAGAGCCTGATCAATACTTCTCTCGGATCGATGGCATTCTTGGGATCTTTTATCTCGATGTCCGTCTGCTGCATTGTGCGCGAGAACTTAACGATCTCTTCGGCCGTGAATCCGGCATCCACCATGAGCTGAACGAACTGCCAGTCAGAATCGGAATCGAAGAACATCTTATTGATCCTGTCGTTGCCGAAAATGAACTTAAGACCAACCATGAACCTGACTCTCATGAGGTAGGCATTAGGTGAGACAGTGAAGTATTCGGCGGTATACATCTCGCATCCGCCTTCGGTAAAGTATGTTCTTATGTATTCCTTGACCCAGCTGCGCTCGGCATAGTCCAGATCACCGTATTTTCTGAGCGTGCCGTCCGACATGTATGCAACAACATCATCGATAATATCTCCGTTGATATTGATATCGATAAAGTGCATCATCTCGTGGTAAAGAACTGAAGAGAACAGGTCTTCGCCCATTAATGTCTTCAGATCCGGCTCGATCTCGATCTTGTTGTCTTCCCTGATATACTGTCCGTCAACGCCGTCGGTGTGATTCTCGACGATCTTGAGCGATCTTACCTTCTCGAAAAAGAACTTCTCATTCTCAGGCTTCAGATAGTCCGCAATGACCGGGAAAAGGTGAAAAACATAAGCTTTGTAGCCTTCAAGATTAGGGTTCTCGGATACTGCGACAGCATACCTCTCAAAGAGCTCATACTTCCCTCTTAGATCATCTTCAGTAAGCCCGACAAATTCAGCTACCTTCATAGCTTCCTTCTTCGGATCGGGCGTAGGAGAAGGAGTGGGCGTAGGAGAAGCTTCAGTCGGGGAACCGGGCTTTGTCAGCTCGTCAGTTGTCATGTGCGTGTGCTGCGTCGGCAACGTGCGGTAATATTTCGTACAGCCTGAAAGTGCGGTTGTTCCCAATGTGAGCGCCGCTATAAGTGCGGCACACTCAAACTTTACGCTTAATTCTCTTATCCTTTTTCCAAACATCAAAATGCTTTCTCCTATATGCCGTGTATAAGCCGGCTCTTACTTCTGTGTCTTATCCTCCACGTTGATGACACATCTGCTGTCGTTGCCTTTCAAGGTGGCAGTTACGTTCAAGTCGATATTCTCGGCTGCCTTAAAGTGTGAAGCATATTCTTTGCCGGCAGAAGAGGTCTCGTCGGGTGCGGTTTTGATCAGCTGCTTAAACCTGTCTGTAACAAGCTTATAGTAATCAGTGACTGCATCTGCGCCATCCTTCTTTGTCAGGAAGGAAATGCTGTAAGTCGTATTCTTTGAGGACGAGACATAAATATCCACCTGATCGTATTGTCTGCCGTCGATCTTGACGTCGACGGGGTATGAATAAACGGTATAAGATTTGTCACTGCTGGTTTCCGTTTTCGGATCACCAAGCTTAACAAATAAGAATGATTCCACCCAGACCTTGGCTGCTTCGATCCTCTGTCCGAGCGTTAAGAGTGACATGACATAAACATAATCACAGGTAAGCTCTGTGGAAGTAGTGGAGCCGCCTGTAGGTAAAGGAGTTGAGTCTGTAGGTGAAGGCGTTGTGCCTGTCGGATCAGGAACCTGACCCGTGGGATTCTTGGAGCTGATATCGCCCTGATATGTTATCTCGAGAACGAGCTGGTCATTTTTCGCATTGCCCTGGCAGCCCTTACCCCAGAAGAGCGAGACGATATAGTCGCCGTCATTCCAGCCGGTTACGCCCTTCTCAGTGAAGTCTATCCACTGCTCTGTATAGCCGCTGATAGGAGATCCATATGCTTTGTTCAAAATGGCGGAGAGAGTCTCATTTACTCCCTTGGAATCGAAGGATTCGTCCTTGGCGAGGATCGGTTCTGTTCTCAATGTGTAGGATACCTGATAGACCTTGGTTCCCTTCATGTGCATTCCGATGCTCTTGAAATTAACACCGTCAACAACGATATCCTTATCCAGATATCTTAAGAAACGCTCGGTGGGAATATTATTGCTGTCGGGCAGACCGTCAACGGGTGTGAATTTCTGAAGCTTCAGAGCCTGTGTCAAAAAGACCGTCGCGTCATCAGGGGTCATTCCCAATGTGGCTTCAGAGAGCTTGATAAGATCGATCGTATCCTTGATTTCACCGGGCTGATAATTAGTCTCCGGTGTCGGAGTTGCAGTCGGCTCCGGTGTCGTCTGGTCGGGCTCTGTCGGAGCAGGAGCTGTCTCGGTAGGTTCCGGAATAGAAGTCTCGACGCTGTGCTCAGGCTTCTCGTACTCGTCGAGCACAACAGGATCAACACCCTTTCTCCTTGCGTCGCATGCGCACACGGAAAGAGCCATCGATGCAATAAGCAGCAAAGAAGTCAGCTTTAAAAATCTCTTCATCCTGCACCTCCGATACAATGTCGTTAATACGTGTAGAATAACAGATTCCATCTTTAATAATCAATAATACTTAAGGTATATTATAATGAATTACAGTTTCGAAAAGACGGAAAGGCCGCATATGAGACTTTGCACCGAATGCCACTGGGACGGCTGGGACAGGATAGTCGATATTTATCCGGAGAGAGGTGACACTCTTCCCGCTTATATCAATGACCCTGATAACTATAAGCTGATAATCCTCGAAAAAGGTGCGATCGAGATATCAAGCGAAGGCCATACACGTGTTGTCAAAGCGCCCGCCCTTATAGGCCTTTCCCAAAAAGACGTCCTCGATTACAAGATCCTGCAGAGCATCAAGGTCTGCATCCTGTTCTTCAACCCCACGGTTATCCGCGAAGAATTCACTTACGAACGCATTGATTCCGGTGAATTCAATGAGACCTGGGGCACTTCGATCTATCAGGATTATCTCCTCATCAGATATGCGACTGTCAGTTCCGACGTCTGCGACCATGTGATCGAACTTCCGCTAAATGGTTTGAAGCGTCTTAAGGAATTGTTCACCGCTGCCGAAAAAGAACTCCACGGCCAGAAAGACGGCTTCTGGCCCTGCCGCTCCAGATCTTATCTGATCGAGCTTCTCTACTGCATCGTGTATTCATTCATTGAAGTCGCTCCCGGCATCGAAGAGTCGCCCGAACAGGACGAATTTTCCGCCATCACTGAGTATCTGAACGAGCACATCGACGAGCAGATCTCAGTCGATACCATCACCAAAAAGTTTGCGATAAATAAGAATAAGCTCAATGACCTTTTCATGAAGCAGGCTTCCATGACCTGCCACGATTATCTTCTGACATTAAGGATCGACCTTGCAAAGGCCATGCTGACTAATACCGAACTCCCGATCAATGAGGTCGCATCGCGCGTCGGATACCCTGATGCAGGGTATTTCGCGAAGATCTTCAAGCACGTGACAGGCAAGACGCCGTCATTATACAGGGGCAAGTGATAAGACACTAATCGTGCTGATATTCCCATAATCTGTGCCATTTTTTCTACCTGGACCAACTGCGTCAAAGTAAAATATTATTGAATATTTTGATCCGGGGAGGAGTCTTTTTTATGCCTGACCACAAGTTCAGAAGTTGCGCAGTTGCTGTGTTCCTGGTATCAGGAATCCTGCTGTCTTCCTGCAGCAGCGAACCCGCAAATTCATACAGCGCTGACCTGATCGCTGCAAAAGAAGGCGTTCAGACGGTCACTATTGATTCTCATTCCAACGACAAGAGCAATGAATCCGATTACTCTGATTCCGACTCCGTAACCTACCATTACCAGGTCAGCATGATTGACGGTCTCCTCACGCAGAAGGTCTCCAAAGAGGTCAATGCCTCGCTCAACAAGACCACCGGCCAGTGGGACATCCACCTTGAGACCCTTAAGTCCTGCGAAGTCGATACCACAAAGCTTCCCGGCTCCAGCTGGAAGGCAGAATCGTTGGCTGAGGCCCAGCTCAAAACGCTTTTTGGTGACGAGATCCCTGCAGGTGAGACAGGCACAGTTTATATCCGTTTCTTAAAGAAAATGGGACTGTTCTCGTTCAATCTTTCCAATTCGAAAAACACTTCCACAGAGCGCTTTTTCGAGACGGTCGGAACGAACGTAAAGACCGTGTTCGCAGGCGCTTCCGGCACCGTCGAGAGCAAGGCTTCAGTAACAGGCGGATCAGTCACAAATTCAGGCGAATTAAAGATCGATCTTGCGACCGCAGACGGCACAGTTACTTTGATCTTCGGCACGGAAGCAGTGCCCGTCAAAGAACAGGAATTCGATCAGGCAACTGGCAATGAAGCGGCAGCTTCCAAGGTCTATATGGACAACCTGCCGGTTTTCGAACTCACAACAACGAGCCTTAACAAGGACGGCGAATGGAAGACCGAATGCGGCCTTAAGGAAGGCAACCTCTCGCCCGCCCTCTCGTGGAAGCCCGTCGAGGGCGCAGCCAAATACGCCATCGTCATGATCGACATCACCACACAGCGCTGGCTCTATTGGTATACTGTAGTTGACAAAACAGAACTCAAAGAAGGCGAATTCACCGACCCTTCGGTCTACACGGGACCTTACCCTGCCGGCACGCACACATATGAGATCCACGTGATCGCTTTGAAGTCGGATCCCAAGGCAGGAACCTTCAGCGTTGACGCGAGATCCGGCGACATCCAGTCCTTCTTCGACTATGTAAATACAGCATCAGACGGCTCCGTCGGAAACGTCATCGCTTACGGCACGATCAAAGCTCCGTATACATCACCAGAGTTGTATTACGGATACAGGTAAATAACAGGGGGTAAATTTATGAAAAAGTTTGCATCATTGATTCTCTGCGGCGCGCTCGCCTTGTCACTCGCATCGCTTGCTGGCTGCGGCACAGAACCCACGGCAGCACCGTCTTCATCTGAGACACCTTCGTCTGAAGTGACCACAACTACTGCCGCGCCCGACAACAGCGGCGACGAATTCGTCAGCGAATATAAGGCTTTTGCAGTCACGACAAACAGCCTCACCGGCGGCTACTGGAACGAGAACACCGCCAACACCGTCGACGGCAACCTCTCTCCCGACCTCAGCTGGGAACCTGTCGAGGGCGCTTCATGCTACGCGATCTACATGGTCGACATGAACACTCATTATGTCCTTCACTGGGTGCAGGGCGACATCACTGAGACATCGCTCCCGCTGGGCTTTGCTGGCACCAAGTATTACGCCGGAATGTCTCCCGCGCCGGGCGACACGCATGTCTACAATACCTATGTTTTCGCGCTCAAGAACCCCGTCGAAAAAGTCAAGGGCAGCGTCAGATCCATCAACCCCAAGACCCCTGAATTCATCAAGGCTCTCGACACCGACAAGGACGGCAACACCGGCAACATCATCGCGGTCGGCAAGATCGGCGGCATGTATAAAAGTAAGTAAGGCGTTGTTAATATTGTATTTTCCGGGCTGCTCTTTTTTTTGAGGGCAGTCTTTTTTGCTTTGGGCTTGGCTGCTGTAAGGCTGGTCTCGGCTCCCTTTTTTTGCCCCTGGCCTTGGCCCCTGATTTTTGCCCCCGGCCCCAGCCACTGTAAGCCCGGCGTGTAATTTTTGGCTTAAAAAACCTCGAAAATTACACAAAATCGCTTTTTTGTGTAATTTTTCGCGATTTTTTGAAGGAAAATTACACGTGGCTTCATGGCCCGACTGCCGCTGTATAATTATTGATGCAAAAATGGGGCTAAAATTATACAAAAAGCCGTTTTTGTATAATTATTGGGCATTTTTAAGGGCAATAATTATACACTTCAGTTTTTGCTCAAGCGTCTTCAGCGCAACTATATCTGAAACCTCGAAAATTACACGTCGCCTTAAGACTCAAAAGACAGATGTGCAATTGTTGCCTTAAAAAAGGGGCAACAATTGCATAAAATCGCGTTTTTGTGCAACTGTTGGGCACTTTTTTGGCCAACAATTGCACACATGGGAGTCACGGCCATGTATCACAAAGCCAGCTGTATCTGAAACGCATAAAAAACACGGGTTTCAGATACACTTCCCCTATTGACAACCCCGCCCAGCCAGTTTTAAAATGAAACCACTTTCATTTTTATGAGAGGAGCAAACAACATGCCTAAAGTCACACAGGAATACTTTGACAACAAGCGCAGGATGATAGTCGAGTCATGCTATCAGGTGTGCCTGAGAAAGCCTGTCGAGATGGTCACGATCTCTGACGTCATTGCGGAGACGGGGCTCTCGCAGGGCGGCATTTACAGGTTCTATAAAGACCTCGACGAGATCCTGACCGACATGATCACGAACATGCGCCGTGACTACGACATAACGGACAAGCTGGATGCGGCTGTGGCCGACCAGACGGCTTCGTTCGAAGTAATAACCAGAAGGATCTGCAGAGTTCTTGCAGAGGCGATGGAAGCGCATCTGATGGATATCCAGAAGATAAATTTCGACCTGACTGTGCTGGCGATAAATGAGCCGGAGCGCGCCGGGAAGATCATTGGAAACGTTAAGGGCAAGGGCAATATGGATCACCTGGCGAAGGTCATCTTCCCTTACCTTTTCAAGGCGAGCGCGGAGAAAAAGCTTGAGCCAAGGCACGATCCGATGGAGCTTTATCAGTTCATTTCGTCGGCTTATGTGGGCATTGAGACGAACTGCATTCTCACGGCGTGCTACGGCAAGGCGCCGATGCAGACAGAATGCAGGCCGGGAGCGATGTTCGATATTCTGGCGACGACGATAATCATGCTTTTCGGCGGGGACGCGGATAAAAAAGAAATCGAAGATGACACCCCCGTCACCCCCAGCAAGCCCAACAACTACCATATCTACCCGAGCGGCAGAAAAAGGAAGAGATAAGGGAGAGATAAGATGAACAACAAACCGGTTCCAACAGGCGAATACGCAGTGGGCACAAGGACTTTCACGGTCTACAACACGAGAAAGGATGTACTCGATAAGAACGGCGCGATGCGTCACGTGCCGGCAAGGGTCTACTACCCTTTCAACAAGAGCCGGACTGAAGGCCTTGCAAGGGCGAAGTCCATGTCGCGGAGTGAGGCCGAAGGAATTAAGAAAGCCTTCAAGATCCCGCTTAATTACGACAAGATGGAGGCGTCCGGGGAGAATGATGCGTATTGCTATAAAGATGCGCCGTTTATTGAGGATAAAAAGTTCCCGCTGATCGTGTTTAATCACGGGTATTTCAGCTATGTTGAGGGCAATTCGTTCCTCCTGACAGATCTGGCGTCGCACGGCTATGTCGTGCTCTCGGTCGGGCACCCGTTTGAGGGCGCAGGCACGGATTACGATGACGGCACTTACACGATTGTTGACAAGTCTTTGGCAAACAAGATGTATCACCCGTTTCTGGGCGGCGTTCTGGCTGCTTATAAGCTCACAAAATCCAAGGGGACGCCTGCTGAGCTGGCCGAACTTTTCGAGCAGTTTCAGAGCAAATACTGCACATTCATCGGTTCGCGCGTCGATGAATGGATAACCGATACGGATATTGCCGTGGAGCACGCGAAAAAGGAATTTGCGGGCATCATTGATCTTACAAACGGCATCGGTATCTCCGGCCACTCGCATGGCGGCGCGACGGCATATAAGGTCTGCCTTACGGATCCTGAATATACGTGCGGGATCAATATCGACGGCGGGCTTTTCGGAGACCACAAAGGCATGACCATGAATAAGCCTTTTATGCAGCTGTCCTGCAAAGCAAACGAAAATGTCGTCACCAAGGGCTACATCAACCACACAAAGCCCGCTTATAAGGTGCTTTTCCGCGACATGAGCCATATGGGTTTCTCGGACATGAAATATGCCTTGAAGCCGGGCTTCACGGCGGGAAAACTCGATGCTGACACGGCGCACAAATATACATGCAAGAGCTTTCTGGCATTCTTTGACTGTTACCTCAAGAAGATCACGGATAAGCCTGATCTTATGAGCGACGATGTCATCACGGTGACGGAGTTCGCGCCGGACGCTGAGTAACAAGTCTAAACCAGCTTTGAGTGACCCAAATTCAAGCCGGACGCTGAGTGACAAAAGCACCCTGCCAACTGATTTCTTCTCACCCATTCTGCTTTGCCATACTGTAATGGTAAAATATCAGGCGTGGCCGGAACTTTAATGGCACGCTTAAGGAGGGATGGAATATGAGATTTAAAAAGATCGCAGGACTGATACTGGCAGGAGCAATGGCGCTGGGTGCCTGCTCGTGCGACGGCTTTACGGTAAAGCCGGACGGTCCGAGAGAAACTACTGACGAGACCACTGCTGAAGAAGTCACAACGACAACGGAAACTGAAGCTACCTCAGAAGCGACTACTGAAGAGACCACTGAGGCGACGGCAGGCACTGAAACTTCGGCAAACACTTCAGCAGGAACTTCGGCTTCAGGAACTACTAAGGCAGCAACGCCTGAACTTGAGGAAGAGAATGAGGAAGGCACGGTTTTCGTATCGTTCCAGGGTAAGAATTTCGTTGAGATCACTGAGAACATCCTGAAGATCACCAATGCGACGCGCAGTGTTACGCTGGAGAATTTCCCGGATAAATTCACCATTTATCCTAATGACACGATCTTTAAAGACGATTCGTTTAACATCTGCACCTATTTCTGGGATCCGGTCGCGCTTAACGGCTCCGAAGGGATCCGTGATATTCTGGTCGTTCTCGACCGCAATCCCGACGGGTCTTTAGGCGAGGGGAGCCGTGTGGATATCTCGATAATCGCCGAAGATAAAGACAGGATGCAGCTGATCTATAACGCCGGCTGCGAGGCGCTCAAGACTGCATGCGGGCGGACTTCGCTCATGACAAGCGGTGAGGGTGACCTTGAGTCATCTTTCTATTTGACATATTTCGTAAGCAAAAAGCCGACGGGCGACAACGCGTACTCTGTCCTGATCAGTCTCCCGTTAAGAGACGTTGTATAAGGAGCACCCGCTGAGGGCTGAAAAGGCAAGGCGAAAGGTCAAATAATTTAGAGAAAAACTTAACACAAAACCCGGCTGAGCGGATGGCTTGCCGGGTTTTTCCGTTGCCGGATTGTTACCGAACCGTGGTTATTGTTACAAAATTGTGCTAATTTTCCGTATTTGTTAGACAAATAAATTACATATCGGCAAAGGACTTTAAAAGTCGATTTTAACTTATTAATATATATAAAGGAGTTTCCCCTTTTCGTGTGGAGGGGATTTGGAGCCTATTATTTTGTAAAGAGGTTTTACTATGAAGAAGAAGAAAACCTGGAGCACTGTGCTCTCACTTGTTGTTTCATTAGCGATTATGCTTACATACACGGGAACAGTTATGGCTGATCCTGTTGATACGTCTGCAGGTGATTCTAATCAGACTGTGCAGACCGAAGAAGAGCCCAAGCAGGAAGAACCTGTAAAGGAAGAGCCTGCCAAGGAAGAACAGGCCGGTCAGACAGACGGTGCTGGTCAGAATGAAGATAAAGATCAGACAGATGGCGCTGGTCAGGATGAAAATGCCGGTCAGAACGAAGACGAAGGTCAGACAGACGGTGCCGGCCAGAATGAAGATAATGACCAGGAAGACGGCACAGTCAAAGTAAATGATACAGTCCGTACACGCAGCGTTGCCAAAGCTAATGGTTCAGCCGGTGATGATACTCAGGGTGATACTCAGGGTGATACCCAGGGTGATACTCAGGGTGATGATAACGGCGGTTCATCAAGCGGAAGCGGCACATCCGATGTCGGTGAGGACGATCCCACTCATGAAATATCAATAGTAAGTTCCGGTACTCTCGAAGGCGGATTGAGATGGGAATTCGACGGCAAATATACACTCAAGATCTCCGGTGAGGGTGCAATGCCTGACTTTCACAGTAAAGATGACAGACCTTGGAAAGATTATGAATATACTATTCATTTTGTCAGAATTGAAGAAGGCGTCACACATATAGGAGATTATTCTTTCGCACAGATTCTTGCTTTGTCGGATGCTTACTACCCGTCATCATCTTTAAAGAGCATCGGTAAACATGCATTCGAAGGCAACGAAAATTTCAAAAGCGGCACATTGCCGGATTCAATAACCTCTATCGGTGACAAAGCATTCTACGCTGATACAAGTGTTCAGACTATCCACTTACCTTCTGAATTAACTTCAGTAGGTGAGGCTGCATTCTCAAAATGCGGTATTAAATCTATTACTCTTCCTGATAAATTAACATACGTCAGTAAGGAAATGTTTGCAGGATGCGGAAGACTGAATTATGTCTATTTCTCACATAGTATTACAAGCGTTGGCGAAGGTGCATTTAAAGAATGCCCTAACCTGCACGATGTTTATATGTACGAGAGTGTAAAGACTTTTGGCAAGGGAATATTCAAAAACAGTACGCTCTATTCATTTACATGCCCCGAACTTATTACGGTAATTCCTGAAGATACTTTCAGCGGATGCAAAGAACTTCACTGGGTTCAATTCGGTGATAAACTCGAGACCATTGAAGCTAACGCATTCTATGGCTGTTCTGAAATGACTGAAATAACAATCGATGATTCTGTTAAATCAATCGCTGCCGGAGCATTCGCTGGCTGCAGCAAGCTTGCGACAGTAAATGCTTTTGTCGATCCTGCCAAGCTTACCTGGGGAGCATCTGCAAATGACTTTATTGCGGATAAGGGCACTACGTGCATCGTTCCCGGAAGATACTACGATGCTTATGTAGCAAAATTCGGAAACTTAAATCTTAATATATTATCTAATATTTTCGGAAAGGGTTCTTGTGGCGAGAATCTTACCTGGATCGTTGACGGTGACGGCACCATGCTCATTTCCGGTACAGGTCCGATGTATGATTATGAAGCTCAGAGCCAGCCGTGGTACGAATTAAATTCAAAAATAAAGAAAGTAGTCGTTGAGAGCGGAGTTACCTCTATCGGTGATTTTGCTTTCGCAGGCGGATTTGGCTCGCTTACTAAAGTCACACTCTCTGACACTGTTAAAAGTATCGGATCAAAAGCTTTCTATTGGACAAACAACCTTGAGGGAATTGTCCTTCCTGAAGGATTAACTACTATTAAAGCAAATGCTTTCGAGGAATCCGCTATTAAATCGGTCAACATCCCTTCGACTGTAACAACAATCAGCAGGGAAGCCTTTATGAATTGCAGCTGGCTTAAAGCAATCGATCTTCACGACAAAATAACAACAATTGAATACAAAGCATTCGCCGGTTGTAGCGATCTTCAGTCAGTAACTATTCCCGGAAGCATAGAGACTTGGGAAGAATATACTTTCTCTCAAAGTGGTGTCGAATCAGTTACTATTTGCGAGGGAATAACAAGTATTGCGCCTAACACATTCTACGAATGCATAAGCCTTACCGAAGTAAATCTGCCTTCCTCACTTACCTCCATTGAAGGTGGAGCATTCTTTGTCGATTATGAAAATCACTATGGTTCGCTCGAGTCGATCACATTGCCCGCCAACCTTTCATATATTGGCGGCTGGGCATTCTCCGGTCAGCTTATACGTTCGATTGCAATTCCTTCGGGCGTCACGCTCGAATATAATGCTTTAGGCGGATGCCCAAGCCTTAATTCGATCACATTCCTCAGTGGTTTTACCTCGATCGATGACGACCTGTGCTTTGAAAGCGAAATGATCAAGTCTGTAACCATCCCAAGTACAGTTACTTATGTCGGTTACCGTGCGTTCTATGAAGGACTCTATATGGAAGATATCTATCTGTATCCTGCTCCTGCTAATGTAGCCTTAAATTTCGATCCCGGTTACTCCAATATCAACAGCGACACAAAGATCCATGTATTGCAGCAATACCTTGATGATTACAAAACGAAATATGAATATATCGCTGACCAGTTCGTAGGAGACCTTGATCCCAACGGCGAAGGCATGATCGATATCGGAACAGGCGCACACCTCTATGGTTACAATTTAAGCCTTGCAGGTGATATTGGTGTTAACTTCTGGTTTAAGATCGACGAGAACTATCTTGATCCCGATAACTACATCAAGTTTACGGTTAACGGCCAGGAACAGATAGTTAAGGTCAGTGAAGCTACGGATGGCCCCAGCGGCAGCGGCGCGAAGATCTTCCGCTGCAGCGTTGTAGCCAAGCAGATGTCGGATACTATCACCGCGCAGTTCTACACTGCTAACGGATTCCCTGACGGAAGCACATATTCCTACACTATTATGGAATATGCCAACTATATCCTGACTCACAGCAATTATACTGACAGGGATAAGAACATCACCAAGGCGATGCTGAACTACGGCGCTTCCGCACAGAAATACTTCAAATACAAGCCTGAAACTCTTGCAAATTCAGTCCTGCCCGCTTCTGAGCGTGAGGTAGCCATCAAGGATTACACAGATATTCCTCTGGAGCAAGACCTGCAGACCTACGCAGAACCTGCAATGGTCAGCCTTATCCTTAACACAACGATCACTCTTAAACTCTACTTCCACCCTGAAGACGTAGAGGGCTTGACGATCAAGTATGGCAACAAAGTGCTGGAAAAGACTGTTAACGGCGATTATGTTTCAGTTAAGATCGAGAACATCCCTGCAAACTCTATATCGTCCCGCTACGGCGTCACTTTCTTCGATGAGAACAACCAGTTCTTAGGCCAGACAATGTACTGCCCTACACAGTACATCAGACTCGTTCTCAGTCAGCCTGAAGGCGATGCAGTCTACAACGATGATCTGAAGCGTCTCGTAAGTGCACTTTACGATTTCAACAGATCGTTCTGATAAAACCAAATACCCAAGAGTAAAACAAGAAAGAGGTAAAACTAAATGAAGACTAAGGAAACATACACACTTTTGGATATGGACATCATCGAGTTCGATAACACAGATGTTATCGTTACCAGCACTCCGATCGAGACTGAAGAGAACGAGATTCCGCCGTTGGTTTCCAAACCTTAAATTCCGGCCGGAAACAATAATTACTGACACCAGCACCCTGCACCGCCGCAAGGCCCTGCAGGGTGTTTATTTTCCGAAAAAAATATATAAACGATACACCTCAGGTTTATATTTAAAAAATAAAAAGCAGGTTGATCTATTGATGAAGAAAGCCCGTAAGACAGTAATTTTATTAACATCCATACTCGCTGTGGCAGGACTTGCAACTGCCATAACGGCCACCTTGATCAGGCAGAATATAAGCCGTGCGGAGTATAAGGATGCCGGGCTGATCGATGCGGCAGATATCGGCAAGAGTTATTCGGTAAAGCTTGATACGGAGAATCTTTTCGAGGGCGGGCAGGATCTGTACTGCTATCAGATCGACTATGGTGACGATTCTTTTATCACGATCCCGGTGAGGGGCTATAAGTCCGATTCCAGCGTCAACAGTTCGTCTTACAGCAGCGCCAACGGCCACATGACCGTTATCGTTAAGGCGACTCCGGAGGGCACAGGCAAGGCGATTGCTGACCATTACGACAAAGATTACGAAGAGAAGCTCATTAAGCTCAAAAAACTTAAGGAAGACGGCATTCCGGAGGGCTCCAATCTTACTATGGAGAAGCTCGACTTTGCCATTGAGATATACGAAGAAGCCGCAAGTGACGAAGGCTACAAGACCAACCTGGAATCCGTTACTGCCTATGAGTTTGAGGTCGTGGACGTGAGGCTCTATAACATCCTGACCGCGGCCGGGTGGCTTGCCGCGATCCCCATGCTGATAATCCTCGCCTACGCGCTCCTGGGCATAAGATTTAAGGCCCGTCATCTCGTGCTCGGCACTGTCGCACTGATACTCGTTGCGGCGATAGTCATTGCAATAATGGTGCGCAAAGATATCTCCACGATGCTCTCGCTTAAGGAAAGAGCGCCCGGCATCTATACCATGCGCATCGACTGCGATTACAAACTCGAAAAGATCCTCAAAGACGGCACTTACGATGAGAATTCGCTCGCCAGATGGGTCTCGGAAAACATGTTCTGGAACCTGCCGATCAACCTGGATATCTCGGAATTCGCATGCAGCTCGTTCGCATGCGTGGACCCTAATGGCAATCACCTCTTCGGGCGCAACTACGACCACACGGGCACTGATGCACTGATCTTCTACTCAGAGCCCGAAAACGGTTACGCGTCGATCGCGGTCACCGACCTCGCGGTAATAGGAATGGCCGGCACAAGCAAGGTCAGAGAACCCGGCTCTCTTTACAGCAGGGCGTTCTTGAGAGCTGCGCCTTATCTCATATCCGACGGAATAAACGAGGCCGGCCTTGGCGTCTCAATGCTGAGCCTCGGTTACGACGACATGAGCCAAAACACAGGAAGAACAGGCATCTATCTGACCGTCGCCCAGAGAGCGATCCTCGATAAATGCACGACGGTTGATGAAGCGGTTGCTCTCCTCAAGTCTTACGACATGAAGACCATGGTCGGCAGATCTTTTCACATCTTCATCACCGATAAAACCGGCAGATCCGTCGTCGCCGAATGGGTCGACGGCAAGCTCGTTATTGTTGAATCCAAACAGGTCACGAATTTCTGGCTGTCCTCCGAAAAACACAGTCAATGCAGCCGTTACGACACGATCGTTAAACGCTTAAGCGACAAGAAAGGCGTGCTCAATTCAAGCGAAGCAATGACCCTCCTCATGGATGCGAGCCAGGATTACGACGACATCAAGACAGAGTGGTCCTGCGTCTACGATCTCGACAACTTCAAGCTCTACTTCGTCTCCGACAGAGACACTTCGAAAGTGGTTGAGATGACGAGGGAGAGTTTTAAGTAAATAGAAGAAAGGCCGCCTCATAAGAGACGACCTTTTTAATGTATCTGTTTGTTCAAATGATTCTGGATCCCAAAGGCATTCGCAAAATATCATTTATTCTTTGCAGCCGGCTTCAAATAATAATCGTTATCATTTGAGACAATCTCCAGAGTTGAATCTAGTGATGCTGCATAATCTTCAAGGAAAACAACAGATGCAGACAATGTATCGATATCATTAAGCGAGACATTTTCCTTTATTCGACTTTCTATGCTGCTTTTGTGTGCAACTCTACGTTCCTTCATCTCCCTAATCTGATTTGCTTCCAAACCACCTACAAGCGCAGGAGCAAGAGGTCCTGCTAATAATCCTACAGCTATAAGTCCGCCAACTTGCTTCTTTGAAGCTTTGTTTAAAGCTTTAGAATCTGTTGTATATTTGTTTAACGCCTCTATAGTTTTATTTACTGTTTCCTTATACAAATCGATCTGTTCATTAATTTCACTGATAAAGTCGTCGATTTCATCTGATTCATCAACAGCGTCAAAGCAAACACGCAACCCTTTGGACATTCCATAAACATAGACAGACATCTTCATCTGAGCAATTGTATTAATTATTCCGGTTACGTTAGCATCAACTTTTTCCAAAGAATCCTTTTTAGGATCAAGAGGGAAGTTTTTCTCGAGTTTCAATCTGCATCTTTCAAGTTGCTTAAGTGCATCAAACTCGATTTGTCCAGCCTTAATAGATTCACTTTGACGACGATTCTCGCTGTCCATTATAGAATCGAAATGTTTAACCATATTGGATATAGACTTGTGTCCAGCAATAATCTCACTTGCATCCTGAATCATAAACTGCTCCTTGATTGATTTAATCTCAGTGCAGATGGATTCGAAGTTGTTATTCATCTCGTGCATATAGTATTGACTGGTTGCAATGGCTAATGCTTGAAAAATAATGGCAACTACATTGGGAGCAGGAGCCTTGCCAATGGTATTAGCTATTTCTTTGGGATCAATCTTTTGCCACATTGCATGTTTTTCAATCCCATCTTTTCCCATAATTAGACCACGATACAAAGGGGAATCTTTAACATGAGCTAAAACATCTTTACTTAATACATCACCATCAATTATGCATCTATACGAACCTTCTAATACTTTTCCAATGTTTTTAGCTTGTGTACGTCCTACCCATTTTTGGAATCCTAGGCTCTCAATGAGATTAATTACAGGCGAAAAACGTGCTAATGCTTTTCCGTCAAGTTTAATATAGCCACTTTCAATCAACTTAGCAGGAGACATAGTCATTGCTTCAAGAATTAAGCTGTTGTCTGCTAGTTTAATTAAATTTGATGCTACCTTTTTAGTATCCATTTTTGACCTCCATTAGCTAGCATAAGTTAACGAACATTTAAATCAGCTTCAGATAGTTGCAGAATATCAAAATAATAGGAGATAAACAACAATAGCTCGTTATATACAAATCCCATACCTACTCAACTACGTTGCAAAAGTTGTTGCATATGCCTTCCAGAATTCTGGTCTAGTTACACTATCAAACAGTTTTCTATCTATTCTTGACTCTCCAAACCAGTCATGCAGGATTTTAAATGTGCCTTTTCCTCTATGCTGATCTTGAGTAAGAATCGCTAGTGTAGAGTCATTCGTCTGCCCTACATGATGAAGCTCAAACGGAACGCCATTAGCATCAAGCGGTGCCTTACCAGCTTTCATCAAGGCAATGTTTTCTTCTGTCATTGGAATCTGTTGTACAAGCGCTGTTTTTCCATTAACCAAAGCGGATTTCAGATTCGCTGCCTTGAAAACGTTGTACTCTTCCATGCTATGGAATTGTTTTATAACGTCCAACGGATATTTTGTTTCCTTCTGAATTAATGCGACATCATTCATCGTAAGAGTGCTATTAGGAGCTAATGTGGCACCATAAAGGCCTGCTGCTTCTGTCACACCACCACTAATTGCTCCGGTAATTGCACCCCATTTAAACCCTTCACTTCCCTGAAGTGCAGCAGCTTTTAACGCTGCATCTTTATCGTGTGTCTGAATTCCGGTAAGGACTCCGGCAGACAAGCCACCAATCGCAGCACCTGAGATAGAACCGATTGCAGCACCTTTGGCAGCGCAAGCAAAAATAGCACAAGCTGCAGGTGCACCGGCTCCTTCTGTAGCTACGGTAATAACAACGCAAACAAGGATTACGCCAGTGCCAATGGCAACATTCCTTATTATTTTTTCAGTAGTTTCATCGTAACTTTCAAATGGCTTAACGACAGTTTCACCTTCATCTCCCAGAGTAAAGACATATCGTTCGCCTTTGAACTGAGCATCTACTTCATCCAATGTGTATCCAAAAAAGATATTCTGTTTGGAATTGTACTCAAGCTCTTCAAGATATTCTTCAGAAATGTATATTGCTTCAACATTCTGAACGGCATACTTATCATTATCAATCTTACTGACTAGTTCTTCATATGCCGTATCTTCAATATAGTCAAGCAAATCCGGATCACTTAAGTCACGATACCCATTATCGGCCTCTGTTGTTTCAGCTGTACTTTCGGAAACACTAGAATCTGAAGTTTCAGTAGCAGAACTTGAGCTTGCAGATGATGAAGGCTGGGAGTCTACAGATGTTGCTTTGGAACAACCACAAAACAACAAAGCTGTTATCAGTATTAAAGCAATAACTTTCTTCATAATTTATCGCCTCCTTCATTTTCATCTTCAGCGTCTTCAACTGTCTCTTCTGTCTCAGCTGGTTCTTCAACTTCAGGTGTCTCTTCAGCCACAGGTGATTCTCCGACTTCAGAAGACTCATTTACTGTAGGAATCTCTTCAACCGGGAGATCTCCTTCAGGTTTCTTGTCAACGGGCGCAATGCTCTTAGGTTTTCTAATCTTGGTAAAGTAGAAATATCCTCCTACTCCTGCAGCTACAAGAACAACAATTATGATAATTATTACAACTGCACCACTGCCCTTTTTCTTTTCTGCAGGCTGAGCATCTTCATTATTGACAGCTTCGGTTGCCGAGGATTCATTGGCAGCTCTTTCTTCAGATGCCTCTGGAGAAACCTTCTGTTCAGTTACGTTTGTTTCTTCGGTTTCTACAGTCTCTTCGCCTGTATCAATTACGATACTTCCATCATCCGAGATTGTAGCGCCTTCCCTGATTTTTGCATTTAATTCGTCAAGCGTCAGGCCCGTTGATGAAAGCGCTCTCAAAACGCCTTCTGAACCAACATAGATGGTTTTAGTGGTAGTTTCACCTGTGTACAAATTCTTTACGGCAAACTCGTAAATGCCTTCTTTAGAATACTCTTCACCATCTTGAGCCGGTCGGTTAAACCTTACATCAGCAGTATATGTGCCATCAGTGTTTTGTTTGAGTGTGCTATGCTTAACATTTATATCCAGATATCTGGATTTCGCCATATCTAGTTTGAATCCGCTAGCTGTAATGGCACCGCTGGAAAGCTCGTTACCCTTTGCAAGATCGAATGGGAAAACCATACAGTTGCCATTGCGAATTTTATACTTAAAGCTAATACGATAGTTTGTATATGTGTAAACAGGACCATTTTTCTTGGCTATCTCATAATCGAGATGTACTTCGTAATCTCCCTCTTCAAAAAGCTGAACTCGGGTATCAGCTCCAGTTCTAGAGTTAGCTGCGAGAAAATCAGTGTAAATAACCGGATCATGTTTCTGATTATTATGATCAGTAAACTGAATTATCAATGCACCGTGTTTAAAACTTGTTTCCGGAATTTGGAAATACTTATCATATGCCTTGGTATCATCACAAACAGACAGGTTCGCATCATTGTTCAGTTTCGTAATATCCTGTTTTAGATTAAACCATAACGTGACTTTGTCGCCGACATTTTTCAAGAATATAAAGTCACCATTCTCATCCTTCATATCTCTCGTATAACCGTTAACAAAGAATTCGCCTAGCGTCCATCCGTAATGTGGATCTTTTTTGTCGAGGGCATCATTGCCTGAAAAACCCGTGTCATGACCTGCGTTAACCACTTCACCCAGTTTTTTCATGGGTGTATCGCTTGGAGAAACCGGATTCTTTTCTGGAACATACGCTGCATAAAATTGGTAAATTTCAGCAATTCTCTTGACTTCCTTCTTATCACCTAAATCAACACCCAACAACTGTTTGTCACCGGTTTTCCTTTCCTCACGATGAACCACAGTTATTCGATAATAACAACCATTTACAAGTTGAATATCTTTTGTAGTGTAAAAGGGAGCGCTTAAATCGCTGTCTTTTGTAAAAACGTTCGTTTTCTCTACATCGGGGCCGGTCCAGTTCTTGCCATCGAGTGAGGTTTCAACGATAATCGCACCACTTTCAATTTTCGCTTTGAGTGGAACCTTGTTTATTTCTTTTCCGCTATCGCTGACTATATGCCAGTCACTATCAGCCGCATCAAGTTTCTTCTTATCAAAAACATATGAAATTGAGACGTTGCCACTATCTACTATGAAAGCATCAAAACCATTTTGAGGTGATGTTTTCTTTATCTCACCTGAAATGGAAATCTTACCAAGAACATTGGAAGATGATACCGCAGCCTTGGTCACTCCTTCACCCGCAATATCATAAGGATTCTTTTCGCCCAAAGTATAAACATTACCTGGAATGCTTTCTGTTTTGACAGCCGCTTGCACACCAGCAGCTCCAAGACTAAGAATCAAAGAGACATTTAAAACAACGGAGACTACGTGCTTAACACTTTTAGACTTTTTCATAACACCCTCCCAAAACATGGTTCATTTCACCGATAAATGATTAATTGTTTTAATTTTTTACCTCTTTAATCAAATAATTAGTTGAACCTAAAATTATTAAATGACAATGAATTATCACGGACCTTTGGCATTAATTCTGCTAAATACAAGAATAGCATTTGAAACGTGACAATAATGGGACAAAATCGCCCACCAGACACAGATTCGTTATCAATGTATTTCAAATAATTCATTGAAGTTATTAATTTGATCAATACCCATCTTCTACATACCTATTATAATAGTCGGTTTAAATTTCTATTATATTTTTATAGTGTAAACATTTAGAAAAGTCCTATTAAAATTTTAAAAACAAGAAACAACCCGGCTTCTCAGCCGGGTCATCTCTAGGTAAGCAAATAAAAAAGGAGGTAATAACTATGACAACTATGTCAATTTGTTATGCCTTTATTGTATCAGCAAAATTCGGAGCGTGTGTTCCAATAATGGGACTGTTTTCGCTTGCTTCAACTTAGTTCACAGACCCC
>JAEEGI010002194.1_pt1 | contig 48372 bp, 36 predicted proteins | sample 8958751 | NCBI WGS metagenome assembly JAEEGI01 (sample SAMN16246545, study PRJNA631951) | gut metagenome | biome: gut microbiome; feature: rumen; material: KS-attached | host: Bos | place: Iran: Karaj | collected 2018-10
CAGGTATCTTTTGACATCCGTTACAAGCCCAACCAGATCAAGGACCCCTATAGCGAGTTCACCTGCATTGTCTCGCAGAATTCCCGTGACGACAATGCCGTGGTGGTCAACCGCCCCACGATGGTTGGAGTGGACCATGTGACCTATGAGCACAACAGGGACCTGATTTTTGCGGCTGGCAACGAGTTTCGCCGTTTCGAAACCGTCAACGCCCACAATATCAACATGGGTGTGCAGTCGATCCGTTACTACGAGCCCATGTACCATGCCGTACTCATGGTTGACGAACCCCGTAACGAGTTGCAGTACCTCTATGACAAGACGCAGTACGGCCGTTTCACCATCCGCAATGCCGAGGCCTTTGGCGAAAATGCCCTGCAGGCCGACTACATGATTACGCACTTCTCCCTCAACACCTTGGGTAAGCTAAATGGCGGCAACGTGTGGCTCTATGGCGAATTCCTGGAGGGCTATCCCGCCAGCCAGGCGATGATGAACTATGACGAAAGCAGCGGCTGCTACACCGCCGACCTGCTGCTCAAGCAAGGAGCGTACAATTACATGTATCTTTGGGTTCCTGACGGCACTACCGTGGGCCAGACCTCACTCATCGAGGGCGACCACTACGAGACCGTCAACGAGTATCTCGTCAAGGTCTATGACCGCCCCACAGGCGAGCGCTACGACCGCTTCGTCGGTTACGGCGTCGCCTACTCCGGCATCTAAATCCAGTAATTTCTCTTCTTTATTTAACACGAATGTCCATTAAAGCCCACGAATGGTCATGAATATTTTAATGATCATTTGTGGGAAAAGTGTCGTCAAATTCAAGGCATCTAGGACATTCTTGACTTGTAGTCGATGTAATCGAATTCACGCAGTACTTCAATGGTGCCGTCCAGTCGCTTGAACAGGATGGAGGGATGCTGTATGCCGTTAAACATGTTGGTCTTGACGGTTGTGTAGTGGTTCATGTCTTCAAGGGTGATGCGGTCGCCACGTTTTAGCGGTTTTTCAAAGCTCCAGTCGCCCACATAGTCACCGCTCAGGCACGAATTGCCACCCATGCGGTAAGTCGGTTTCGACGGGTCTACCTCGTCGAGCGCTTGAGTAATCTTGGGTTTGTAGGGCATCTCCAGGCAGTCAGGCATGTGGCAGGCGAAAGATACATCCAGTATCGCCGTGTTGATGCCGCTGTTGCTCACCACATCGACCACAGTGGCCTCCAGATCGCCCGTTTGCCAGCACCAGGCACTGCCGGGCTCCAAAATCAGCTGCAGGTTGGGATAAGCACCCTGGAAGGCGCCAAGAACCTGCTCCAAGTGCCTGATGTTGTAGCCCTCACGGGTCATCAGGTGCCCGCCGCCCATGTTGAGCCACTTCAGGCGAGGCAGGTATTGGCCAAACTGCTGCTTGAGGGCCAGCAGCACCTTTTCCAGGTCAAAACTTGTGCTCTCGCACAAGGCATGGAAATGGAAGCCCTCGATGCCCTCGGGCAGTTCCTTCAAGTCATCGGCCAGCACGCCGAATCGTGAGCCGGGACAGCAAGGATTGTAGATATCGGTCTCGATGACCGAGCACATGGGGTTGACGCGCAGGCCACAGCTTACCTGTTCGCCGGGCCAGTCGGCATTGTGCCGGTTCACCTTGTCGGCAAAGCGCTGATACTGCTCTATCGAGTTGAAGGTGATGTGTGAGCTGCCGGCGATGTAGGCGTCGATGGTCTCGTCGGTATAGGCAGGGCAATAGGTGTGGGTGCGGCATTTGAGCTCATCGATGGCCAGCAGCATCTCGTTGATCGAGCTGGCGGTGGACTCAATGCCATATTCCCTGAATACATCAAACGTGCGCCACAGCGCGTTGGCCTTGAAGGCCATGATGATATCCACTCCCGTGCGCTCGGCCACACCGGTAATCAGTTCGATGTTGCGGCGCAGCTTCTCCTCATACACGATATAATAGGGCGTCTTGTACTCTTCCATATTGATGCTTGGATTAAAGGATTTCAAATTTGGCGAATTTAAGCAGCAGTTTGCGCGTCTGCCCGTCGTGGAAAACGACATCAATCTTGGGGTCACCGCTCGTGTCGATATTGGTGACGGTCCCGCGCCCGAACCGCTGATGCAGTATCTCACTCCTCACGCTCAATTCATCAATCGTGTGGATGGTGAAATTACCGTTGCCCGCAGCCGGCGGCGGGGTAGGCGAGGCGGGCCTTGCCGTCGTCACTGGCGAGGGCGGCACGGGTGCCGGCTTGGGTTTGGGCTTTGCAGTCGGCATTGTCCACGTGGACCGCGGCTCTGCCTCGGTACGATAACGCGTTTTCGTCCTCGTCGGCACAGGAGCCGAATTGGTGCTGCCCAAGAGCAGGAAATCCTGGTCGATATCCCGCAAGAAACGGCTCATCACGCAACTCTTGATTTTTCCAAATACCCGTCGTTGATTAGTGTAAGTTATGATGCAGTTCTCTTCGGCACGCGTGATGGCGACATACAGCAGCCGCCTTTCCTCTTCAATCTGCGACAGCGAATCCATGCTCATGGCACTGGGGAACAGGTCTTCTTCCACGCCCACGATGATGACATTCCTGAATTCCAGCCCCTTGGCAGCATGGACTGTCATCAGGGTGACTTTCTCGCCGTCGGGGTCGTTCATGTCCTGATCGGTGAGTAGCGAGGCCTCGGCTAGGAAGTCCCCAATCTGGTAATGCTCGTCATTTTCTTCTTCTTTTTCCAGCTGAAATTTGTTTACAGCATTCATCAACTGATCAATGTTTTGGATGCGGCTGATATTCTCTGGTGTGTTGTCTCCCATGAGTACACTCATGATGCGAGTACGCTTGATTGTTTCATCTGCGACTGTCATGGCAAACTCTCCATTTTGGTTTAGTTCAATAAGGCCTTTCATTAGGTTTGCGAAACTTTCCAGCTTGGCTAGTGTACCGCGATTCACGTTCAAACCATATCGTTCAGCATTCGTGATTACTTGCCATAGACTTACGCTATTCACGTTGGCACATTGGGAGATCTTTCCCACAGTAGTGTCGCCGATTCCCCTTGGCGGATAGTTGATGATGCGTCGCAAGGCTTCATCGTCATCAGGGTTAATGATGAGTCTGAAATAGCAGATGGCATCTTTTACTTCTTTGCGTTGGTAGAATGACAGGCCACCATAGATACGATAAGGAATTCCATTGCGCGTATTGCCGTGTCGGTTACGAAGCCCGCCATTTTTTAGGGCTTCTTCCAGAGCCTGCGATTGGGCATTAGTACGGTATAGTATGGCGAAATCTTCATAGCTGCATCCTTGTCGAGCCTTGAGAGCTGTTATCTGATAAACTACCTCATTAGCCTCAATTTCTTCATCATGGCATCTGATGACGGGAATCCTGTCGCCTACCTGGTTCTTGCTGAACAGGTGCTTGCGGATTTGTCCTTTGTTCTTCTCGATGAGGCTGTTGGCCGCGTCGGTGATGGTTTGGGTCGAACGGTAGTTGCGCTCGAGTTTAAAGGTCTTGATGTCGGGGTAGAACTTCTGCAGCCGCAGGATGTTGTCGATGTTGGCTCCGCGGAAGCTGTAGATGCTTTGCGCATCGTCGCCCACGACGCACAAGCGGTTATATTTCTTGCTCAGCTGGTGCACAATCAAGTGCTGAGAGAAGTTGGTGTCCTGATACTCGTCAACAAGGATGTAGCGGAAAAATTCCTGATAGCGCTCTAGCACCTCGGGATTGTCGCGCAGCAGCAGGTTGGTGTAGAACAGCAGGTCGTCAAAGTCCATTGCCCCTGCAATGCGGCATCGGTTCCAGTAGGCCTTGTAGATGGCGGCCGTCTCGGGACGTTGGGCATCGCGGTCAGCATCCATTAGGGCCTGATTGCGGGCATAGTCCTCAGGCGAGATGAGCGCGTTCTTGGCATTGCTGATCTGAGTCTGGATGCTTGCTGGCTTATAGACTTTGTCGTCCAGCCCCATGTCCTTAACAATGAGTTTGATGAGCGAACGGGAATCGCTCTGGTCATAGATAGTGAAATCGGACTTGAAGCCGATGAGTTCGGCATTGCGGCGCAGCAGGCGGGAGAAAATGGAATGAAAGGTGCCCATCCACAGCTGGGCTGCCACATCAGGGCCTGCCAGCGGCTCAATGCGCTCACGCATCTCGCGGGCGGCCTTGTTGGTGAACGTGAGCGCCATGATGCGCCACGGTTCATAGCCCTGATGGAGCAGGTGCACGATCTTATAGGTCAGCACACGCGTCTTTCCCGACCCCGCACCGGCAATTACCAGTTGCGGCCCATCGCAATACTCGACCGCGGCGCGCTGCTGGTCGTTCAGTTTCTCCAGATAATCTTCATTCATGGTTGCAAAAATACTAATTTTTTTCGGTGTGTCTTCAGGTTATATGGAGCAAAAATCAGGCAAATCCTGTTCTAATTTGCAGGATTGTCTTTCATTGTTTCTACAGATTTGATTAACTCGATGTTCAGCTCCTCCAGGAGCGAGAGCTTGATGTTGTCGTTGCTGTCGGCAGGTTTGTACCACGGTTCTATGCCGAAGTATTCCTTTAGGTCCTTGGACTGGAACACATAGCCATGACGGGCAAGAATGGAATTGCGCATCAGGCGCAACGTGCGATTGTCATAGTAGAACAGTTCACTACCGTGTAGCAACGTGTTGCTGACGTAGTCATAGCAGCCGTTGTTGGGGTTGCATTCGGTGAGGGCAATGCTGTCAACGAGCAGCCTGTGAGGGAAATCATATTCATCAAACCCCACTGGATAAAGAACTAAACCGTCGGTGACGAAAGCTACTTCCATACAGCCGTTCAACGGGGTGCCTTCACCGTCGATGCTGAGGATGCCTGTTGTGTGGCCGTTAAAGGTCATGGCTTCGATGGGCACATAGGTGTCTCCCACGAGGGCTTTGTCCCAATCGATGGTCACGCGGGTGCCGTCGGCCATGGCGTAGTCGCCCCTGACCATTCTCATCCACTTCTCCACATTGAGCTGTTGGGTGTCTTCCTCGTCGGTTTTAGTCATCAATTTGTACAGACTGCCACCAGGATAATGGAAACACAGGATATCAAGACCGTCCTGCTGAACGTGCTTAACCGTTGACTCTTCCTCTTCCACCATCATCGCGTCGTTGGGACTGGGGGTGATGCTGTAGGTGTCAGGCTTGCCTTTTACGGGCACAAGCACAAATTCGATATCCTGGCCCTCGGCCGTGGCGCTCAACAGCACTTTCCCGCCATCGAGCAGGCTGGCGTTGTAGATGAGAGCTCCGTTATACCACCTGCTGCCTGGATTAATGTGCTGAGCCCCTGCAGTGAGGGCGCTGAGCAATAATAGGATGATTGCAATATTTCTCATAGATAATGTTTCTGTTGTGATGATTTGCTGTTAATCAGGAATACGGTATTCCTTGCCGGTGAATTTGCCGTCGAGTGTATAGACACGTTCCACCGAGTATCGCCCTCCTTCAGGATGGTAGAGGTAATGGCTCATGTGGATTTCCCGTTTTTCAGGGTCGATGGCAATCAGCCCTTCGTTGGTGGGCAACTGGATGGCCTCTTTGGCTTTGATGTCAATAATATAGGACCAGACGTTGCGCTCGTCGGGACAGCCCTCGACAAAAATCTTGTCGGCATCCCATGGAATGAATAGGCTGGTAGAGCAGTTGCCAGCGGCAATTTGGTCGATCGGGACCTTGATGCCGTTGCCGTCCTGCATCTCGCTCCACCGCGGGGCGGCGGTGTTTTCGGTGGCAAAGAGGTAGGTCACGATACCCGTGATTTTGTCTCTCATCCACACCGACCACTGGCCGTTTTCCGAGCCCACGCCGTCAACGTTCACATACAGTTCCCTGTCGTTGTCCTCATCTTTTAGCTCGGCCTCTTCGGGCAGTCTTACGTCCGCTTCTTCCATGTCTTCCGTTTCTTCCGCGTAATCATAGGGCTCGGAGCTAGTGTGGGAGTACACATAGGTCATGCCGGTGAAGGAATAATGGTGGTACCAGTTCTCTCCGGTGGGGGACGTTTCTTCCACGATGATGGTCTGGTCATATTCAAATCCCAAATGATAGCGTAATGTCGAATTTTCCCACATTCGATTCGGGAGGGCCTTGTAGATGGGGTCCTCGGGCGTCATTATCTGGCTCGCGGGGTCGTAGTCGTAGAAGCAGTAGAAGGGCTGCACCTTGCCATCGGTTCCCGCAAACGTGATGACAAACAGTGTGTGCCCGTTATCGCACAGGCAGGCGCGCGCTTCAACGTCTTGGGTCCCTCCCTCAACGTGGCGGAAATAGGCCCAATTGAAGTCCTCACAGTCCATATACACAATGCCGTGGCACCCGGGTGGCATTGTCGATTCGTCATGCTGATAGAAGCTGTTGTCGCCGGCCGAGGTGATGATGGATTGCACGGCCTCGGTAGGCCAGGTGGCATGGAAGGCCTTCAGCAGCGTCATCACGTCAACGCTTCCACCATTGCTGCTCACCGGGATGGGCTTGCCCATCCAGCTGTCATTGATGGTGCTGAGCGGCAGGAAATCGGTTCCCCTGCCGCTGGCGCCAAATGCCACTGCCCAGCACAAAATGAATAGGGTGATTGCCTTTCTCATCGCTAAACGATTATTGTCCGTTGATGTCGGTCCAGAAGATGAAGGGCTCAATGGCATCAGGTACAGCCTTCATGTAGGCTTTCCCTTGCTCAGGGCTGATTTCCTTGCCGTTGAGGGCGCAACCCTCAATTTCACCGTAAACTTCTAGGGCATTGAAACTCTCAACTAACTTGCCACCCTGGAACTTGAAGATTTCAGTATAATAGGACGGTCCTCCGGCAGGTCCCGAAATCACCAGGTAATGTTTGCTGTCTCGGCTCTCGGGGAACGAGGGCTTGAGATTGGGTCTGACGGTGCCAATAAGTTTGAATTTGCCGTCTTCGCGGCTGAAGAATGCGCCGTTCTCCTCTTCATTGTCACTGATCCAGATCTGCTCGCCTTCATAGTCGATAAAGACGTGGGCCCACTTGGTCAGTTCCACGTTCTCGTTCTCGCCTGGGTCTTCGGCGACATAGAGCTGCTTCATTTCCTCGATGTCCTTCTTCCATACAGGAATCTGCTCGTCGATCAAGGAATGGTAAACAGTGTATTCCTGGCGGTCGAGGTTGCCTTCTTTAACCATGAATCGGCCGGTGGTGGCACTCTCCGGTGCCCAGTGGATGAAATAGACTTCGAGTCCTTTGGGACCATGAAATGCTGCCGCAATACTGCTGGCAAAGTACTCGCCACCGTCATCGGCATTCCAGGTGGGGCCAAACTCAGGGTCATACCACCCTTCAACGGGATAGGAATAAACTTTATCACCGTCGGTGATGATTTCCAGCGCCAATGCCGATTTCTCGGTCGGGTCGATCTTCTTTTTTGTGCTGTTCTTGTATTCGCCCTCGAATTGCAGCACGCCATAAGTGTAACGGTCACCGATGATGGCGCTTTTCACCGAATGATTGACCTTCATGCCATATTTTTCCTCCATCTTCTTGATAACAGATGATGGTAGCGGCTCTTCACCTTCGGTCGAGGCGGGTTTGATACTAAGCGCCTTGTGGTTGGAGAGATAGCTGTCGGTGACGATAACAATGCCTGGTATGTTTTCTCTATCCAGTTTGGGCTCACCCACAAGGGCGAATCGGGCTCCGGCCGAGGGGATTTCGGGCCTGCCGTGCAATTCGCCCGGGAAAATTTCCTTGCCGTCGGGGTTGAGCAGAATCTCATCCACGTATTTCACGTCCCGCGTCTTCACGCCGTCAACAATCAGTTTAGTGTACTTGGATGCATTGTGGCGGAATTGCTCCTGTAATTCCCATACCCGATGTGCCTCTTCATAGTACTCGGGATATTCTTCGTCCATCTGAGGCTCTTCTGGATAAGACCAATAAACCATCTGCATCATGCCGTTGTAGTTGCCCAGCACAAACATGGGTGGGGGAGTTGCACCGCTGTCCTTGTCGGGACCGCTGCCTGCCGTCATGGGAAGAATGCTGCAGGCAAGAATCAAAGTAAGTAATAATTTTTTATTCATCGCCAAATGTACTTGTGGTTTCGTCAATTATTTCTAGGTATCCGTCTACCCACGCATAGGTCCATGTAGTGATTTCCACCGCATCGGTACGGAGGCTACTGGTGATAGTCTTGCTGTCGGGATGCACGATGGGGTTGCTGATTTGGTCAAAGTCCAGAACCATGGAGAAGCGCTTGTCCTCGTCATTCCACACAAAGGCGTCATAGTACTCCGCCACGCGCCCCACGCAGTTGCGGCCGATGAAAACCATCACGTCGGGGATGCCGTCAAAGTTGATGTCCGTTTTATCGTTCACATAGCCTGCGGCCTCTTCGGCGCTGGGCATTTCGGCTAGCCTCTCAACCAAATCGCTTTCAAATTCCATCCGGGTGCTATCGTCCTGCGACGTGTAGCCCCTGACAAATATCCGCCCGATGTAGCCTTCGCTATCGGTGCCGAACGACACGTCAAAGCGGTAGTCCTCACGGCAGGCAACGCCCTGCCCATGCACGGCTTCCAGCATGTGAATCAACTGGCCCTGAGGGGTGTAGAACTCGAGCGCTCCCTTGCCGGGCATGTACTTGACAGGCCAACCGAACTCGGCTCCTGTCACGGGCGGGTCATCGGCTTGGCGACTGGGCTCCAGGGTATATTCGCCCTCACGGCCGTCCACCTTGGTCAGGCTCAGCAGGTTGTCCTCGCTGTCGTCAGTCATATAGACGTATTTCCCCATGCGCACATCGCGCACGGTATAGGTCACGCCGGTCTCGTCGTCCACAAACCTGCGTCCCACCTCGATGTCCTGGGCCAGCAGCTGCAGGCAACAGCACAGCGACAGTATGGCCAAGAGCTTTCTCATCTCACTTGAATTGGATGGATTGGATAATAGGCATCACGATACCGTCATAGAACTTGGCATCGGCGCCATAGTATGAGATGGTTCCGCCGGCGACCCTGCCGTCCTCGTTGATAACGATGAAGCGCCAGTAGACCACGAAACCTTCGTCGAGTTCGCTTTTCGAGTGCAGGATGACAGTGTTGCCTTCGATGATGGGCTCATCACAGACCTCGTCCATGGCCTTGGCCGACCCAACCATGTTTTGGGCATATTCATTTATCTCCTCGATGTCACCATCCATGTCATACACGTTGATGTTGGCGCTGGAGAGGTACTCATCGCCGTCGTCGCGCACGTTGACAGCATTGGAATTAAAACTCAGGTTTGACTCGCTGCTCCAACCATCCGCTTTTTCAAATTCAGCGGGTAAACCAACACTGAATCCTGTTAATTGATGGGTTTTGTAACCATCTGGAACAGCAGCAAATGCCTTGTTACCTACACACACAAACATTGCAACACATACTGCAATAGTAATCAATATAAATTTCTTCATAAGCCTAAATCGTTTATCTATTCGCAAAATTATAATATTCTACTGAATAATCAGCCATTTTGTCAATAAAATATTTCCATAGTACACACTAAAGCCTAAAACCTGACAACTAAATCCCCATAACACGGGATGTCCTCCAGAAAGCGGTAACTGTTGTTGTCGTAGTCGATCTGGCAGCAGTAGTGCTCCAGACCGTTGCTCACGATCAGGTACTTGGCCTTCAGCACCATGTTGTAGCGCACGATCTGGTCAAAGGTCTTTTGTGTCACGTTGATGCTTGGCGCCTTGTACTCGACGATGACCAGCGGCTGCCCCGTGCGGTCGCCAACCACCGTGTCGCAGCGGCGGGCAATGCCGTTCTGTGTCAGCGACACCTCGTTGCCCATCAGCGCGGCCGGGAACTGTTTGACGGTAATGAGCCACTCGACGAAGTGCTGGCGCACCCATTCCTCGGGCGTCAGGGCCACCCAACGCTTGCGCAGCCGGTCCCATATGGCCCACGAGCCATCCTCCCGCTTCTTCACCTTGTACTCATATTCCGGCAAATTCAGTTTCTCCATGCAAGTCTTTCTTTTTCTATCGACAAAATTAGTGGAAAATGATTACCTTTGCAAGAAAAATACTGACAACGATGAAAAGATTACTCATTTCCCTGATAATCGTCATTTCCGGCCTGGCAGCATGTGCCCAGTCGTTTGATGAATGGTTCAACGACAGCACCCTGCGGCTCGACTACATTTTTGCCGGCAACAACCATGACCAGCAGATATTTTTTGAGAAAGCCTGTTCCTTGCCCCGGTGGGCCGGGCGCAAGAGCCGCCTCGCCGATGTGCCCCTCAAGGGCAACGGCCAGCTGACCGTCAAGGATCATGCCACGGGGCAGCTGCTCTATGTCCACACGTTCTCCACGCTCTTCCAGGAGTGGCAGGCAACCGAGGAGGCGACTCGCGTCAACCGCGCCTTCGAGACCAGTTACAACATACCTCAGCCCAAGCAGCCCGTGGACATTACGGTCACGCTAACCGACTTCCACGGCAAGGTCGTCGCCTCGATGACCCATACCGTGGACCCTGCTGATATTCTTATCCGCCGATTGGGTGGCAATGGCATCCCCTACCACTATGTGTGGAAAGGAAAAGTAGAGACGCAAAATCTTGCGTCTCAGGATGTCCCCGGCAAGCGCAACTACATGCCCACCGAGGGCCCTCTTGACGGCGACCCCGATATCACCTCATGCATCGACCTGGCCATTGTCGCCGAAGGTTATACCCATGCCCAGATGGGTAAGTTCTACAATGACTGCCAGCGTGCTGTTGATGCCTTGTTTGCCCGTGAGCCGTTCAAGTCGCTCAAGAGCCGTTTCAATGTCGTGGCCGTTGCTGCCGAGTCGCTTGAGGGAGGTCCCAGTGTGCCCCATCTGGGCCGATGGCGTAATACCGCCGTCAGCACCAACTACGACACCTTCTACAGCGACCGTTATTTGACCACACGCGACATCCACCACCTCTATGACCTGTTGGCATGTGTCCCCTTTGAACACATTATCGTGCTGGTCAACAGCGACACCTATGGCGGCGGGGGCATCTACAATCAGGTGATGGTCACCACCAGCGACCATCCCACTTTTGCCCAGGTGCTGGTCCATGAGTTCGGCCATTCCTATGCCGGCTTGGGTGATGAGTATTTCTACGATGACGGTTACGAAACCATGTATCCTGCCGACACCGAGCCGTGGGAGCCCAACCTCACCACGCTGGTCGACTTCCAGAGCAAATGGGCCGACATGTTGCCCAAGGGCACGCCAATACCCACGCCTCCCGATCCCAAAGTCCCCAACTACCGCAAAATCACCAACGAAAAGGAACAACGCCTGCTCGATGCCGCCACGCAGCGCGTCGGCGTCTTTGAGGGTGGGGGATACCAGAGCAAGGGCGTCTATCGTCCCGCCCAAGAGTGCCGCATGAAGGTCAACGAGGTCACCGACTTCTGCCCCGTCTGCTCCCGCGCCATCCAACGCATCACCGACTTCTACACCAGCCACTAAGGCTCGCTACAACCCCACGCTAAGCCGCTAAGATCTTAAAGGTCGGCAAATTATTTCTGTCTGCGAATTAAACTAATTAAACTAATTAAACTAATTAGCATCCGCATTCTTATCTCTTCTTGGCGGATAATAAGGATTAAAATGATTGCATTCGCATTCCTGCAACTGGAGTGCGGATGCCATTAGTATTTGTTGTATTTATTGTTTTCCTTTTTTTTGATGAGCGCGACAGCCATCAATAAAAGTAGTTGTATGAGTTGTTTGATAAACGTTGCGTGGGGCGTGCACGTGCGGACAAAACGGACGAAACGAACAAAACAAACGAAATAAAGTATTAAATGAAAACAATTTGTACTATCTTTGCAGTCCCAAAATCAGGTTTAACAACAAAATAGGTAATAATACAATTATGGCAAAGAAAGCATTATTGATGATTCTGGACGGTTGGGGCGAGGGTCCCAAAGGTCACAGCAATGCAATTTATAGTACCCCGACTCCTTATCTTGACTTCCTGCGTGCAGCCTATCCGCACAGCACGCTCAAGGCTTGCGGCGAGGATGTGGGTCTGCCCGACGGACAGATGGGTAACAGCGAGGTGGGTCACCTGAACATCGGCGGCGGTCGCGTTGTCTATCAGGACCTGGTGAAAATCAACAAGAGCATCAAGGACGGCTCTATCCTGAAGAATCCCGAGATCGTAAATGCCTACACCTACGCCAAGGAGAACGGCAAGGCCTTGCACATCATGGGCTTGACGAGCACTGGCGGCGTACACAGTTCGCAGGAGCACCTGATGGCCCTGTGCGACATCGCCAAGGAATATGGCCTGGAGCGCGTGTTTGTGCACTGCTTCATGGATGGTCGTGACACCGACCCCGAGAGCGGTAAGGGCTTTGTGAACACGGTAGCCGAGCATTGCATGCAAAGCGCCGGCACGGTGGCTACGGTTATCGGCCGCTACTATGCGATGGACCGCAACAACAACTGGGACCGCATCAAGATCGCCTATGACATGCTCACCGCCGGTGAGGGCAAGAAGAGCGACGACATGGTGAAGGCCATTCAGGAGTCTTATGACGAGGGCGTGACCGACGAGTTCATCAAGCCCATCGTCAACTCGACCGTGGACGGCCGCATCCAGGAGTGTGACGTGGTGATTTTCTTCAACTTCCGCAACGACCGTGCGAAGCAGATTACCATCGCCCTGACACAGCAGGACAAGCCCGAGGACGGCATGAAGGTCATCCCCGGCCTGCAGTACTACTGCATGACGCCCTATGACCCCACGTTCAAGAACGTGCATGTGCTCTTCCCCAAGGAGAATGTGGATAACACGCTGTCGGAGTACCTGGCCAGCCAGGGTAAGCGCCAGCTGCACATTGCCGAGACCGAGAAATATGCCCACGTGACGTTCTTCTTCAGTGGCGGCCGTGAGCAGCCCTTCGAGAACGAGGACCGTATCCTGGTGCCCTCACCCGATGTGGCTACCTACGACCTGAAGCCCGAGATGAGCGCCTATGAGGTGCGCGACAAGCTGGTTGCCGCCATCCGCGAGGACAAGTACGACTTTATTGTGGTGAATTACGCCAACGGCGACATGGTGGGTCACACCGGCGTGTATGGTGCCATCACCCAGGCCGTTAAGGCCGTTGACCGCTGCGTGCACGACACCGTCGAGGCCGCACGTGCCACGGGCTATGAGGTCATCCTCATCGCCGACCACGGCAATGCTGACCATGCCATCAACAGTGACGGCACTCCCAACACGGCCCACTCGCTGAATCCCGTGCCGATCATCTACGTGACCGAGGATCCCGAACTGATCATCAACACGGGCCGCTTGGCCGACGTGGCACCCAGCATCCTGCAGATCATGGGATTGCCGCAGCCTAAGGAGATGACTGGCCACGGCTTGATCGACGTGACCAAGTAGCAGATAAATAGATACGTTTAAATACTAGGAGCCGTTACCGCGATGGTGGTAATGGCCCCTAGTGTGTTTGTTACACGTTACCCGTCAAGAGGAGGTCGATGAGACCCGTTACGTCTCCGATCGATACCTGGCCGTCTAAGTCAACGTCGGCGGCCTTGTCGTTGAAGATTTTTGGCATAGTGCCCAGGAGAAAGTCAATCAGGTCGGTGACATCATTGATGCTGACGATGCCATCGCAGTTCACGTCACCACTGCCGTAGCCTTGGCGCTGGAGGATGAGTTTGATACCGGCAAGGGCGTCAATCTTGCCATTGGGGCCGAAGTGGGTGCCCATGCTGCCATTGGTGTATTTGTCACGAATAGCCGTTTGGGCCATGATGTCCTTAATCTCTCTGACTGAGAGACGGGGATTGGCTTGCAGCCACAGGGCGATGATGCCGGCCACAGTCGGCGTGGCCATTGAGGTGCCGCTCATGACGCACCAGGGACTGCCGTCCTCGGTCTTCATTACGGTGTAACCCGAGTTGTTAGCGTATGCGTTGTAGCTGCTGCCTGCGGCCACCACATCATAGCCTGGCGCACAGATGGTGGGAAGCGCCTTGCCAGTGGGACCGGTACCCTCGAGCGCGTAGCTCGAGAAACTGGCGATCTGTCCGATGGTGACTGAGCTGGTAGTGACTATTTTGTCGCCCAATAACGAATAGTAGGAGTTGCGGGCTGCGTAGGCACCTACCGAAATGATGGAGTCGTGAACGGCATAGGTGCCGATGGAACAATCGCTGTTGGAAGGCACATAAAAGACCGTGTTCTCATCGCCGCTCATCGAGGTGACGGGACTGGTGTACTGGGCGAAACGGGCATTGCTGTTGCTCACCCAAGCGTCAATGTCGGTTTCCTTGCGAGGAGTGATGGTCAATCCCAAGGCATATCGACTCTGTTTGATGTTTCCGCTGCTCGAGAGCTTATATTCGGTGCTCTGGAGGTTGCGTGCTAGTACCGTAACGTGATATTTCTTGCCATCGGTAGAGGTCTGTACAGAACCCTTGAGGTAATGTGTGGCAGCGCCGGGGGCAGGAGTGTAATAATCGGCCAATAGAGACAGGTCAACGTCTAGGCTTTGTACGGCTTCGGGCGATTCCCAAACAATCTGGTTGGTATTCAAGTCCAGAACATGGAACTTATAGTCGAATCGGGTAAAATCGTTACGCATCCAGATGTCTGCCACAAAATTCTTGTAGTAATAGCAGGAGTCGAAACCTGTACCGTCTTTCTGCATGAACAGGAAATGCTTCGGCTCAGTCGGGGAAGCAACACAATGTGCATAAGTGGGGTTGGTGCCATTGTTGCCTGCTGCGATGACAAAAATACGTCCCGGTCCCATCAGCTGGCCAATGGCTTTCGACAGATAATCTCTGCCGTCGTGGGGACCATCAGTAGTGCTCACACTCACGCTGACAACGAAAGGTTTGCCCACACTGTCGGCATAGCAGCTGATGTACCGGATGCAGTTTGCCACTTCGACAGTGGACAGTCCTGTTCCCATCTCACTGACGGCACACAGGACGATATCGGCTCCAGGAGCCATGCCTCCATAACCGTTGACATGGGTTCCAGCTGCAATACTCGAGGTGTGGGTGCCGTGGCTGCTCTCCGCATTGTCGGTGGTCAACGAAAGAACCTCGTCATCAATGAACACTGATCCAGGCAGAACTGAACTCCTGTATCTTACCTTGTGGCCCGTTTTGTCACTTGTGTCATAGACCCTAGAAATGCGACACAGCGATGGATTGTCAGGATCCCTGAAGGCCCTGTGCTGATAATCAAAACCCGTATCAATGACACCGACAATAACTCCCGTGCCATCATAATTGAGTGGCAGATTGTTGGTAGTGCCGTTCAGAACATCGATGACATGGGTGGCATTCATGGTGCTGTCAGTGCACAATTTAATCCTAGGACTGACCTCAACATCACTCACACCAACGATCTGCGACACCTGTGCCAACAGATTAACCGGTACCTGAGCGGTCACGAAGCCGTCAAACTCGCAGCTGACAGCCACACCTGCCGCCCGTAGTCTGGAGATAGTTCCCGGATTATCGATGGCAATGAAGCAATCAACCATTTCACGGCCTTCGACCATACGGGAAGAGGCAAAACGGGAAACTGCCGTTTCGTGCTCACCCAGAGCGCGCTCATTCAGGTACTGTCTCACTGTGGACGGGAGAACGTGCTGAGCTTGAATGCCGATGTGGAGCAAAGACAGCAAGCACACTGTAATCATCGTCTTTTTCAACATATTATCTCTTGTTATTAGTTTATCTTGTCCAAAAATAGTTCATAATCCTAATAAGATATCAATCAAGCGGGTAAGGTCGCGGATATTGATTGTGCCATCAGGAAATACATCAGCAGCTTCCAAGACGAAGTTCTCGTTGGGCATTTCCAGCAGGTAATCAACCAACCAGGTAACATCCTGAATGTTAATAAGCCCGTTACCATTCACGTCACCTATCATGTAATTAATACCCAGCACCCGCCTTGCTCCAGCCAGGGCGTCAATCTTGCCGTTAGGCCCGAAATGGAAACCGCTTTCGGGATTATTTGTGTAATCGTCTTTGATGGCGGTTTGAGCGATGATGTCCTTGATTTGGCCAGGAGATAGGTTAGGATTGATCTGCAGCCACTGGGCAATGATACCAGCTACAGCGGGGGCAGCCATCGAGGTTCCGGTCATTATCGCCCAGTAATCTTTGCCCACCCTCATTACAGTATTGGGAACCGTGTCATTAACGCCTGCAAGATGGTTTACTGCCGATATTACATTAAAGCAAGGGGCTGTAATCGTTGGCAAGGCCTGTCCTGTTGGGCCATATCCGGGATACTGATAGCTCGACTGCCACCACCAGTCGCCCATGGGGCAATTCTCCATTACAATGGTTTGATTATCAGGCAGCGAAAAGTAACTGTTACGCGCAAAATAGCCGCCTACCGAGATGATGGAATCATTAACAGTGTATGAGCCCACACTGCACCTGGTGCTGGGACTAACATAGAAGTTCTCAATCGTTTGGGTAACTGTATCGCCATCCTCAGAGATCACGTCGCGGTGAATTGGAGCAGTGTAAAATAAGCTGCGACCGTTAGCAGTGCAGATCCAAGAGTCGATATAGCAACTGTCTGGTTGGTTGGAGATGGCTGCTGAGGGGGGATAAATGGAAATACCAATCTGATAACGGCTTGTAATATTGCCTTCTGCATCTACAGTATAGTGCTTGCTCAAGAGATTCTTGAATTCACAAGTTACTGTATACTTTGAGTTGCTGGGGTTAATGGAAATAAGTCCGGACATATAACCCGTATTGCCCATTGTCCCTATTTGAGGCTGAAAATATTCTTGGATTTCTGAAGATGTTGAGTACTTTTTATATATTTTAATCAATTCAGACTCCCATACGATATGGTTAGTCTGTTTGTCAAGGATGTGAAATTGTAGGACGGGCAGAACATTTTTGTCACGCACCCACGCCGTCAGCCATGTATTGTAATATAAATACGAATCGTCAGCTTTGGGGGTGCTATATCCGATGGCCATGCTCATGGGTTTGTTAGCCAAAGCGGGACCATGGGAATAGAAAGAAATGTTCCCGTTATTGCCGGCGGCTACAACAAAGATACGACCTGGACCTACGCATTTGGCTACGGCTTTCGAGACCCGGTCATTGCCGTCATGCGGGCCAAACCGGTTGCTCATGCTGATGTTGATGACACAGGGCTTGCCGACACTATCAGCATATGCGTAGATATACTTGATGCAGTTGATCATGTCTAGTTCCGAGAAACTGGCATGCAGGTTGCGCAGGGTACACAAAACAATATCCGCGCCTGGTGCCATGCCGCCGTAACCGTTCACGTGTCTTCCGGCGGCAATCCCTGTCGTGTGAGTGCCGTGGGAATTATCATAGGAATCGGTAGTCAAAGTGTCTATTTGTGTGCCCATGAAGATTGAGCCTGACAACTCGTTTCCGTCAATGATGGCTGGATGTCCCGTTGAATTGTCTGGATCGTAAACGCGCACGATGCGGGTCTTGGTTATGTCATCCGAGCGACGGAACGCAGTGTGCTGGTAGTCATAGCCTACATCAATCATACCGATGATGACTCCGGTTCCGTCATATGCTTGTGGTAATCCGTATTGCGGTCCGTTAAGCACCATCCCAGCTTGGGTTGCTACTAACGTGCTATCGCTGCACAGTTCTGCTACGCCACTGATTTCCATGTTGATTACTCCTTTGATCTTGGATATGGCATCAAGTCGGTTAACGGGAACTTGAGCAGTCAAAAAGTCGTCAAACACACAATTCACCCGCACTCCGTTAGCTTTGAGCAGAGGGATGACTCCAGTGCTCTCATAGTCGATGAACACATCTGCCATCTCAATGCCATTGATGATACGTGTGGGTGCGAACCGGGATTTCAGCAATTCAGTTGCATTTGCACCTTGATTTGTGAGAAGACCGCTGTTCATTGACCGTTCTTCAAGGAACTCGAACACAGTTGGGGACATCATGCCCTGTAATTGAGCGAATCCTGCTGCAAGCGTCAATAAAGCAGTGATAGTGATGACTTGTCTTTTCATTGTCTTGATGCTATTATAATTGATTTGTGATTTTCAAAAATGAAATATATCGCAATGGCTCTCAACCTGCCAGCAAGCGGTCGATAAGCGAGGTCACATCTGCAATATTGATGGTTTTGTCCTGATTGACGTCAGCGTTAGTTGTATCGAATGACGTCATAGTGCTGCCCAGCAGATAGTCGATGAGGATGGTCACATCCTGGATGTTTACCTGCCTGTCGTTATTCACATCGCCTAACAGTCCGACGCGGTCCAGTGTGAAGGTGAGATTATCGGCATCGAATGTAAACAGGTAATCGCTGCCGTCGCCAGTGAAATAGTAAGAATAGTTGTTGTCTCGCTTTGCGGTAGAGTAGGTGGCTCCCGTTGTGACGGTCGTTGTGGCTGTGGGACCGTAACGGTAATTGGCGTTAAAGGCTGTCCAATCGTTGTTCCAGTATTCAGGTCCGCCATCGGCAAAAACAAAATAGATTGGGGCGCTGATGGTCAGTGTGTCCACGTATATGCCGTTGCCCGAATATGTCATTTTGGCTAATGGTTCGGTCAAGCTCCAGTTTCCCTCTCCACCCACGATATAGATGCTGGCACTGTCTGCAGGCTCATCTTCGCTATTGTCTGCGTATTTGGCCACCTCAAACAGTGCGTCCATCACCTGTCCGTTTTGGTTATCCCACCAGCCGCAATTATACCAGTCGGTTGTCACATGGTTCACATAGCTGATGCCATATTCATTGGCCTCAGGGAACCACCAATAAAGTCCGTTTACATTGCTGTGGGCATTCAGTGTCTCTACGAGAGCCGATGCAAAGGCCTTCTGTCCGGCTTCGGTAGCTGGCCAAGTCGATTGCAGGTCATAGTTGGCGCCCGAGGGATAGTAGGCATGCGGATAGCCGGTCTCTACAATCTGTATCTTTTTGTCGGGATATGAATTCTCCAGCGTTGTCAGCAAGCCGTCCAGGACACTTATGCCACCGTGCCAGTAAGGGTAATAACTCAACCCGATGATGTCAAAGTCGGTAGTATAATCCTTTAGGGTATTGTAGAATGATGTCACGTTGGATGCGCGGCTCATCTCGGTGTGAACGACAATCTTGGCGTTGGGGCATACTTCACGACAGGCTTGAATGCCGCGCTTGAGGTAATTGGCAAACGTCTCAAATGTGCCGTTGCCGTAGTTCGTGCCGTTGGGATAACAATGGCCAGTGGGCCACAGCATGCCGTAGGTCACCTCGTTGCCCACCTGGATGAAATCGGGTGTCGCACCAGCGGCAATCAAGGTATAGAGCACCCGCTCGGTATAGCTATACACGCTATCAGCTAGGGCGCTCTGAACCGTCCATGACGATGGCGTGCTGTGTTGTCCTGGATCTGTCCAGGTGTCGCTGTAATGAATGTCGAGCAGCAGCTTAAAGCCTGCCGCCTTGATGCGTTGGCCCAATGAGGCGACAAAGGGCAAATCTTGACAGACGCCTTCGCCTTGATCCTCGGCATTAGCCTTAGAGGGATCAACGAACAAGCGCATGCGCATAGCATTCAGCCCTGTCGCTTTCAGGTAACTGAGCATATCGGTGATGCGGCTCCCATCTTCATCATAATATACGGCACCTTTTTCTTCATATTTGGGAAGAAGGGATATGTCTCCACCTGCATATTGGGTTCCGCACCATGCTGCCATGCATGTAAACGTCAGCAGACTGATAATCAGTAATAACCTTTTCGTCATGATAATAGTTAGTACGGTTGTGAAACTGCAAAAATAGTGAATTATCACCAAAAACTTGCAGATTTCAGCAGGTTTTTACTGAAATCAAGTCAAAATGCTTAAATATAATGTGTCTTGCGCTGTCAGGCGTGCAGGATTTTATAGACCAGGTCTTTGAGCAGGGCATATTGGTCTTGACGCGAGCCGATGCCCTTGCTGCGGGTGTCGCACTCGCGCAGATAGCCGATGATGTTGACAAGAGAACGTGTGCTATAAACGCGTGTGGTATCCAAGAATTTGCGGGCACGCCACTGGCTGCGAGTTCCCACCACATCCATGATGCCCTCGAGCGATTTGTCACTGGCGGTGGCGGTCAACAGTGCGTTAGAGAAGAACGAGAACAACATCGCAATGCTCACGACCGAAGGGTTGTTTTTTGGATTGCGCTCAAAATAGTCCACGATGCGGAACGCTTTTGCTGCGTCGCGTCTGGCCAGGGCCTCCTCAAGCTCAAAGTTATTATAATCCTTGCTGATGCCGATGTTCTGTTCAATCAGCAATGGACTGATGTTGTTGTCGTCAGTCAGCATGGCCAGTTTGTCCAGTTCGCTGAAAAGACGGCTGATGTCGGTGCCGATGTGGTCAGCCAGCATGCTGGTGGCTTTGCTGTCGATGTTGCATCCCAGCGATGTGGCATAGCTCACGATCATTGTCTCCAGGTCACGCCCTTCACGCACTTTCTTGGATGTGAAGACCACGCCGCTCTTAGCGGCCTTGAGCGCGTCGGTAAATGATTTGCTCTTGAGGGCCTCCCCCTTGTGGCAGATGACGAGGATGGTGGACGGCAGCGGCTTCTCGGCATAGGACGCAAACAGGTCCAGATCGTTTTTGTGACCGGGCTGCTTGGAGATGAGCTGTGCTTCTCTAACGACCACTACCTTGTATTGCGAGAAAGCGGGATATTGCTGGCAGGCACTGATGACCTCGCGCACATTGGCCGTATTGCCGTAGTACAGCGACAGGTTGAAATCGCGCTGATCCTCGGTGAGGGCAGTTTCTATGATGAGTTCTTGCAGCCGGTCGATGAAGTAAGGCTCTTCGCCCTGCAGGACGTAGATGTTCTTAAAGTTTCCACTCTTGATCTCCTTGTTCAGCGATGTGAAGGTAACCGTATCTCGTTTTACTGCCATAGGTCCGTTATTTTTCTACCTGCAAAGGTAATTGATTTTTTACAGAGACACAAATAATATGTCGCCTCCGGTCATCAGATTTTATGGCAGATGTAGAGAAGATGCTTGCCCATGGCATCCGTTGTACCGAAGATATAGGTGTCTCCACCGTCTTTCAGCCGCAGTCGCTGCTGCAGTTGCTGGGCGCTAATCGGGAAATTGCGGGTGGCGACGTTGGCGCGGGTAATGCCTGTAAGAGCCCGTGACTGCTCTTTTTTGTTGGTCGTAGTAATCGTGTCAACCCTAAAGCTGCGTCCAGGAAAGTCCTTGATTTCTTCATCCGATACAAACAGGTGGCTATCTGCAGCTATGGCCTTGATGGGATAACGCTGTGTGAGCACCCCGAAACAGCCCGCTTTCATGACCGATGCGTTGGGCTCGTATAGGAAGGCCGCATTACTGCTATCGGCAACTGACAGTGGCACATCATTTTGTGATGCTATGATGATGAGCCGCTGCTCATCATTCACACAATGGACGGCAGGCTCGCCTTCATGGTCGGCTTCCAGGAGCATCAATAGTTCCTTACACTCATTGGCTACGCTTACAATGTGCACGTCGGCAACGCGGTTGCCCAAGTCACTCACCGCCTTGTGCCAGTCGAGCATGGGAGACAGCTTGATGAGGATGTGACGTGCTGCCTTAAACAACTTGGGCAGCAATTCCAGCACATTGGGTGTGCAGTCGGCGATAGCATAGGTGCGGGCGCTGTTGCTGTCGCGACGTGCTGGGTCCAGAAAGAGCAGGGTAGAGGCGGGATCAGTTGTGAGCTCATCCAGGACACTTTCGGCATCCTTATTGATGACCGTGGCATGGCTCAGCCCGAGCAACTCAAAATTGTGACTGGCAGCCGTGCACAAGTGCTCCTGTCGCTCGACATAAATGGCCCGTTGGCAGCCGCTTGCCATAAAAGCGAAATCCACGCCGAAGCCCCCAGTCAGGTCGACTAATGTCTCATGGCTCCCTTCTGGAAGGCTGACGACGATGCCACTTTTATAGCGTGCCGTCTGCTCGCTGGAGCACTGTTCCATCGACAGGTGGGGCGGATAGATGATGCCGTCGATCGCCGACCACGACGGCAGCTTGCGGCGTGCCGTCTGCCAGCCCTGAATCTGGTCCAGCGCCCATGGCAGGTCGATGTCGCAGTTGCGTCCGGCCTTCAAGGCCAGTGTCCGCACATCCTCCTGGCGATGCTCCCTCACAAACTGTATCGTCGCTTCGTTTTTCATCATGATTGCAAAGGTAACTCTTTATAGGGATACAAACCTCATTTATTCCGGTAAAATTAACCGCCTGTCTTTGCTACTGGTAATAATCATTATGACTGACGCATTAAACTTTTTTTAAAAATGGTAGTCTTAATAATAAATGAACTAATTGATTGAAGTATAACGCTTAAACATCAAGATTATGAGACGATTTATTGTGATATCGTTGCTTCTTTGCCTCACGGCTACGACCGTGACTTTTGCCCAAGCAGCCAAAAATGTTCCGGCACCTGCCACCACGAGTCAACAAATTGGCAGAGGGAAAACGCTAGAGAAGAAGGAAAAAAAACAACAGCCCACCCAACAGATCAGAAAAACTGAACAGACTCAACCAAAGGTCAAGAAGACCGAGAAAACGAAAATGAATACTGCCCATGATCAAGCCCGGGCTAGTTATTACAGGGCTGTGGAACTGTCCAGGAAGATGCAGAACAAACTGGATGCAGCCAGGAGTGCATTAGGTAAACTGCGGGATCAGCTTGTTGCCGAGAAGATGTCGGTTTCCAAGAAGATTACTCAGTCGGGAAATGAATTGACAGCCGATCAAGCCGCAGAGCTGGAAAAGGAGATGCAGAAGATTGACACCAAATACTCCCACAAGATCTCTAAGGCCCAAATGGACTATGATAAGGCTCTCATTGAATTTGAACGCGCTCAGGACAGAGTGCATGAGACCAAAGCCGAGTACGAGAGATTAGGAGGACATTAACTGTGGTTATAATATAATAAGAACAAAACGGGGTCAGCTTCTGCTGGCCCCGTTTTGTGATGCGACAACTGAACTGCTTGGGCAATTGAAATATCTAGACAATGCCAAACAATTCAGTTTTTACTTGTCATTTCGTTTTGCTTGCACTACCTTTGCCGGGGATATAATCATCTAACCAATTTAACTCTATCGAACTAATGAAAATGAATCAGAAAATGAAGAAAAGTGTGTGCGCGCTTTTGCTGATGATTGCAGGTGCAATGTCTGCTAGTGCTATTCCTGCCCATCCAAGGCCTGTTGACATTAGGCAAAGTGATGGTACTACCTTAACGCTGAAGCTGGTGGGCGATGAGTTCCATCATTACTCGGCCACTACCGACGGTTACACTGTGCTGCAAAGGGGCAACGGTGACTATGTGTATGCTGTTCAGTCGGGAGAGCGGATTGCCCCAAGCAGTGTTATTGCCCACAACCCGCAAATGCGCAGTGCCACCGAATTGAAGATGGTGTCCAGTCTCCAAAAAGGATTGACTGACAAAGCCACAGTGGCTCAGGGAATGCGCATGCGCTCCAACCGAGACAAGCTGATGGCTCCTGCAAGGACCGACTATCAGAATTTCCGTGGCCTGGTGGTACTTATCGAGTACACTGACCGTTCGTTCACCTATGGCAACGATTATTTCGACGACATGATGAACAAGGAGAATTACACGGGCTATTATAGTTCAGGAGGCTATTTTGTGCCGTGTACAGGCAGTGCCAGGGACTATTACCATGACAACAGCATGGGTGTGTTCGACCCCCAGTTTGACGTTGTCGGTCCCGTGCAGGTGGATTATTCCAGCACGACACCGCAAGGTTACGATAATTGTGGAGATATTTTTGTGTCGGCCATCGATCAACTCGATTCGTCGGTTGACTTCAGCCAGTATGATGGCGACGGCGATGGTCTTGTGGACATGATCTACTTTATCGTGGCGGGCTATACAGCCAATTTCTCAGGTAACAACAGCGGCTATTTGTGGCCTCATCAGTTTTATATGTACTATTATACTGATGAACTGTATGACGGGGTGTATTTGGGCCGTTATTCCTGCTCTGGCGAGATTTACGGCTGGGAATACTATGGATATACTGATCCTGACGGCATCGGGACCATCGTGCACGAGTTCACACATGCGTTGGGCCTGGCGGACCTGTATGATACCGATTATGGAACCAATGGCGCGGCCAACGATCCCGGAGAATGGGATGTGATGTCGGGTGGCAGTTACCTGAACGAATCACGCACTCCGGCTGGCTTCTCCATTTGGGAGCGCTACCGTTTGGGGTTTGCTGAACCGGAACAGATTACCGAGAAACGTGCTGGCTACACGCTGGAGCCTGTGAACACTAGTAATAAGGGCTACTGGATTCAGTCTCCCAACGAGAATGAGTTCTTCATGATCGAGAACCGTCAGCAGACGGGCTGGGACGCATATCTGCCCGGTCATGGCATGCTGGTTACTCGAGTCGAATATGACGAGGACCGGTGGTGGGAGAATACCATCAACATATATTCCTATCACATGCTCTATCAACTGCTGCGGGCCGGTAACAGCTCTGAATCCAGCGCTAGTGATCCGTACCCCGGTACCAATGGCGTGACCTCACTGAACAACCTGACGACCCCGAGCCTCAAGACCTGGAGTGGACTGGATTGTGAGTTTGGCATTGCCAATATCGCCGAGAATGATGGCATCATCACCTTTGGCGTGGTAAATGGTGACGGCACCGCTCCCGCTCACGGCTTTGACTTGGGCGATGTGAACCACGACGGCAGCGTCAACATTGCCGATGTGACGGCACTGATTGACTATCTGCTGGGAAATGAAGATGGCGTTTGTACCGAATGTGCTGATATCAACAATGATGTCACGATCAATATTGCTGATGTTACAGGCCTGATTGACATGCTGCTGAGCTGACGTTGCATGTCGGGCTGATTACCAACTGCTTACGGGGTGGCGATTATTCGCCATCCCGTTTTTCTTGATGCAGGAACGGCTGCAGGAATTCGTCGAGGGTGGCGACGTGCAGTTTGTGGGCAATCTGGGTTCTCTTGTTGGAAACGGTTCTCAGGTTGGTGTAGCGCATGCATATCATGATCACCGTCCTCGAGAAGCCGTGGCAATGCAGCGCAATCATGTTGATTTCGTCGTCGCGCAGGGTGCCGCCAGCCGCTTCCTGTGCCTTGACCAGAACGTTGTCATACAACTCGTTGGCCAGCGCTTGCAGGTTGTCCCAATAGGATGCGCCCACTTCGTCAGGGCCGCGCATTGTCATCAGTTTGTTGAAACGCTTGGCAAAGGTCGTCTCGTTGCACTCGTAGGACCACTGCAGCAGCTGGTGGACGACTTGGATCTGATTGTCCACAATGCTCTTCAGCTCATCGGACTGCTGATTGGATGTCTCGCGCTGTGAGAGCGTTGCCTGCATCTGCTGCAGGCTGGTGATGGACTGGTCCAGGTCAGACTTCATCAACTCATATTCGGCCTGCTGGATTTTCAGGCGGTTGCGGTAGCGCCACACCAGGAAGGCGAGTCCCAGTGCAGCCAGTGCCAGCAGCGTCACAGCCAGCAGGGTGCCTTTGAGGCGTGAACTCAGCATGGCGTTTTCTAGCTTGGCCTTTTGGGTGTCGTATTGTTTCTCCACCTCCATCAGCCGGTCGTTCATGCTACTCATCGTCACCGAGTCGGCCAGGTTGTGGGCAGCGGTCAGGTAGCTGATCGCCTTTTCCAGGTTGTGGTCATGGCGGGCCATGTCGGCCAGCAACTGGAAGTGCATGATGCTGTCGGCTGCGGTACTCATCTCTGGGGCTTGACTCAGGTAGTAACGGGCCGAGTCGGTTTGTCCCAAGTGCAGGAAAGCCGATGCGGCGGTGTAATGGATCCTCGGGTGGATTTTCAGGTTTCCACTCCATGCAATCGCCTCGACAGCATCATCTTTAGCACCCTGGTAATCGCCGTGGGCAGCTCGGTACTCGGCACGGCTAAAGAGGTTGACCACTACGGCTTGCGGTTCGATTTCCTGCTTGGCCAGGTCGATGGCAGCGTTGATATAATGCATAGCGCTGTCCTGCTTCTCCTGATTGATGCGATATAGGCCGCCTAACTCACTCAGGCAGATGATCTGGTGATGTTTGTCATCGATTTGGCGGAAAAGTTCCAGTGCCTCGCGGTATTTCTCGGCGCCCACGGTCTTGGCGCCCACAACCTGGCTCTGGTACAGCTCGCCCATTACCATCTTGGCCATCGCACGGTTCTTGACGTCATCATCGGCCGCAACGTCCTCGGCTTGGCGCAAGTTGGCAATCGCCTTGTCAAGGTGACCCAGTTGCTTGTTGATGCTTCCCTGATAGAGTAGGGAACGGGCATGCTTCTCCTTGTCGCCGTGGGCCTGGAAGTATCGTGCTGCCTCGTTGATGTCTTCATCGCTTGTCGCGGTAATATTGCAGGCGAGGTTGGCCTGGGTGGTCAGTAATGCCAGGTAGGCTTTGTCATGATGATTGAAAGACGAGGTGTTGAGCATTTGGAGCATCTGCAATGCTTCCTCGCCACGATTCTGGGCCAATAAAGAGTCCGCGGCAACCAGCTGCTCATTGTCGGCAGGATGTCCACATCCCACCATCACGATCAGCATCATGACAGTTGTCACCGTGCATATAATATGATGTTTGTTTCTCATTTCGATGCCATTAAATAATTAGTGATTTTGTGTCTCTGCGCGAGGCCTTTTGGGGATTCTCACTGCAAAAATAAGCAATTTTTTAATGGGAATTGTATCTTAAATTCCGCAAATTACTAGCAAATGACCTTTTTGTTTTATAAACAGTTGATAATCAGATGTTGCTGTTTCGGGAAATGACCTGCGAATGTTGGCCGTTTTGGGCATTATCTCAATAATCGGTTGTAACTTTGCAAGCGAAAGATTAACACAAGAATGAATGTTATGAAACAGGCAGAATTCAATATCGGTTCGGTCACGGTTGCCAAGGTAGCCGTACTCATGAGTTTTGTGGCGATGACCTTTTCGGCTCTTGCGTCCAACCTCATTGCTTCATGCCAGGTGAATGACTCAACGGGAAAGGCTGAAATATTTGCTGATCCAGAACAGCAGCCCTACTTTCCTGGAGGCGAAACCGCTTTATTGAAATACTTGCAAGAGAATATTAAGTATCCGCCCAAGGCTATCAAGGATAGCATACAAGGCCGTGTTGTAGTTCAGTTTTTGATTGACCCGGCTGGATGTGTGGGTGAAGTGAAAGTGCTCCGTTCGGTGAGAGAGGATCTTGATGCAGAGGCTGTACGAGTTGTCAAAACACTGCCCCGATTCGTTCCAGGGCGAATGTTCGGAAAAGCGGTCAGCATGTGGTACACCCTGCCTGTGACTTTCAAGTTGCAGGACAAATTAGAACCAGCCAAGCCTAAGGACGTGGAAGTGAAAGCAAAATTTCCAGGCGGTGAGGATGCTTTGGCTCAATTTCTCAAGGAGCATATCAAGTACCCGCCCAAAGCCGCCAAGAAGAGAATCCAGGGACGTGTCGACGTGGAGTTTATGGTTGATAAGACAGGAAAAGTTCATGATGTAAGGGTTGTTGAATCGGTAGATAAAGACCTTGAAAGAGAGGCCCTCCGCGTTTGCCGGTTATTGCCTGATTTCATTCCTGCCAGCGTGAACGGAGAGCCTGTCGAAGTCCTGTTTAAATTGCCGATTAAATTCAACATTCCTAGTGTAAAGCGTCAATACTTGAGTACGGTTCAAATTGATACGAAATAAATCATCTTTTATTTGACGAGATAAGCGGCTTTATTGTCATCGCGTAGTTTTTTTAAACTTTTTTGGTCAATTCTTGTCTTATTCGTATCTTTGCAATTAGAAAACTCAAGTTTAATTTAAAATACAACGATTATGAAGAAGTTATTATTGATGGCAGTGTTGTTCTGCTTTGCTGCAGCACCCGCCGCAATGGCGCAGAACTATGAGACGCCGCAGAAGGTAGAACCTGTCAAGGTGGATAATGCTCAGTATGAAAAGAATGCCGAGGCCGCCAAAAAACAGGCCGAGGCAGCTAAGAAGCAGAAGGATGCTTACAAGGAGCAAGAGAAGCAGGCCAAGGAGGCCAAGAAGGCTGCCGAGAAAAAGGAAAAAGAAGCCAAGAAAGCCGAAAAAGAGGCAAAAAAGGCTCAAAAAGAAGCCCAAAAGCGCCAGAAGGCCACCGAGAAGTACAACAAGGCTGTTGACAAGATGAAAGACGCCGAGAAGAAGAAATCTGAGGCCGAAAAAGCCTATGGCAAGTTGCCCGAGCAGCAGATGAATGAGAAGACCAAACTCGACGAGAAGCATGCAAAGGCCGAAGCCAAGGGACTCGACGACACCAAGCGCCTGAAACAGGACGGCGAGAAACTGAAACTCGACGAAAAGCACGCCAAGCAGAACGTGAAGGCTCAGAAGAATCTCGAGAAGGCCATCAAGAATTACGACAAGGCTGCCGAGAACCTCGAGAAGGCCCGTAAGGAAATGGAGAAATACAAATAATTCTCTGAACTGAATTTGGAACGCGAATCTCGCTAATCGGAGCGAATGACACAAAGGTGAAATTCGTTAAAATTAGCGAAATTCGCGTTTATTCTTGTGTGGGATAAAGGTGACTGGCAGTTAAAACTAAAAAAATCACTACCTTTGCACGTTTTTTAGATCAGACTACTGAATGGACTATCAACTCATAGCCACCCCCGAGGGCACCAATGCCCGCGCCGGACTCATCACGACCGACCATGGCCAGATCGAGACTCCCATCTTCATGCCCGTGGGCACTGTGGGTGCCGTTAAGGCCGTCCACATGACAGAACTGCGTGAGGACATCAAGGCCCAAATCATCCTGGGCAACACCTATCACCTGTATCTGCGTCCCGGTATGGACATCATTGAGCGTGCAGGTGGCCTGCACAAGTTCAACGGCTGGGACCGCCCCATCTTGACCGACAGCGGCGGTTTCCAGGTCTTTTCGTTGGCCGAGAACCGCAAGTTGACCGACGAGGGTGTGACCTTCCGCAGCCATATCGATGGCAGCAAGCATCTGTTCACGCCCGAGAAGGTGGTGGACATCGAGCGCACCATCGGCAGCGACATCATGATGGCCCTGGACGAGTGCCCTCCTGGCACCAGTGACTATAATTACGCCCGCAAGTCGTTGACGCTGACGCACAACTGGCTCGCGCGAGGCTGGAAACATTACAAGAACACCCAGCCCCGTTATGGTCACAGCCAGGCCTATTTCCCCATTGTGCAGGGGTGCGTGTATAAGGACCTGAGACAGGAATCCTCCAAGTTCGTTGCCGATCTGGGTGCCGACGGTAACGCCATTGGCGGCCTCGCCGTGGGTGAGCCCACCGAGGTGATGTATGAGATGATAGAAATCGTCAACGATATCCTGCCGCAGGACCGTCCCCGCTACCTGATGGGCGTGGGAACCCCTGCCAACATACTCGAGGCCATCGACCGCGGCGTGGACATGATGGACTGCGTGATGCCCACCCGCAACGGCCGAAACGGCATGCTCTTCACCCGCCACGGCATCATGAACATGCGCAACAAGAAGTGGGCCGACGATTTTTCGCCGCTGCAGGAGGATGGCCCCTCGATTGTTGACCACATTTACAGCAAGGCCTACGTTCGCCACCTGTTCATCGCGCAGGAAATCCTCGCCATGCAGATTGCCAGCATCCACAACCTGGCTTTTTACCTGTGGCTCGTGGGCGAGGCCCGCAAACACATCATCGAAGGCGATTTCCCCGCTTGGAAACGCCAGATGCTTCATGACGTGCAGGTAAGGCTTTAGGCATTAGGTATTAGGTTTTAGGTGATGGAAGAGGAACTCAACGACATAGCGTTGCAGCCTGTAGAGACGCAAAATCTGGCGTCTCCCGAACAGTCAAAGCCGGCTCCCGAGAAGGCTGCCCGCAAGCGCTACCCGTGGTATTACGTGAAGCGCTTCGACCGCTATATCATCAAGAATTTCTTGGGTACCTTCTTCTTTGCCATCCTGCTGCTGTTTGCCATTGTCGTCATCTTCGATATCAACGAGAAACTGGACGCTGTGCTCACTGCACCGCTCAAGGCGACCGTGTTCCAGTACTTCATGAACTTCCTGCCCTTCGTACTCAGCCAGTTCAGCCCGCTGTTTACCTTCATCGCAGTGATTTTCTTTACCTCGCGTCTTGCTGACCGCAGCGAGGTCATTGCCATGCTGTCTAACGGCATCAGCTTCCATCGCCTGACGTTGCCTTACCTCTTCTCGGCAGCCGTGATTGCCGTGGGCAGTTATGTGCTGTCGGCCTATATCATTCCGCCGGCCAACGTCGAGCGCATTGCCTACACCAACAAGTGGGTCAAGAACAAGGAAGTGGTTTATGGCGACAACATCCAGCTGCAGGTCAAACCCGGCGTGATGGCTTACATGGCGCGGTATGATAATTCGACCCGTAGCGGTTTCCGTTTCTCGCTGGAGGAATTTGACGGAACAACCCTCAAGTCGCGTCTCACCGCCGAGACGATCCGTTACGACTCGGTAGGCCTGTGGACCGTGCGCAATTACACCATCCGCCATTTCAAGGGAATGAAGGAGACCATGATCCAAGGCACGGTGATGGACACACTGCTCAACATCGACCCACGTGACTTCCTCATCTCCAAGAACGATGAGCAGACCATGACATCGCCCGAGCTCAAGCAGTACATCGATAAGCAGAAAGCCCGTGGCGTGGCCAATATCAAGAACTTTGAAATCGAGTATGAGCGCCGCATAGCCATGACGGCAGCCTCGTTTATCCTCACCATCATCGGCCTGTCGCTCTCATCCCGCAAGGTGAGGGGAGGTATCGGCCTGAACATCGGTCTGGGACTGTTATTGAGCTTCTCCTATATTCTTTTCATGACGGTGACCTCTACCTTTGCCGTTTCGGGTTACACCAGCCCTCGTGTGGCGATGTGGATTCCCAACTTCGTCTATATCATCATCGCAGCCGTGCTCTATTACCGGGCGTCGCGGTAATGATTTTTTCCGGAAAATCCTTACTGTTTTTTCGTGGTTTTGCGCAAATTGGCGATTTATTGTCTGAGAAAATGAGGAATTGCCTTTTTTTTATTACTTTTGTGCATCAATTCTTAGACTATTTTTAATTATCAACCATTAACCGCATGTAATTATGAAAAGAATCTTTACGTTGATGATGGTGGCATTGACCGCCGTAGTAATGATGGCTCAGTGGCAACCCAGTGACACCGAGGCTACCCGCCTGGACGCAGAAGGCGCTCAGGGCCAGACGCAGATGAAAACCTTGCGCACCGATGATGGCAAGATCATTCTCACCTGGCTGCGTGGTGAAAGAACCGACGGCGTTTTCTCTTACAAGCTGCACTTGCAGATTTTTGACGCCAATGGCAATGCCATGTTCGGCGACGAGGGCGTAATCGTTTGCGACAAGCGCACCCGCACCTGGACTACCGATTATGCACTGGCATTGGCACCCAACGGTGACATCCTCTTGGGCTACACCGATGTGCGCAATGATCCCAACGAGGAGAATGCCGAATCCTACCTTTATCGCTACAACCAGCAGGGCCAACCCGTCTGGGATGCTGACGGTATCCTGTTCCCTGCAGGCAAGATTCACGAGACCGCGTTTGCTATCGAGGATGTGGCTCCCGCCATCTGTGTGAGCGGTGACAACATCTTTGCCGCTGTTAACCACTCTGAGTATTACATGGAAAAGGCCACCGAGGACAACTGGTCGCCTTCACCCTGGTTCCCCAACCAGCCGATGCCCGACTCGGTACAGGTAAATGACAGCGCTTGGCTGCTTGTTGCCCTGAACAACGATGGCACTGTTGCTAACGAGGCACCCATGTCGATGGCTTCTAGAATCCTGGCGATGCAGCCTGCTCCCGAGGGCAACATCTACCTGGTCTATGACAACGAGAATTCAGGCCTGGATGGCCAGTTGCTCAATGCCGGTCTTGCCAATGAATGGGAGGCTCCTGTTACAATCGATGAGAGGTCACTGTCGGGCGGCATGTACATGCCCACTCCTCTCATGGCTGTTAACGAGAATGAGAACCTGATGCTGTCTTATCGCGTGTTGGCAGACTTCTACGGCTATCAGGTGGTCAACCAGCTGACCCCCGAGGGTGAGACGGCCGCCGAGGCTGTCAGCCTGAACGCCAGCATCGATGGCGATGCCGGCAGCGCTGAAATGGGCGTGAAGGAAAACCGCGCATTCGTGGCTTGGGAATGGAGCTACTCGGGCTCAGCCCACTACATGAACGTGAACGTGGTTGACGATTACAACAACTACTTCTGGACCGGTGAGGACATCCATGGCAAGGCCCTCGACTTCAATGAGGATTGGGGCTTCAAGCCTGTTAAGGTGATTCCCGTTCTGGATGGTTGGGTTCTGCTTTACGGCAACTGCACCAGCTGGAATGGCGCCAACTTCATGGTCGTTATGCTGGATGAATTCGGTGAGATCGTATGGACCAAGCAAATCTGCGAGGACAACTTCAAGTCGAACGGCTTCTCTGTTACCTACGATGAGAATTATGCCTATATTTTCTACACCCAGGATCCTCAGTATGATGACAACTGGGAGGAAATCCCCGGCAGTGGTGGCATGTTCGTGATGTGTGTACAGATTGGTGAAGACAACCCCAGTGCGATCAATGAGGTTCAGACCAGCACCCGCATCAACACCGTCGAGATCTACACGGTTGATGGCCGCAAGGTGAATGAACTGCAGCCCGGCGTGAACATCATCCGTACCACCGACGAGAACGGTATCGTTACCACCAAGAAGGTGATGAACTGATCAGTTGGCCGTCTGATTGTTGACTGACAGCGCTTTTTACAGTCCCATGCATGGCAGAAAACCAGGCATGGGGCTGCTTTTTATGATTGGTTGTTAAAAAATCATAAATTGATTAATTTTGGTTATTTTCAAGTGCTTTTTGTACGATAATTGCTTTTTATGGGTTAATTTTGCGCGTCATTAATTATGTGAAAGTAGAATACAAGAGGTATATGAAAAAGTGTGTTTTAGCTACTGTGATTTGTTTCCTGGCAGCATTTGGTATTGCCCAGGCACAACTGCCTGCCGTGTCACTGAAGACGATTGACGGCTCGTCCATCAACACCGAGACTTTGAGTAACGACGGCAAGCCGTTTATCATCGATTTTTTTGCCACATGGTGCAAGCCATGCAACCGCGAGCTCTCGGCCATTGCCGAGGTCTATGACGAGTGGCAGGAGGAGACTGGTGTCAAGATTTTTGCTGTGAGTGTTGACCAGGCTCAGAACATCAATAAGGTAAAGCCACTGGTGGACCAGAATGAATGGGAATACGACGTCCTGCTTGACCCGAACAGCGAATTCCTCAAAGCCTTGGGTGGCCAGATGATTCCATTTGTCGTCGTTGTGGATGGTAACGGCAATATCGTCTCCAAGCACAGCGGATACACCGACGGAGCCGAGAATGAACTGTTAGATGAGGTGCGCAAGCTCCTGGCCAACTAGTATTTCCATAATCAAGAATGAACCCTAAAAACCTGATACACCTGTTACTGCCGGTATTGCTGTTGGCAGCAGTGCCCGCATTCTCGCAAGTGACGCTGAGCGGTAGCATCCAGAGTGATGTCCTGATACCGCAAGACGATGAGGAAATCGGTACCGAGCATTCCAAGGACAAAGTGCTGACCAACACTTACGTGGATTTGAACCTGGGCAGCAAGTATGTGGATGCCGGGGCCCGCTTCGAGTTCTTGAAATACCCGCTGCCGGGTTATGAGCCCGATTTCAAGGGGTGGGGTGTTCCCCATTTCTATGTCAAGGGACACTACAAGAAAGTGGAACTGACTGTAGGTGACTATTACGAGCAGTTCGGCTCGGGTTTTGTCCTGCGCACCTACGAGGAACGCTCGCTGGGCGTTGACAATGCCTTGAGAGGCGCCCGCTTGAATTACAAACCTGTGGATGGCGTGACCCTCAAGGCTTTGACGGGAAAGCAGCGCCGTTATTGGCATCACAACGATGCCCTCGTGAGCGGTGTGGACCTGGAAATCGGTCTCGAGCAGTTCATCAAGTCGCTTGAGTCTCATGATACTTATGTCACCATCGGCGGCTCATGGGTAAACAAGCACGAGAAGGCTGATGATGATGCCATCTTTGTGGACGCGACACACAAGCTCAAGATGCCCGAATACGTAAATGCATGGGATGCGCGAATCAATTTGATTCACAAGGGTTTCGGCATCTTGGCCGAATATGCCCAAAAGACCCAGGACCCGTCATTTGACAACGGGTACCATTACGGCAAGGGCAATGTGGCCATGCTTAGTACTTCCTATTCCAAAAAGGGATTGAGTGTGCTGCTGCAGGCAAAGCGCAGCCAGGGTATGTCGTTCCGCAGCGACCGTAGTATGGCTGGTACGTCAAGTTTCATCAACCACTTGCCCGCTTTCACTCATGAGCACACCTATGCCTTGCCGGCCTCTTATCCTTATGCCACCCAGTTGGATGGCGAGTGGGCTTTCCAGGCCGAGGCCGCTTACTCGTTCAAGAAGAACACTCCCTTGGGCGGAAAGTACGGCACCAAGCTGATATTTAACTTCTCGCATGTGCGTGCGCTGGACAAGGGCGATATCAAGAATGCTGCAGTCCCCGATCGCCTAATGGGCAGTGACGGCTACAAGACTTCCTTCTTTAAGATGGGAGAAACCTATTATCAGGATATCAACGTGATGATGGAAAAACGCTTCACGCGAGACTTCTCGCTGATATTCATGTACATGAACCAGCGTTATAACATGACGATTGTCGAGGGGCATGGCGGCATGATCAAGTCTAACATCCTGGTTGCTGACGGAAAATACAAGTTCTCGCCCAAACTGGCATTGCGTTGTGAGTTGCAATACCAGTTCTGTGAGGGTGACGAGGGTGACTGGGCATTTGGCCTGGCAGAACTCTCATTGGCTCCACATTGGATGTTCACGGTGAGCGACCAGTGGAACTGTGGAGAAACTAAGCTACATTACTATCAGGCTTTGGTGACCTACAGCCTCAAGTCACACCGCATCCAGGTGGGATATGGCCGCACCGACGACGGGTATAACTGCTCGGGCGGTGTGTGCCGTTGGGTGCCCGCCAGCAAGGGTTTCACATTATCCTATAATTACACGTTCTAAGCGATGAAAAAGTTGTACTATATATTTTTGATGTGGGCTGCGCTAGGACTGATGGTCGCCTGTGACGAGGTATCGGTTAACGACCGACTCATCTATGTGGAACCGCCGCAAGTGAGCCGTGCTGTCCTTATCGAGGACTACACGGGCCAGTATTGTGTGAACTGCCCCCGCGCCACCGAGGAAATTGAGCGTCTGATTGAACAGTATGGCGACTCGATTGTGATTGCAGTGGCTATCCATTCGGGACCCTTCGGCAAATCTAAGGGAGAGCCGTCACCGCTCTACACCGAGGTGGGTGATATGTATTTCAACACATGGGGAATGTCGGCCCAGCCTATAGGCTTGATTGACAGGCTGTTTGGCTCAACCCCGTTCAGTTACACTGATTGGGGTGGTGGCGTGAACTATGAAGTGGCTATCGAGCCCCCGGTGAGTTTCCTGACCGATATCGATTACGACGCAGAAACGCGCGATGCGGCCATCGAGGTGCAGACGATCGGTCTGGACTCTGCTCTTGTCAGCGGCAAGTTGCAGGTTTGGCTTGTCGAGGACAGTATCGACAGTTTCCAGTTAATGCCCGATGGCAGTAGGGAAGAACATTACAACCACATGCATGTGTTTCGTGCAAGCGTGAATGACCCTTGGGGCGACGCGTTGAGCGTGAGCCATGGCCAGGTGGCTGTTAAGAACTATGAATTGAAGCTCGATCCCGCATGGGTGCCTGAACACTGCAGTGTCGTTACCTTCCTGTACGACGATTCAGGCGTGCATCAGGTAGCTAAAAAGAAACTGATTGACTAAACTTTATCAAAGACTGAAATATGAGGAAATTCTTTACTTTATTACTGTTTGGCCTGTCCATGCTGGCATGGCCTGCCATGGCTCAAGAGATTGATGAGAGCTATGTGTTTATGGACGAGGAGGGCAACATCATCGAGAACGGAGCTACCGTTGTCCGCAATGTCGTTGAGCCGTTTGACGAGGTGAGCGACGTCATCTATTCTGGCATTTCGGTGCTGAATCTGGGTGGCTCAACCAGCGACTACATCAAGATGATTTATGTCATCGATAGGATTGACAATGGCACCTATCAGATCTGTTTCCCCACCACCTGCAACATGCAGACCGAGGTGGGTGTCTATGAGACAGGCATTGGCCAGCTCATGGGCGACCTGCAGGATATCCAGAGCGAGTGGTTCCCCGTTGCCGACGGTGAGTGTGTCGTAACGTTGAAGATTGAGATTTATACCAAAATGGGCTTATTCCCGCCCACCTATATCCACAAGGCCGATGGTCCTACCATCACCCTGAGATTTGTCAAGGGAAATGTAGTGGAGCCTGTCGTTGGAGACGTGAATGGTGACGGTGAGGTGAATATCGCTGATGTGAATGCTGTTATTGACCTGATCCTGAGCGGCGTGAACGACCTGAAAGGTGACGTGAACGGTGACGAAGAAGTGAACATTGCCGATGTCAACAGCATCATTGACATTATTTTGAATCAGGTGTAAACGCCTAGGTGATAAAGAAATTGTAACATTAACCTGAATACTTAGAGAATAACATGAAAAAATCTTTACTGTTTCTTTTTGCAGCGGCTCTGTCGTTGCATGTGATGGGTGCAAATCTGTTGGAAAACCAGCGCATCATGGGCCACTTCGACAGTGATGCCATCGCTACTCAAGGTGCTGCAATCACTACAGCAACCGGTGATCTCACCATCGGCACCATTCTTGACGCCGATGAAATCGATATCTTCAATGGCGGCAAAATCGTGAAGTTCCGCGTGGGACTTGCCGAGAGCACGCCGGTGAGCAAGGTTTTTGTGGTTCCCGTTGCTGCAGAAGGTGCTTATGGCACTATGGTACAATGGGATTGCAACGTCAGCGAGGTGGGGTGGAACGAGGTCGTGTTGACAACGCCTTATCAGCTTAATCTCACCGATGGCGGGAGACTGATGATCGGTTTCGTCTATAAGCAGACCAGTAGCAACAAGCCCCTGTCTCTGGTGCAGGAGGGAGAGATCTATGATACCTATATCTATAAGAAGGCTGGCGGCCAGTACCGCTGGGCTAATGCGGGCCTGAAATCAAAGGGCAACCTGTGTGTGCAGTGTGTCGTTGAGAGTGATTACTTCCCTGAGGTGATGATCAAGGCTGGCGGCCTGGAGTGCCCGGCATTCTGGTCAAAAGGCGAAATGATGCCGTTCTCCTTCAAGGTGAAGAACAGGGGCGACAAGACGCTTGACGCGCAGTCGCTGACCTTTGACGTCAAGGTGGACGGCGAGAAAGTGGGAGATATATTCAATTCTGAAGCAATCGAGCCGGGTGACACCATCACTGTACAGGGGAGCCTCGTGACCGATGACCTGCTCAGCGGCAACCATACCCTGACCATCGATGGCGCTATGGCTGGAGAAGAGGTGCTGAATTACGTCTTCCCGCTGGATGCGTCGTTCATGCTCTACAGCGCAGTCTATCCCCGCCAGAAACACATGGTTGAGCAATATACCTCGACCTATTGCACCTATTGCCCGCTGGGTAACTCGATGTTGAGCATCCTTACTCAGCAGCGCGACGACATCATCTGGGTGGGTGTGCATGCCAACTTCAACGGCACTGATCCCATGTCCACCGTACAGGGCGACAGCATCATGAACTTTGTGGCTAATTCGTCCTATCCCTCGGCCTCTTTCGACCGCTCGACGGGTTGGGAGAGCCCCAGGCAGCTCGTCAACAGCATCGGTTACTATGAGGAGTATCACGAGCAGATTGCCGGAGAGCTGGGCCAGTTCTTTGACTTCATTGCTGAGCAGAATCCCACATTTGCGACTATCGAGATCAATCCCGTTGTGGACCTTGAGACGCGCGAGGCCGTCATTACGGTTTCGGGTGAGATGTCACCTGACTTCGACCTGTTGCTGGGTGACAACTGCCGCCTGAGCGTATATCTCACCGAGGACAGCATCATTGCCCGCCAGCTCAACAATGGCTCGTGGGTTAGCCAGTATGTTCACAACGGTGTATTCCGCTGTGCATTGGGATCGGTTAAGGGTGTGGAATTCAACAAGACTGGTGATGGTTATTCCAATGAGTTCACCATGACCATTCCCGATGAATGGAACATCGACAACATGAAAGTGGTGGCCTTCATCAGCCGTCCGCTCGATGGAGGTGATTTCACCGATATGTATCTGAACAATGCCGAGGTTGCACGACTTGTCAACCCATCCCACGGCATTGACGAGATTCTCACCGATGATGAAGCTGTACCCGTTGAGTACTATGACGTGATGGGCCGCAAAATGGAGGGTCCGCGTCACGGCATCAACATCGTGAAGATGAGCAATGGCACTGCCAAGAAAGTGCTGGTGAAGTAAGAATCAGAACTGAACAGTAGCAGTCAATCCATAGGCCCGGTCACCAAAGGTGGTCGGGCTTATTGCTACGTCAACGTTTCCCATAAACGGCCGGGTGAAGATGAAGGCGCTCCCTGCTCCGATGGCAGCACCACCCAGTACGTCCCACCAGTCATGGCGGTCGGTGTGAACGCGTCCCCAAGCCACAAAACTTGAAACGACATAGGCGGGAACGCCCCATTTCCAGCCATAACGTTTCATCAGGAAGGTCGAGCCGTTGAAGGCTACGGCTGTGTGGGTGCTGGGAAAAGCATGGTGACCGGTGCCGTCGGGCCGGTCTTTGCGGATGCACAGTTCCAGGCCATAGTTCACGGCCAGGCAGGTGGCGGTACTCAGACCCAGTTGTTTTAGTCCCTCGGTATCGTGTTTTGCGATGGCAACCCCCAGCGCTGTAGCGTCGGGCAGCAGGCACAATACATCGGTCGTGTGGCGCAAGGCGTCATCCTTGGCCTGAACTTGCATGCTGCAAGCCAGCATCAGGGCTGCTAGGAGTATTTTGACCGTTTTCATCGCTGGGGATAGAGTTTGCGCAGCAGGTCGCTGCGGTGGATACGTTTCAGCGCTGCAGTAATGGCGGCGCGGTTTTTGCGGTCATACCAGAAGAAGAACAGCCGCTGGGCCTGCTTCTCCATCGGCGTTTTGGCGCAATAGACGGCCTTGAGCGTGTAGGGATGAAGGCCTGTGAAATAGGTCTCGGTCGAGACGGTCATCGGGGTGGGGGTGAAATCCTGCACCTGCTCCAGGCGGAAGTCCAGTTCCTTGGTGATGGCTGCGAGTTCAGCCATGTCGGCCTCGTGGCAGCCGGGGTGGGACGAAATGAAGTAGGGAATGAGCTGCTGCCGCAGGTTGTATTTCACGTTCACCCGGTCAAACAACGCCTTGAAACGCTTGAACAGTTCAAACGACGGCTTGCGCATGAGCATCAGAACATCGTCGCTGGTGTGCTCGGGAGCGACTTTGAGCCTTCCTGACACGTGGAAGCGGATGAGTTCCTCGTTGTACTGGGCATTGACCTTGTCCACACGCGGGTCGCCGGTGCGGTGCATCGACAGGTCGTAGCGCACGCCGCTGCCGATGAATGATTTCTTCACCTGTGGCAAGGCATCCACGGCATGGTAGATGTCCAGCAACTGGCTGTGGTCGGTATTCAGGTTGCTGCACGGTTGCGGGTGCAGGCATGAGGGGCGCTGACAGCGCTGGCAGCGTTCCAGGTCCTTGCCGTGCATGCCGTACATGTTGGCACTGGGGCCGCCCAAGTCACTGATGTAGCCCTTGAAGTCCTCCATCTGCACCACCTGTTTGACTTCGCGCAGGATGGACTGCTTGCTGCGCGAGGCAATGAACTTGCCCTGATGGGCGCTGATGGTGCAAAAGGCACAGCCGCCAAAACAGCCGCGGTGCATGCACACCGAGTGACGGATCATCTCATAGGCCGGAATGCGTTTGCCCTGGTAGCGGGGGTGGGGCAGACGCGTGTAGGGCAGGTCAAACGAGGCGTCGATCTGCTCGGTGGTCATCGGCGGGTTGGTGCGGTTGACCTTGACGGCGATGTCTCCGGTGGCCTGCCACACGTTGTGGCCGTGCCACAGGTTGCTCTCGACTTCAATTACCTTGAAATTCTGGGCTTGAGCCTTCATCGACTGCTGGCACTCCTTGTAGCTGTGCAGCACCACATCGGTCTCGCTGTTGGCCGTGGGCAGTTCACTCAAGGGCCTTCTCACCACCGTTTGGGGAATATCCGTCAGTTCCTCGATGCTTTTGCCGGCAGCCAGTGCATCAGCAATGGCGATATTGGGCAATTCGCCCATGCCATAGACGAGCATGTCGGCAGGGCAATCGATAAGAATCGATGGCCTGAGCCGGTCCTGCCAGTAGTCGTAATGGGCCAGACGCCTCAACGACACCTCAATGCCCCCGGCCACCACGGGCACGTCGGGAAAGAGTTTTTTCAGTATTTCGCTATAGACGATGGTGGGGTAGTCAGGGCGGGCACCGGCACGGCCGTCGGGCGTGTAAGCGTCGTCGCTGCGCTTGCGGCGGGCGGCTGTGTAGTGGTTGACCATCGAGTCCATGGCACCGGCCGACACACCGAAGTAAAGCCGTGGCTTGCCCAACTTCTTGAAGTCGCGCAGGTCGTCGCGCCAGTTGGGCTGCGGAACGATGGCCACCTTGTAGCCATGTGCCTCCAACACGCGACCGATGACAGCGCAACCCATCGACGGGTGGTCGATGTAGGCATCACCAGTGAACAGAATCACGTCGGCCTGTTCCCAGCCCAGGTGTTCCATCTCCTTGCGTGTGGTGGGCAGCCATTGCCCCTTGATGCGGTGGTCGGTATGTCGTTTGTCCTGACTCATATAAATCTTTTTTATCCCTAACCCCTAAAGCCTCTCCTTAAGCATTTCTTCCAGTTTGAGGATTTCGTCGCGGTACTGGGCGGCCTCGAGGAAGTCCATCCGTTTGGCAGCCTCGATCATCTGGGTCTTGAGGCGGTCGATAGCCGCCTGCATGTCCTTGACGCCCATGTAGGCGACAACAGGATCGGCAGCAACGCCGGCACTGGCGTCAAATTCCTCGGTGTAACGCATGCTGGGCGCTTTGGGGGCAGCCGGCATGGGTGACTGGTTGTGGCGGCTGGGTGCTGTCGGGTGCCGCATGTCGGTATCCTGGCCGATGATGGCCGTGCGGGCCTTGATGATGGCCGTCGGGGTGATGTTGTGCTCCTCGTTGTACTTGAGTTGCAGGGTGCGGCGCCGCTCGGTCTCGTCGATGGTCTGCCTCATCGAGTCGGTGATGTTGTCGGCATACATGATGACGGTGCCGTTCAGGTTGCGTGCTGCTCGTCCAGCCGTCTGGGTCAGCGAGCGACGACTGCGCAGGAAACCCTCCTTGTCGGCGTCGAGGATGGCCACCAGCGACACCTCGGGCAGGTCAAGTCCCTCACGCAGCAGATTCACACCCACCAGCACGTCGATGGCACCGGCACGCAGGTTGTCGATGATCTCGATGCGCTCCATCGTCTCGACGTCGCTGTGCATATAGGCCGTGCGGATATCGAGCCGCTTGAGGTAGTCGCTCAGTTCCTCGGCCATGCGTTTGGTCAACGTGGTTACCAGGGTGCGTTCGCCACGCTCGATGCGCAGCTGTATCTCCTCAACGAGGTCATCGACCTGTCCCTGAGACGGACGCACGATGATCTGCGGGTCGAGCAGGCCGGTCGGGCGGATGAGCTGTTCGGTGATGATACCCTCGCTCTTATTGAGTTCGTAGTCGGCGGGTGTGGCGCTCACGTAGATGGTCTGATGGGTCAATTCCTCAAATTCCTCAAACCGCAAGGGCCTGTTATCCAGTGCAGCCTCCAAACGGAAGCCATAGTGCACCAGATTGGTCTTGCGCGACTGGTCACCGCCATACATGGCGCGGATTTGAGGCACAGTCACGTGGCTCTCGTCGATGATGGTGAGGAAATCATCGGGGAAGTAGTCCAGCAGGCAGAATGGACGCATGCCGGGCCGACGTCCGTCAAAATATCTTGAATAGTTCTCGATTCCCGAGCAGTAGCCCACCTCGCGCATCATTTCCATGTCATAGGTCACGCGTTCGTTCAGGCGCTTGGCCTCGGCAAAACGGTTCTCGCGGGCGAAGGCAGCGACCTGGTTTTCACGGTCCAGGTCAATCTGGCCCATGGCATTGCGCATTCGTTCCTTGGTCGTGACAAAGATATTGGCAGGGAATATCTTGAAGCCCTCGACGTCCTCGGTAGGCAACTGGGTCTCGCTGTCGAGAATCTGGATGCGTTCTATCTCGTTGCCCCAGAAGATGATCCTGAGCATGATGTCCTCGTCGCTCAGGAACACGTCAACCGTGTCGCCCTTGACGCGGAAGGTGCCCATCCTCAGCTCAGTGTCGCTGCGCGAGTACAGAGCGTCCACCAGGCGGTGCAAGAGCTCGTCGCGCCCGATTTGGTCGCCCACACGCAGCTGGATGGCATTGGCAGTGATGTCCTCGGGGTTGCCCATGCCATAAAGGCACGACACACTCGACACCACCACGATGTCGCGGCGTCCGCTCAGCAGTGCCGTCACTGTCGAGAGTCTCAGGCGCTCGATTTCGTCGTTGATGGCGAGGTCTTTTTCGATGTATTTGTCAGTCGAGGGAATATAGGCCTCGGGCTGGTAGTAGTCGTAGTAGGATACGAAATAATGTACCGCATTCTCGGGGAAAAAGCTCTTGAACTCGGCATAGAGCTGCGCCGCCAGGGTCTTGTTGTGTGACAGCACCAGGGTAGGACGTCCCGTTTGGGCAATGACGTTGGCCATCGTGAAGGTTTTGCCCGAGCCCGTCACGCCCAGCAGCGTCTGGTAGGGTACGCCGTCGTTCACACCGCCAGCCAGCTCGGCAATGGCTTGCGGCTGGTCACCTGTGGGGTCATAATCGGCATGTAATTTATATTCCATGGTCGTTGCGGTCGTTTAATCTGCAAAGATAGCATTTTTTCTCCATACAATACATGCGCAATCCCACCAAAAAACCAACCTAACACCTAAAAACAAACAACTAGAAACTAGGGACTAGAAACTAGAAACTAAAGTAAGCCTAATTCATGACGATGCGCAATCGCGTGTGTGGCCTCAGGGCAGCAATGTAGTTGTTGAGAAGGTCCACCGTCAACGTGGGGAACAGGGCGTCGTAACCGCTGATGATGTCGATGCCCAGAGCGCGCTGTTTCAAGGCCTGCATCCAGTATTCATTGGTCTGCAATGCGCTCTCGTGCTGGCTGCTTACCCGTTCTTTCATCTTGTTGAAGAGGTCATCGCTCACGCCGCTGTTGAAGACGGCGCCAACGGCATGATCGGCAAAGATGAGCATGCTGTCGCGGTCGGCTGTGCTGGTCTCGAACTCGTAGTTGATCATCCATCGGTTGTGATAAATGGACAGAGAACCATCAGATGCCACATCGTAGGTTCCATGCTTCTCGTGACGCAAGTAGGTGAGCAGTGCTGTGCCTACCGCGTCGCCCACAAGGTCTATCATGAACTCGTCGTCATAACTGTATGCCCTGTCGCCCATAATGCTCACAAAGATGGATGACTTGGGGTTGCGCATGGGCACCTCAAAAAAGTTATCAACCATTCCTGTCGCCATTGTGGCACGATTGCCGCTACCATAGGTTTCCCGCTTGCCATTGTCGGGCAGCGATGCCAGATATTTCATGATCAATGGTCTTACCTCGTCGACGTTAAAGGCGCCCACAATGGAGAATGTGTAATCTCCCGCATTGGCTACCCGCCTGCGATAGAGTTCCAGTACTCGTTCTCCGTCAAGCTGGTCCACCTCCTCAGGACTGAGTTGGCGGTATATGGGATTACCTTGAAAGAGCGTGCTGCCAATGGAGTCGCTGTAGATCATCTTGGGATTATAGCTGGCTTGCGACAACTGGGAGCGGACGCGGGTCTTGACACCCTGGAAAGCTTCCTCATCAAGGCTCACGTCGGTAAAATACAGGTAGCACAACTGCAACAGCGTCTCCAGGTCGGCACTTCGGCATCCGCCGGTCAACTGCTCGTTGGCATCGTTAAGGACAAAGGATATACCCAATTGCCGGCCACTGAGCATGCGGTTGAGCTGGTTGATGGTGTGGCCGCCCAGGGCGCAGTCTTCGATGACTTGGTCCATCAGGCGCACGTTCACATCGGCCGCCGAGTCACCATAGGCCCACTCGCCGCCCAGGCTGAAGGCGTTGAACAGCACCTCGTTGTTCTTGAACGTGGTGGGCTTGAGCCTGACGGTTGCTCCGTTGTGCAGGGTCATGGTCGTGATACCTGTCTTCTCGTCATAGGTCTCGTTGACGATGCCTCCCTTGATGGGCTCGATCTCGAGCAGTTTTTCGCCTGCAGCCATGTCGATATAGGGCGACTGGGGCGTGCTCATGATGCGGTTGTAGTGGGCAATCACATCGCGTGAGGTGGGGTAGAGGCTCCTGCCGCTCAACGACTGGGGACCCGAAATCAGCACACTCACATTGTCCTTGCCTGCAATCGAGCGAATATAGTCGTTGACCTCGCTATCAGTGATGTGCTGTGTCTCTTCAATGAAAATCTGCATCTCGGTACTGACGCCGAGTATGTGGCCGCCATCTTCAAAGTGATTGATACACTCCTCGACAAAGAGGCGGTTCTCGTGTTTGCCCACCTCTGATAGCTCGTTGCGGTAACTGGCCACCACGTTGAGCTTGGCGCGCTCCAGCTCACCGCTGGTGAAACCATGCTGTATCACTCGTGCAACAAGGGTTGTGAGCGAGTCTAGTCCCTCTTGCGCTCGTCCCTGCTTGACAAGCGCTGCCAGAGTGAGTGCCTTGCGGCTGTTGGTCACCAGGAATTGACGGTCATAGGCCGCACCATAGTCCAAAGGCGAATCCTGCAGGCGCGTAATCTCGCTGATGCGCTCGTTGAGCATGTCTTGTGCCAAACGTGACAGCACCTGTTGATGCACATTGGTCATCGTGTTGCGCAGTGCCCACGGCATGGGCTCGTGTTCAAACATCAGGTACACCATTGTGCCCGAGGCCTCGGGGTCGGTGTTCAGGGCATAATTCACGCCGCTATGGCCAGGCACTTGCTTGAGCTTGACGTCAGGATCGGGATTGTCGCGCTTGGGAATTTGGCCCATGATGCGCTTGACGCGATGTTCCATGCTATCGATGTCAATGTCGCCGACGATGACCACCGCCTGCCGCTGCGGACAGTACCAGCGATGATAAAACGAGAGCAACTGTCCGCGAGTGACGTTGCGGATAATGGTCATGTCGCCGATGGGGATGCGGTAGGCATAGCGGCTGCCCGACAGCAGGATGGGCAGTGTGTTCTCATACATGCGCATCGTTTGGTCGGCGTGCATGCGCCACTCTTCTTGAATCACGCCGCGCTCCTCCTCGATGGCACGGTCGTCGAAGCTGAGTTCACAGGACAGGTCCTTCAACATCAGCAGCACGGTGTCGAGCAGAGCAGTGCGTTCGGTCGGGACGTTGGATATCTGGAAACGCGTGTCGTCAAATCCCGTCGAGGCGTTGATGTCGCGGCCGTAAGACACCCCGTTGTTCTGCAGGATGTCCACCATATCGATGCCGGGGAAATTGCGAGTGCCCTGGAAGGCGATGTGCTCGATGAAGTGTGCCAGGCCCCGCTCATCGTCGTCCTCGACCAGCGAGCCGGTGTTCTGCACCAGCCAGAATTCGGCGCGTCCCTTGGGCTGCTCGTTGTGACGGATGTAATAGGTCAGCCCGTTCTCCAGCCGCCCAATCCTCAACTCCGGGTCTATCGGCAACTCCTTCTCCCGAGCTTCCGCCACCTGCACCACGGCAAGCAGGGCAAGTGCCATTACCCATCTACATATCCATTTATCCATTCATCAATTCCGTTCTGTTTTTACCGTGCTGGTTTTTACCGTGCTGGCGCACGGGAAATTTTTCAAATTAATTTAAATTCTGCTGCCCCGTAGCTTTGTTCATTCTCTCTTCAATAAACTCTTCTATGGGATTTCGCCAGTTGATTTTTTCGATAGATCCATCTTCATGTCGATGATACCACTCGCTATAAAAACTTTCAGCGCCGAAGTTCATGATCATGCCAAAAGGCTTATGTGTCAAATGCATGTAATTGAACAATTGTTGGCGATGCGGCTTTGCTATGTTTTTGATGGCTTTGAGCTCGATTATGATGTCTTTGTTGACCACCAGGTCCATGCAATAATGCTGCTCAAGTTTTATGTCTTTCCAAAACATAGGTAGATAGACTTGTTTTTCAACCGTATATCCTTTTTGTCTTAGCAGGTAGGTGAGAGCAGCTTCATAAGCCGATTCCAGCAATCCCTCGTGATATTCGCTATGGACAAGCATGGCTTCACCAGTGATTTCATGAAAGAATCGGTAGAATTCATTATGCTCTTTGGCTGTCATGGCTCTTATATGAAATTTTAATTTAATAATTTGAAAAATTTCCCGCCCGTTAGGGCGGTTATTCTCGTGAGTCAGAGTGTCACTCGAACAGGTCCTTTTTCTCGTCGTCGCAGATGACCGTGTCGCTGGTGACGATGCAGTCCAGCGGACGGTCGTGGGGCTCGACAGGCACCTCATCGACCAGCTGGAAGTCGCATGCCACGCCGATGGTGGGACAGGCCGTCGTGCTCAGCAGGCGGTCATAGAAGCCCTTGCCGCGTCCCAGGCGGTTGCGCTTCCCGTCCAGTGCCACGGCGGGCACGATGATGAGCTCGAGGCATGTCGCATCCACTGCGTCGTCCACGGGCTCGCCGATGTGGAACTTGTTGTTGTCGTCAAGGCTCTGAGCGCCGTGGTAGGGGACAATCTCCAGGTCGTCGCCCACGACGCGGGGCAAGTAGATGTTCTTGCCGCTTGCCAGCCACTGGTTCACCGCCTCGTGGGTGGGCAACTCGTCGGGCAGCGACCAGTAGCACAGGATGTGCTGCGCCTGTTGCCACACAGCCATCTTCTCTATCGTGCTGAAAACCATCGGTGCCTCCACCTGGCGGACTGCCAAGGGAGTCATCGCCTTTAACTGCTTGATTTGCTGTCTAAGTTCCTTTTTGTTCATTTTTTTCATCTGTTTAAACTATGTGCAAAGGTAGTGCAAACTTTCCTTAGTTGTCAATTAACAGTGAAGCAAAGAAAACATTGTTAAGCATTTTTTATATTTTTAGTGATTATATTGTGGATGTCAGGATTATTATCTCTTTTTGCGGTACTGATTTTATATCCTTTTTCTCCAATAGGATTTGGATGAAACCATTGACCAGAATTCATTATATGAACCATTAATATAACTTATTATGAAATAATTATCATTACTGTAAACTGTTGTGGCGCTGGCCTTCAGCGCCCAGGCTGGTGTGCTGCGTCTGCATGCCGGCAATCATCATCAGATCAAGAAACACCAGGTGACAAATCCTGTGATCACGCAGTCCCAAGCCATGGAACTCCAGGCCCAGCAGCTCAACCAGCCGTAGCGGGTAATCACCTCGATGCCCGAGGGCGAGTATCTGATGTACAACGAGGATGCCGACCTGGGCGTTCAGCTGTTGTGGGGCCACAGCATCATCTATCAGGATAAAGATGGCTATTACATGTATGAGTTCTTCATCGATGACGTCGATGCCATCCGCTACCAGATTGATGGCGATAACCTCTATCTGCTCGGCTGCGAAGGCGATCCCAACGCTGATTTCCCCGACTATTACAACGCAACGGGTTTGCTGGGCCACTTCAGCGACGGTTCCAACATGACCTGCTTGGAGTATGTGGGTCCCGGTGTGCCCTACGGCACTTTGTTGAACTTGAGGCCTGCCGTTCCCGCCAATCCCACCAACGTGACCTTGCCGGACAGGAGATGGCACAGCCCAGCGGCATGACCATCCAGGTCACCACCTTCACCGACGGCACCCGCACTGCTACCAAAGTCGTGAAGTAATAATTTTGCCTATAAGCTTTCGCTGTTAGGGTTTTATAGTTAATAGTGTTATGCCCGAGGACTCATGACAGCCCTCGGGCATTTTTTGCGAAAAAAAAAGACCGTATAGGCACAATATTTGAAATTTAGTTTGTAAATTTGCCGACGAAATCTTAAATCATAATCTTTAAGGTTTTATTTGGTTAATGCAATCTGTGTTGCAAAGCACAGATTGCTTGTTTGTTAT
>JAEEGI010002196.1_pt1 | contig 48350 bp, 38 predicted proteins | sample 8958751 | NCBI WGS metagenome assembly JAEEGI01 (sample SAMN16246545, study PRJNA631951) | gut metagenome | biome: gut microbiome; feature: rumen; material: KS-attached | host: Bos | place: Iran: Karaj | collected 2018-10
TCCTTCGTTCGCTATTCTTTTATTCCAGCGGCAGTAGTAGCTGCCTTGCTGTGGGAACGGTGGGAAACCTTCCGGCGTTTTCCACCATTCCCACAGCTACCTGTTACAGATCATTGTAACACCTACAAAGTCAAAGACGGCGTGCCGTATAAAGGGCTTGACACGATCCGGGTTATCGTATATAATTTCTCCCGATTATCAAACGAAAAACGGACGTTTTATCTGATAAACCGGGAGGATGATATCATGCAGATTTATGAGGAATTGAAGGCGCGCGGACTGATCGCGCAGGTCACGGATGAAGAGGAGATCAGAAATCTCATCAACAACGGCGGCGCGAAGTTCTATATCGGCTTCGACTGCACCGCGGACAGTCTGACGGCGGGGCACTTTATGGCGCTGACGCTGATGAAGCGTCTGCAGATGGCCGGCAACAAGCCGGTCGCGCTGATCGGCGGCGGCACGACCATGATCGGCGACCCCTCGGGCCGTACCGACATGCGCAAAATGCTGACCAAGGAAGACATCGACCACAACGCGGAATGCTTCAAGCGGCAGATGGAGCGCTTCATCGAGTTCGGCGAGGGCAAGGCGGAGATGGTCAACAACGCCGACTGGCTTTTGAAGCTCAACTATGTGGACATGCTGCGCGAGGTCGGCACCTGCTTCTCGGTCAACAACATGCTCCGCGCGGAGTGCTATAAGCAGCGCATGGAAAAGGGTCTCTCCTTCCTCGAGTTCAACTACATGATCATGCAGAGCTACGACTTCTACTATCTCTACATGAACCACGGCTGCAACATGCAGTTCGGCGGCGACGATCAGTGGTCGAACATGCTCGGCGGCACGGAGCTGATCCGCCGTAAGCTCGGCAAGGACGCGTACGCAATGACGATCACGCTCTTAACGGACTCGCAGGGCAAGAAGATGGGCAAGACCGCCGGCAACGCGGTCTGGCTCGATCCGAACAAGACCACGCCGTTCGAGTTCTATCAGTACTGGCGCAACGTCGGCGACGCGGACGTCATGAAGTGCATCCGCATGCTGACCTTCATTCCGATCGAAGAGATCGACGAAATGGAGCATTGGGACGACTCCCGCATCAACGAAAAGAAAGAGATCCTTGCATTTGAGCTCACGAAGCTCGTGCACGGCGAGGAGGAAGCGCAAAAGGCGCAGACCGCGGCGCGCGCATTGTTCTCGGGCGCGGGCGACGACGCGAACATGCCGTCGTTTGCGGTTCCCGCGGATGCGATCGTTGACGGAAAGATCAACATCGTCGACATGCTGCTTCTGGGCGGGATCGACAAGTCCAAGGGCAAGGTGAGAACGCTCATCGAGCAGGGCTCGATCTCGCTCGACGGCGAACGCGTCGACGATACCTGGATGAACGTGACGAAGGAGCAGCTTGAAGCCGGCGTCAAGATCAAAAAGGGCAAAAAGACCTATGTGAAGTTCACGCTGTAAGGAAAAATGCACAAAACCGGGATGGGCAGAAGCCGGTCCCGGTTTTTGATTTCAAAAAGAGGTTCAATAGGGTTTTTTCCCGGTCACATATTCGCCGAGACGATCGGCGCCGTGTTCCGGAAACCGGTCGGTATAATTGACGCCGCGACCGCGATAGACCGAACGCCGTCTGTTGTACCGATGCATCCAGATGCACGAGGGCAGCCCGACGACGAAGAGATACAGCGGACCGAGGATCAGCGACTGAACGGTATGACCGTACTCATGCACGACGATGTGTTCCTTATCATACGCCGACCATGTCTCCGGAATAAAGATAAACGAGCCCAGTGAAAACCCGGCGTTGTTATTGATCAGGCGCTGTTTGCGGTACACGGTCACGAGCGCACCGTGATAGCGGCGCCGTTCTCCCCGTAAAAACGGCAGAAGCAGCAGCCCGACAAGGTTCTGCGGCAGTCCCCACGTCCATTGAACGAGGTGAAACAGCACGGCGCGAAGCGGCTTTGGAATTGTCTGAAACGCTTTCATGTCTTTATTATAGGACCGCGCCGGACGTCTGTCAATCGCAGCATTGCCATGCGGCGCCGGTTTGTGCTATACTGAGGACAGCAGATTACGGAGGCGCCCATGGACGAGAGAAAAAAGCTGTTTTTGAAGAAGGATCCGTATGCCCCGCCGAAGGACGGAACGCTGTTTCTGCGCTCCGCAAGACAGCTTGCGGCGCATCACCTTGCGCACTGTCCGGACTATGCGCGCATTGCAAAAGCAGCCGGATTTACGCCGGACATGCTGAAAAGCGAAGCGGACCTTTACAGAATCCCCGTGTTGCCGACGCTGTATTTCAAGCGAAACCGCCTGTTCTCCGTGCCGGAAGAGAAGCTGCGCGTCACTGCGACTTCCTCGGGTACGAAAGGCGCGCAGAGCTTTGTCGGCTTCGACCGGAAGAGCCTCGCGCTCGGCATCGGTATGATGTTTCGGTTCTTCCGGTATTATAAGATCCTTTCGCCGATCCCCGCAAACTACATCGTGCTCGGATACGAGCCGAGCAGTCACAGTGATATGGGTGCGATCAAGACCGCCTACGGCACGACGAAATTCGCTCCTGCCCTGCACCGGGAGTATGCTCTGAAGGACACCGGCGCCGACTATGCGCTGAATCTTGACGGGATCCGGCGCGCGCTGCTGCGCTATGCGAAAAGTCCGTTCCCCGTGCGCTTTGTCGGCTTCCCGCCGTATATGTACTTTCTCGTAAAGATCCTCCGGAACGAAGGGATCCGGCTGAAGCTGAACCGCCGCTCCATGATCCTTTTAGGTGGCGGTTGGAAGCAGTTTTCCGGCGAGGAGATCGACCGGAAAACGTTCTTCCGCCTGATCGAGGATACGCTTGGGATCCCGCGGGAACGCTGCTTCGAGTTTTACAGCGCCGTGGAGCACCCGATGGCGTACGTCAAATGCAGCGATGGACATTTTCATATTCCCTGCTACAGCCGCGTGATCATACGCGATCCCGTAACGCTGCTGCCCGTTTCGGACGGAACCGAAGGGCTTCTGAGTTTTGTCACGCCGCTTGTGACCTCGATGCCGCTTCTAAGCGTCGTGACAGATGACATCGCAGTGCGGCATGACGGACCGTGCCCCTGCGGACTGAACGCGCCGTATTTCGATCTGATCGGCAGGGCAGGCGTTACCGGGATCAAAACCTGCGCCGCGGGCGCAAACGAGTTTTTGGGGAGGCAGAAATGAACGACGCTCTGAAACGCCTGCTCGGTAAGCAGGAAAAGCCGGATCTTGCCGCGCTTTCGGAACGGATCCTGAAAGCAAGAAGCGGACCGGCGCTTTCGCGTGAGGTCGTGATCGCAGCATGCGCAAGGCTTTCCGCAGAGCTTGCCGCCCCCGAATATGCCGCGATGCTGATCGCCATGGGCATTCCGGATGAGCGGGCGAAACACGAGCTGCAGATCGCGCGGGAAATGCTTTCGGAGGAATATCTGCGCGCAAGAATCAAAGCTGAGCTCGACGAGACCGAGGACGTCGTGTTTACGCCCGTGATGGGCGATCGGTCCGTCCGCCAGGGCTGGCGGCCGCTCGGCACGCTTTTGCACATCTCCGCAGGGAACGTCGATGCGCTGCCCGCGTTCAGCGTGATCGAGGGGCTCCTGACCGGGAACGTCAATCTTCTGAAGCTCCCGCGGGAAGACAACGGTCTGTCCGCCGCAGCGCTTGCGCGGCTCTCGGAGATCGAACCGGCGATCCGCCCGTTTGTCGAGATCTTTGACGTACCCTCGGAGGACGTCGAAACTCTGCATGCGCTTGCCGCTTTTGCGGATGCGGTCGTCGTCTGGGGCGGTGAGGAAGCGACCCACGCCGTACGCCGCATAGCTCCGCCCGATACGCGCGTCATCGAATGGGGTCACAAGCTGAGCTTCGCGTATTTCTCCGGCGAACCGACGAACGACGCGCTGCGTTCCGCCGCGATCAATATATGCTCGACGGAACAGCTGTTTTGCAGTTCCTGTCAGGGAATCTTCATCGATACCGACGATTTTGAAACGGTCTGCCGCTTTGCGGAACGCTTTGCGGCGGTCCTCTCGGAGGTATCCTCCGAAACGCCCCGCTTCGGTGGCGGATCCGTGACCGCGCAAAAAGCGCTCGAGGTCTATACCGAGGAGCTGGAAGCGCTGCGCGCGCCCGAAAAGAAGCGCGTGTTTCGCAAGAACGGCGCAAGCGTCATCGCTTACGCGGACAGCGCGCTTGCCGCATCGTATCAGTTTCGCTGTCCTTGGGTCAGACCGCTCCCCAAAGAGCGGCTGCTCGAAACGCTGCTGCCGTATAAAAACCTGCTGCAGACGGTGTTTTTGAGCTGTCCCGACGACTCGCGCGAGGCGCTTGCCGAGCTTCTGCTGCGCACCGGCGCGTTCCGGATCACCGACGGCAGGCGCATGTCGGAGGAATACTGCGCTCTCCCCCACGACGGCGAATATCCGCTCCGCCGCTATCTGAAACGGGTCTCGGTCGAAATCTGAACGGGTCCGCTGTCGTTTTTACGGCTTGCTTTTTTGCGCAGGCTGTGTTATGATGCAATGCGTCCCGCTGCGGACGCAAACGGTGTCTCTTGCTAACCACCGTAAAAAAACAAGGAGCTTTTTTTCCCATGAAAAAAACGATCGCGGAATTCCGCGAAATGCTGAAAACCGTTCCCCCGCTTCTTCTGACGCTGACTGTTCTTTCCATTGTCGGCATGAACCTTTTAGCAAACAAGAGCATCGACACCGGGCTTTCCTGGCTTGCGCTCGACTGCGGGATCATCCTTTCGTGGCTGACGTTCCTCACCATGGATATCCTCACGCACTGCTACGGTCCGCGCGCCGCGACGCTGTTCTCGGTCCTTGCGCTTGTGCTGAACCTCTTTATGGCGGGGATCTTCTTTCTCGCAAGCCGCATCCCCGGCGTGTGGGGCGAAAGCTTCGTCGAAGGCAGCGAGGAAGTGATCAACAACGCGCTGGACCGCACGTTTTCCGGCACGTGGTTCATCATTCTCGGCAGCTCGGTCGCGTTTCTCGTTTCCGCGTTTGTCAACAATTTCTTAAACTACGGCATCGGAAGGCTGCTCAAAAAGAGAGAGGGCTTCGGGCGGTTCGCGCTGCGCTCGTACGTGTCCACGTTTGTCGGACAGTTCGTCGACAACCTCGTCTTTGCGCTGCTCGTGAGCCGGATCTTCTTCGGCTGGACCATGCTGCAGTGCCTGACCTGCGCGCTCACCGGCGCCGTGTGCGAGCTGTTCTTTGAGGTCGTGTTCTCGCCGTTCGGCTACCGCATCGCAAAGCGGATCACGGATCGCCGGGTCCCGGTCCCGGAAGGAGCGGCGGCATGAACGTACTCGTTACCGGCACAAGCCAGGGCATTGGCAAGGCGATCGCCGCGCGGTTTCTCAAAGAAGGTCATGCGGTCTTCGGCGTGGACCTCCGCCCCGCCGCGATCGAACATCCGAACTATACGCATTTTGAGCGCGATATCCGCGACGAGCGTCCGCTCGACATCCCCGCGCCGGAGATCCTCATCAACAACGCCGGCACGCTCGAAGAAGCCGACGCGATCGGCGTAAATCTGACCGGCACGATCCGCTTTACCGAGCGGTTTCTGGATTCCCCCGCGCTCCGGTCGATCCTGTTCATCGCCTCGGCGTCGGCGCGGAACGGCGCGGAATTTCCGTACTATGTCGCGAGCAAAGCCGGGATCGTGGGCTACATGAAATACCTTGCGAATGCGCTCGGCAGGCGCGGCGTGACGGTGAACAGCATCTCCCCCGGCGGCGTGATCACGCCCGCAAATACGCACATTCTTCAAAGTGAAGCGCTGTACCGGGCGGTGCTCAATGAAACGTTACTGCATAAATGGGCGGATCCGGACGAGATCGCGGCTTTGGCGTACACGCTGACGGTCGATAACCGCTCGATCACCGGCGAGGACGTCCTTGTCGACAACGGCGAGATGCTGAAGTCGAATTTTATCTGGTGAGAATGCCTCGAAGCGCCAATTCACGGAGAAGCCAATTCATGACCGTCAGGTCAATTCATGCGCATCGCGCAATTCATTGCCCCGCATACGGAGCGGGTATGATACAAGAAAAACAGGAGGCTGCTATGAAAAAGCCCGAACGGGACGCATTCGTCGGATTCTATGACAACGGGACCTATCGCGTCGGCTGCAGCGGAGCGACGGTGTACGTCTTTGACCGCGACGGAAACGAGCGCGGCAGGTTCCGGGATTTTCCGTACGCCTATCATGCCGCGTTTATGCCGGGTCGGAATATCATCGCGGTCAAGTCGACCGGAAACGCGCTCGGCTTCTACGATCTGGATTCCATGACCCTGCTGAAACGGCACCGCATGGCGTTCAACGGCTGTCAGGACGACGGCTTTGCGTTCTCTCCCGACGGGACGCGGTTCTACAACATCGAGCGCGTCAAAACGAGCCTGCGCACGCAGCTCTGTATCTTTGAAACCGAGGGGTTCACGAAAATCTGCACGCTGTTTGCGGACGACGTCAACATGGTCCTTGCGGATATCGAGATCGATCCCGAAACCGGCGTCCCGTACCTTCTCGGCTTCATGCACGATCCGGAGAAGGGCTTTCCCGATCACAGGTTCATTGCGATCCTTGACGAGAGCGCGCACAAGATCGCAGACCCCCGCACAATCTCCAAAGCGGATTACGACCGTTTATCCGGATTCAAGGATTGGGAGCGCGCCGGTTTTACGGAGAAGGCAAGCCGGTTCAATTTTGCGATCCGGGATATCGAACCGATCCTTTCGCTTGCGGCAGAACACAAACTATCGAGCGATTCTTTCAAAAAGCTGCTGCCGCCCATGGACCGGAACGCGGTTCGCCCGGTCTCGATCAAAGAGCTCTACGAAGCGTATGGATCGCCCGCGCGGTGAATTGCTCAAACCAAAAGCCTTCCCCCTTGGGTGGGGAAGGTGGCGAAGCGTGAGCGGAGCCGGATAAGGGGGACACGCAGAAAAGCGGGACGCTTTTTGCGGATGAATGAATTGACGCATAGCCGTCGTGAATTGTGCTACGCACATGGACTACCCCTCAGTCGGCTTTGCCGCCAGCTCCCCTCACAAGGGGAGCTCCAAAATTGCGCCAACGCCGACCTTTCTCTGATGAGGAAGGCGTCACCGCAAGGTGACGAAAGGAGAGATGAATTGCGCCTGCGGCGCATGAAGAATAGGAGGAAAACATGGATTACAGGAGATTCAACGATACGATCCTTTTGCGGATCGACCGCGGCGAGGAGATCATTGAAACGGTGAAGAAGGTTGCGGAACAGGAACACGTCCGGCTTGCGAGCGTGGAAGCGCTCGGCGCGACGGACGATTTTACCGTCGGCGTGTACGATACCGCGGCAAAGAAGTACGATTCAAAAACCTTCACCGGTCCGCACGAGATCGTTTCTCTGACCGGTACGATCACCGAAAAGGACGGCGCGTTCTATCAGCATCTGCACATGAGCGCGGGCAACAAAGCCTGCGAGGTCTTCGGCGGGCATCTGAACCGCGCGAAGGTCTCCGTGACCTGTGAGATGGTGATCCGCATCCTCTCCGGCGCGGTCGACCGCAGTCCGGACCCGCAGACCGGCGTCAATATCCTGCGGTTCTGACTGTCGTTGCATTCCGCCCGGATCGATGCTATACTGTAACCGAAAAAGGATTTGCCGGAGGTCATTATGGAGCACCAGCGCGAATACATCGCCCGCACCAGCGGACTGAAGTTCAAGGATTATCTGGGGTACGGACTGATCGACACCGCAGGGTGTCTGATCTTCAGCCTCGTCACGACGCTTTTGCAGAAGTATTATACGGACATTCTGCATCTGAGCCCGCTGTTTATCATGCTGATGTTCATCGGCGCGCGCATCTGGGACGCGATCAATGATCCGATCATGGGCCGCATCGCCGACACCAGCAAGCCGAAAGCCTCCGGGCGCTACCGTCCGTGGGTGCTGTACGCGGCGATTCCGCTTGCGGTCTGCGGTGTACTGATGTTTGTGAAGCTCCCGAACATGGGCGAACCGCAGAGCATGCTCTTTACCTGCATCTACGCGACGGTGACCTATGTTCTGTTCGGCATGGTGTACACGATGCTGCAGATCCCGTACGGCTCGCTGGCGTCCGTCGTCACGACCGACGACCGGGAGCGCAGCAAGCTCTCGGTGTTCCGCTCGATCGGCGCGGCGCTCGGCTCAATCCCGGTGCTTCTGATCGCAAGCTTCGCCTACGCAAGGCGGCTCGATGCGGCGGGCAACATCGTGATCGGTGAGAACGGCAAAGCGATCACCGACATGCAGTACAAGCCGGTCATCGTCGGCGTGGTTGTTATGGCGGTCGTGTCCGCGGCGCTTTTGATCCTTGCCTACACGATGAACCGCGAGCGCGTCAAGACCAAGCCGCAGCCGAAGGAGCCGGGCGCGACGAAGAAAGCGATCGCGCTGCTGTTTCGTAACCGCGCGTTTGTGGCGATCAGCCTTGTTTCGATGCTGCTGCTTTCCGGGCAGATGTTCACGCAGAGCTTCTATACCTACCTCTTTGACGACTACTTCCACGCAAACTGGATGAACCTTGCGACGCAGGCGTGCACCTATTCGCCGATGCTGATCTTTATGTTCTTCCTGCCGAAGGCGGCAAGAAAGATCGGCAAAAAGGAGGTCACCGCCGTAGGTCTTTCGCTTGCCGCGCTCAGCAATCTCGTCCTGTTCTTCCTGCGCGGGATGGCGCCCGGGAAGCTCATGTGGATCTTCCTTGTGCTGAACTTTGTAAGCGGCTGCGGGCTCACGACGCTCGTCATGCAGCTGTGGGCGATGGTGACCGATTCGACCGACGACATCGAGGTCAAAACCGGTTCGCGCGACACCGGCACCGCGTATTCGGTGTTCAATTTCTTCCGCAAGCTCGGGCAGGTGCTCTCCGCGATCTGCGTCAACGGCGCGCTTCTGGGCATGCACTACAACTACGAAAAGGGCGCGGTGCAGACGCCCGAAAACCTCAAGGTCATGTACGACCTCGCAACGCTGATCCCCGCCGTGCTGTTCGGGATCATGGCGGTGCTGCTGTTCATTGTTTACCCGCTCAGTAAGCGCAAGGTCTCAGAACTGCAGGAACAGAAGGATCGGAACCTGAAGGAATCCTATGAAAACAAGATCATCGACATTTGATCTTCAAAAGAACGCATGGGGCCGTTAAGGCACTCGAAAGAGAATCTTAAGAGCTATTCTGATAAGGGTGGAATTAACCACTGCTGCAGAATAGCTGCGAAATGACCTTCCTGCGGTAAAAGAAGCCATAGTGCGGCTATTCGGAAAGAGCGCATACAGCGGATCGGACGCACGTTCGAGCAATACACGGACGAACGGCTCGGTTTCAGAAAACCGGTTGATTTGTTTGATCTTTCTATCTCTCAGTGTTGCACTTGGTTTGACAATTCATCGTTGCGCGCTGTCTCGCACAGCGTCACTCCTTCTCCGCCTGTTCGAGCGCTTTTTTGTACGGCAGGAGCATGCCCTCGGTCATTTTGCCGGAGAGCTTCTTCTGGAGCTTTTTATTGCGCATCATGCCGCCGACCAGATACATGCCGAGGATGCGGCCCTTGCGCTTCTGCGGGAAGTCGTAGAAGCCGTGCTTCTTATAGAAGCGATGGTCCTCCTTCATCAGCCCGCGCATCTGATAGATCAGGTCGCGGAAGATCTTCATCCCGCCGACGCCCCAGAACGTCTTCGGCGGCTGATAGGCGTGATCGACCGCGTAGCGCAGCGTGTCCGAAAGCGCTTCGATGCCCGCGTCCGGATCAAACTCGTCGCACGCGACGCCCGCCAGGAAGTTTCCGCCGACCTCGGCGCGCGCCTCGATCACGGTGCGGAGGTTCTCCTCCTCCGAAAGCGGTCCCGAAACGAGGTAGCCTACGGGCTTTCCCATCGTGACCGTGCGGTGTCCGTTGCAGAACTGCCGGTCGTCGTAGAGCTTCATACGATAGCCCATCGAATGGTCCTTGATCGCAAACGCATAAACGATCGCGTCGGCGGTCTGGATCTTTTCGCGAAGATACGCGTCGAAGCCGTCCTTATAGACGCACGCGCCCTTTGCGGCGCATTGGAAACAGCCTAAGCACCCGCCCGCAAACGGGAATTCGCGAAGATTGACGAGCGTCGTTTCAAACGGCGCGACACGCAGAAACCGCGAGACCATGGCGCGGATCGGGCTTTCCTCCTCCGGGTCGAAGTCCGCAACGACGGCGACCCTGCCGCTCGAAAGCATCGCGGGCGCGGCGGATTCAGCAAGAGGAACCGGCGTGAACGGCTTCGGTTCACACCGTTTCGGCTCGGCGTACCCGTGCTCTTTACGCCACAGGAGAAAGCGGAAAAACTCCTCCGCGTCCTTTCTGCCCTGCGGCTTTAATAGGTCCTCCATGTCTGCGGACAGCCCGCCGAGATAGAGTAGCCCCAGATCGTCGCAGTTGTCGCGAATGAAGCGGTGCGCGGTGATGTCGTAAAAATGCAGCGACGTCGAAATCTGCGCGGCGCACTTGCCCGCAAGGTCAACGCCGTGCTCCTTGACAAGCTCAATGAACCGGTGGAGCTGGCTCGGCACGAGGAAGGTATAGACCGGATAGCAGAACAGCAGAAGATCGGCGGACGCGAGCGCTTCCTCTGCCTTTGAAAAATCCTTCTCGAGCGCCTTGATGCGCTGTCCGACGTGCAGGACCTCGAAGGTCTCGTCCTTAAATCGCTTTTCGAGATACCGCACCGTCTGCAGGGTGATGCTGTTTTCGCCCTTCGGCGAGCCGTTCAGAACCAGAATATGCATGCCCGTTCCTCCGTTTCGTTTCTGTTCCGATTATACCACGCTTCGCGTAAAAAGCAACGCAAAAGAGCGCCCCCGAAGGGACGCTCCCGAATACCGCTTATTCGCCCGTCGCGAACGCCTTTGTCCGTGCGATCAGCGCATTCTCGTCCGCAAAGAACAGATCGCCGATCACATATTTCCCGGCGGCGGTCCTTCCGACCGCATACGCGCCGTCCGCCGAAAACGCCATGTCCGTGAACGTATCCGCTGTGGCGTTCATCGAAAACAGCAGGCGGCAGTCGTCGTTCAGGTCGTAGACGTCGATCCGGGAGAGCCCCGCGCACAGCGCCATCATCAGGCTCGCGTCCTCATTGAATGCGAAGGACGAATACTGCGTGCCGTTGTTCCAGATCTTTTCCACGGCATGCGTCTTGATGTTATAGACCATCATGCGCGTCTCCACGTCGATCGCAATCAGCCGATCCCCGGTGACTGCAAGCGCGTTGATATACGTATACAGCTGTCCGATCGTATCTTGTACCGTGCCGTCGCCCTGCGTGTCGAACAGCTCGATCGTGCCGTCCGGATGCGCCATCGCCGCAACGCTGCCGTCAACCGAGAAGAACAGCTGCGGCGGATAATCCTTATAGTAATTCGTCTGCTTGAACGTCGGCGAAAGCTCATGCTCGCTCGCGAGCGATACACACTCGACCGCCCGCTGCGCCTCATACTGTTCCATAAGCGCGCCGGAAAAGCTTTCGACGGTCTGTACGGATGCGAGCTCCGGCAGGCTGTAGAAGAAGATCACGCCGTCGTAACGCGAGCAGAGGACCATTTTGTCCATCGGAATGATGCCGTTGAAGTTCGTTCCTTCCGCCGATACGATGAGTTCCGCCGCCCAGTTCTCGGCGTTGATGATGAACATCGCCTCGTTCGTCATCAGGAGATACTTGCCATTGTCGGAGAACGCGATCGACGGTACGAACATGGTCTCGTCAAGGTTCGCCGTCAGGATCGGCTCGTTGGACCTTGCATCGCGGACGTGAAGCACGTTCCCGATCGCGTACGCCCAGCGCTTCGAATCCGGGGTAAAGACCGGTTCGGTCGGCACGTCCTGTATTTCGCGGTCGTCGACGTCGATGAAGATCATGTTGCCGGTGTCCATGTCCCATCCGGCAATCAGCAGATAAACGGACAAGCAGCTCAGCGTTTTGCCGTCGGGCGACAGCGCCCACTTTTCCGCAAAGGTCCCTGCCATCTTGCAGGAATCGTCCAGAGGACTGGACGGAATAAACAAGCGCTTCCCTTCGTCGTCCAGCACGATGACCGCCGTTTCGCCCGCTTTTCCGGAGACGACGACGCGCTCGCGGTTGTCGGAAACGAGCACCTGGATGCCCGCATACCCCTCCTGCACGTTGGAAAACAGCTTGTCAAACGAAACGCCGCCCAACAGCTGCGACAGGAAGTTGTTCGTCGGATCATAGTCCTCCATCTGCTCGCCGAAGGTGTAGAACACTTTTTCCGTCCCGTCCGAGGAAACAAGCAGAAGCTTGTCCTGATCCTGCACAAGCAGCGTATCCGCGTCCTTCCAGAAATACTTGGTGCCGATCTCGTACGGCGCGTTCAGCTTGCTCGTGTAACGGAACGCCTCGGAGCCGTCCTCCGTGTTCCACACCTGTACGAACCGCCCATAATCGCAGTCCGCCAAAAACCGCGTACCGTCCGCAGAAAACTCCGGATACATCATGATCGCGTTATCTGCGGTCACCGTGTACAGGATCTCGTTCTGCACAAGGTCAACCATCGCGATCGAATTGTTGTTGACGACGCCGACCGCACGCGTACCGTCCGGGGACGCCGCAATGAAGTTCAGCTGCATATTTTGGTTGTTGAAGCTTGACACGACCGTAAACGGCTCGATATACATCGTCCGCCGCATCAAAGCAAGGATGTCGTCGCGCCGCATTCCGTCAAATTCATCGCTCACCGCGATCGCATCCGTGAGGATCTTCGCAGCCTCGCGCTTTTCCCCCGCGGTAAGCGCCGCCGACGCTCGCTCGATGCGCTCGCCGATGTCGTTGAAGGCGGCGTTCCTCCGCTCCTCCTCGGCGCGGCGCTGCTCCTCCTCCGCCTGCTTTTTCCGCTCTTCGGCAAGCTTCGCCTACTCTTCCGCGATCCTCTGCTGTTCCGCTGCTTCACGCTTCAGTTCCTCGTTATGCAGATGGTTGATGATAAGAAATGTCGCAAGCGCAGCCGCCGCAACAAGCACCGCCGCCGCAACGATGGACGCAATTCTAATCTTTCTCTGCCTTGCGCGGCGTTTGAGATCGTCGTAGCCGAGACCGAGCATCGGCGCAAGGATGCGCAGCTTTTCGTTTCTGAGGCGTTTGATGCTGCCGCTTAAGCTCGCCGCGCGTACGTCCGCCGCCAGCGGTTCGAGCTCGGTCACGGTGCCGTCCGCATTCTGAATCCTTTGAAGCGACTCCGGAAAGCTGTCGTTTGGCTCGCCCTCGACAAGCACGGTCAGAACGTGTTCGCGTCCCTTGCGCTCAATGAAGTATGCAAGCTCGCGCTGACACCACCGGCTTTCGAGATAGCGCGGCGAGCAGATCGCAATGAACCATTCGCTTGCGTCCAGCGCCGCCTCGATGTCCGCGCCGAGGTTTGCCGAAAGCGGCAGCTCCTCCTGATCGCGAAACACCTTCCCCATTTTCTTTCTGCCGGTCTGCTTTCTGATCTGCGCCGGGATCCCGTACGTTTCGATCGCCGTGTGCAGCGCCTTCGCGATCTCCTGGTCCGGCGACTGATGCCGGTAGCTGATAAACGCGCAGTAGGTTTGCTGCTGTTGCATTGCCCCTCCCCCTTCCGGTCCGCGCCGGACCGCATTATTGTATATAGTATATCACGTCTTTCTTCGTTTGCATATAGGAAACCGGCGCTTTTTCGGCGTTTTTTGCATGAAAAAACCCGGCGCATGCCGGGCGTTTTCAGTAGATCGTTTTGATCGGTTCGGTGATGTTGTACTCCGCGCGGAAAGCGTCGAGGTCCCTTTGCGTGCGGATCAGCACGACCTCGATGAATCTGCCGGTCGCGCGTTCGACAAAGCCCGCCGTGGCTTCGCCGGTGCAGATGCTCTTTCTGACCGCGGGCATGAGCGCTTCGGCGTCATACCCCGGTCCCCTGTCTTTGTGAAACAAACGCACGGTCGGTCCCTCCTTCGGTCTCTTTCTTTCAGTATAACACGTTTGAATTGTATTTGCAATTTGCGGGAAGGCGTGTTATAATCATTATATATAAAAACAAGGAGGCAATGTTATGGCAACCGTAGAAGAACTGGTCCAGCAGTATCAGACCGACAAAGCGCTTCAGGACGAGGTCGCGGCGATCCTTGCCGACGGCAAGGTCACGATCAACGAATTCCTGACCTTCGCAAGAAAGCACGACGTTCAGGTTTCCCTGACCGACATGCCGAAGTATATCGAGCAGGCAAAGCAGCTCGGCTTCATCAAGTAAGCGAAAATTGCAAAAGGAGCTGTCCGCGGACAGCTCCTTTTTCGTTGGCTTTTGACTGCGCGGCGCGGGAAAGACCCGGGATCCCCGCTCTTCGCGCCGTCAGTCGTCCGCGATCGCGGGCGTATAGACGATGCCTCTCACCACGCCGTCGATGACCGTGACGGACAGCAGCGCCGTTCCGTCGACGAGATTCCAGTCCGCCCCGGCAAGCGCCGGGAACGCTTTGGCCGCTTCCGTTTCGCGCATGCCGATCCGAAGTCCCTGCGGCGTCTCGATCATGTCGGTGGTGACGCGGATCGCCGTGATGCGGTCGACGCCGTCGATCTCGTTCGTCATGATCTCAAACGAATCAAAGAGATGGAACACGTCCGGCTTATCGAACGCGCAGCTTTCACGCGTGAAGCTGCTCTTTTCCTCGGAAAGCGCCGCAAGCACCGGCGCCGCCTCGTCGTAAATGCCGAAGCGCACGCCGTTCACCTCAAAATACAGCTCTCCGTACTCGCCGCCGCGCACCGCGTTCGGATCGACGAACACCGCGTTCGGGTCGTCCGCCTGTCCGCCGCAGCCGATCGTGCAAAGAAGCAATGCCGCAAGAAGCAGGACCGCCGTTCGTTTCATATCAGTTTTCCTCCGATCTCCGTAAACTCTTTTCGGTCTCGTACCGTTCCGAGAGCGCCGTGTAATCCGCGTCGTACGCCGCTTCGCCGCGATGATCCGGCAAACGGTACGTCTTTTGCAGCACCGCGCCGTAGAAGCGGGAAAGCTTTTCCGCACCGTACACATTGAGATGCTGCCCCATATCGCAGGTGTCGGTCTGCATGTCGATGCCGATCGCGTCGTTTTCCGCGATCATGTTGTCGTAGCGCAGACCGCGCGCCGCCGCAAACGCCGCGACCGTTTCGTCCCATTCGGGATACCATCTGGGATAGATCGACGGCGACTTCACAAGCACCAGCGCGATCCCCTTCTCCTCGCACAGATCCGCCATCTTTGCGAGCCATTCCATGCTGCTTTCCGGCAGCTTCGGATCGTAGCTCTCCGTCGGCAGATCAGTCGCGGGGCGGACCTCCGTGCGCAGCAGATACCCCTTGAACGAGAGCGGCGCTCCGGAAGTGAACCAGCAGCTCCAGTCCTCCGCCGTAAGCTGATCGATCCGGTCGTGGTAGCGCAGCAGCGGGAAGAGATAGCTCATGAAGTCCTCGCCCGCGGTCATGCTCGCCCGGATCGCCCGGATCTTTGCGCCGCCCCAGCGCATGCCGTCGAGCGTCATGCGGTTGTACGCCTCGGACTGCGGCTCGCCGTATTTCAGCGCAAGCACGTTGAAGACGACGACCTTCGGCGTTTCGGTCAGAAGCGCGTCCTCCAGAAGATAATAGGATTGCCACACGAGCTGCTGCGCGCTGCCGCGGATGAACGACGTGATCCCGTATTCGTTGTACAGCGTGACCGGCGAGAAATTCGAGAACACCTCGCAGTCGCCGATGAACAGCACGTCGTGGTCCGTCGCTTCCCCGTAGTATTCGCCGGTCAGATGCCCTTCCGCCGGCGAGGTGCGGTATTTCGGCGCGACGAGACGCGAGACCGCGTACAGCGCTCCGAAAAACACGATGCAGGCAAGCAGGACGCCGCCGATGACAGGAAGCTTTCGTTTCATATCAGAACCGGTTGTAGATAAACTGCGAGGCGTCGAAACCGAAGCCGTAACGCCCGAAGATCAGGATCGTGCCGATCAGCACGAGCAGCACACAGACGGAAAACACCGTGCCGCGCTTCATGATCCGCGGCCGGATCGCGCCTTTCCGCTGTATCATCGAAAGCGCGAACATCGCGAGCACACCTGAAAAAGCGATCGCGTAATCGAAATACGAAAGTCCCAGCGACTGTACGCCGCCCCGGAACACCGCGCCCCAGTTCCATGTCGTGAACATGGAGAAGAACGACGAAAACGCCTCTCTGACCGTGCCGTAACAATCCAGAATGCGCAGCGACGACAGCAGCAGTACCGTGCGGATCACGGTGAACCCGCGGTAGAACGCGCTTTCGGTGAGCCGCGGAAAACGCTTGTGAAACCGCGCGTACAGCGGCTTCAGCTCCTCGGAAAGGAGGATCACGGCGCCGTTCAAAAGACCCCAGACGAGGAAGGTCAGATTGCTGCCGTGCCACGCGCCGGTCAGCGCCCACACGAGCAGCGTCGCAAGGTAGACCGGCACGCGCCGCGAAACGCCTGTGCCGAAGCGCCGCGTGGCTTTGGAAAGATCGCGCATCGGCTTCGATACCGACAGCGGATAATAGACGTAGCGCTTGAACCATTCGCCGAGCGTGATGTGCCAGCGCCGCCAGTATTCCGAAATGCTCTTGGAGAAGTACGGGCGGTTGAAGTTTTCCTCGATCGTGATCCCGAGCATCTCGCCGACACCGATCGTGATGTCGACGCCGCCGGTGAAGTCCGCATAGAGACATGCGGCGTACAGGAGCATTTCAACGAGGATGAAGTCCCCGCGGTACACGTCCGGCCGCGCGCAGAGCGCCTTGACCGCGACGAGCAGCCGGTCGGCGACGATCAGTTTTTTCCAGTATCCCCACACGATGCGAAGGCTCGCGGACAGGAAGCGCTTTCCGTCGAACGCGTGCGGCGCGGTCAGAGCCTTCCCCACCGTTTCCCACCGCGTGATCGGTCCCTGCACCAGAAGCGGGAAAAACGACGTGAACAGCGCGAGCTTCAAGGGGTTCTTTTCCGCCGGGACCGTTTCGCGGTACACGTCGAGCAGGTATCCGACCGTCGAAAACGTATAGAACGAGATGCCCATCGTAAGCGCAAGGTCCTGTCCGAACGGCTTCCCGCCGAAGATCCCCGCGGAGAGCCGCCCGAGCATCGCGCCGTATTTGAGCGCGAACAGGATGCCGAAATTGACGAGCAGGCAGGCGATCAGCACGAGCCGCCGCTTCTTTTCAAACCGCAGCCGTACCGCCTTTCGCTCCTCCTTCGTGTGCGTCTCCTTCATGGCGGCGACCGTCTCGCGCTGGCGGACAAACAGCGCGTCGATCGCGCGCGTCGCCGCGTACACCGTGACGATCGTTACGGCCATAAAGACCGCGCCCAAAAATCCCGCAAAGCAGACGAAGACTGCGTTCGCGAGCAGCAGCACGATCCATTGGATCCGTTTCGGCACGAGGTAGTACACGGGCACGAGTACCGCCAGAAACAGAAGAAACGCCCACGAGGGAAACAGCATCAGTCGTCCTGCTCCCCGATCCTTGCGATCAGCGCAAAGAGCGCCTTTGCGGAGTTGAAGTTTGCCGGCACGATGTCCTTTGCCGGGATCACGACGCCGAATTCCTCCTCGATCCGCGTGATCAGCATGACGATGTCGAACGAGGCGAGGATCCCGCCGTCGACGAGCCGCGTCTCGGTCTCAAAGTCCGTTTCGGGATGCAGCTCCCGCAAAATGTCCAGAAGTTGTTCCATCGTTCCTCCTATCGGTATAAAAGCTGCGCCGCCGCCCTGCGGTCGGTCTTGCCGTTTTCGGTCAGCGGCAGGCTGTCCACTTTCGCCGTGCGCTTCGGCAGCAGGTATTCGGGAAGCTTTGCTTTGAGCGCCGCAAGCAGCGCCGTTTTTTCGATCGCGCCGGTATAGACGAGCCCCAGAAGGCTTTTCTCGCGATCGAACACCGCGCACGCGGCGTCCACGCCGTCGACCGTTCTCGCCGCGGCTTCGAGCTCGCCGAGCTCGATGCGGTGTCCCATGTGCTTGATCTGATCGTCCCTGCGTCCGAGAAATTCGAGCTCGCCGCGTTCGTTGATCCGCCCGAGATCGCCGGTCCGGTAGACGGTCTCCGGATAATCGGGATTCAGAGGGTTCTGTACGAATGCCTTTGCCGTGCGTTCCGGATCGCGGTAATAGCCGTGACATACCGCCGTACCGCGGATGTAAATCTCGCCCTCGTCCGACCGCCGTCCGTTTTCGTCGATCAGAAAGATCTCCGTGTTGTCGAACGCGCGTCCGATCGGGATGCGCTCGCCGGGCGCAAAGTCGCGGTCGACCTCATAGAAGCACGACATGCCGGTGCATTCGGTCGGTCCGTACAGATTCAGATAGCGCGCGCTGACGTGCTCCCGCCAGATGGAAAGCTGCTTCGGCGGCATGACCTCGCTGCCGAACGCGACGGTTTTAAGGTACTGCGGCACGACCGCGTCGAACGTGTGCAGCGCCGAGATCAGCGTCAGCGCGGGCACGACCCAGCAGAGCGCGGTGACGCGGTGCGCGTTCAGAAACTCCACGAGCGGCACCGGCGTCATAAACAGTTTTTTCGGCACGAGCACGACGCCCGAGCCGCATTTCAGCGCGGACAAGATCTCCTTGAGACAGGCGTCCACATAGAGCGGCGCCTGCATGCCGAACACGTCGGTTTCGTCCGCGCGAAGCGTTTTCGTGATCTGTTCGGCGTAATCGAGCACCGCGCGGTGCACGCCGACGACGCCCTTCGGCGCGCCGGTAGACCCGCTTGTGAACACGAGATACGCGGGATCGGAATCGAGCCGGCGCTTTTCCGCCGTGTCGAGCGCGTCCGCATCGGCAGGCTCCGAAAGGATCGCGCAGGCGTCGAGCGCTTCGCCCGCAAACCCGCAGACGGAAAGCAGATCGCGCGCGCTTTCGTCGACGATCGCAAAGCGCGCCCGCACGCGGTCGAGGATCGAGCGGATGCGGGTCTCGCCCATCTCCGCGTCGACCGGCACATAGAAGCAGTTCGCCTTCCACACGCCGAAGAACGCCGCGATCATCGCGCCGCTGCGCTTCATAAACACGAGCACGGGCTCCCGCGCCGCGCCGCGGCGCAGTAGCGCGGAGCCGATGCGGTCGGAGCGCGCGGCAGCGTCCGCAAACGTCAGCGTTTCCGTTTCGTCCGTGAACATCGCCCGGTCGGGGCATGTTTCCGCCTGTATCTTCAGCAGCTCTGTCGCCGACTTCATATCTTCATTCCTTCGTTCTTTATTTTCCGCCGTTATACGGCTCCGTTGCGACCGGCGGGTACAGCGACGGATCATAGTTCCAGTAGCTCCTGCTGTGGCGGCGCGTCTGCGCGTCCGTCCACATGAAGCAGCGGAACTTGCCGGTCCATGCGCGGCAGGCGTCAAAGTGATACCAGCCCGTGCCGATGTTGACGAGCAGCCAGTAATGATGCGAGTTCGCGCTCAGGCGCGTGACGCTGCGGATCTCCGCATCCGTCTGTTCGAGCAGCAGCCTTGCCGCCGCGTAGGATGTGAAGCAGTCGCCTCTGCCGGTCGTCAGCCCGCGCACCGCCTCGCTGCGCCAGTCCTGCTTGTTCGAGGTCGAAACATAATGCACGTTCTCGTACACATAATCGTAAATCGCTTCGATCTGTTCGGCAAGTGTCATGTCGTCCGTGACAATCTTTGCCATGATCTTGTCCGCGACTTCCTGCGCCCGGTCCTCCTCGACCCTGGACGTGACGACGCGGACCGTCGCTTTCTTATACGCCGTGTTGCCGCGCACGTCCGTCGCGTAATACACGATGGTATAGCTCCCGATCCGGGAAATATCGACCGCCGACGCATCCGCCGTGACCTCGACGTCGCCGTCGCAGTCGTCCCATGCAAAGACGTCCGCAAGGAAGGTCGCCGCTTCGTCCACATAGCAGAAGAGATCGCGCACGCCGTACAGCTCCGGCGGTTCGGTATCCGGAATCAGCGTCAGCGTGAACGTTTTTTCGGTGCGGTTGCCGCTCGTATCGACCGAAACGAGCGTGACCTCCTGTTTATCCCTGTTCCAGTCCGGTTCTTTGAGATAGTCGAGCGTCGCTTCCGTCACGTCCTCCGCGGACGCAAGCCCCTCCGCCGCGATCGGCGTACCCAGATACCACTGCGAGCGCATGACCGTCACGGCAGGCGGCGTCGTATCCCTTACGTCGATCAGCGCGATGTTGCGCACGCCGTCCACGGTGACCGCCAGCACATGCTGTCCGATCTCGTCCGGAATGAACTGCATGTCGAGCGACGCTTCCGTATAGGTGCCCTCCTCCAGAAGCTCTTTGACCGAAAGGCCCATATTGCGCGCTTCGATCACCTTCGGCTCCGCGTTTGTAAACAGCAGCGTCGAATAGACCGTTGCGACGTTGCCGCCGCGGTCCCTCAGGGTGAGCGCGACCGTCTGCGGCTCCAGGCTGTCGGGATCCGGCTGCGCGGCGAACGTCACCGCGACCGACGTCTCGTCGAAGATATCCGTCACAAACATATCCGGCCGGATCTTGCTGCCCGGCGCAAGGATCTGCGTGTTTCCCCTGCCCGTCGGCGGGATCGTGTCCCGGATGATCAGGCGCGTTTCCGATTCCGTTCCGTCCGCCGCAACGGTGATCGTGTATTCCCCCGGCTCCCGCATCATCTTTTCGGTGATCGGGCTGATCTCTGCTTCCGTATACGGGATCAGCAGAAGATCGTCCGCGGTCGGGACCGGCGATCCCGCTTCCAGGATGAGCTCGTCCAGCGCCGCGCGCACATGCACCGGGACGCTGACCTTTGAACGGTTTCCGCTCTCGTCCTCCAGCAGCACGACCGCGTCGTAATCGCCGACGGCGGAAAAGTCCGGCGCGGTCCCGAACGAGACCTTGACGAGACCCTCGTCTTCCAGGTCCCGGATCAGGCGATCCGGCGTGACCGGCTGCCCGAGCGGTACGATCTGCTCAACGGCTTCCGCCGTCGGCGCCGCCGTGTCGCGCACACGCAGAACGACCGGGACCGCGCGTCCGCGATACAGGACCTTCAGCCGGTAGTCCCCCGCCTTCCGGTAAACCGGTTCCGGCGCAGTCTCGTATGCCGCTTCGTCCCCGTCACGCCGCAAAAAAGCCGTCGCCTCCGGCGTTTCCTCCCCAAGCTCGACCGTCACGCTTCTGCGTACCGCGCCGTAGAAAACGCTGATCAGCACGAAGAACGCGGCGATCAGAATCGCGGCGACCGGCAGAACGATCGCAAGGATCGTGTTACGGACCGGATGCTCCCGCTTCTGCGGCTGTTTGTTTTTCTTCTTCTTTCCTTTGCTCATGCCGTTTCTCCGTTAAAAACCGTTTCGTACGCCTGCAGGAGCGTTCCGAACAGCGCGCCCGCCTTCCCGCCGACCGCTGCGCCGTCGATCGTTTCCGCGCGGCGTATGCCGAGCGTGCTGGAGCTTATGATCACCTCGTCTGCCGAAAACAGCGCTTCCTTTGAAAACGCCTGCTCCGCCGCCGGGACGCCCGCGTCCTTTGCGACCCTCAGAAGGATCGCGCGCGTGACGCCCGCAAGGATGTGCTCGTCGGCCGGATGCGTAAACAGCGTGCCGTCTTTCAGGACAAAAACGTTCGTATGCGATCCCTCCGTCACAAGCCCGTCGCGGACAAACACCGCCTCGTCCGCGCCGGCTTCCTTTGCGCGCTCGTTTGCAAGCACGTTCGGGATCAGGTTCAGCGTCTTGATGTGACACATTCTGCCGCGGAGATCGTCCGTCGTGATGAGCCGCATGGTTTTTTCCTTCGGCAGCAGGACCTTCGGCGTGACGGTGATCAGAAGGTTCGGCGTCCGTTCGCCTTCCGGAAACGCATGCGCCCGCCGCGCCGTCGCGCGGGAAACCTGCCAGTAGAGCACGGCGCACGGTTCGTCCGCCGCGCGAAGGCATTCCCGCAGCGTGCGGATCAGCGCGCCGCGATCCGTTTGAAACGGGATCGACAGTCCGTTCAAACTCCGGTAAAACCGGTCGATATGCGCATCCAGCGCAAACGCGCGCGTCCCGCACGCAAGACACGCCTCGTAACAGCCGTCGCCGAAGTATACGGCGCGGTCGTTCATCGGTACCGTCATTGTGTCAGGATCGCCGAGCGTTCCGTTGTACCAGCCGACAGCAGACATGCATATTCCCCCAAAATACGACTGAATCGTATTTTATATCATACCTCTTTTTTTCGCAGCATTCAAGAGAAAAGATGTAAAAACATGCCGTAAGGCGCCGGACGCCGGTTTGATGTTGCATCGGCGCGCATTCCGTGATATGATCACAGAGACGGATCGGGCTTCCGATCCTACTACAAAAAAGCCGGACAGGCGGAAAGAGGGAAGATATGGAATTGTGCGCACGGAAAGACGTTCCTGTGCAGGAAACGTGGGATCTTTCGCTGATCTTTCAGGAGGAATCGCAGATGTGGGAGGCGCTCGACGCGCTGAAAAAGCAGGTCAAAACCTTTGTCGAAACGTATGCGGGAAAGCTCACGACCGCGGAGAAGATCGTCGCCTGTCTCGATGAGCAGGAAGCGTTCCTTCCGACGATGGGCAACATCTGGTCGTATACGGGGCTTGCGGTGGAAGCGGACTATACCGACAACGCGCTCCGCGAACGCAACGAAAAGATCGGCGACGAGATGACGCGCCTGTATAAGGAGCTGGCGTTCGTCGACAGCGAGATCCTGCTGGCGCCGACGGAAGAACTGGAAGCGGCGGTGAAGCTTGCGAAGGGCTGCCGCGTGTATCTTAAAGACCTGCTTGCGAAGAAGGCTCACATGCTTTCGCCCGAAACAGAGAAGGTGCTTGCCGCGCTCGGCAGGACGTTCGACGTGCCGTATGAGGTCTACAACACGCTGAAGCTGGCGGACATCGCGTTCGATCCCATTACGGTCGACGGGAAGGAATACCCGATGGGCTATTCGCTGTTCGAGGACGATTACGAGCTCGAAGCGAACACCGCGGTGCGCCGCGCCGCGTTCCGGCGGTTCTACGATACGCTGAAAAAGTACGAAAACACCACCGCGACCGCGTACAACGCCTGCGTGACGGAGGAAAAGGTCATGTCCGAGCTGCGCGGGCACAAGGACGTGTTCGACTATCTTCTGTTTGAGCAGAAGGTGACGCGGGAGATGTACGACCGCCAGATCGACGTGATCACCGAGCGTCTCGCGCCGCATATGCGCCGCTACGCAAAGCTGCTGCAGAAAAAGCACGGGCTCGACAAAATGACGTTCGCCGATCTGAAGATTGCGGTGGATCCGGAATACGATCCGCGCGTCACGATCAAGGAATCGCAGCGCTATGTGCACGACGCGCTTTCGATCCTCGGCGGGGATTATACGGATATGGTCGACCGCGCGTACCGCGAGCGCTGGATCGACTTTGCGAAGAACATCGGCAAGTCCACCGGCGGCTTCTGCTCGGGCATCTACCGGCAGAATTCGTTCATCCTGCTCAACTGGAACGACCGCATGTCGGATGTGTTCACCGTCGCGCACGAGCTCGGACACGCCGGACAGAGCATGTACGGCGACGCCGCGCAGTCCTATTATGACTGCGACCCGACCATGTACCTCGTCGAAGCGCCGTCCACGATGAACGAGCTGCTGCTTGCGAACTACCTGCTTGAAACGAACGCGGACAAACGCTTCCGCCGCTGGGTGCTCTCGAGCGTGATCTCGAACACGTATTATCACAACTTCGTCACGCACCTCCGGGAGGCGTGGTATCAGCGCGAGGTCTACAAGATCATCGACGCGGGCGGCAGCGTGAACGCGGACATCCTTTCGGACATCTTCCGGAAGAATCTCGAGCTGTTCTGGGGCGACGCCGTGGAGATCCCGGAAGGCGCAGAGCTGACCTGGATGCGGCAGCCGCACTACTACATGGGGCTGTATCCGTACACCTACAGCGCGGGGCTCACGGTCGCGACGCAGGCGATGCTGCGCATCCGCGCGGAAGGCGAGCCCGCCGTTGCGGACTGGAAGAAATTCCTTGCCGCGGGCGGCTCGAAGACGCCTCTCGAATTGGCGAAGCTTGCGGGCGTCGACATCGGCACGGACGGTCCGCTGAACGCCACGATCGATTACATCGGCTCCCTGATCGACGAGATCGTCAGACTGACCGAGGAGATCGACGGCATCCGTCTTTGACAAAAACCCGCGCCGCGGCGGACGGCGTCCGAAGAACGCGCATTCTTCATGCTTGCAAAACCGCGGCGCACCCGTTATACTAATATATTATTATTGTTGCTGATGCGATCCGGTGACGCCGGACGGAAAGGGCGCGTACGATGAAGAAAAGGGGCTTATCCTCCGCGCAGATCATCCCGATCGGGTTCCTGCTTCTGATCACGGTCGGGACGGGACTGCTGTCGCTTCCGTTTGCGACGGCAAGCGGGAAAAGCGCGCCTTTTCTCACCGCCCTGTTCACCTCGACGACCTCGGTCTGCGTGACCGGGCTTGTCGTCGTCGACACATTCTCCTACTGGTCGCTGTTCGGCAAAGCCGTGATCCTTACGCTGATCCAGATCGGCGGGCTCGGCATCGTCGCCGTGTCCTCGTCGCTTCTGCTGCTGCTGCGGAGATCGCTGACGATCCGCGGCCGCGCGATGCTGCGCGATTCGTTCGATCTGGATTCGCTGCAGGGCGTGCTTCGCTTCCTGCGCAAGGTGATCCTCGGCGTTCTGATGATCGAGGGCGTCGGCGCGGTCCTGTACGCGATCGCATTCATTCCGCAGTACGGACCGGCGCGCGGGATCTGGTACGCGGTGTTTCATTCGATCTCGGCGTTCTGCAACGCCGGTCTCGATCTGATCGGTCCGGACAGTTTCATTCCGTATCAGAACAATCCCTATGTGCTGATCGTCACCATGGCGCTGATCATCTTCGGCGGGCTCGGCTACATCGTCTGGTTCGACGCGTTCACGACCGCGAAGGAATCGCTCCGGCGCCGCTTCGGGTTCCGCTGGCTTTTCCGGCACCTCGGCGAGCACACGAAGCTCGTGCTGCTTGCGAGCGCTGTGCTGATCGTGACCGGCGCGGCGGCGACGCTGCTTCTGGAGATGCGCAATCCCGCAACGCTCGGCGCGATGCCGTGGGGCGAAAAGATCCTGAACGCCGTTTTTCAGTCGGTGACCTACCGCACCGCCGGCTTCGCTTCGCTCCCGCAGGGCGCGCTGTCCGACGGCTCCGTGCTGACGGGCTGCGTGTGGATGTTCATCGGCGGTTCCCCGATGGGTACGGCCGGCGGCGTCAAGACCGTAACGCTCGCCGTTCTTCTGCTGAGCGCGCTGTCGTATGTGCGCGGACGCGCGGACACCGTCGTGTTCCGCCGCAGCATCACGCACGATCTGGTCAAAAAGGCCGCGGCGATCCTGTTCTTCAGCCTGCTGCTCTCGCTGCTTTCCTCGATCCTGCTGGTCGCGGTCGACGGCGTGCCGCTTTCGGATGCGGTCTATGAGGTGTTCAGCGCAACGGGTACGGTCGGGCTTTCCCGCGGGCTGACGCCGCAGCTGTCCGTTTTCGGACGGATCCTGATCATTCTCTGCATGTACCTCGGAAGAATCGGCCCGATCTCGCTGGCGCTGTTCTTCCACACAGACCTGTCCGGCGGAAAGAATATCCACTTCGCGCAGGGACGCTATTATGTCGGATAAAAGGAGGCTTTTATGAAGAAATCGATTGCAGTTCTGGGATTAGGCAGGTTCGGGCAGTTCCTGACCGCCGAGCTCAGCAAAAACGGCGCGGACGTGCTGATCGCCGACGATGACGAAGAGACCGTCCGCAAGTTTGCCAATCAGGTCAGCTGCGCGATCAAGGCGGACCTCAACGATCCCGAGGTCATCCGCGGGCTCGGACTGTCCGGCGTGGATACGGTTGTCGTCGCGATGGGCAGCAGTCTGGACGCCAGCATCATGTGCGTCATGGTTGCAAAGGAGCTCGGCGTGCCGTATGTGATCGCAAAGGCCGCCTCTCTGCGCATGGGCGAGATCCTGCGCCGCGTCGGCGCGGACGAGATCATCTATCCCGAAAAGGAAAGCGCCGAGCTGACCGCAAGGCGGCTCCTTGCCTCCGACTTTCTGGAGTTCTTCGATCTCGGATCGGAGCTGTGCGTGTTCAGCATGAAGCCGAAAAAGGACTGGATCGGGAAATCCCTGCGCGAGCTTCACCTGCGCGACCGCTTCCAGCTCAATATCATGGCGATCCGCGAAAACGGCGTGACCAGTGCAACGATGGACCCGGATCAGCCTTTGACCGCAAACGCCGAGCTGTTCGCCGTGGCAAAGCGCGACGCGCTCGACCGCGTACTGCACTGAACGAATCCTTTCGACAAAACAAACAGGGGCGAAGCCGGTGTGGCTTCGCCCCTGCGTTTGCTGCGGATTATTGCGCTCTGTAATTGTTTGCCGCAGTTGCGTAGGCGAGGATCGCCGACGCCGCATTGCGCGCAGGCGCCTCTGTGTTCCCGTTGAACAGCAGCTTCACATAGGAGAGCGCCGACAGCGTGACCGTCGCAGTACTGTTCGCTGTTGTGATCGTCACCGTATAGGTATTCGTAAGCTCGTGCGCCGCAATGTTCGGGATCACGACGATGTACCGGCTTCCGGACGGGGTCACGGTTGCGTCCTTGCCGCCGTCCGCCGTCGCCGTAATCGTTCCGGTGTAGCCCGATATCGGCGTCAGCGTGATCCGGATCGCCGTTTCGCTGTCCAGAACGGTCGCCGCTCCGATCTTCCGGATCTCATCACCCTTATTGCATTCGATCGTATACCCTTCGAGTCCTGCCTCCGTATCTGAATAGTTGTACGCCGTGGCGTAGAACTTATCCATCACCGCGTAGTCTTCGCCGAGCGTCCAGCCGTTTGCCGCAGCAAGGAACGTCTGTGTATAGTGACCGTAGTCTGCGGTTGCTTCGATCAGCTTCTGTGTCTTTTCGTTGAACTGCGACTTGTTCGCGTCATATGTGAGGAAGTAGTCCTTGATCGCGTAGGTCTTTTCGATCGTCTTTTCTTCCTCGCCCTCCGTCCAGTGGAACGTCGCAGTGATCGGCTCCGCCATCTGGATCGTCGCTACATAGCACACGAACGGCTTTGTTCCGCTGCTTCTCATTTGCGTATCCGCATAGTCCGCGCGCTCTGTGCAGGTGCCGTGCGGGATCGTGAACGTCATGTAGCTTTCCGTCCAGTCGACGCCCTCGATGTCCGGCAGGTCCATATTGAAGCTCAGACCGATCTGTCCCGACAGGATCAGCGACTGCGTCTTAAAGGTCGGCGCCTTCTTCACGATCCAGATATGACCGCCGAACGCGGACCATGCATTGTCATACGTCGGTTTGAAGTAGATCGTGACGCTGCCCGCGTAGTCGGCGGCGACGGTGTAGTTGTCGCCCGGATCGGGGAACCACTGCGCGATCGCGCCGTTTGCAACGCGCACGACCTTGATCTCGTCGCCCACTGCAAGCGTGGTTTCGAGCATGTACTCGTTTGCATTCGCCGGGTTCACCGTGAACTGCTGCGCAAGGTCGATATCGTCCGCCGTCCAGCCGTTCTGCCCGATCAGATAATAGCCGTCCTGCAATCTCCATTCCCACGTTGCCGTGACGGTGGTATCCGCCGTGACTTCAATGGTATCGCCCGGCTGCTTGTTCACAGCCTCGGCGTCGCCGATCTTCACCGACCATTCCTTGAAGATCTTGCCCTCCGGCGCAGTGAAGGTACAGTCGGGCAGGGTGTAGGTTGCGCCGCTGTTCACGGTCTCCGCTGCTATCGTGCCGGTGCCGCCGTTTGCGTCGAAGGTGACGGTGTGTGTATTTACACTTATAACGAAATAACCGTCCGTAGGCTTCACAATCGTAGTGTCGGTTACATCGGTCAATTCGCCGCTGTTATTCAGAATAAATGTTCTTCCGAAATCCTGTTCGGCTTCTGTCCATGTCTTTCCTGTGTATGTACCCGTAAGCGTCCAGTCGCCGGATACGGCGGTCTTATCACCGCCGTTGTTGCCCGCGGTGAAGATGTAGAAGCCGTCGTAAAGATAGAAGACCAAATACTCCGTGTCCTCGCCGGGGACGTAGAGGTACGGTGTGTTGGCCGTCATGCTGGTCACTTCGTTGGCGCTCTCCATGACGGGAGCCCAGCGGGTCACGCCCGCAAAGGAATAGAAATGACCGGACGGGTGCTGGCTGGAGTTGGCCAGCGTGATGTTGTCCTTCGTGAAGTTGAACGGCAGCATCACGATCACGGGCTTGTCCTTGGTGAACGAGCGGTTGTAGCGTAGGACATCCGTCCACAGTGGCGACGTGATGTCGGGGATGCCGAGGGGCGCGTCGTCGTATTCGATGTTGTAACCCTTCACCCCGCTGTAGTCGTAATTCTCCACCAGGTCGCCGTATATGGGCGTGTAATACTTGCCGTTGAAGACCATGGTGTGGCCGTAGGTCTGCATGAAGCGGTGGTCGGTGGGGTCGCCGAAGTGGGCGAAGTTGTCGGGGGCATCGGTCGATTCCACAGCGGGCGAGCCTTGCTTCAGGAAGTGCGTGGCGACGAAGAAGCAGTTTTTCAGCGTGCCGTAGCCTTGATTGTTGGTGCGGTGGAAGAAGGTGCTGTTCATGTTGTTGTCATGTCCCCACAGCAGTTCGTGCTTGCCGCCGTTGTTATCGTACTGGCCTTCGATGAAGAGGCAGTCGGTGAGGTCAACATGCCCGTACTCCGACAGGCAGCCGACGAAGCCGCCGCAGCCGTAGGTCGAGCCGGAATAGTTCGGGTTGTAGATGAGTCCGTCATAGACCGTGCCCGTGATGCGGCAATACTCGTCGTAGTTCGTGTAGTGTACGTAGCCCACGATGCCGCCGATACCGACGTTCGAGCTGAGGGTGTTGCTGTCGAAGGTGGTGCTGATCTGGGTGCTCACGTGGCAGTCGCGGATGGTGAGGTTGCCTTCGGCGCTGCCCACCAGACCGCCCAAGTAGGAATTGGTGCCGCCCTCAATGAGTCCCGTCACGTGGAGGTTGCAGATGGTGGCGCCGTTGGTGTTCTGGAAGGGGGCGGTGTACATTCCAACCTCAGTGGGGTTGAAGGTCAGCGTCTTACCCTTGCCGTCGAACGTTCCCTTGAACGGATGCACCATGCCCGCCATCTTTGTCACGCTGATGTTGGCGGCGAGTTCTACGGTCTTGCCGCTGAAGCCGTCGAGGTTGGCGTCATACCGCATGCGCTGGCAGAAGTAGTCCCAGCCATCGGCATTTTTGATTATATAGGTGTTGCCGTCCTGCGTAAAGTTGGAATTCGCCGGGAAATTAAACGTAGCACCTATGGTGACGTCCTCATTGGGCATGGCGAACGTGTAGGTGTTGTCGCCGTTGTCGGTGATGCCGCTGCCGATGCTCAGGCTTGTGGTGTCGCCCGTCACAGTCATCGTTGCCACGCTCTCGCCCATCTTCGGCGTGAAGGTGACTATGACGTCTTCGCCCGCCATGGCTCCTTCTGTCTTGTTGACGCTTAACTGCTGCGGATTGTTATTGGTGATGTAATATCCGGCTAACACGCGGAAGTTCGAGGTCAGCACATAGTCAGTGCCGCCTATAGAGACGGTGGCGCGGGCAGTGTAGTTGCCCTCGGTGTTAGGCGCGGTAGTAGTCCAATTGCTGGTGCCTTGTGGCGCATATTCGACGGTGCAGGTGGCTCCGAGTTGCGTCGTATTGTTGAATTCTCCCAACGTAGGGTCGAGCGATGCACTGACCTTGAAAAAGGGGTGTGCCGGACCATCGTTGGCGACGAGTGTAAGCGTGGCTTGATGGTTGGTGATGCACTGGTGGCTTTGCTCGTCGTTGGTGCAGGTAGCGGTCAGCACATTGCCGCTGGTGGTGATGTTGAACGAGTGACCGTGGTCAGTTGCAGCCGCAGGCGTGTAGGTCACCTTGATATAGCTGCCATTATCCCAAAAGCCGAAAAATCTACTATATTCTGGAGCAGTCCCGTTAACGCTGAATGTGAATCGTAATGGATGGTCCGCATCCACGTTGACGCTGCCCGTAAAGGTAACGTCCTGTGGATCTCCACCATCTACCGAAGTACAGTACGCACTATTTCCGTTCGTCAAATTCTGCGAACCGTTGCCTACGGAGAACTTCATGCCAGCGTCGAAGAAACTCAAATTCTTAAGTTCGACTGCTGTCACGGTGCCTTCAAGGTATGGGAATGTCACGGAAAGATTGTTACTGAGGACATCCATGAACATGAACTGTTCCCCATCCGGACCATAATGAAATAACATTTCAGTATCCGTCCATGTGAAAAGCATCGTTTGGCCGTCGCTGCTGAATTCTGCTTGGTGGTCGGACTTGTTACAAGTCGTGCCGTGTCCGCTGTTCATGTACCATGTCACGGTTCTCGTTTCCGTTGTCGTTTCTGCATACGCCGGGATCACGCTCACCGGCAGCAGCAGCGCGACCATGCAAATGGTCAGCAAAATGGATAACAACTTGTTTTTCATCTTCATTTCCTCTCTCTTTCATAAGAATTGTTCCGTTCTGTCAGCAACAAAAAGCACACCTTGCCGGAGGCGGCGAAGCCCTCGACACGGTGTGTCTGCGATTACGGGTATGGAAAACAAGCAGACTTATTCTATCTGTCTGTCTGTCTGTCTGTCTGTCTGTCTGTCTGTCTGTCTGTCTGTCTGTCTGTCTGATGATACGCCCTGTGCTCATTTTGTCAAGCCCTTTTTTTGTGATAATGATCACATATTTCAACACATATATAATAGCAGAAAACCGCTCCGAAATCAAGAGACTCACGCACATTTTCAGCACATGTTTCCGCGCGTGATCGGAACAGCCTTCGTGCTGCCGCACATCCGGACGCCCCGTGCAGTGCAAAGAGCTGCGGTTTTTCGGGATTTTCGGATAAAAAAGACCCGCCCGAAACGGGTGGATCGAAGGGTCGTATATGCCGTTTTATTTGGAACGGTGGCGGTAGGTCAGCGGGCTGAACAAAAGGATGATCGGGAACAGCTCCAACCTGCCGGCAAGCATTTCGAGCGAAAGCAGGACCTTGGACGCGCTGCTGTAAAAGCCGTAGTTCTCGGTCGGTCCGACCAGCGCGAGACCCGGTCCGATGTTCGATAGACACGCGAGCGTCGCGGTGAAGTTCGTCAGAAAATCCTGCTCGCCGAGCGAAAGCAGAAATACGCCCATCGCAAGGCACGCGACATACAGCAGGAAAAACGTCAGCGTCGCGCGGATCAGATCCGATCCGACCGGCTTGCCCTCCATGCGCACGACCGTGACCGCGCGCGGGTGCAGCAGTCTTCGCACCTCCTGCCGCGCTGCCTTGAACAGGATCACGACACGGCTGATCTTCAGACCGCCGCCGGTCGAGCCCGCGCATGCGCCGAAGACCATCAGAAGCAGCAGCGTCATCTTGGAAAAGCCCGGCCATTGATCGAAATTGACCGTTGCGTAACCGGTCGTCGTGATGATCGACGAGACCTGGAAATAGGCGTCCCGCAGCGTCAGCCCGAAGCCTTTGATCGCCGAAAACGTATTGATCGTGATCAGCGCAACGGCTGTCACCACGATCCCGCCGTAGACGCGCAGCTCCTCGGAGCGGACGGCGTTCTTCCACTTGCCGATCAGGATCAGGTGATATAAGCTGAAATTGACGCCGAACAGCAGCATGAACGTGGACAGTACGACGTGGATATAGGTGCTGTCGTACGCCTTGATGCCTGCGTTCTTTACCGAAAATCCGCCGGTTCCCGCCGCGCCGAACGCGTGGCAGACCGATTCAAACAGCGGCATGCCGCCCGCCCAAAGCAGAATGATGAGGATCACCGTCAGAACGGAATAGACGGTGTAGAGGATCTTTGCGGTGTCGCGCATACGCGGAACGAGCTTGCCCTTGACGGGACCCGGAACCTCGGCGCGCATCAGGTGCATGGAACGCTCCTCGCCCATCGGCATGACCGCAAGGACGAACACGAGCACGCCCATGCCGCCGATCCAGTGGGAGAAGCTGCGCCAGAACAGGATGCAATGCGGCAGCTGTTCGACCGTTTCGAGGATCGATGCGCCGGTCGTGGTGAAGCCGGACACGATCTCGAACAGACAGTCCCAGAACGTCTTGAATCCGCCGCAGAGCCACAGCGGCACCGCGCCGAACAGCGACATCAAAACCCACGCCGCCGCGACGGTCAGAAAGCCCTCGCGCGCGTAGATCGTCGTATCCTTCGGTTTTTTGATGCCGAGCAGCCCCAAAAGCCCCAGCGCGCCCATTGCCGGCAGGAAGCACCAGGTGATCGTTTCACGGTAGTAAAGCCCGACCAGCACGGACGGGAGCATCAGCACCGCTTCGATCAGCATGATGCGGCTCAGCAGGAAGACGACCATCCGGCGGTTCATTTCGCTTCCTCCATGATATCGGAAAGATCGTTCAGGCGGCGCTGTTCGGTCACGACCAACACGACGTCGCCCGCCCGGATGACGTCCGCGCCGCCCGGGATGATCGCCTTGCCGTTGCGCACGAGACAGGCGATCAGCAGATGCTTTTTCGTTTTCAGATCCTTGAGCGGGATATTCAGAAGGTTTCTGTTTTCTTCGCTCGCGTTGAATTCCAGCACCTCGATCGAGCCGTCCGCGATCTTATAGAGCCCGCGGATCCGGCCGTGGTCCGCACTCGCTTCGCGGGCGCGCACATAGCGCAGGATCACGTTGGTGGCGACGCGCTTCGGGGAGATGACGGAATCGAGCGCCGTCTCCTTGACGAGGCTTTCCAGTCCGTCGTTGTTGACCTTGGCGATGACCTTGCCTACACCGTGCCGCTTTGCGTACAGTGCCGAAAGCACGTTGCCCTCGTCGAGCCCGGTCAGCGCGACGAACGCGTCGGCGCGCTCAATGCCTTCCTCCTGCATGAGGTCGTGATCGGTGACGTCGCCGTTGATGACGACCGCGTCGGGCAGAAGCTCCGCGATATTGCGCGCGGCGTCCTTGTTCCGCTCGATGATCTTGACCGAGAGATTGCTCCTTAAAAGCTCCTGCGCAAGGTAATAGCTGATACGACCGCCGCCGCCGAGGATGACCGAACGGATCGGGTTTGCGATCACGCCCGCCTTGCGGAGCGCCTTTGCGACCTCGCGCGGGGCGCCGGTAACATAGAGAACGTCCCCGCCGGAAAGCGTGAATCCGCCGGACGGGATCGTGAACGCGCCGTCGCGCTCGACCGCGCAGATCAACACCTTGACCCCGAGCTTTTGCGGGAGCTCATACAGCGGAATGCCGGAAAGTACGCTCTTTTCCGGAAGCTTGCAGGTGACCAGCTCCACGTGCCCGCGCGCGAACAGTTCGATGTGCATCGCCGCCGGGAACCGCAGAACGCGCGCGATCTCCTCTGCCGCCTGCCGGTCCGGATTGACCGTCATCGAAAGCCCGAGGTCTTCGGAGATGCGGTACATGTTGTTTGCGTATTCGGGGTCGCGGACCCGCGCGATCGTATGCTTTGTGCCGATCTTGTGCGCCATCAGGCACGACAGCAGGTTGATCTCGTCGCTCGTCGTCACCGCGAGCAGCAGGTCGGCGTCCTTCGCGCCGGCTTCCTCCAGCACGGAAAAGACCGCGCCGTTGCCGACGTAGCCGATCACGTCCTGTGTGTTGCTGATCTGTTCGATGACCGATTCGTTCCGGTCAATGACGGTGACGCGGTGCCCTTCCACGACGAGCTGCACCGCAAGCGTCGATCCCATCTTTCCGCAGCCGACGATCATGATCTGCATAAGCGTTCCTCCGAAAACAGGAAATTGCAATAATAGATTAGTATAACAGGGATCGGCGCAAAATGCAAGGTTTCCTCCCGCGGGCATGCTCTTTCGCACGTTTTTCCGCATTTGGGGCTTGTGGTTCCGGAAAAAGTATGCTAATATGAATCGATTATCCGAAAAGGAGACCCCTATGAAGAAACTGATTGCATTCTTTTTGATTTTTGTGATGCTGTTTACGGCTGCCGCCTGCGCGCGCAATACGTCCGGCAGCACGCAGACGCTCCGCGGCGAGCTTTCCGTCGCATACGACAACGCGCTGACCGGCGAGCTTCTGGTCTATTTCCAGGCGAATCAGAACTGCACCGTGAAGGGCGCGCTTCTGGACGCCGAGACCGATTACGAGACCCTCTTTGAGAACGCGTCCGTCGCGCTTGTGAAGGACGAAGCCGTGATCGCGGCGCTTGAAGCTGCGGGCTGGACCGAAACGGAATACTGGACCGACGCGCAGAAGAAGACGAACGACGGGATGTTCGGCTTTACCGTTCTGAACTCCCCCAAAATCAGCGAGACCACAAAAACGGCTTCCAAGCTGCTGACCGACTGGCTCGTCGGCGACGGCACCTATGAATGCACGATCACGACCACGTCCGGAAGCTGCAGCTGCAAGCGCACCGAAACGAAGGTCACGATCAAAAGCGACGCGCCGGAGCTTGCAAAGAGCGAGCAGTTCAAGGCGCTCGTCAATCCGTAACATATCCGAAAAACGCGAAGATCCCGGATCGCTCCGGGATCTTTTTGATACCGTGTTATTTACTGCGGAAGCGTCAGATCCGAGACCGCGAACAGGACCGCCTTTCCTCTGAGCGCGATGCGTCCGTTTCCGAGCGGTTCGCAGACAAGCTCGCCGCCGCGCGCGGACGCCTGATACGCGCGGATGATCTTCTTGCCGAGGACGCTTGCCCAGTAATCCGCGATCTGGCAGTGCGCCGAGCCGCAGACCGGATCCTCCGGCACCGTCGTCTCCGGCGTGAAGCTGCGCGAGACGCAGTCGTATTCCCTGCCCCGCGCCGTGGCGTTCCAGATGCGCCCGGGGAGCGTTTTCAGCAATTCGTAATCGGGCGCAAGGTTTCGCACGACGTCCTCGTCCCGAAAGACGCAGTTCAGATCGAGCCCGAGGATCGCCTTTTCCGGTCGCGCGCCGTACGCGCGCTCCATCGCGTCGGTGACCGGGATCTCTTTCAGCTCGTAGGTCGGGAAGTTCAGCTCGAAGAGGTCGCCGACCCGCCGGACGGAAAGGTCGCCGCTGCAGGAAGAATACTGCACCGCGTCCGCGTCCGGTTCAAAAAAGGTCAGCAGCACGAACGACGCCGCCAGCGTGGCGTGCCCGCAAAGCTCCTCCTCCGTCATGGGCGTGAACCAGCGGATGCGATACCGCTGCCCCTCCCGCACGACGAACGCGGTCTCGGCAAGGTTGTTCTCCGCCGCGATCGCCTGCATGGTTTTGTCGGCAAACCAACGGTCCATGATAAGGACCGCCGCGGGATTGCCGTGAAACGGCTTGTCCGTAAACGCGTCGACGATGTATTGCTTCATGGGTTCCTCCCTTGCCATTCAAACAGATTGACGATTCTCCGGCAGGAGAATCCTCCTGCACGTGCCCGAAGGGCACACATCGTTTGCGGCTTTGCCGTATACATCATTGCAAAGCAGCATCACTTGCGCGAAGCGCAAACATCACCGCCGCGACAACCCCTCCGGCTTTTGCTTCGCAAAACCCACCTCCCCTTGCACAGGGGAGGCAAGAAACACAAGAAACACGGTACGCACATGATCCGACGATTCTCCGGCAGGAGAATCCTCCTGCACGTGCCCGAAGGGCACATATCACATCCCGCAGGGATATATCACACGCCGCAGGCGTATATCACGTTCCGCGCAAGCGGAACATATCACTGCCGCTTTGACAACCCCTCCGGCTTTTGCTTCGCATAACCCACCTCCCCCTGCACAGGGGACGCAAGGCTTGTCGAAACTGAGGGACAACGGTCTCTCCCTCCGCCTCGCTGCGCTCGGCACCTCCCTCGTCAGAGGGAGGTCAACGTTAGTATGATTTTCGAGCTCCCCTTGTCAGGGGAGCTGTCAGCGAAGCTGACTGAGGGGTAGTCAAAGCGGCTTCTTCGACGGCAGCCCCGCCTTGCGCGGGTAGGTCGATGGAGTTGGTGCGTTTTTGGTACAGATAACCAGCGTGCGCGCGCCGTAGTCCGATTCCAAAGGAACGGTTTCCGCCGTGCAGTGCAGAAGATGCAGGGCGCTCTTTGCAGTCCCGAGCTCCTCCGAAACGTCGCCCTTGTAGCAGTACGCCTTGCCGCCGACCCGGAGAAGCGGCACGGTGAGTTCGAGAAGCACCGGCAGAGAAGCGACCGCGCGGGAGACCGTTGCGTCGAACTGTCCGCGGTAACGCGGATCGCGTCCGAAGTCCTCCGCCCGCGCGTGGACGCATTCCGCCGGTAAATCAAGCGTTTTCAGCACTTCTTCGAGGAACGTGATGCGTTTTTGCAGCGAATCGACGAGCGTGATCTTCAAGGTCGGATTCATAATGAGCAGCGGGATCGCGGGAAAGCCCGCGCCGGTGCCGACGTCCGCGATCTTCGCGCCGTCTTTTAGATACGGCAGCGCGGCGAGCGAATCGTAAAAATGTTTTTTTGCGACCTCCTGGGGCTCTGTGATCGCGGTCAGATTCATCCGCGTGTTCCAGTCGATCAGCAGATCGTAGTATGCGACAAATTTGTCGCATGCTTCGTCGGTGAGGTTCGGGATCGTTTGTTTCAGAAGCTCACGCATGGTTCGTTCCTCTCTTCAGATACACCAGCAGGACCGCGACGTCGGCGGGCGATACGCCGGAGATGCGCGACGCCTGCCCGAGGTTTTCGGGACGCTGCGCGTTGAGCTTCTGCCGCGCTTCGAGCCGCAGTCCGTCGAGCGTCGAATAATCGAGGTCCTTCGGCAGCGGCGTCTCCTCCATCGCAAGGAAGCGTTTGACCTGCTCGGTCTGTTTTTCGATATAGCCGTCGTAATGCGCCATGACGTCGATCTGCTCCTCGACCGCGGGCTCGAGCGGTTCGAGACAGTCATAGAGGTTCAGCAAATCGGTATAGCGCACGTTCGGTCGTTTCAGAAGATCAAAGAGCTTTGCGCCGGACGCCGGAACGCTTTCGCCGACGGATTCGAGATACACGCGCAGCGCGTCGCCCGGCGGCACATGCGTGCCGAGACGCTCCATCGTCCTTGCGATGCCCTCTTTTTTGCGCTGCAACACGGCGTATCGTTCGTCTGTAATCAGTCCCAGCCGCCTTGCGCGCTCGGTGAGCCGCAGATCGGCGTTGTCCTGGCGCAAAAGCAGGCGGTATTCGCACCGGCTCGTCATCATGCGGTACGGCTCGGGCGTGCCCTTGGTGGCAAGATCGTCGACCAGCACGCCGGTGTAGGCGTCGCTTCTGCCGAGGAAGAACGGCTCCTCGCCCTTGACATACAGCGCGGCGTTCACGCCGGCATAGAAGCCCTGCGCCGCGGCTTCTTCATAGCCGCTCGAACCGTTCACCTGACCCGCGGTGAACAGACCGGGGACGGCTCTGACCATCAGGGAAAGGTTCAGTACGTTCGGCACAAGACAGTCGTATTCGATCGCGTAGCCGAGCCGCATGACTTCGCAATGCCTCAGCCCCGGCATCGTATGGAGCATATCAACCTGCACGTCGGCGGGCAGTGAGGTGCTCATGCCCTGCACATACATCTCCTCGGTCGTGCGTCCCTCCGGCTCGATGAAAATCTGGTGCCGGTCGTGGTCCGGGAAGCGCACGATCTTGTCCTCGATCGACGGGCAGTAGCGCGTGCCGGTCGCGTGGCTGCGTCCCGCGTACATCGGCGAGCGGTCGAGGTTTCGTAAAATGATATCGTGCGTCGCCTGATTGGTATAGGTAAGATAGCAGGGATCCTGCGTGATGTGCAGTCTGCCGTTCAGAAACGAGAACGCGGGCGTCGGCTCGTCGCCGCGCTGGATCTCCATTTCGTCAAGATCCAGGGAACTTTTCCGAACGCGGGCGGGTGTGCCGGTCTTGAACCGCTGCAGCGGGATCCCGAGGTTCCTCAATGCGTCGGAAAGACCCTCGCTGCGCAGCATGCCGCACGGACCGGAAAGACGCGACCATTCGCCGATCAGGATCCGGCTCTTTAAGTATACGCCGGAGCACAGCACGACGGCGCGGCAGGCATAGGAAAAGCCTTCGTCGGTCTTTACGCCCGAGACGCATCCGTTTTCGGTCAGGATCTCCGTGACCTCGCCCTGCACGAGCGTGAGGTTTTCCTGCCGTTCCGCCGTGCGCTTCATGCGCTCGTGATAGCGGCGCTTGTCCATCTGCGCGCGGAGCGAGTGAACGGCGGGACCCTTCGACGTGTTCAGCATGCGCATCTGGATCAGCGTATCGTCCGCGGCAAGCCCCATCTCCCCGCCCATGGCGTCGACCTCGCGTACAAGGTGTCCCTTGCCGGTGCCGCCGATCGCGGGATTGCAGGGCATCATGCCGATGCTGTCGAGGTTGAGCGTCAAAAGAAGCGTCGATAAGCCCATGCGCGCCGAGGCAAGCGCCGCCTCCAGCCCCGCATGCCCCGCGCCGATGATGATGACGTCAAACCGCTGCCGTTCCATAAAGCTCCCTTTCGTGTCCTTTCGACGGTACAGTATACCATATTCATCCGTTTTTGTGCAACGGATAGTGGAAATTTCCGAAAAACTCTGCTATACTGATGGAAACAGGAGGATCGGACTATGGGAAAAATGCGATTGATCAGGGAAGCCTACGGCACGACGGAGGGCTTTTGCCTCGTGAAGAGCGCGGCGGTGCGCACGGACGTGAAGGGAACGGAATATCTCGACATGGTGCTTGCCGATTCGGACGGCGAGTGCGTGGCGAAGCTTTGGAACTACTCGCGCACGGCGCACGGCTCCTATGATGTGAACGACATCGTCAAGGTCCGCGGTACGGTGCAGGTGTGGAAGGACACCGAGCAGTTCAAAATCGACCGGATCCGGCTGATGACCGAGGACGACAACGTGGACATGGGCGGGATCATCCCGACCGCGCCGTTCGATCCGCAGGCGATGTACGACGAGCTCTACAACACCGCCGGCGCATTCTCCGACGAGGAGCTAAAGCGCATCGTGCAGTATCTTCTGCGCGAGAACCGCGAACAGCTTCTGATCTACCCAGCGGGCGTCAAGCTCCACCACGCGACGCGCGGAGGCTTACTGCATCACACCTGCGCGGTGCTGCATCTTGCGCAGCGCATCGCGGAGCTGTATCCGAACCTGCACAGGGACCTCTTGTTTGCGGGCGCGATCCTGCACGACATCGGAAAGCTCAAAGAGCTCGACGCGGACACGCTCGGCATCGCCGGCGCGTACACGAACGAGGGGCAGCTTTTGGGGCACATCAACATGGGCATGGTGATGATCGCCGCCGCCGCGGAAATCACGATGATCGAGCCGAAGACCGCGATGCTTTTAGAGCACATGATCCTCGCGCACCACGGCAAGCCGGAGTTCGGAAGTCCCCGGCTCCCGATGTTCCCGGAAGCGGAGGTGCTTTCTGTCTGCGACCTTCTGGACAGCAAGATGTATGAAATGGACGCCGCACTGGACGGCGTAAGCAAGGACGGCTTTTCCGAGCGGCAGTGGGCGCTCGACAACCGTCAGCTCTTTAAGATCGACTGAAAGGAGACACATGATGTTTGAACGGCTGGATGCGGTAAAGCCCGCATTGAAAAAACTGATCGCGGCGCTGTGTGAACGGTATCCGTACGCATCGGTGCTTGCGACCGACGAGCGTTTCCGCTCGTGGCGCGTTTCCAAAAACGGGATCACGATCTCGTCCCAGGGCGACGGCGGCTACGGCTTTGTGATCCGCGTGTTCGACGAAACCGGCTGCGCGGAGTACTCGATCAACGCGTTTTCCGAGGAGATGATCCCGGCGATCGTCAAAGAGATGGAGACCCGTCTCGAAGCGGAGCGCGCGGCGCTGCCCGAAGGGATCGCGCCGATGCCGACGGCGATCCCGGACGATCTCCCCGCCGTGCTGAAAAAGGACGCGAAGTATGAGATCGACCCGATGGAGCTCGGCGACGAAGCGATCCTCGACCGCATCCGCCGCATCCGCGAAAAGGGTATGCATGCGGAGAACGTCATGGATATCTTCTGCAATATGACCTATTGCGCGGAACGCAAGCTCTTCCTCTCCGCGCACCGCGACCTCGATGAGACGCATATGTGGACCACCGCGGGCGTCGGCGCGATCGGTTCGCGCGGCGAGGAGGTCAAGGAAAGCTATCAGGGCTATTCCCTGCTCGGCGGCGCTGAGCTTCTCCGGGAGGTCGAAAACGACGTCGGTCACGTGACCGCGGCGCTCAACGATCTGCTCGGATCCGAGCCGATGATCCCCGGCGAGTACGAATGCGTCTGCGATCCGAGCGTCACCGGCATGATCGTGCACGAGGCGTTCGGGCACGGCGTCGAAATGGATATGTTCGTCAAGGACCGCGCGCAGGCGAAGCAATTCATCGGCGAATACGTCGCAAGTCCTCTGGTCACCATGCACGACGGTGCGGCGGTCGACGAATGCGCGACGTGGGCGTTCGACGACGAAGGCACGCTGACCGGCGACACGGTCATCATCGACAGGGGCATTCTCAAAACCGGCATGTGCGATGCGCTTTCCGCTATGCGGCTCGGTGTAAACCCCACCGGCAACGGACGCCGCGAAAGCTATGAGCGCAAGGCGTACACCCGCATGACGAACACCTACTTCGAGGGCGGCGACGCCACGAAGGAAGAGATGATCGCCTCGATCCCCTACGGATTCCTGCTCGAGGAGCCGACCAGCGGCATGGAGGACCCGAAGAACTGGGGCATCCAGTGCATGGTCAACATCGCGCGCGAGATCAAGGACGGCAAACTGACCGGCAAGGTCTTCTCGCCGATCGTGCTGACCGGCTATGTGCCGGATCTTCTGAAATCCGTCACGATGATGGGCGGTCCGTTCCGGCTCGAGGGCGGCGGCTACTGCGGCAAGGGCTATAAGGAATGGGTCAAGGTCTCCGACGGCGGCGCGTACATGAAGGCGCGCATCCGCCTGGGTTAAGGAGGGAGCGCTATGGAACGAATCAAGAGATTGCTCAAAGAAGCCGGCGTTTCGGATTACATCGTCTACGGATACCGGGAGCGGACTGCGGAGCTGTTCTTCGTCAAAAAGCAGCTCGACACCCGCCGCATAAAGGACGTCGAAAAGTTCGTCGTGACCGTGTTCCGCACGGGTGAGAAGGACGGCGAAAAGATGCGCGCGGCGGCAGACGCGACGGTGCTGAAAGCGATGACCGACGCGGAGATCAAAAAGGCGTTTTCGGACGCCTACTATGCCGCGCAGTTCGCAATGAATCCGTATTACGAGCTGCCGGATCCGGTGCAGGCGCCGTGCAGGGAAGCGGTCGGCAAACTCGCCGAACAGGCGCCGGAACAAAGCGCGGGCGAGATGGCGGCGGCGCTTTTCAAAGCGGACTGCGAAGGCGACGCGTTTATCAACTCGGCGGAGGTCTTCGTCATTCAAAAGCACGCGCATGTGGTCAGCTCCCGCGGCGCCGACGTTTCGTGGGACGAAGCGGAGGTCAAGGGCGAATACGTCGTGCAGGTGAAGGAGCCCGAGGACGTTGAAATGTACCGCGATTTTGCCTATACCGAGCTGAACACCGAAGCGCTCTCGGCGCAGGCAAAGGAAGCGCTGTCGTTTGTGCGCGACCGCGCGCGGGCGCAGAAGATCCTGAAGAGCGGCAATTACGATGTGATCCTGACCGACGAAAACGTGATGATGACGCTGTGGTTCTACGGCGACCGCTCCGCGGCGCATATGATCTACCCCGGCTATTCGACCTGGAAGGTCGGCGACGACGTGCAGGGCGAAACGAGCGGCGAGCGGATCACGATCACGCTGCGGGCGCTTGCGCCGTATTCCAAAGAGGGCATTCCGATGCGCGACCGCAAGCTTCTGGAAAACGGCAGGATGTGCACAGCGCACGGATCGAACCGCTTCTGCCGCTACCTCGGTACGGAACCGACGGGCGACTACCGCAAGTACTCCTGCGACAATCCGGGCACGATGTCCTTTGCGGAGATGAAAAAGCGTCCGTGCCTCTGGGCGGTCACGTTCTCCGGCTTTGAGATGGACGCCTTCTCCGGTCACTTCGGCGGCGAGATCCGCCTTGCGTATCTGATCGAGGACGGCAAGATGACGCCCGTCACCGGCGGCTCGGTCAACGGTCTCATCATGGACGCGCAGAAGGACGTCGTATTCTCCACGGACCGCTACGCCGAGATCGGCTACGACGGTCCCTACGCGATGCTCCTGAAGAACATCCCCGTCGCAGGCACCGACGCGGAGGAATAATACAGGCATACAAAAAGGGGCTGTTCAGAAACTCGTTTTGAACTGCACCCCACTTGTTAGCATTATATCACATGTCTAACAAATGGGGTGCAGTTCATAATACAGCGGTCTTTTTTATATTTTCTCTCCTTCTGGATCAACGATATATACAAATGAATCAGTTTCCTGTTACGCTTATCACACAGAGGATATTAACAATTTAGCGTGATGTGTTCGCATGAAGCGAACCACACCGGAAGATCGGTCATCCAGCACGGCACGGATATCGTTTCGCCGCCGGGGATCGGGTCCTCCTCTCCGCGCAACCGCCAGCTTCCGAAGCGCGGCAGGGTGACGGTCACGGATCGCGCGCCTTCGTCGAACACCGGACAGACAAAGAACCGTTCGCCGACCAGGAAGCAGTCGCTTTCGGGATCGCAGGCGGGATCCATAAGAAACACCGGACGGATCAGCGGTTCGTTCGCTTTGCGGCAGCGCTCGGCTTCCGCGTACAGGACCGGTACGAGCTTTTCTCTGAGATCGAACAGCCGTTTCACCTCGTCCATCCGCTCGGGATAGAGCCACGGCATGGTAGACGGTTCACCCGGTTTCCACGAATGCAGGGTAAAGCGCGGCAGAAATACGCCGTACTGGAGCCAGCGCAAAAAGAGTTCTTCTATTGGCTTCGGTCCCGCAAAGCCGCCGATATCCGGTCCGAAGAAGCTGAATCCGGAGAGCGCCATCGTCATGATCTGCTTATGGTTTGCGCGAAGCTCCGGAAAGCTCGTGAAATTGTCGCCGGTCCAGGTCGACGCGACCCGCTGGGTCCCGGCGATCGCACAGCGCGAGACGTTGAACGGCTCGGTTACGCCCGCTTCCAGGCATGCCTCGCGGCTTGCCCGCGCCATCAGATACGAAAACAGCGGACGGATGCGGCATGCGGGAACCGGATGTCCGAAGCAGTCCGCAAGCACGCTTTCGTCCTGCACGTCGTATTCATTGTTGTCGTTCCAGATATGCCGGTAGCCCCTGTCGATCAGCTGCCGCTTCACGCAGTCCTTCCAGAACGCGTACGCGCCGGGGTTCGTGAAATCCAAATAGCTCGCCGTGCCGCCCCAGAACGGGAACTGTGCGGGACTGCCGTCGGCGTCATGCAAAAACCAGCCGTTCTGCGCGATCGTTTCATAGAGCGGATGCGTCGTTAAAAATGCGGGCTTGACGTTCGGAATCAGATGAACGCCCTTTGCCTCGAACGCGTCCGCAAGCGCTTCCGGCGACGGGATCCTGTCCGTGTTCCAATGAAACACGCAACGCTGTTCGCCGATCTGCGTATAGCCGCTCGACATCCAGAACCCGCCGGGATGGATCCCGTGTTCTTCGCACTGCGTCAAAAACCCTCGTAAGCGAGCGTCGGCGTCCGGCGCGTCGGTGTACTCCATCGTGCTGCCGGTATAGCGGAACGCCCATTCCGGCACCGCCGCGATCCCGCCGCACAGGGCGTTGAACCGTTTGACGATCTCCGGGGGCGTGCCGAGGATCAGGTAAAAGACGAGGTTTTCTTCATCAAAGCGAACGGAATTGAACGGCTCGAAATAGTTGTCGTGTTCGACGCCGAAATCGACCGTGCCGTTTGAATAGGTATCGTAATACAGCCCGAAGCTGCCCGCCGCGTGCTGACAGAGATAAAACGGGATCTGCTTATACAGCGGATCGCTGTACGCCGCGGAAAAGCCCATGGAATCGCTCGCGGCAAGCTGAAACCTCCGGTTTGCTTTATTGACCGGACCGCACTTGTCGCCGAGCCCGAAGATGCGCTGATCCGGAAAGCGGTCGGTGTAATGCGCGCTGCCCCTGCCGAGCTCGCCCGCGAAGTTGTACGCAAGCCCGCTGCGGTCGCGATAGAGCACGCCCCGGTCGGTTTCGGCGGTGATGCGGAAGTTGCGCTTTTCGATCGAGAAGCGCACGCCGGACAGCGCAAAGGAGACGGTCTCGTCCGTTTCCGAAACGGCGGGCGCCGCAAGGGCAAAGCCTTCGACGGAAAGCTTATCCCGCCCGCAAAGCGGCATATTTCCGTCCGGAGACACGCTCCACGTCGGCAGCGGCGGCGTGTCCGGATGCAGGATCGCCACGCGTAAAACATGCTCGAAGAAATCGAGCCGCGCCGTCACGCCGTCCGCTTCGTAGACTCGCATCGAAGGTCCGGCTTCGGTCAGATGGAACCTGTGATCGAACTTCATGCCTTCGGGTCCCCCTTTGTCAGCATGTTGATGAGCATGGTCCCGTAATGCGCACGCCCCATCCCCGTATGCCCGGACGCAATGCGCAGCACGCGCGTGCGCAGACCGCGTCCCGTCTTCTTCCAAGCGGGCAGCCCCGCGCCGTTCGGATCGCCGGTTTTTGCGAAGTTTGCAAGATAATCGAGCATCTGCTCCGACGCCTCGCGATCGCGTTCGCCGTACGGTCTCCAGCTTTTGTCCAGCGTGCCGAACACATAGCGGAGGTCCGAGGAATGGAACGCGCGGTTGTCGTCTCCGGGGGCGTTGATGTCGAAGTAATAGACATACGCCCCGTTTTTTCGCCCGTAGCGGTTGCCGATCCACGCCATGACCGGCGCGAACATATCGTTGTTGGTGTAGCCGATGAGGGTATCGACCGCAAGCGGCGTCCGGATGAGCTTGTCCACCGGGCCCTTCAAAAGCACGCCGTCGATCACCGGCATGGTATAATAGATCGCGTCCTTGCGAACGTCCTTCATCTTTTCGACGGTATCAAACAGCGCGTCGGTCGAGGCGTTTTTCAGCGCGTCGAAGCCGGAAAATCCGCCGGTCTCCATAAACTGCAGCCAGTAGCTTCGCGCTTCCTCCGCCGGCTTCGGCAGCGAAAACTTCGGAAACAGTCCCGCGCCGCTCAGCATGACGACGCGGCGGAACAAGCCTTTGTTTTCCGGGTTCAGGCACAGATACTGGACCGAGATCGCGCCGGCGCTCTGTCCCATCAGTGTAATGTTTTCCGGATCGCCGCCGAACGCTTTAATATGCGCCTTGACCCAGCGGATCGCCTGCAGCTGATCGTCGAGCCCGAAGTTGCCCTCGCGTCCGTACCGCGCCTTCAGTTCTTCATGGCAGAGATAGCCGAGGATCCCCACGCGGTAGTTTGCGAACACCGTGACGATCCCGCGCGCCGCGAGCGCCGCGCCGTCGAACGAGCTTTCCCAGTTGATCCCGGAATCGAACCCGCCGCCGTAAAAGAACAGGATCACCGGCGCGTTTTTCGCCTCCTGCGGCGCGTAGATGTTGAGGTTTAAGCAATCCTCGTCATAGGTGAACGCCTGCCCCTCGCGGAACTCGCGTTTGTAAAACCGGCGGGTGGGATGTTCAAGATGCTCGTGCACCGCGCGGTTCTGCGGACACGCCGGACCCGGCTTTGTCGCATCGAACACGCCGTCCCATTTGTCGACCGTCTCCGCATACGCGAACCGCTCCGCCCTTGCAAACGGCACGCCGAAAAACCGCACGCAGCGCGCATCCGCAGCGCCGCGCAGCGTGCCGCAGTCCGTTTCCAAAAGGATCTCCCGTTCCTCGTGCATGTCCCTTCTCCTTTCGCCTTACGCCGCTTTGATCTGCGCCTTCTTCGCCTTCCGGTCCTTGATCAGCCACGGCAGATAGGACAGGAAGAACAAAGCCGTGACCGCCGCCGCCATGAACAGAACGCGCAGCGCGTAGTTTGCGGGCAGGAAGTCCAGAATGGACTTCGTTGCCTCGGGCTTTGCCATATAGAGGTAGTTCGCGTCGCCGCCGATCAGCAGGTTCGCGACAAACGCGATCACCGCCATAACGACCGTGGCGATATACGCCTTGATGAACGACTTCCAAGTCGGGCGCATGCCGTGTACGAAGATCATGTAGAACACGGCGATATAGCCCGTGGTGTGCTCCAGCCAGAACTGATAGTAGCGGTAGCGCGTCGGTCCCGTGTAGGTGATGACCGTCGGCGTGATCAGCGCGAAGATCGTGCCGGAGAACAGCCAGAAGTACGGAATGTCGAACAGCGTCTGGTTCTTTGTGACCAGCATGTAGCTTCCGAAGATGACGCCCCAGCCGCACAGCGTGATCGGCAGATGGTCCTGCGGGTTCGCGCCGAGCGACGGCACGCCGACGAGCCGCCAGAAATAGGACATTTCGCAGATGATCATGACGAGCGCCAGCGCAAGACGCAGGTTCTTTTCATGCCTGCTGTTTCTGATCCGGTCGCGGAAGACATAGATCAGCACGATCACCGCGATCATCAAAAGGATCGGCAGAAAATGCGCGAGCGTGAAGTTCCGGAACTCGACCTCGTCGCCCTTGCCGAAGAAATATTCAAAGAACGCTTTCATTGCATGCTCCTTCCGGTTGGTTCGAGTCCATTATACCGGTTTTTCCCCGGTTCGGCAAGGCTCTTTCTTGCCGGATGAAATTGACAAAACGGCGGTTTGCCCCTATAATCGTTTTATACTGCAGTATTTTGACCGTTCGGTTCTCAGCGCGGTCGATCCGGGGGCGGAAAACAATATGAAGCACATGAATCGGAATCTCAAACGAATGATTTTTGCCGCGCTGTGCCTTGCGCTTTGCATGGTGCTTCCGTTTTTGACGGGACAGATCCCGGAGATCGGAAAGCGCCTTTCTCCCATGCACATTCCCGTGCTCCTTTGCGGGTTTCTGTGCGGGTGGCCGTGGGGTCTTGCGGTCGGCGCGATCGCCCCGATCCTGCGCTCCGCGCTGTTCGGCATGCCCGCCATGGGACCGGACGCGTTCAGCATGGCGTTCGAGCTTGCGGCGTACGGCGCGGTCGCCGGACTTCTGTACCGGCTGCTGCCGAAAAAACCGTGGAGCGTCTACGTTTCCCTGATCGTTGCCATGCTTGTCGGCAGGGTCGTCTGGGGACTTGCAAAATGGGCGATGCTCGGACCGTCGTTTACGCTGCAGATGTTTCTTGCGGGAGCGGTGGTCAAAGCGCTCCCCGGCATCATCCTGCATATTATGCTGATCCCGCCGGTCGTGCTTGCTCTTTCGAAAGCGGGATTTGCGGAAAACAACCGGAGGGAAAAGGAATGAAAACGCTGTATCTGGACTGCGGCATGGGCGCGGCGGGCGATATGCTCTGCGCCGCGCTTTTGGAGCTCATGCCCGATCCCGACGGCGCCGTCCGCGCGCTGAACGGGATCGGCGTCCCGCATGTCGTGTATGAAAAGACCGTCTCCGAAAAGTGCGGCATCACCGGCACGCATCTTTCCGTGCGCGTCGGCGGCGAAGAGGAGCACGAACCTGCGGAGGAGCATCATCACGAGCATGCGCATCACCACGCGCACAGCGATCTTGCTTCGATCGAAACGATCCTTGCGGGTCTGCACGTTTCGGACGGCGTCAAAGCGAACGCGCTTCGGATCTACCGTCTGATCGCGGACGCGGAGAGCCGCGTGCACGGCTGTCCGGTCGAGATGATCCATTTTCACGAGGTCGGCGCGCTCGACGCGGTCGCGGACGTTGCGGCGTTCTGTTTTCTGATGGAGCGGCTTTCGCCGGATCAGGTGATCGCCTCCCCCGTCCACGTCGGCAGCGGCACGGTCCGCTGCGCGCACGGCGTGCTTCCCGTGCCCGCGCCTGCGACGGCATACCTTTTGAAGGACGTCCCGATCTACGGCGGCGAAGTGAAAGGCGAGCTTTGCACGCCGACCGGCGCGGCGCTTCTGCGGCACTTTGTCACGCGATTCGGTCCGATGCCCGTCATGCGCGTCTCTTCGATCGGCTACGGCATGGGCACGAAGGACTTCGACACGGCAAACTGCGTCCGCGCCATGCTCGGCGAAACGGAAACGAACGATACGGAAACGGTCTTTGAGCTGTCCGCCAACGTCGACGATATGACCGCGGAGCAGATCGGCTTTGCGTCGGAACGCCTGTTCGAGGCGGGCGCCGTCGAGGTCTATACCGTTCCGGTCGGCATGAAAAAGAGCCGTCCCGGCACGCTGATCCGCGCGATCGCAAAACACGATGAAAAGGACGCCGTCCTTTCGG
>JAEEGI010002201.1_pt1 | contig 48306 bp, 42 predicted proteins | sample 8958751 | NCBI WGS metagenome assembly JAEEGI01 (sample SAMN16246545, study PRJNA631951) | gut metagenome | biome: gut microbiome; feature: rumen; material: KS-attached | host: Bos | place: Iran: Karaj | collected 2018-10
CGATGCTTTTGGGTGGGAAAGCTATCATCCCCGCAGGCATCGGTGGTATTGTCGGCCAGCCAACATGCGTATGTCCGTCGAAGTGTTGGTTCCATCGGGCGATGATGCGCCAAAAGTCGAACTGAGTCATCGGATGGTCGAGCTGTGCCAGAGTCTGTTGTTTCAGCTCGCTGTAGCTCTCTTCGCCGAGCGACCACGTCGGGTTCGGGTGGATGTGCTCGTACTGTTCCATCATATAATTGAAGTCCTCCCGCATCTGCGCCTGAGTGAGCGTGTCCTGCGACGAAGCGATGTTCATCGATAACACGAGGAATAGCAATGTGCTTGTTTTCTTCATGTAGTTGTTTCTTTTCGTATTTATTTAATTGGCGGCAGACATGCTGCGCGGCGGCGCTCGTTGAGGGTCTTCGGTTTGGCAGTACGGATATGCTTGTCCGTTGTCGGCCGAGCCGACGGCACACCAGCGGCAAGGGGTGGCTCCACTGACGGTCGCCGACCTTCGGTTCCGAACCAGTCTTTGCCGTGGAGTCGGTAGTAGATGCGGTCGTAGAGCGAGGCGTAATCCTCGGCGTGGAGGTTGCCACGCTCCACTTCGCGCCAAAGAAGGGCAAAGAACTCTTCATAGTCGCCTTTAGTCAGTTCGTCGGTCATCTTCTGCAATAAGGGATAGGCATGGTTCCAAGCATCGAGTTCGTAGCGGTGGTAGTTTTTGCCGCTGCAAAGCAGGGCCTCGAAGTCGGCGCGGCTGGCGAGTGCGGCGGTGAGCTCGGCGTCGTCCTCGTGGTTGAGGTAGCGCAGGTACTCGTCGCGCAGGTTGGCGTAGTCGGCCAGCAGGGGTGCAGTGAGCGTGTCGGGCAGCGAGTTGAGCCAAGCGTCCGGCTCGTAGCCGCAGAGCACCATGCGCTCCAGCACCTCATAATGGCTGATGTAGCAGTATTGGTTCCCTACGCACTCGCTGTGCAGAAGGCATTCTAGGTAGTGCTTCAGGTCGCACACAAATGGATAGTGGTTCGAGAACCGTGAGCAGAAGATGGGAATTGCTGCGCAGTAATCGCCTGCAGCCGTGTATGCCACGGCATCCGTCACACCCTCCTGTTTATCTATAGGCTGAAGCGAGAACTGGTCGCCGAGGTAATAGTATCGCACATAATCGTCCCCCATCTCTGTCAGTGGATTGTCGCTGTCCAGCTGTCCCTCTTCGGTCGAGGATTTCAGATAGCCCTCGATATAGTCCTCCAGCGGTGGCATAAGCATTTGGCTGCGACGCAGGTTGACACTCTTGATGTCGGCGACGGGGCATTGCCACACTGTGCGGTTGTTCTCGCCTGAGGAGGTGAACTGCGTGCCGTAAAGCTGTGGCAGACCGCGCCCTGTGCGCAGACGGTCTTCAAGATAGGCCAGATTTGACGGGTCGGCATTGGTGTCCGCCACCGCTCGACGCATCTGCTTGACGTAGCCGTACTGGAACCAAGGGTGCGCATGCTGTGCGATGATCCAGGCTGCGTGTGCACCGTAGGAACAGACCCGGTCCCATGAGGGGAACCCCAGAGTGTCCATCAGCCATATCAGCCGGGCGAGGTTCACGGAATCCACTTCGTGCATACGTCTCGAAAGCGAATCCTCGACGGCCTTCGTGTGGGTGTGGTCGGGGTCGTTGAAGGCACTCCGCACCGCCTGGTCTTCCTGTTCCATTTGATACAATGTTTCTGCGTAGCTGTAGTCCTTCCTGTCGTGGATGGTCCGCTGGATGGAGTCCAGTTCCGGCCACCAGTCGCAGTCTCTCAAGAACTTGTATTGGTCAATGTAGTAGAACACAAGCGGATTCCACCCCTTCCACCTGACAACGCGGAAAGCCAGCCGCTTGAATGTCGCCGTGTCGCCGCATTGCAGGGCGGCCTCCATGTAGTTCATTTCTTGCTGGCGGACAGGGATATACCCATCGAATATGGAATCCATTCGCGCATAGAGATTTATCTTCTCGCAGGGCGTCATGTCGGTACTGAACTGATTGCATATATCCAGATAAGCCTTCCGCTGTTCCGACTGGGCGTTTGCGACTAGCGAAGCCGCGATGCACACCGCCAGCAGTATGATTCTTTTGATTGCTTTCATGACTTTAATAATTTCCGTGAAAATGTCCGATTGCTATAGCAGGCTGACGGCGAGGGATTTGATGGTGTGGTGTTGCATATTGGAGGTGTTTTTGATGGTTTAGAATCGATATTTCCAGCCAAGGGTGAGTGTGGCTGGCAGGAAGTTTAGGTCGTCCACCTCGGTCTCAAGTCCGGTGATGTGGGCTTTGCCAACCTGTCCGACGCTGATGATGTACTGAACATACAGACCGATATCTTTCCCGTTCTTCCCATGCCAGAAATTGATTGTCAGCGGCAGGGCGAGATTCGCTGTGGAGAACGAATTGACGTAGTCGGTACCGCCGCGCGAGCTGGAGAGGAAGATGTCGCTGATGCAGACGCCAAAGCCCGCCGTGGGTTCGAGGGTGTAGTTCTTGCCGAGGTCGAAACGGTAGCCGAGGTCGAGGTGGTAAAGATTGTCTTGCTTTTTGACAAGTTGGTTCTTTACAAAGAGGATGTTGTCAGCCATGCCGTTGAGGTGCATGCCGAGTGTGAATTGGCGGTACTCCACGCCGACACCAACGCCGATTTGCGCTGCAGCGCTGTAGGCGCTGCGATAGTCGAGCGTAGGGTGATAGGTCTGCATGTGGTCGGTAAATCCATTGCTTCCTTCGAGGAAGCTTACACCGAGGTTGAATTCAATCCAGGGATTAATCTTCTGTTTTCCAGCCTCGTTTTCCTGAGCCGAGGCTGTTCCGACTAGCATCGTGCCCAAAACGAAGACGGCGAGGGATTTGATGATGTGGTGTGTCATATTGGATGTTTTTTTGATGATTTAAAATTACCGTGAAAAGATGTCCGATTGTTTTAGCAGGCGGACGGTGTGGGTCTTGCCTGAGGCAGTGGTAAATGTCAGTAAGTAGGTGGCTTGGGGGCGGGAGGTCAAGTCAAGGGAGTACTGCCCGGGGCCGTCGGGGGTGAGGTGCACTACCTCGCGGCGGCCCATTATATCGGTGAGCCACGCGGTGGCAACCCCGTTTTCAACCTTCAACTCTCCACTTTCAACCCTTATCTTCACGCTCTGCCGGAAGGGGTTGGGGTATGCCACGAAAGCGTTTCCACCCTCCACCAGCGTGATGTGCACATTGCCCGTGTCGCCTGTATATACATACGGTGTCATAAACGCCGTGTCGGTGTATTTTGCGGTGTATGCCAAGCTATGACCATTGCTGTTAAGTGAAATGTCGCCGAATGTCATATCTGAGGATGTATAGCCAGAAATATAAAGGATACTATCTTTTAGGCAGAGACTTGTGCTTGGCTCGGCGTATTGTTGGGTCGCAGAATTAAAATCAATGTATTGCAAGGGGGCGCCGTTATAGTCCCATATGTAGATTCCCTTTCCAGCCTGTGATTGTTCAACATTAATAGTCTGATTTTGAAACTGAATGTCGTTTTGGTATGAAACTGGGGCAAACACTCGGTTTTTTTTGCAGATAATACTGGAATAATGAGGAATACGGCCTCGCATGGTGGTCATCGTTGAAGACCTAGCATATCCATATGAGACGAAACGGCCAGTCTCTTTGTCAAAGCGTAGTACTATAGCATTCTTTTGCAATTCGATTTCGGTTGAGTCAATGTAAAATACTTCATTATTATTATTGAATACCGACGAGGAAACAAATATAGACGAAGAATCTTCGTCTATCGTCATGGAATGAAAAATCCCATGACGATAGATAAGCCGCAAGTCTCCTGCCAGTTCTCCATACTCTATCTGTTTGATATAAATTGGAATCAATGTGCTATCGTATTTCAATAAAAAAGTGTTCTGATAGGCAGATGTATGCAATACCAGAGAAGGTGCATCTTTAACTATACATTCACTATTGGTGGTTGTTCCAGCTGTATGATTGCAGACATACAGACATCCTACGGAATCAATAATCATCTTCCCTAGAGTTTCGAAACTGTTCCATGGGGTATTCCCTTCAAAAAGGTATTGAAAATGCAAAAGAGTATTAAAATGAGGGGCAAATTTCACTATTCTGTAATTTGCAGATGTGGGGGTGTTTTGAGGATAAATACAGAAGCGAGGCTGTCCGTCAACAATGAACACAACTCCAGTTAGCAGTCCATTTTCTACAGAGTGATAGTTATATACTGAGTCATCAAGAAGAGATACCATGTCCACCGCCGCATGACCCATATAAATATTTCCTTCTCTATCAATGCAGAATGGACCTTGCTGTAAGGCATCACAGACAATAATGTTTGTGTCTATAGCATTACCACTTTGACGGTCCAACGTGACAAGATTGTCATTTTCATCTCTATATGCTATTTGCAAGAAATGATGTTCTAAAAGGTTTCCATCTAAATCCAATATAGCCATAATGGTTACAGCATTGGTGCTTACGCCATCCAGTGTCAATAGAGGTGAACCATTATCTCCCGTAATCAGTGTGTCAAGATAATATAAATACTTATCGGAAGACCGTGGTATACAAACCTGCCCCATAAAATACAATGCGCTATCTCCAATTATTTGGATGTCTGTTATATTGCATGGAGCGTAGTCGTTGGCATGTAAAACTTTTTTCCATACGACCTGCCCATTTGGAGAGAACTTGACAATTGCTGCGTTTGGATTGTCTGCTGATGCCCCATTGGGCATGAATGGCAACAGGTCTTGGCCGTCAATGGCGGCACCGTTGGCGAACTGCCCGGCGACATAGAGGTTGCCGTGCGAATCGGTAACGGAACTGACGATGTAGTTCCAGAATTTGCCCGGCGGCTCTTGGCCGGAGTAGGATTTCACCCAGTTGAAACGCTGGGCATGAGCGGTGAATGTCAGCAAGACGAATGCCGCCATCAGGATGATGCTCTTGCTTGCTTTCATGATTGAATAATGTTTTAATTGTCTTGGTCGATTGATTTCTTAAGATTGTGGTAAAGGACGGCATGTTTCTCTCCGTCGTTTGCGATGTGGAAGATGCTTACGCTGCGGGTGGTGTATGAATAAGCGAGGACATCGTTTCCGGCCGATGCCGACGGGTTGCTCTTGGGAATGAGTTTGGAGAAGACCAGATTCTCGCCTCTGTCGATGAGCATTTGGAGCATGGGCGAGAGTTCGTCCATCTCGAAATCGCGCACGAGCACGGCCCAGCCGCTGTCGGTTGTGGACTCGAGGAGGGTGACGTCGAGGGTGAGGGTGTCGTTGACGGGGAAGTTGTGGATGTAGCTGGCGGCGATGCCGTCGGCATGCTCGTAGCGGCGGTAGATGTCGCTGACGTGACGCTCGGGGAGGAGGTAGCGCCAGGCAGCGACGGCGGCGACACCGAGGAAGGTGAGGAGCAGGAAGGCTAGAATCCACTTTTTCATAGGCTTGCTATCATTACGTTTACACGGGAGCAGGCGTCGTCGGCGCAGCACTGGAGGTTGCCGCTGACATAGGTGTCGGTGCGTTCTGGCATGAGGAGTGCGGCGGTGCCCACGCAGGCGGCGACGGCGACGGTTAGGAGGGCGGAACGGAAGAAGGTTTGGCGGCGGCGCTCACGACGGTCGGCCCAGTCGGCAAAGCCGTCGGTCATGAAGTGGAGCTCGTCCTGAATGTGTGATTGCTTGAATGCTTGAATGCTTGAGTAGTTATCTTCCATAATTCCTGAGTTTTTTCATAATTCGGCTGATGCGTTGGTAGATGGCATCGCGGGAGAGGGTGAGGCCAGAGGTGACGGCGAGGCGGTCGGCGATTTCCTGCGCGTCGTAGCCCTCGAAGCGGAGCTGCATAAGCTGCTGCTCGTCGGGCGGGAGGAGTGCGAGGAGGTCGAAGAGGGTGTCGGGGAGGTCGTGGTCGGGGATGGCAACGGTGTCGGCCAGCTCGTCGGTGAGGGGTTCCGGCTCGGGTTCCTGGCGGCGGTAGAGGTCGAGGATGACGGTCTCGGTGAGTTTTTCGAGCCAGCGGCGCTGCCGTGCCTCGGGGGCGGAGGGGTCGAGCTGGTCGAACTTGAGCCAGAGGACTATCCAGACCTCCTGTGCCATATCCTCGGCGCGGGCCTTGCGGTCTTCGTGCCCGCCGCGTCCGTGGCGGGCAAAGCGCCAGCAGACACGCCACACCGTGGAGCGGTGGCGGCGCATGAAGGCGCAGTAGGCGTCGTGTCGGGAGGTGTCGGGTGTCATCACTTCTTTCTGTTCATCGTTGTCTAGTTTTCGGGCACGATTTCAAATCCGTGCCCCTCTATAAAATACGTAATTTTTAGGGCAAATCTGACATGAAGGGTGAAATTTTTTTTGAGAATTATTGGAAAGTGGTGAGGATTAGGTGGATAGAGGAAAAGATTTTTTTATGGTTGCAATGATATTTTTTTGTTATCCGCTGCACTATCGAAACGGCCGCTAGCAGTTTCTTCACATACGGGACAAATGGTTTAATGGGGCGAATGGGCAAAATGGGGTTAATGGGCTGTTTGATATTAGATTGTTGATTTTCAGCGGTTTTTTTATATATATTAAACAAAACACTGGTTTTGTGATATTTACGACGGTTTCAAAGAAGGCACATAGACACCACATAGTAGAGGCGTAGAAGGGAGGATATTGGAATTGAAAATGGGACGATGGTGTGTTTTCCTGAAATCGCTTGACAGTTTTTTGCTGGGTAAACTGATTGGCTTGTCAAGACAGAGCCGGACAGGCGGTGGGTTTGGGTTGGGGCGATGGGGTGGGGGAGGTATGGGGAAGACACAGGGAAGGTACAGGGGAAATTCGGTGAGGGTTCAGGGAAGGTTCGGAGAAGGTTCGGTGTTGAGGGGGGGGGGGGGAATAAATAAAGCCCCCGCAGGGGTTGCGAGGGCTATAAGATGAGGCAGGTAAAACCCGATTAGAATCTGTAGCGGACACCCAGTGCACCACCCCAGCCAAAGCCTCTATAGCCACAACCTTCGGGCAGGAGGAACTCCCAGGAGGGACGGGCATCGAGAGTGAGTTGGAGAGGGAGCGAGGAGGGGGTGAATTCCAGACCAATCTGGAAGGCAACGGCAACGCCGAAACCGTGGTTGGCGCAGTGGCCAAGGTTCAAGCCACCACCAATGAACCAACCAAAGTCGGTGGAACCGAATTTGTTGCACCACTGGTAGATGCCGGCGAGATTGATGTAGTTGTCTTTACTGCGGTTGAAACCGAGGTCAACTTCCAAACGGTTGGCTGCGCCAAGTGCGTGCTGGTAGGAGACTTCAGCACCGTAGGCGGTACCACCACCCAGACGGACACCGATTGCGTTCTGTGCATTGGCTGCAAAACCGAAGGCGACGACGGTCACCAAAAGAATCAGTACTTTCTTCATAATGAAATGTAATTAAATTTGTTAAACGTTGTTTTTAACTTTGTTTTTTGTTGTTTGATAACTGCAAAGATACAAAAAAAATGTAAATGTGGACATTTTTTTGTACTTTTGCAGTAAATTTTTAGAGGTAAAATAAAATAATATGGCTGAGCGGCAATGATATATGCAGCGGATGGCAGCGATGGCGGTGGCGCGGTATCCGGGCCAAGGGGATGCGGAGCGGAAGCAACGTGTACCGTAGGCGGCATGGCACCACATGCAGAGCTAGGCCGCATCCGGGGCAGGATGGTAGGCCGCAGGCCTTAATAATTCAATAAGAAGATGAATATTCATATTGTACAGCATGATGTTGTTTCGAACAACCCCGAGGAAAACCTGAAATGGATAATTGAAGAGTTGGAACGTCCGGAAAGCAAGGAGTCGTTGCTCACCGTTTTTCCGGCCTGCACTTTGTGTGGGGCTCCGCTGTTCGGGTCGGTGGCATACACCGATTTGCAGAAACGTGCCCAGCTAGTGTTGCAGGAGCTGATACAGCGGTCGGAATACAGGGCTTTTCTTATCGGACTGCCATTGCAGATACAGGACAAGGGACTGTGCAACGCGATTGTGTTTGTGCAGAACTGCGCCATACGCGGCATCATTACCAAGAAGTACCTGGCCCCCGACGAGCAGAAATATTTTGTGCGTGGCGAGGGCGTGCAGGTGATACAATACCAGGAACAGCAGATAGCCATAGGTTTCTATGAGGACTTGAAAGAGCTGTCGAAGTCGCATGTGGAGCAGCCCGATATGGTGGTGTGCTGCGGGTGCAACGTGTTCGACTACAACAAGCCCTACCGCATACGCTACCGCATGCACAAGATTGTGGAAAATCTGAATTCGTCGTTGGTGTTTGTGAACCGCACCGGCGGCGAAGGGAGTTTCCTGTATGCCGGAGGGTCGATGGCGCTGAACGCGGCAGGGACTGTGCTGTGCCAATTCCCCTATTTCGAGCCTCATGCCGAGAGTGTTGACCTCCAGCTGATGGAGGAGTGCGTGGACGAGAAACCCGAGGCCGTGGAGTTGGTATATAAGGCATTGGTGATGGGTATAAGAGACTACTTTGCCAAGAACCGCCAGACCAAGGCGGTGCTGGGATTGTCGGGCGGAATGGACTCGGCAATGGTGTGTGCCCTTGCCGCCGATGCATTGGGGCCCGAGAATGTGCACGGCATATTGATGCCTTCGCAGTATTCGACCGACCACTCGGTGAAGGATGCTGTGGACTTGGCCGAGAATCTGGGCGTGAGTTACGACATAGTGCCCATCAAGCCCATGTTCGACATGCTGCGCCAAACCATGAAGCCGGTGTTTGGCAACCGGCCTGAGGATGTGACCGAGGAGAATATGCAGGCCCGCATACGCGGTACGATAGTGATGAGCTATGCCAATAAATTCGGAGCCGTGGCGCTGAACACCACAAACAAGTCGGAGGCGGCCATGGGGTATGGCACGTTGTATGGCGACAGTTGTGGCGGGTTGAGCGTGATTGGCGACCTGTACAAGACAGAGGTATACGAGTTGGCCGACTATATAAACCGCGACGGTATACGCATACCGATAAATACCATACAGAAACCCCCTTCGGCCGAGTTGCGTCCCGGACAGAAGGATACCGACTCGCTGCCCGACTATAGTGTGCTGGACGGCATATTGAACTTGCATATAGAAGAACAGATGTGTCAGGAGGAGATAGTGGCCGAGGGCTACGACCCCGACTTGGTGGCCGAGGTGCTGCGCAAGGTTCGCATCAACGAGTGGAAACGGTTGCAGTTTGCCCCGGTGCTGAAGGTTTCGCCCATGAGTTTCGGGCTGGACCGCCGTGTGCCTATCAGTTAATGACTTCTGTCGGCTGAAGAAAGCCGGAAAAAGTATAAAGCCTTCCCGAATTGCAGTCGGGAAGGCTTTTGTGTTGTGTGCTTTGTATAGCGATGCAATATGATTGGGCTCTTTTCGATGTAATGCTATCGATGCTGGCGCATGGATGGCTGTACTGAAGGCAGGCGGAGTGTGTTACCAGATGAAGGGGAAGAGGCGTTTGCGGGGTTGGTCGGCCATTTGGAGGGGAAATTCCTGTTGCTAGTGGGTGTAGATGCGGGCGGCACGGGGTGCGAGATTGGCGGCGGTCCAGACGGCAAAGAGCAGGCCGGAGGGTGACCATGTGAGAAGTGCGAAACCGCACCACTCAACGATTTCGCCAAGATAGTTGGCACTGGTGACATAGTGATAGAGTCCTTTGTCGGGCAGATAGTGGCGGGTGTCGCCGGGGGCACGGAGATGGCGGATTACATTGTCGGAATGATGGTTTATGGCCATGCCGAAAAGGAACAGCGCGAGACCGGAAAGGAATGGAATGGAGTGTAGCCAGCTGTCGGGACGGGGTTCGAAGGGCAACGGCGCGAAAGTGCCGAAAAGGCAGTAGCCCTGCAGTACTGCGTTGCCACCGTTGAAACAGGCCCCCATGAGAATGACAGAGAGGGGCATGGAGTTGTTGCCCCGAAGGAGGAAGGGGAAAACGAAAGTGCGGTGGAAATAGTGCAATTCGAACAGCAAAAGGAACACCAAGGGCGCCACGCTGCCCATTTGCCGAGCGGGGCTGGTAAGATAAATGATAAGCATGACGATGAAGGCGGGAGCTTCCATCAGTATCCATCCGGCGCGGTTGCCGATGGAGGGTCCCCAGCGGGGGTTGAAGAATTTGCCGTAGCCGGCATCGACGTGGAACAAGGCAATGTAGACAATGATGGCAATGAGAATCAGAATAAGATAAAGGATGTTCATGTTTTGGGAATTAGGGATTATAATAGGTTTTATGTATTACTTCTGTATGGACTGGCTGGAGGATTGGGGCATGACGAGCTGTTCGGTTTGCTGCCAGAGCCAGGCGGCGAGGTCGGGTTGAATCCACCGACGGGGAATATTGGAATGGGAGCGGCCACGGAAGAGCTGCAAGGAGTAGTTGGCTGCAAGTGCGTTGAGGGCGGGTTGGGCCCCTTTGGAAGGCGATTTGGTGAAGGGACGGAAGAAGAGGTCGGCGAGGGGGTCGAACCAACGGTGCATGGAGAGCATGCGGCTGTTGACGATGCCGGGATCGGTAAGGTTGACAACGAGGCGGTCGGGATAACGGCGTTGAAGCTCCTGGGCAAAGAGGGCGACGGCGAATTTGCTGTTGGCATAGGTGCCGAGCTGGCTGTAGTTGCGAGGGGAGAGATTGAAGAAGTTGCGGTCGACATGGGCGAAATGACAGGTGAGGGAGACGGTGCAGACGATGTGTGCACCGGGGTTGAAAAGCGGAAGGAGCTGACGTGTGAGGAGATAGGTGCCGAGATAGTTGGTGGCGGTGACCCGTTCGAAGCCCTGTGGGGTGGTGGAGTAGGAGGGGAGCAGGGTGCCGGCATTGTTGAGAAGAGCGTCGATGCGGATGCCCTGGCTGGTGAGGCTTTGGACAAAGGAGTTGATGGAATCGGGGTTGGAGATGTCGAGAGGGTAGAACCCTTGGTGGTCGGGGCGGCGGGAGGTGGCAATGACGGTGTGGCCTTGACTACGCAGAGCCTGGACGGCAGCGTTTCCGATGGCACCTGTGGCGCCGGTGACGATGATGGTGAGGGGATGGTTCATTGCTGTGGAGGTTGAGGGGATTGGGGTTGGCGTAGTTTGTTCCAAATGGCGGTTTCGAGGCGGTTGGGAAGCAAGTGGATAAGGATGGGGAGATAGTAGTTCATGGCACCGGGTTTGACATAATGGCGGTGCCGGAAAGCACCACGCAGAGCTTTGCGGACCAGCCATTGGGGCGATTTGATGAAACCCACACGGGTGGCCAGACGCATGAGTGAGGGTTTGAGATTGTAGAGGGGAGTGGCGATGGCGCCGGGGAGGACGGTGGTGACACCGACTCCGTAGGGACGCATTTCGAAATAGAGGGATTTGGAGAAGCTTTTGAGAAAGGCCTTGGTGGCGGCATACATGGTGATGCCTGGGGTGGGGAGTTTGGCGGTCAAGCTGGAGACATTGATAATGTATCCACTGCGGCGTTGCTTCATCTCCTGGCCAAACAGGAAGCACAGCCGGGTAGGGGTGAGGGCATGGAGGGCGAGGGTGGCTTCGGCACGGGGAAAATAGTCGGGGGTGAGCTCGTGGAAAAAGAACATGCCGGCATTGTTGATGAGTATGTCGATTTGAAGCTGGCGGTCGTGGCACCAAGCGAGGAGGCGTGTGGCGGTGTCGGGCAGGGTGAGGTCGAGGCAAAGAGCGTGGACCTGGACGGAGTATTGGTGGGCCAGCTGCGGGGGGAGGGATTGGATAAGGTGCTCCTGGTTGGAGACCATGACAATGTTGTGGCCCATGGCGGCCAGCTGGCGGCAGTATTCGAGACCCATGCCGGAGGTGGCACCGGTGACGAGGGCGGTGAGGGGTGGGCGGGGGGAGGAGTTGCGGCGGGTCATTGGAGAGAGGAATTGAGGTGTTCGGCTGCGCTGATTTCGCGCTGTATTTTGCGTGGAAGGTTGTCGACGCACGAGTGGCAACGCATGTCGAGGGTGTACATGCGGCCGATGCAGTAGTTGCTGTGGCAGCAGAGACTACGGGTGCATTCGCCTTGTTGGATTTTGTTGACAAAGTCGGTGTCGCGGATGAGGGCACGGGCCATTTGGAAAGCGACGAAACCGGATTGGAGCACTTGCTCCATGTGGTTGCGGTCGGTGATGCCGCCCACATAGATGAGGGGCATGGAGAGTGCGGACCGGAAACGTTTGGCTGTTTCGAGGAAGTAGGCGTCGCTGTAGGGCACAGTGGGAATCATTAAGCGTCCAGCCAGAGCGAGACCAGCCTTGAGCCACCAGAAGCGGCGCATGTCCATGTAGTGGGCAAGGGTTTTGAGGGGCATGGCACCGCGCATGACCTGCATAGGCGCTTTGCTTACAAAGCCTGCACTGAGCACCAGGGCATGAACGCCGAGACGTTCCAGCTCTTGTGCCACAAGAAGGCATTCGGGTTCCTGCATCCCGCGACGGAAACCGTCGAACATGTTGATTTTGACTACCACGGCCATGTCGTTGCCAGCGGCTTGCATCACTTTCTCGATGACCAGGCGCATGAAGCGCATGCGGTTGTCGAGGCTGCCGCCCCAACGGTCGTGGCGACGGTTGGTATAGGGGGAAAGGAACTGGCTGATGAGGTAGCCGTGTCCTGCGTGGATTTCGACGCAGTCGAAACCGGCCTGACGGGCGAGATTGACAGCATTGCCGAAGTCGTCGACAGTTTGGAGTATTTCGGCTTCGGTCATGGCACGGACGAAAGTGGGAGAGTAGAGATTGAATCCGGTGGAGGCACCGATGGGCGTTTGGCCGCAGGTGGCGCGGTGTGTCATATTGCCGCAATGGCCGAGCTGGATGGATGCCTTGGCCCCCAGGTTGTGTATTGCTTCGGTGAGGCGACGCAGTTCGGGCACAATTTCGGGGCGCATCCAGAGCTGGCCGTCGAAACTGAGGCCGCTGCGGGATACGGCAGCGTAGGCAATGGTGGTCATGCCGATGCCGCCGCGAGCCACAGCAGTGTGGTAGTCGAACAGCTGCTGGCTGGGCTTGTTGCCGGGACACATGTTTTCGAAAGCTGCGGACCGGATGGTGCGGTTGCGAAGGGTGATGGGACCTATCTGGCAGGGAGTGAAAATTTGCGATTCGGAGGGATGTGTATCGTCGTTTTGCATAGCGTGAACGGATTGATAAAAATATGGATGAAAGAAATGGAGTTTGTTGCTGAGAAATGAGGTTGAAGATTAGGACAGAAAGACGGGCGTGCAGAGGGGAAAGCAGCGGGACGGGATGTCGACGTGGAAGGACTGAATGGATGTCGGCTTTGAAAAGAGAGGGGTGGCAAGGATTTTGGAGGGGAAGAGAAGTAGGGAGGAAAAAAGAGATTGAAAAGAATGGATCGGGAAATGCAATGTGCTGTGGATGAATTGCTCAAGGGAATTGTTCCTGACCTGTTTGTTCCTAAAATAAGTTGCGTCAAGATGGATAGAATGAGTCATTGAAAAAATAATTATCATTTGAAAATGCAAAATTACAATTTTTTTTCGTAATTTTGCAACTCCAATACGAAAATAACAATTATAAAAGTATCAATATTATGACAGAAAATGTTAAAACACTTAGAGACAGTGCAGCAATGAGATGGATTGCACTGCTCTTGTTGGCACTGGCAATGTTTTGTGCTTACATCTTTATGGACATTTTGTCGCCCATTAAAGACTTGATGATGTCGGAACGCGGATGGGATTCCACCGCATTCGGAACCATGCAGGGAGCGGAAACGTTCCTGAACGTGTTTGTGTTCTTCCTCATCTTTGCAGGTATTATCCTCGACAAGATGGGGGTGAGATTCACTGCTGTACTTTCGGGTGCAGTGATGTTGGTAGGCGCAGGCATTGAGTATTATGCTATTTCGGAGTCGTTTATTGGCAGTAGCATGGAGCGTTGGTTCACCAACAATTTGAACTACATACCTTTGTTCGACGAGTTGGGTGTGTCGCCTTTCTATCGCGGTATGCCGGCATCGGCTAAACTGGCAGCTGTAGGATTCATGTTCTTCGGTTGCGGTGCCGAGATGGCGGGTATCACAGTGAGCCGCGGTATCGTGAAATGGTTCAAGGGTCGTGAAACGGCTTTGGCTATGGGCTCGGAGATGGCATTGGCCCGTTTGGGTGTTGCCACTTGCATGATTTTCTCGCCCTATTTTGCCAAGTTGGGTGGACACGTGGACGTGACCCGTTCGGTTGCTTTCGGTGTGGTGCTGCTCTGCATTGCATTGATTATGTTCATCACCTATTTCTTCATGGATAAGAAACTGGATGCCCAGACCGGCGAAGCCGAAGAGAAGGACGATCCTTTCAAAATCAAGGATATTGGAAAGATTCTTTCGAGTGGCGGTTTCTGGCTGGTGGCATTGCTGTGCGTGCTGTACTATAGTGCTATCTTCCCCTTCCAGAAATATGCCGTGAATATGTTGCAGTGCAACCTTACATTCAATGTGGTTGACCCCAACTCGTTCTGGGCAGGCGACCAAGTGACCATTGTTCAGTATATTGTTATGCTCATGGTTGCTGTGTGTGCATTTGCAAGCAATTTCTCGAAGAAATCCGGTATGAAATATGGCTTGATGGCCTTGGCTGTTGTGGCCCTGATAGTGTATTGCTATATGGGTTATATGCGCGGCACCGCTGAAACTATCTTCGCAGTGTTCCCGTTGCTGGCTGTTGCCATCACTCCTATACTTGGCAATTATGTTGACCATAAGGGTAAAGCCGCTTCGATGCTGGTGATTGGCTCGCTGTTATTGATTGCCTGCCACCTCACCTTTGCCTTTATCCTGCCCATGTTCAAGGGCAGCGCTATGGGTGGTACCATTGTGGCTTATGTCACCATTCTGGTTTTGGGAGCCAGCTTCTCGCTGGTGCCTGCCGCATTGTGGCCTTCAGTCCCCAAACTGGTGGACGAGAAGATTATTGGTTCGGCCTATGCATTGATTTTCTGGATTCAGAATATCGGCCTTTGGCTGTTCCCGCTCCTCATTGGCAAGGTGCTTGACAATACCAACCCCGAACTTGTGGCACGGGTCAATGAAGTTAAAGAGTCGACCGCTGCCGCTGTTGAGGCTGGCACCATGACGGCTGCAGAGGCACAACAAGAGGTTTCTGTCATTTCTGAGCAGGTGGCTGTCTCGTTCGACTACACCTGGCCTTTGGTTATGCTTGCTTGCCTTGGTGTGGCTGCCCTGATTATCGGCTTCTTGCTTAAGATTGTCGACCGCAAGAAGAATTTGGGTCTTGAAGAACCCAATATCAAATAGTGTTTGGCATACTCTTGAACGCTGAACAATAATATTTGATTCAGAGAGGTCGGATTTCCAATAGGGAGTCCGATCTCTCTTTTTTTTTCTTCCCGTTGGAGAGAGGGCTTGTGATTTGTGGTGCGGATATACGATGTTTGTTATCGGCATATTGCAGGAGGGGAGGGGAAGGCCGATTGTTAAAACTGCAAGCGTTTCTTGTCCGAATGAAAAAAAAAGCGTATTTTTGCATTTTTAAAGGAGATATTCCATCGTCATGAGTGATAAACGACTTTATATCCTGGCGGGCTGCAATGGTGCTGGCAAAACCACTGCTGCGTATGCTTTGTTGCCTGAGCAGTTGGATTGTAAAGAGTTTGTCAATGCGGATGAGATAGCCCGAGGGCTATCGCCTTTCAATCCGGAACGGGTATCTATTCAAGCTGGAAAGCTGATGGTGCACCGCATCGACGAGTTGCTGGCGGCAGGAGAGAGTTTTGTGATAGAGACTACGCTTTCCACCCGTTCGTACGTTTCGTTGGTGCGACAGGCTCAAGAAAAAGGATACACCGTGGGAATGCTCTTCTTCTGGATAGAATCGGCCGAGATGGCCGAGATGCGCGTGGCTATGAGGGTGGCAGAAGGTGGGCATAATATTCCCCGCGAAGTAATATATCGTCGCTACGACTCCGGATTGCGTAATTTGTTTAGACTGTACCTTCCCTGCATGGATTTCTGGATAATATATGACAACTCTTCTATCCACCGCACTATTGTTGCGGAAGGCGGAAGCCATGTGAGGGAAAAGATACACAATCAGGTAATATATGATAAAATATTAGACTATGTCAGAAGATGAGATAACACAGATACGTACACATGTTGACTATGGTTTGGCTCGAGCAGAATGGTGTATGTTAAAAGAAAAAGCTCTCCGCAACGACAAGGTTGTGACGCTATCACAGGGGAGGCCGTGTGCCGTGTCGGCCCGCTATCTATATAAAAAACTCTATGGCAACACGAAGGAGTTCCCTTCTTTCGATAAATTTGAGAGCAATCTATTATAAAGCAACAACAATACGTAAATAATTATTTTACAATAAAACTATGCAGACAGTAACACTTGGAAAAACCGGGCTTGTGGTTCCTAAAAATGGTTTCGGGGCACTGCCCATACAGCGCATCAGCTTAAGCGAAACGGTCCACTTGCTCCATAAAGCCCTGGACCATGGTATGTATTATTTCGATACTGCCCGTTTCTATACCGACAGCGAGTCGAAACTGGGTGCGGCTTTTGCTGACCGCCGCGACAAGGTTATTATCAGTACTAAGACCGGAGCCACCAAAGTGGAGGACTTTTGGAGTCAGCTTGAAACCAGCTTGCGTGAACTGCGTACCGACCATATTGATTTATACCAGTTCCATAACCCCTCATTCTGCCCGCTCCCAGGAGACGGAACAGGGCTATATGAGGCTATGCTCGAGGCTCAAAAGCAAGGGAAAGTACTCCATATCGGTATCACGAATCACCGTCAGGCTGTGGCGAGACAGGCCGTTGAGAGCGGAATGTATGAAACGTTGCAGTTTCCATTCTCCTATCTTGCCAACGACGATGAGTTGGAACTGGAGCGTATGTGCCGTGAACATAATATGGGATTTATCGCCATGAAAGGACTGGCAGGCGGACTTATCAACCATGCTGCCACTGCCTATGCCTATTTGGCGCAATTTCCCAATGTGGAACCTATCTGGGGTATACAGCGTGAGAGCGAGCTGGACGAGTTTATCTCATTCCAAGACAATCCTCCGGTGTTGACAGATGAGATGAGGGAACGTATACAACGGGACCGCGAACAGCTTTCAGGCGATTTCTGTCGCGGCTGTGGCTATTGCCAGCCTTGCACTGTGGGTATTGAGATAGAAAGTTGCAACCGCATGTATCTGTTCTTGCGCCGAGCCCCGTATAGTGTGTATCTCACTGACGAGTTTAACGAAAAAATGAATCAGGTGGAGAACTGTGTGGAGTGCGGTCTGTGCCGTGAGAGATGCCCCTATCATCTCGATATACCGAATCTACTGAAACGTAACTTGAAGGATTTCAGAGAGCATTGGGCTCGCAAACAGGAGCTCAATCCGTGATGTCTATTACGATGACCCTAGACTCGTCCACGCGGAAGTGAACTCCGTGTTTGCCATAGTCCAGTCCGTATATCCGTTGGCTGTCCTGCTGGTATTGTGGTCGTGGGTCGTGCGATAGAATATCAATTAATCCCTGCTGCATGTCGGCAGGGATTTTGTTTAAGAGCATTGGGCTGCAATCCACCTCCAGCAGTTGCTCTGCAGCCGATGGGGCAAAGCCACTGCGGGCATTGGGGTGTGAGTCGGTATAGGGAAGATACGGTTTGATGTCGTAGATAGGTGTCCCATCCATTAGGTCGGCACCGCGCACATGAAGTATTGTGCCATACTCTTGAGTATGTTCAATGCCTGTGAGTTGCACAGACGATAGCCCAATGGCGTTGGGGCGGAACGGACTGCGGGTGGCAAAGACCCCGATGCGACGGTTCCCGCCCAACCGTGGGGGGCGGACTGTAGGCGACCATGTGTCGCGAACCGCTTTGTCCATGCTCCATATCAGCCATATATAGTCAAACCCCTCGAGCCCTCTCACGGCTTCGGCCACACGGTATTCTGGTTCAAAGATGATGCGTCCCGGGGTATTGGCCAACCCCGCCTGTCGGGGAATGCCGAATTTGGAGGTAAAGCAGGTTTCTATATGTGCAATGACTTTCAATAGACTATTCGAGTTAGAATCTTAAGTAGGGTGCAAGCCAATACATTATGCTGGCACTCAGTATTCCTATGCCCGCCCCGGCCACAACGTCGCTGACCCAGTGACGGTTGTTGTAAATGCGCAGGAGGCCTACACCTGTGGCAACCGTGTATCCGGCAATGGCTATGCCGGGATAATCCTCCCCATATTCCCGTCGCAGCATTTCTGCCCCCATAAAGGCAGTGGTGGTATGCCCTGACGGAAAACTATTGAAAACTCCTTCGTACGGACGTTCAACCCTTGTGGTGTATTTCATCCCATGACTAATGGCAAATGATAAAAGACCGGAACCCACACCTAAGTTTATCAAATCGCGCCAGCCATGTTTGCTCTTAACCCCGCAGGCTTTCAAAATGAGAATTGAGGCTATGGGGGTATATTGTATCACATTCTCGGCCTCGAACCGGGGATGGTTGTCGCGTTGGCTCCAATCATGTATGCTTTTGTCCAGCTGGGTGTGTAGCCAAGGCGAGGCGGTGATAATGCTTCCGGTGGCAACCAATGCCGCAGGGGCGATGGTTTGGCTCCACCCGAAACTATGGTCATATCCGCACTTAAGCGAGTCGCTCTGGCCTCTCAGCATCAAGGGTATTAGTATTAATAAAAAGATAATCTGTTTCATAGTGTTCTTGGGATAATAATAATCTATATGTGATATCGGTCTGTCATAAATCTCTTCCACTATCGCATATTGTTTTATTCAGTATTTATTCCATCGTGTCTATTATATTAAGGTCAAGACTCCATTGTTCAATATGGGTAGCACGGGGCAAGTGTTCATGCGGAACGAAAACTCTATGTCCCTGTCCGCACCGAACCCTTTCAGCCTTTGAACATGGCTTGCATGCTCTAAACAGTAGTTATAAGGATTGTTCTTGCAGCTGTGCCACATCTCTATGGCCATGTGCACGGCATCGTGTGTGGATTCGTATTTGCCCGATGCAATCAGTCTGTCGCATAGTGCACCGGCAAAAAGGGTGTCCTCCATACTCACATCGTTCACCCACCCGCTGCATAATATCACAAGGTCCTGCGCATGGTCGGTCAGCTCTTCAGTCAAACGGTCAATGTTGGCAAAACAGCCAACAAGAGTCCGGTCGGCATCGCCGCCATGCAAAATCGAAATGGTACCGTTGGTGGTGCTATAGGCTATGCGCTGACCTCTCAAATCCATTGTCAGGTATTCCGTTGGGGAATTGCCACATTCTGCGTCCCCTATCTTGCGGCCTCCGCGTTCGGCTGCCCTCAGATACCCATTCTTGTGGAATTCGGAAAGGGGCTCCAGAGAGTCCAGTGGCACCACCTCTTTCACTCCTGACTGGAAAGCGGCACAGATGGCCGTTGTGGCACGCAGCACATCTACCGCCACCGTGGTGTGGTGGCTCTTGATAGTACGCCATTCATACAGAGCTGGCGACAGCGACAGTTCAATCCGTGAAACACTCATTTCCAAATGCGTCCTCCGAATAGTTGTTCCTTTCAATGCTCCCGTCGGGCATAATTACGTAGTTGTAGTATGTTGGGTTGGCCGGCATATTGCGGTCGTGTTCAAACATCCACCTGTTGGAGCTTGTGGGCAGTCCCCGCAGCACGAAGTCGCTCATGCCTTGAAGCAGAAGCAGCCGGTGAGCCAAACGGTTGTTTACACCATTTTTGTTGATGAATTCATTGTCGGTGGTCAACTCTATGGGGTCACCTTTCACGTCGACGGGCTGCATCTTGCTGCCGCGCACCCATGTGTGCATCAGTTCCAGTCCGGTGCGGGTGGAGCGCAAAGTATATTCTGCATATACCACCACCTCGTTCACCTCCGGCTCCTCCCATTTGTGTATGGCTACCAGCAACACTGCGTCAATGCCGTATTTGTTGTGCAGTTCTGTCAATCCATCCAGCGAAAGCTGGCGGTAGTTCTTTCCGTATTTCTCCAATATCACGTCCGATGCCAAAGGGGCAAGCGGATAGTAACCCATGTTGACCAGCGGCTCTGTGGTGCTTTGACGCATAAAGTGCGCTGCTTGAACCAGTTCGTCGTTCAGCACCTCATCTTGTTTGGTCTTCACCACCAGTCTCTTGGCGTTATCCTGCACAGGCGCCACCAAAATGGTGATGGGCCTCTCTTTGTACAGGTCCTCGTATGTCGCTATCTTCTTAGGACTTTTGCACGACACAAATGCCAGGATAATCAGTATTGGGATTATTATTCTGTATTGTTTCATAATGGGCGTTCGGCTTCAAGTTTGTGTTAGTTTTTCTTACGCTTGGCTTCACGCTTGGCGGCGGCTTCGCGTTTGCGCATTTCTTGTTCCTTCTGTTTCATCATTCGTTTATACTCCGGGTCGTTTTCCATTTCCTGTTTCAGGGCGGCTTCTTCGGGAGTCAGGGTAACGTGGATGGTGTCGAGCAATAGCAGGTCTATCTTGGAGGTGTCGACAGTGCGGTCCGACATATAGTTCGGAGCCAATGTCTGTTTCAGGAAATCCACATAGAGAGAGCTGTTGGGGAATAGCATCATCTCATTGTTGAACATAATGTTGGCCTGTTTCGGGCATCCCAGTTTTGCCAATGCCACACCATAGTCGGCATACTGTCCCGGCCGGGGTGTCTGTTTCTCCAGGTTCTGGTTGATGGTGGTGGCATACGCTTTGGCCAAGGCGAGCAGACGGGCCTCGGTGGGTTTGCTTTCATACAGCATCAAGGCAGAAGGTGTCTCGATAAGGATACCTTCATGAATGCAACCGCTCAGCAAAAGGGTTGCCAAAACAATGTGAATCAGATATGTTTTTTTTCTTTTCATCATAGTCCTCATAAAAAAAGCGGCAACTTCATAAGCCGGGTTCTGTTCTGCCTGTTGGGCAGCCTCTATCATCAATCTAGAACCGCCGTCGCCGACGGTCTCAATCAACCTACCCCCCGACAATGGGCGAGTCGGCCCTTAACAGTCGGTATATTTGGTTTTTCAACCCATAAGGTTTGCCATCGGACGGTATCGCTGCCTTCCGTCGTGAGCTCTTGCCTCGCGCTTGCACCCTTACCAACTCTCTTCGAGTGGCGGTTTATCTTTCTGTGGCACTTGCTGTGAACTGGGCTCTTTCCTCCCAGCCCCCTTCCCGTTAGGAAGTATGGTGACTCGTGTTGCCCGGACTTTCCTCCCGCAGCGGCCCGTAGACCGCTGCCGGCGATAGAGTCGGTTGCCGCTATTATGTCAAAGTGCTTTCTTTGTTTTAATTTGCAAAGATACAAAAAAAAATCAATATGGGCTTTTTTTTATTCCCCAGTTTTCTGTCACCATGTCTTTACCCGATTCCCCGGTTGGCACTCCCAATCGATAAAATGGGTCATTCTCAATTGTATACCGCCATCTTATTGTATGGGTGCATCTCAATTCTTTCTCCGCATCGGTTTGTATGTATGTTGCATAATCAGGCATGCTTTCATCTCCCGCCATTCGGCATTTGCCGAAGTCTGTCGACAGTTTTATCGTCATTGTCCGTGACTATCTTATCATGAAAAATTTATTAACATGATACAATAAAAAGCCTTGTTGTGTCGTTACAGAATACGAACCCACGGAATCGTTTTTCCAGCGCGGGGGGGGTATTCCCCTTCGCAGTGTGAGGTTCGTGGAGCAAGAAAGTGGTAACATTGTCAAACAGAATATATGACTGATACATCTGATGTAAAACAAGCAAATAGAATTCAGACTTCTTTTATAAACGGTATAGAGAAAAAGGCATTGGTATGGTTGGCCCAAAGACAACCCAAGTGGGTTACTTCCGATTTCCTCACCTGCATCGGGGTGATTGGCGCTTTTCTTGTAGGCCTTGGCTTCTATCTCACCAACTATAGCATCAATTGGCTGTGGCTAAGCTCGTTTGGCCTGGTGGTCAATTGGTATGGCGATTCGCTTGACGGCACCTTGGCCCGGGTCCGCAACTGCCAGCGTCCCATATACGGCTATTATCTCGACCATACTATTGACTGTATCAATGAAGGTTTTATGTTTATCGGGGCCGGCCTCTCGCCATTTGTGCATCTCGATTTGACTTTGATAGTTTTCGTCCTCTACCTCTTTATGACCGTGAATGTCAGTATCAACGCCCATCTCAGAGGCGAATTCCGCCTCACCTATGCCAAATTGGGTCCCACCGAATTCCGCCTGCTGTTCATCATTGTCAATACGCTTCTCATCTGTTTCCCCAGTCTTGCTTCCTATTCCCGTGAGGTCCACTTTTGTGGCTATACATCCATATTCACAACGCTCGATTTCGTTGTTTCCTGCACCATAGTCTTGTTGTTGTTGATATATATCTTTTCAATTATATTCGATGCCCGCTATTACGCTAAAATTGACCCGCTGAAAAAGGATAAATAACGCTTCTTCCCTACCGGTTTTCCCCATCCATATCGCCGTTACTCCATTGGTCGTAATCGGTTACAACAAATACTTTCTTATATCACGGCTGAAAATCAATCCGTTTTCCTCCCGATTCCAGTTCAAGTTTGTTCCAACTCCGCTAACTGTTAAGTTTTTCGTCACCCCTTCATAAGCTTTTCTTCACCGCAGGGGTTGATATTAAGTTGTGAGCGAGTTGATTAAAGGTTAAGGGGAAACGGAAGTGAGACGTTGGCGGTTAAAGTATGGAAAGGGTTTACGGCTGAAATGGTTATTTGTTTAGTTGTTTGTGTTGGGGAAGAGATGGGTGTGTATTATGTATCTGTTTATGGTTTGTTGTTTGAATTCATATACTTAAAACCAATATTTGCAGGATGATGCGAATGGGATTGATTTTTCATTGAGCGGTTTGGGTATTGTATTCTAAATAAGTATTGTTTGCAGACAAAATAAAAAGAGGATGCCTTGATGGACATCCTCTTTTGTGTGTCTATGGGTGTTTGCTTTATTTGCAGGCTTCCACAGATTCTTTGATGAGTTGGAAGGTGGCTTCGATGTCGTTGTCGAGACCCATGCTGAAACGGATGAGGCCTTCGCTCATGCCCATCTCTTTCTGGATGTCTTCGGGAACTTCAGAGCTGGTGCTCTTACCGCTGTTGCTGAACAGGGTTTTGAAGTAGCCCAGGCTGACGGCGAGGTAGCCAACGCCTTTCTGCTGCATCACTTCCATGATACGGCTGGCCTTGTCGGCGGTGCCCATGTCGATGCTGATCATACCACCATAGCCATATCCTTCGTTGCACATGCTGTTGAAAAGCTCGTAGTCGGGATGTTCAGGCAGTCCGGGATAGTTGTATTTGAAACCTACCTCTTTGAAACGTTTGGCCAGATACATGGCGTTTTCGCCGTGTTTCTTCATACGGATGTGGAGGGTGTGGAGGTTTTTGTTGATGGAGGCACTGCGCATAGGATCCAAAACGGGGCCCAGGAGCATGCAAGTACCGTTGTTCACATCGATGAGGCTGTTGATGTATTCTGCACTGCCGCAGATAGCGCCGGCCACGCAGTCGTTGGTGCCGTTGACGTATTTGGTCATAGAGTAGACGGTCACGTCGGCGCCAAGTTTGCATGGGCTGAAAATCATGGGGGTGAAGGTGTTGTCAACAATCAGTTTGGCACCGGCGGCATGGGCCATTTTGCTCAGTTCGGGCACATTGGCGATGCGGAGCAGGGGGTTGTTCATGGTTTCGGTGTATACAACCTTGGTGTTGGGGTGCTCGGCCAGAGCTTTGCGCACTGCATCGAGGTTCTGCATGTTGACGAAAGTGGTCTCCACGTTGAATTTCTTGAGGTAGTTGGCCAGGAAGGCGAAGGTGCCGCCATAGGTGGTCATGGAGCTTATGATGTGGTCGCCGGCTTTCACTTCGTGAATCAGGGCGCAGGTGATGGCTGCCAAGCCCGAACCTGTAACCCAAGCGGCTTCGGTGCCTTCCATTGCTGCCAGCGACTGGCAGAGGGCGAGGTTGGAGGGGTTCCAGTGGCGGCTGTAGAGGAAGAAGCCCTCGGTTTCGCCGTGGAATGTCTCGGTCATGAGGTGTGCCTCGGGAAAGGTGAATGTGGCGCTGTCGCAGATAGCGGGGTTAACACCACGGTTGGCGTCGCGGCTGTCAAGACGCTGGATAGCGGTTGCGGGATCGAAATGTTTCATAATGTTTGTAATTTTATATTGTTGATATATTTGTGTTTATTGTTGTCTTTTGTGTTGATGGTGCTATTTGTATAGCAGGAATATGGCAGGACGTTTGTTGAGTTCTGGCGGGTCGCTGCGCCATTGGCGGGACGGACGGGTACGAATGTATTGGGTGGGCAGGGTGAGGTCACAGGCCACACAGATGCGTGTGGTGGGCAGGAGGGTGGAGGAGAGGAATTCCAGCAGCTTATCGTTGCGATAGGGGGCTTCGATAAGTATCTGTGTTTGGTCTTCGCGGTATATCCGTGGCTCTATCTTTTTGCAAAGGGCTAATCGTTGGTTGTTGTTTATGGGAGGATAGCCCAGAAAGGCAAAATTCTGTCCGTTGAACCCGGAAGACATGAGTGCCAGCATGATGCTGCTGGGACCTATTAGGGGCATTATCTCGATATTCTTGCGGTGGGCCATCATCACTATGATGTTTCCGGGGTCGGCCACACAGGGCAATCCCGCTTCGCTCATCAGTCCCACATTCTTGTCTTCGTCAATGTCGTCGAGATAGTGGGTGATGCTTATGGGGTCGGTGTGTTCGTTGAGCTCGAAAAACTTGGTGTCGTCGATGGGATATTCATAGCCCATGTGCTTGAGGTTGCGCCGGGCGGTGCGAATGTCTTCCACGATGAATGTGTGACAAGTGTTGAGCATCTCGCTGTTGTAGGGGGGCAGCGAGTAGTGGGGCGAGTCGGACCCTATGGGAACAGGGAAAAGAATTAGCTTGCCTGGCATCAGATCATTTTTAGGTATCCCACTTCTTTCTCCGTCAGTTCGCGATAGCGGCCGCGGGGAAGGTCTTTCTTGGTCAGTCCGGCAAAGAGTGTGCGGTCCAGTTTGTGGACGTTGTAGCCCAAATGCTCAAAAATGCGGCGGACAATTCGGTTTTTGCCGGAGTGCAGTTCAACACCAACCACACGTTTGTCGTGGGCGGTCTGGACATATTGTATGTCGTCTACATGTATCGGCCCGTCTTCCAGTTCAATGCCTTCCAGCATCTGTTTCATGTGTTCGCGGGTCACGGGTTTGTCCAGTTCAACCTGGTATACTTTGTATACGCCTGTGGAAGGGTGCGTGAGGCGTCGGGCAAGGTCGCCGTCGTTGGTAAACAGCAGCAGGCCGGTAGTATTGCGGTCGAGGCGACCGACGGGGTATATCCGTTCGGGGCAGGCACCGTCTATCAGCATCATTACCGTTTGGCGTTCCTGTGGGTCGTCGACAGTGGTGATGAATCCTTTGGGCTTGTTGAGCAGGAAGTAGCGTTTCCGCTCCGAGCGCAGTGTTTGGCCTCCGTAGTTCACCACATCGCCTTCCTGCACCTTGTAGCCCATTTCGGTAATCACTTTCCCGTTGACGGTCACACTTCCGGCGGCAATGAGCTTGTCTGCTTCACGGCGCGAACAGATGCCTGCGTTGGCAATGTATTTGTTCAACCGTGTGGTTCCGTCGTAGGCCTTGGGGGCAGGAGGGGGAGTTTTCTTTTTGGGAGGGGGAGGAGTTTTTTTGCGGGGTTTGAAGGCCTTTTCGGGCTTTTGCTCCTTGTCGCCATCTGAGGCGAAACGGGGCTTTTTGCGGAAAGTATTCCCTTTGTCGGACTGGCTGGGGCGACCGAAACGGGGACGGCTTGGGCGTTTATTGTCTTTCTGTTCCATATTGTTAGAAGCGCATTTTGTATGGATAACTGGCGTCGAGTTCTTGCTTGTTTCTCAGTTCGGCCACTTCGTTGGCAAGATTCATCAATATGTCGAGTTTCATGAATTTAAGCCACGAAATAGCTTTGTCGTCTTTTCTGCAAGCCAGGACAAACATGGTGTTGGCGAGGTGGTAGTTGCTTTTCAGCCACAGGCGGGAGCGGGGGTCGCCGTCTATGGCATGACTCATGATTCCCAACCAGTGGTAGTTGTTTTGTACCAACCATTGCTCTGCTTCGATGTCGTCTTGCAGAAAATTGCTGAAGGCCGCCAGTTCGGGATAGCCCGCTTCAGTCAGCCATTGGAAGAATTTGATGTTTCCGCCAATGGAAAACTGCAGTGCCAGAAGCACTTTTGGACTGTATGACAGGAGGCCTTTTTCCACGCAGTTATTGTTTTGTTTATTAGTATTATTGACGTATTGTGGCGTTCAGTTGAGTCTCGAGATTGTGCTGCAACTTGGCCATAACGGTCTCAATCTGTTTGTCGTTGAGGGTCTTGTCTTTGTCCTGAAGGATGAAACTCACAGCATACGATTTCATGCCTTCGGCTATTCCCTTCCCGTGATATACGTCGAACAGGCTCACCTGTTTCAACAGTTTCTTCTCGGTGTTATAGGCCACCTGCTCTATTTGGGCGAAGGTGATTTTCTGGTCTATAATCAGAGCCAGGTCGCGACGCACGGCGGGATATTTGGCCACTTCGGTGTAGAGCACTTCTTTGGTTGGGTAACTCTTCAGTATCAGAGACCAGTTGATGTCGGCATAGAACACCTCTTGCTTGCAATCCATTTTCTTCAAAGTCTCTTTGCTCAGACGGCCCAGAGTGCAGAGCTCTTTGTGGCTGTCGCGGAACACGAGGTCCGTTCCTTCGCTGAAGTAGTGGTGGCTGGTGGGGACGAAATCCAGACGGGTGACATTGATTCGCATGCGACGCAGAATGTTCATCACATGGGCCTTCAGGTAGTAGAAGTCGGTGGGGGTGGTGGGCATCTTCCAGCTCTCGGGATTCATGGCTCCGGTCATGAATAAGGAAAGATGCTTGGTCTCCACATATTTCTTGGTGACGGGAGTGTCGGCTTCGGGTTGTTCCTGTGACAGATATTCCTGTGAGATTTGATAGGTATTGCCGAATTCGTACAGCTTCAAATCGTGTAACTTGTAGTTGATGTTGCGCACCACACATTCCATACCGGAATACAGCAGTGTTTGGCGCATCACGTTCAGCTCCTTGCTCAACGGGTTAAGGATGTGGACATTCTGTGCTGCATCGAAGTCGGGGTTGTTGTCATAATAATCCGATTTGGTGAGCGAATTGTTCATGATTTCGATGAAACCATTGTCGGTAAGCATATCGCTCACAATGTTCTGCAAGCGGATGGGGTTGGGTTTCGTGCTGAACGACAGACAGGTGCTAATGCGTTCATCTACATGGATGTTGTTGTATCCATAGATACGCATAATCTCCTCCACCACATCGCATTCACGTGTCACATCCACTTTGCAAGAAGGTATGCTCAAGGTCATTCCCTCCAGGGTTTCATTCAGAATCTTGATATCGAGCGAGGTGAGGGCAGTGTGTATGGCTTCGAGAGGTATTTCCTGTCCTATCAGGTCGAACATGCGCTGATAGTTCACTTCCACCTTGGCGCATTCTATCGGGTTGGGGTACACGTCTACCATCTGCGAGGCCAATGTGGCACCCGTCAGTTCTTTCATCAGGTACACCGCACGTTGCAGAGCCCAGACGGTGATATTGGGGTCGCAACCGCGCTCGAAACGGAACGAAGCATCGGTTTTCAGTCCGTGACGCTTGCTGGTTTTGCGAATGTTGGTCGGATTGAAATAAGCGCTTTCAAGAAATACACGCGTGGTTTGGTTTGTGACACCGCTTTTCTGTCCGCCGAACACACCGGCGATGCACATGCCTTCTTTCTCGTTGCATATCATCAGGTCGCGGCGGTCCAGTTTGCGCTCCACGCCGTCCAAAGTCACGAATGGGGTGTCTTGCGGCAGTGTGCGCACCACCACATGGTTGCCCTCAATCATGTCGGCATCGAAGGCGTGCATCGGCTGTCCCACCTCCATCAACACGAAGTTGGTGATGTCCACCACATTGTTGATAGGCCGTATGCCGACAGTGCGCAGTTTGTTCTGCAGCCAGTCGGGCGATTCGCTTACATGCACGTTTTCAAGCGTGATGCCTGTATATCGGGGGCACATCTCTGGCTCCTCAACAGTCACCTTCACGGCCTTGGCTCCGTCTCCATTATAGGACAGCTCGGCCACTTCGGGCCACATTATCTTTTTGTTGGCTTTTTGGCGGGTGTTGAGCACAGCCACCACATCGCGTGCCACACCTATGTGGCTGGTGGCGTCGCTACGGTTGGCCGTGATAGCCACTTCCAGCGTGTGGTCTTCTTCCAGATGAAAATATTCCTTGGCGGGCATTCCCACGGGGGCATCATCAGGCAACACCATGATTCCGTCGTGGTCCGACCCCAGTTGCAGCTCGTCAGCGGCACACAGCATTCCTTCGCTCACCGCTCCGCGAAGCTTCCCTTTCTTTATCTCGTAAAATTCGGTGTCCGAAGTGTATATCTTGGTGCCAATCTGGGCGCAAACCACTTTCTGCCCGGCAGCCACGTTCGGGGCTCCGCAAACAATATTGAGCGGTGTGCCGTTGCCCACATCCACTGTGGTCAGATGCAGGTGGTCGCTGTTGGGGTGGGGCTCGCATGTGAGCACTTGTGCTATCACCACATGCTCCAGACCGCCTTTAATACTTTCCACTTTTTCCACATCCTCTATCTCGAGTCCGCTGAATGTCAGCAGGTCGTCCAGTTCATGAGGGGTCAGTTCAGTGTCTACATATTCCCGCAGCCATTTATATGATATTTTCATTTTTCTGTTTTGTTTTTCGTTTCAAGTATTGTTTTCTCTTTCTTTCTGTCGGTCGACAGCAAATGTGCCATTAGTTGGTTTTAATCTTTGCCCAACTGTCTTTCAGCGAGCAAGAGCGGTTGAACACCAGATGCTCGGGGGTGCTGTCGCGGTCGGTGCAGAAATAGCCCATACGCTCAAATTGGTAGCGCATCGGCTCTTCAATACCGCGCTCGTTCACCACCATGTGTGCGTCGGCCAGCGACGGTTCAAGCTTGCAGCCTTGCATCACCTTCAGCGAGTCGGGGTTCAGGTTGTCCAGGAAGGTCTTGCCTTCGGGGGCCTCGTCGGGTGCCTCGGTGGCAAACAGGCGGTCGAACATTCTAACTTCGGCATCAATAGCATGCTGGGCGCTCACCCAGTGCAGCGTGCCTTTCACCTTGCGGCCGTCGGGGGCGTCGCCACCGCGCGTTGCGGGGTCGTAAGTGCAGTGGATGCAGGTGATTTTGCCGTCGGCGTCCTTCTCCACACTCTGTGCGGTGACAAAGTAGGCATACCGCAGGCGCACTTCGCGTCCCAGGCTCAGTCTGAAGTATTTTTTCGGAGCCTCTTCCATAAAGTCCTCACGCTCTATGTACAGCTCGCGGCCAAAGGGTACCTCGCGGGTTCCCTCTGCCTCGTTCTCAGGGTTGTTGATTGCGGCCAGCATTTCGGTCTTTCCTTCGGGATAGTTGTCTATCACAACCTTCACGGGGTCCAGCACAGCCATACGGCGCGGTGCCACTTTGTTCAGGTGGTCGCGCAGGCTGTTCTCCAACCGTACATAGTCAATAATGTTGTCGCGTTTGGCCACTCCAATATCCTCGCAGAAATTGCGTATGCTCTCGGGTGTATATCCCCTCCGGCGGAAGCCGCAGATGGTGGGCATACGGGGGTCATCCCATCCGCTCACATAGTTCTCTTTCACCAATTGCAGCAGTTTGCGCTTGCTCATCACCGTGTAGTTGATGTTCAAACGGGCAAACTCATACTGGTGGCTGGGGAATATGCCCAACTGTTCGATAAACCAGTCGTATAAAGGTCTGTGAATGTCAAACTCCAGTGTGCATATTGAGTGTGTGATGTTCTCTATCGAGTCGCTCTGGCCGTGGGCGTAGTCGTACATGGGATAGATGCACCATTTGTCGCCGGTTCTGTGGTGGTTGGCATGCAATATGCGGTACATTATGGGGTCGCGCATCTGCATGTTGGGGTGTGCCATATCTATTTTTGCACGCAGCACTTTCGAGCCGTCCTCAAACTCGCCGTTCTTCATTCTCTCAAACAGGTCGAGGTTCTCCTCCACTGTGCGGTCGCGGTAGGGGCTGTTCTTTCCGGGTTCGGTCACTGTGCCGCGTCCCAGGCGTATCTCCTCCTGGGTCTGGTCGTCCACATAGGCCAGTCCTTTCTTTATCAACACTACTGCCCAGTCGTACAGTTGGTCGAAATAGTCGCTTGCATAGTGCACTCCTGCCCAGTCGAAACCCAGCCAGCGTATGTCTTGCTGTATCGAGTCTACATATTCTGTGTCCTCTTTTACGGGGTTTGTGTCGTCAAACCGCAGGTTGGTTTTGCCGCCATACTTCTTCGCAAGTCCGAAATTCAGACATATCGACTTTGCGTGACCAATGTGCAGATAACCGTTGGGTTCCGGCGGGAAGCGCGTCAGGATACTTTTGTACGTGCCTTCACTGAGGCCTTGTTCAATGATTTCTTCCAAAAAATTGAGAGGCAGTTTTTCTTCCATCTTTTATAATGTGTTCATTATATATTGCTTATATTTCTATCTTCTCGATAGTTTAATTGGCAAAGATACAAAAAAAATCTCTTTGTTCAAAAAAAAATAAGCATCCAGCCTTAAATTATTGCTGGATGCTGTTCCCGTGTGGCTATATCTGTCTGTACCCTTGTGGGTTTAATGCCTCTTTTCCACATTTAAAAAAGAAGGAGACACCCATCGGGGGCATCTCCTTGCAATTCTCTATGAAAGAATGGATTTTAAAGCACAAATCCGGCTCCGGCAAACCAACCGGCGGCGGTTGTCTTCACATTTTTGCTCTTGTTCAGGTCCATGAATCCCATACGGTAACCGGCATAGAGACGGAAACCTTTGAAATTGAACGATAAACCAGCGGTACCCATAATGTCGAGGGGAGCGTTGTTCGAGTTCTCACCGTACATGTTGGTTGTCTCCTCCGAGTTCAAACCAGTAATGTTTCCGGTTACTTTGGTTGTGATTTTGCCTTGAAGGGCATAGCTCACAGTGGGTCCCAGGAATACCGAGAGGCGGGCGTCGTTGCCCACGCGGATGCCATAGTTGAACAGCAAGGGAATGTCGGCCAGGATTTTAGTTCTATTAATTTTGGTGGTCACTGTGCCTATTTTATCCTCGCTGCTGTTTGTGTTGTAACGGGCCTGAAGTCCAACCGAGAAGTTCAGATCGCCACTAACATTGATGTTGTAGTTCACACCGGCAAAGAAACCGTTCATCACATCGGTGCTCTTGGTTGAAGTGTTGCCAATGGTCAAAACTGATGTGGTGGTTTCAGGTGCATAACCAACATTGATGCCCAACTGGGCTTGTGCGCTGCCGGCAATCAGCAATGCTGCTGCTACGGCAAAAAACGAAACTACTTTTTTCATTTTAATTGTATTTTTTGAGTTGTGTTGTTTAGTTTTTTAGTTATTGAGATTAATGTCTTTTCAGTCATATATGGCATACAATCCCGCGGTGTTTAGAACACAAAGCCGGCACCCAGGAAAGCGTGATAGGCTTTCTCGCTCACTTCCGATTTGTAGCGGCGGTTGAACAGGTCGCCCGTTACGCCGGCAACAATGTTCACAAAGTCAATCTTTGCACCCACGCCAAACATCAGGTCGATGTTGTAGCGGTTCAGCTCCTTGTCGGCATATATATCCTTGTCGTTGTAATAATCTATCTTCAGCCGGTTCTCGCTGTTATCCATCCACTGCTCTCTTATGGCCGAAATGCCAATCTTGAAATTGGGTCCGATGAAAGGATAAATATAGGTTAATTCCGAAAGATAGATTCTCACATTGAAGACCACAGGCACACTCACCGATTGCTCAACATATTTGTTGTGGAATTTTATTCCGGCAGCATCTTTCACATCGTCTTTCCAAAGGCGGTTGTAGTATGCTCCAAAACCAATACCTGTGTGACGCGAAAGTGCCATGTTGGTCGTAATACCAGCCGAGAAACCGGTATAGGTCTGGTCGTTCTGACCCTCGGTTTTCAAAACCATTCCATTTCCGAAAGCACCAATAAAGACTTGTGCCGAGAGGTTTCCTCCTATTGCCAATACTGCAACAAGGGCAATGATTTTTGCAAACTGTCTCATTTTGTCTTGTATTTAATTGATATTTATTGTTTTGTATTGATATTCCGTTTTCTGAATCATCATGCAAATATAGTCATTTATTTTAAATTGACTAATTTTGTTCAAAAAAACTGTGCTTTTGTGTCATTCATGCAATGGGGAAACGGCTCCGAAAATGTGTAAGTATTAATATGTTGGACCTCTTTTCCCCTTCACACAGCCGAAAGGTGTTGATTGTAGGGAAATGCCCCACATAGTATGGCGCGAATCCAGATGTCTGCAATCGCTGTCGCTTCGCCAATGCTTCTCTATGCAAGCGTACCTATAGCGAACCTACAGCGAACCTTCTCTGGACAATCCCCGGTCGTGTGTTTTCCTGAAATCGCTTTACTGACAGTCGAAAGGCAGATATAATGTACGATGTGTTTTCCAGAAATCGCTTGACAGATTTTTGCTTTTTAAACTGATTGGCTTGTCAAATAATGTACTCCCATCCCGTTTCCCTCCAACTTCGCTCACTCTTCACGGTCTAATCACCACATAATCAATCCTTCCCAACCATAAATCTTAATAAGGGCTTGCTAAGAGCTTGATACAAGGTTAAGAGTAAACGGAACTGGATGAATGACACGAATAATACAATGCCCGATTAAACCCCAATCGGTCACGTCTAATACTAAAAGGGAAGACGCTATTTTACCATTTTGTTACAGTGCTACAGTTGCTACAGTTCTTTTTTGTCCATCTCCTTTCTTATTTTCACTATCTGTTCTCACCCATTGTTACAAAACAAGTTGCCCACATTAGGTTACCGGCATAAATGCGTGAGAACTCTGTCGGTATGAGGCGATTGTTGGAGAGAATTCTGTCAAGTAGTTGTCTTGGAGTACGAATGGATGCCATTTTTAGTAGTCGATAGAACTTTGCAATAGGAGTGGAAATGTGTGCGGAGTATTCTTTTTTTTGCGGGGGGGCGTTTATGTCAGGAAATTTGTGTAAATTTGCAGCGTTAAAAAATAAAATGTTTAGCAATATGAAAAAGTCTTTAGTTATTGTAGCAGTTGCATGTAGCCTGCTGTTCTCCTCTTGCACTTTCCTCGATAATTTGGCTAACAATCTGTCGAGCATGGCCAATTTGTTGAATTGCGAGTATTCGCTGCGCAATGTCTCGAATGTGTCGGTGGCTGGTGTGAACGTGAAGAATGTGGCCAAAGGCAATATTTCCGCCACCGATGTGGTGATGCTTGCCTCTGCCATTACGTCGAAACAGGTGCCCCTGGCTTTGAATGTGAACATCGATGTGAAGAATCCTACCGACCGTAGCGCCCTTCTCACTATGATGGACTGGGCTCTGGACGTGGCTTCGAACGAGTTCGCCACCGGTGCCACCAACCAGAACTATACCATCAATGCCAAGAACACCACTATGGTACCGCTCGGTGTGAGCACCGACCTCTACAAGCTCTTTTCGGGCACCGGCGTTGAGGCTTTGAAGACCTTTGCCAGCAGTTTCAGACAGGACGGCACTTCGTCGCAGCTGGGTCTGCGTATTCGTCCGTCGGTTTCGGTGGCCGGACAAACCATCAAAACCCCGAACTACATCCAGATTATGAAACCCGACGGCACTTCGGGCACCTCCACTTCAGCTACCACTACTAACACTAACAACAACAATAACAACACTGGAAACACGGGCACGAACGGCAACACCAGTTCTTCCGGCAAGAAGAAAATGAAGAATTCTGTGGGCTTTTAATTGAATTAGTCCAAAAAGAAAAGGCGGTGCAATGCATCGCCTTTTTTGTATTTCTGTTATTGTCGGGAAGACAGTTGACGGGCAATCCACACGGCCCAGGGCACTGTGAGGAGAAACGTGCAGAGGTCGGCCACCGCTTGGGTCATCTCCACTCCGTGTATGCCCAGAAAGCGGGGCAAAATGAGTATGGCCGGGATGTAGAATAATCCTTGCCGACCGATAGAGAGGAGTGTGGCGGGGAGGGTGTAGCGGATGTTCTGGAACAGCATGCCTGTGGTGGTGCTCAGGGTGCAGAGTGGGAACACGACGCACTGCCACCGCAGGGCGCGGGCACCGATGGCAATCAGCGCGGGGTCCTCGCTGCGGAACAGGCTGATGATTTGCGGCGCGAAGACAAACCCCAGTACCGACAGCACGGTGAGCATTGCGGCCGAGATGCTGAAGGTGTAGAGATAGGCGCGGCGCACACGCCCGAAATGCCCTGCCCCATAGTTGAAACCGCACACGGGCTGGAAGCCTTGGGCAAATCCCAGCACCAGCGAATAGGCAAACATGGTGGTGCGCGAAACCACCGCAAAGGCCGCCACAGCCGAAGCGTCCATTCCGTCGGGGGCGTAGCGTGCGGCAGCGTGGTTCAGCAGGATGGCGGCGGTGCAGTTCAGTGCCTGCCGCATGAGCGAGGGCAAGCCTCCCGCCACTATCTCGCTGTAGCATTTCCACGATGGCTTGAAGTTGGCAAAACGGATATGCACCGATTCGCCCCGACTGGTTCCCCACAGCAGCAGGCACCAGGAAAGGAACTGGCTGAGGGCGGTGGCCAGCGAGGCACCGGTGACTCCCATGTGGAGCCCGAAGATGAGCAGCGGGTCGAGGACCATATTCAGTATGGCTCCGCTCACGATGCCTATCATGCCGAAACGGGCGTTGCCCTGCAGACGCAACTGGTTGTTGAGCGTGAGGGCGGACATCATGAAGGGCGAGGCAATGAGTATGTAGCGCAGGTAGTTGCATGCCTGTGGCACCACATCGGGCGGTGCTCCTAGCAATATGGTGATTCGCTCCAGATTGGGTAACCCGATGGCTGCGGCCATTATGCCGATAATCAGTGGACTGAAAAATCCCACTGCCGCCATAGTGGAGGCTTCGTCGCGGTTGCGGGCACCCAGCGCACGCGAGATGAAATTGCCCGACCCGTGGCCGAAGAAGAACCCCACGGCCTGAATCAGCGTCATGTAGGCAAAGCCAATGCCGATGCCGGCGGTAGCCTCGGTGGAGAGACGGCCCACAAAGGCGGCATCCACCACATTGTACAATGCCGTGACTATCATGCTAACCATCGAGGGCACAGCAAGCCGCCACACCAGGCGTGCCACCGGTGTCTCGGTCATTTCGCGGTATTTGTCGTCCAAATCGGGCATTGTGTTTTTTATGTGTGTGGATTGGGGTTTATTCTAAAAGATGAAAGGTTGAACAGTCAACCTTTCATCTTTATAGTATTGTGTCGCAAAGCGTAACGGGGCAATTAGAAGCCCATGCCGAACAGGCTCCAGTATTTGGCTTCCAGTTTGCTCCAGGCAAACGAAGTGTTCTCGTACTGGGCGCGGGTGAACACGTTGAGGGTGGCGCGTACATCGTCGATGCGGCCCAGACGGTCGAAGCGTGCGGCTTCGCGCTCAATGGTCTCGAGACGGCCAAAAGCGGCATCCTCAAGACTCTTCAGTTCTTTCATCATCGAGCCCTTGGTGCGTTGCCAAGCAACAGTGGCCAGCTTGTTGGCGCGGCGGTATTTCCAAATGATGGCGTCGGGGTTATACTCTTTCTGGCCGCAGATGCTGAACGGCTGGGGCAGCTCGGAGTTACCGCTGAAGATGGGAATGCGGGGTGACTGGCCGGGATTGTCGACCGACATCCAGCAAAGACCGCCTACACAGTCGGGCAACCAGTCGCGCATTTGAGCCACAAACGAGTAGGAGCACCAAGCCACACTGACGGTGCGGCGGAACTGGATGGTGCCGGGCGCAATAGTGTTGAGAGTTTTCTGCATGGAAGAGCTGAGCCATGGGTTGGCGATGGGGCTGATGAGGGTGTCCACTATTTCTTTGCCGTCGCTGCCTTTGTGGCTTACAGGCATCTTCACATTCTGGCACATGTCCATATCGGTGCCCTCGTAGGTGCTGCGCAGCAGTTCCATCACTTTGCGTACATCCACATTGCGGTCGGGACGGATGGAGAAGGGCAGCTCGTCCATATCCATAGACAGCTCCATAGAGGGGGCAAGGGCGTTGAGAATGAAGTATTCGCGTTCGCGGAAGTTCTTTCCGTTGGCATAGCTGCTGTTGAACACTTTCCAGAAAACGAGGTCCTCTTTGCCGTCCCAAAGGTTATAGCGGCGGGCTACAGCCTCGATATTGTCCGAGCACATGAAGTATTCGGAGTTGCCGCGCTGCAGGCGACCGATGCGGGGGATGTTGCAACTTACGCCCACGTGGTCGTCGGGGATGCGCTGTGCAGCCCAGATGCCGCCGATCTTGTCTTTGCCTTCACCCAAGATTTCCATTTGCCACACTTCCTTGGTGTCGGCAATAGTGATGCACTCGCCGCTATCGCCGTAGCCATAAACCTTGATGAGTCCGGCAATGAGGCGGATGGCGTCGCGGGCGGTGGTGCAGCGTTGCAGGGCCACACGCTCCAGCTCCTCAATCAGAAACATGCCCGCAGGGTTGCGCAGTGTGTCGGGACCGCCGAAAGTGCTTTCTCCAATGGCCAGCTGGTGCTCGTTGAGGCAGGGATAGGCGGTGTTGAGGTAGGCATAGGTATGTGCTGCCTCGGGAATGGCTCCGGCCAGACGCACTCCGGTGGTGTCGCCACGGAAGGTGGTGTGGAGGGTGCCCTTGTACACGGGGTGCACGGTGCCGGGCTCGTGGTCGGCAGCGGGTTCCATATACATCCATGTGCGGTAGCGGCCGTCGCAGGTGTGCGAGGTGATAACGCTGCCATCCTTGGAGGCCCTTTTGCCTACCATGATGCTGGTGCAGCTCTGACCGTCAAATTCGGGTTGGCTGATTTCCTGTCCTATGACGGGAAGGACTAATGCCAACAGTGCTAATGAGAGTAATACTTTTTTCATGGTGTTATTATTTATATTTTATTATCACTTAATATGTCATAGAATACTTGTGCGGCAATGGGGATGAGTTGGTCGGGGAAGTCGTATTCGGGGTGGTGCAGCTCCACATGCTTTTCGCCGGCACCGATGCCGAACATGGCACCTGGATAGTGAATCAGGTAGTTGGAAAAGTCTTCCGACCAGCGGAATGGGGTCAGTACATAGCGTGTGTCCAGTCCGCAAACTTCTTCGATATGTTCCACACAGAGGGAGTTGTTTTCGGTGGCTCGGAAGGGCTCGATGAGAGCGTGTTCTATTTTCAAATGGTGGCGCGAAGCAATTTCGGCGGCGGTTCGGTTGGCCTGAGCCATAAATTGTTCCATACTTGAGTTGGTATAGGCGCGCAGGGTAAACATGACCTCAGCATTGCCTGCAGAAGTGCCGAAGGCTTCTTGGCCGAGATGCACACAGATGAGGGTGGACTGGCGGAATTCGTCACCGAGGGCGTCGGGGTGGCTGTTGAAGAGATGGAACTGCTTTATGATGTCGGCTACGGCAAGGCCTGGATTGATGCCCTTCTCGGGAGTGGAGGCGTGGGTGGAGCGGCCGGTGAGGCGGTAGATGATGCCTGTGGAGGCGGCGGCGAAGGTGTGGCGGTTGAGCACTACGGTGCCGAGAGGGAAGCCGGGAAGGTTGTGGAGGGCGTAGATGGCCCGGATGTTGTATTGTTGCAGTATTTGGGCGTCGATTATTTTTTGAGCCCCCATACCGGTTTCTTCCTCGGGTTGGAATATGAGCATCGCGTTGCGTCCTTTGGGCAGACCGTGGGCGGCGATGGTTTGAGCCAGCTGGAGGAGGATGGTGGTGTGGCCGTCGTGGCCGCAACGGTGTCCGATGGGCAGGGCGTCGATGTCGCCACGTATGGCTATTGTCGGGTGTGAGGGCTGGTTGCCCCACACGGCAATCACGCCGAATCCACCTACGTGGGAGAAGACTTTGTCGGGATGGAAGTCGTTGAGGATACGCACAATGAGGTTGTGGGCGTAGGATTCGTCGCCCGAGATGCCGGGATGGCTGTGGAGGTCGTGTCGTATGTCGGTGAAGTTCATGAGTGGCTGCGTACTAAATTGATAAAGGTGTGGCCCCTTTCTTCGAAATTCTTGAAGCTGTCGTAGCTGGCGGCAGCTGGGGAGAGGAGGCATATTTTGCCGGGATGAGTGTGGGAAAAACACCAGTCGACGATTTGTGTGTAGTTGTCGGAGAGGAGAACGGCATTCATGTTTTGGAGTGTGTTGGGAGACTGGTGGTTGATGCCGTTGTATATCCTACGGCCGGCCTCGCCAACAAAAACGATGTTGTGGATGTTGGCTCCGGCTGGGGTGGGGGAGATGAGGTATTGTTGGAGTGAGGAGTAGTCTATGCCGCGGTCGAATCCGCCGAGGATGAGTGTGTCGACCTCTTTCAGTGCCTCGACGGCGGCGATGGTGGCTTGGGGTATGGTGCTTATGGAGTCGTTGTAGAAGGTGATGTCGTTATATGTGCCTACAAGTTCGAGGCGGTGGGGTAGGCCGTGAAAGGTGTTGAGGGCTTGGGCGAACTGCTGGGGAGATACGCCGCAGAGTTCGGCCGCCAGACGTGTGGCAAGTATGTTGCTGAGGTTGTGATCGCCCTGCAGGTGGGAGGGCACTTGGTTCAACCCCATTTGGCGGGCCATATCGAGGTTGAAGGGATGGAGAGTGGTGGAGAGTTGGGGGCGTAGTTGGTCGACCCGTTGTGTGAGGTCGGGACTGTCGGTGCAGTAGAGGCAGTGGTCGCCCGGTTGCTGGCGCAGCATGAGTTGCATCTTTGCCATTTGGTAGTCGAGGTAGTTGTGGTAGTGGTCGAGATGCTCTTGGTAGAGGTTGAGAATGATGCCTATGTGGGCGGAGCGGTGTATGTTTTCCAGCTGGTGGCAGGAGAATTCGGCCACCACTAGTGTGTCGGGTTCGAGTTGGTCGGCGATGTCGAACAGGGGGATGCCGATGTTGCCTGCAAGGATTACCTTGCGGCTTTTGCCGTAGGTGTGGTTGAGGATGTGCCAAAGGAGGGAGGCGGTGGTGCTTTTGCCTTTGGTGCCTGTTACGGCAAGGGTTTGGTCGCCATATACTTGAAGGAATAAGTCGGTTTGGGAGGTGATAGTGTTGAGGTTGCAGCGTCCTTCGAATTTGAAGGTGGGGATACCGGGCGATTTGATGATGAGGTCGTAAGGGCGACGGGCGTCGGCGGCTTGCTGCAGACAGGTGTATATCTCTTGGTCGTTGGAGGCAACAGTGACCAATTGCGGCGACGTGAGGGTTTGGAGCAAAGCGTGGGTGCTTTTCCCCTCACGGCCGTATCCGGCGATGAGTATGTGCCGGCCGGTCAGTAGTTCTTTAAGCTGTTGCTGCCTGTACATGTTGGAGGAGTATTGCGGTTTCTTTTTCGGAGAGATTGTGTTGTGGGAGAAGTGTTTTCAGCGGTGTGGTGGCCGGGGAGGCTTGATATGACTGGAGCAACAGGGGGCGTTGGTCGGCATACCAGCGGCTGATGGCCATGCTGAGGGCGCTGTTGACTTCGCTCACGGTGCCCACACATTCGAATGGTTTGGTGTCGGCGTGGCCGATGAGTTGTTGGAAGAAGGGTTCGAGCGAGGGGTCGTTGAGCAGGTCTTTGCCAAAGATGGCGTTGAGTTTGCGTGGCTCAATGAAGGGTGAAAGTATGATGTAGGCAAAAAGGCATTTGGCACATTTGCCGCACCAGATGTCTTGTTTGCTGCCTGCGTTGCAGCTGCGGAACACGGGGTGGTATTGTGGCAGACGGCTGAAAAGCATGGCAATCTGCAGCTCGGAAAGGGGACGGAGAAAACTGAAATAGTTGTATTTCGGCGAGACATACTCTGCCACATAGCTGCGGAAGTCGTTTTCGAATTCGAGGCTTTTAGAGTACTGGTGGTTGACGCCGGTGTCTGCCACGGTCGCTTCGTTGGCGCTGCTTTCGTTGGAAAGGGCTATGTTCGGTATGCCGCTCAGCTGCGAGGCCAACAGGGTGTAGAAGGCCAGCATGGCGCTGAATGGGGTGTGGCCGTTGAGGCATCCCTGGCTGTTGAGTTCAAGCAGGCGGGGGTGGATGCTGCGGTGGATGACAAGGACATCATCCATCGAATACCCTGCCGCTTCGATGCAGCCGATGGTGGCTCCGCGCGGGTTCATGATGAGGGGGACGGGCCCGTAGTATTCTAAGTGGAATTGCATAAGAAATGCGGGGCCTCCATGTCCACGAGGTATCCTCTTGAGGGGGACGAGGGGGACGGGTCTGCAACCAAGTAAAGCTCTTGCAGGGGCCTGTGCAGAGGCCTGTAAGGAAAGTAGCTCCAAGGTGACGACAGAGTCTTTGCCTCCCCCGATGGGGACAAGATAGTCACTTGGGTATTGAAAAACCGGGTGAACGGGGCGGCAGGGAATTTCTGTTTCTTCACAACTATTGATTTGCAGGAAGTCGTCGAGGGTGGCATGGATGCCGTTGATATAGAAGAATTCGCCCAGGCCGTTGAAGTAAAGCTTTTTCCAGAAGAGAATCTGGCTTTCGGAAAGGTGACCGCACCGGACAGTAACGACAGGAGGACAGATACATTTCCAGTAACTGATAAGTTCGATCATTCCGATGTTGAACACCAAGGTGTTAAGGATGTCTTTGGGCTGGTCGAAGTTGAGGAACGGCCGGTTGGGGATGAATGCCGTAGGGGTGAACAGGATGCTGTCGCCTATTCGGAAGGTAAAAACGATGTGCAGTCCGTCGGACTGCACATCGTATCGGTAGCTATCATAGACAAACTCGGGGTATGTCTTACGATAAGCGTTGTATTGTGTCTGGTGGGACATTTACTTTAATGTGGGAGTGGGGGCTCCATTACTTCAACTTAAACTCGGTGACACCAATCAGATTGCCGTTGGCATAGATGTTCAGGCGGTAGGTGCCCGACTCGAGCTCGTAGTCGTCGTCCTTGCTCCAGTTCATTTCGAAGGGGCGGGTCTTGCCTGTGAATTCGTAGGCCTGGACGGCGGTATAGGTGGAGCGCACGCCGTTGGCATCGAATTTCTGTTCCACAGTGCCGTTGTGAAGCACGATGTTGGAGGGAGATACGATAACGGCATAGAGGGTGATGGTGCCGGGTTCGATCACGGTGTTGTCCAGCAGATAACCTTCAATGTGGAAAGCTTTGGTGGCGGAAGCACGTGATGTGGGACGGCCAGTATTGTTGGAGAAGGTCTTGAGCGGGGTAACATTCAGGTCGGAGATGGAGAGAACCGAGGCGCGGTTGACTTTGTCGGCCATCTTGGCGTTCTCGACTGCCACATTCTCCATGTTCTTCTTCATGCTGACCACTTCGGTGCGGAGGCTGTCATTCTCGGTGCGGAGAATGAGGTTTTCGGCACGGAGGCGTTCCAGTTCTTCAAGATATTCGTCGCAGAGGGCTTGCAGTTGAGCCAGTTTCTTGTTGATGGAGCCTTTGGTCTTGGCAATGTTCTGGGCTTCGGTGGCCGACTTGGAGGCCTGGTTGGTGGCGGCAGCGGCTTTCTCGTTGGCTTCGGCGACGAGAGCTATCTGTTTGGCCAGTTCAGACTGCAGGCGGTCGATTTCTGACTGCTGTGAGGCCACTTGGTTCTGCAGGATGGTGATTTGAGAAGCATAATTGGCGTTTTCGGCAGCGGCCTCTCTGTTGCGCTGGCCCATGAGGTAGGCCACATAGGCAGTCAGAGAGTCGTTGGAGCATGTGAGCTCCACTTTGTCGTTGGTGAGAGCCACGATACGTGCATCCTGTTCTTTGACAAGGAGCTGAAGACGTGCAAGGGTCTCGATGTCGCTGTAGTTGGCGGCGTTCTTCAAGGCGTTCAGTTCGTCCGACTGTTTCTTCAGGCGGTTTTGAAGCTGGTTGATTTCAGCTTTCTTGGCTTCCAGTTCGGCATTCAGGCGGCGCAGTTTGGCGTTGCCGGCCTTGCTGCTCTTACCGGCCACACGGGCTTTACCGTTGTTGTTGGTGCCGGCATTGTTCAGCTGGTTTATCAAATTCTGTATTTCGGCGGCTTGAGCCTGAATGGAGCTGTCTTTTGCGGCCAGTTGTTGGGTGTAGTCGTCACAATTGCGCTGCATCTCCTGATACTCCTTCATGATTTCGTCCAAACGGGTCTGCATTTCGTGGACGGAGGGTCCGTTTTGGGAGTTTTGGTTGCAAGAAATCAGGCAGCCAACAGTCAAAAAGGCAAGGGTAAAAACCTTGATTAAGGAACTCTTTCTTGTTGTCTTCATTGTATTTATGTATTTAATTCTATCTATTTGAAAAATAATTTGTACTTTTGTAATCAAATTGCAAAGATAAATCTTTTTTTTTGAATAGACAATTTTTTCGACAAAAAATATGAGACGAATCATTTTGACGATACTTTTAATGGTGGTTGCGACACCTGTGACGCGAGCAGATTGCGGGGGAGACGACACTTTGTTGTTACGGTTTGACGGTGGGGCCGGATACGGGATTTTCCGCGATATGGGAGCATCCCCGTTGACATATAAAGGCCTTGAAATTCATCCCGGCATAGGTGTGGAGTGGAGGCAGGCAAACTGGCTGCTCGACGGCTCATTGCATCTATCAGGAGGAGCCTACGGCATTTTGTTTCGTCTACAGAGCCTCAGAGTGTTTGGTGGCCAAGTGGGTGCCGGAGTGGAGTTACTGCACAAAGTCTACAGCCGCGGAGGTTTGACCCTATGGGCTGGGGGAGGAGTGAACGACCTGTTCGACCTGCGTTACAACAGTGCGCTGAACAACTCAAATGTGGGAATGTCCAACTGGGTGCGACTGGATGGTTCGGCGAGAGCGGAATACACATTGGGACGCTGGCGTTTTGACGCTCGTATCGGTCTGGATTTGCTATCGCTCAACATGCGGCCTGGATTCGCCTATATTGATAATTATGACCACGATATCTCCAATCCGGTGAACGATGCCGGCACTCATTATAGTTGGTATGTTACAGGTGCCCCCGGAGTGTCGACGGCTCTCGGTGTACGCCGGTTGACCAAGCACGGCAACGAGGTGGGGCTTTCTTATGCCTGGCATTATATTACCTCCCGGGTCTCCTCCGACGGCCTCAGTGCTCCCCACCGCTTTAATCAAGCCTCCCATGCATTGATGATTCACCTTCTGGTGCCTTTGAAATAATTGTGCTATTATAACTACAATGATATGAATCAGAATAATTTCAATTATATTAATACGAACAAGTCACATTGTCTCGCCGGTGCCTCCAGCCGAAAAAAGCTTCACAATTGTCGTGGGACAAAGTCTTATCACCGCTGCCCTCGCCTGGTTTTGCTGGCAGCCTTGATGTTCGGCGTGGGCTTATTTGCCTCGTGTGAGAAAGCTTTCATGTCGCCCGACCTTTCGGCCTCGGCGGTAAACACCTTCGACTATCTTTGGACTAAGGTTGACCAGCAATACTCTATGTTCGATGTCAAGGATGTGGATTGGAATGCTGTTTACGACAGTATCCGCCCCAAGGTGCACAATGGGATGAAGAGCGATAGCCTTTTCAATGTGTGTGCCGGAATGCTTGACCTTCTGCGCGACGGACATGTGAACCTCGTAGGCCCTTATGACGTGAGTCTCTCTTCCGACGTGTACCATGGTTTCTATTCCGAGTCGGGCATCGACCGTAACACCGTCTTCCTCTATTATCTTGGTTCCGGCTACCACGTCTCTGGTGGCATGACTCATAACGCTCTCGCCGACGGCAAGGTGATATACATCTTATACAGCTCGTTCTCCAACGGAGTGTCCGACGCACAGCTGCGGAACTTGTACAAACTCTATCCCGATGCGCAAGGAATGATATTCGATATTCGGGGCAACGGTGGGGGTGCGCTGTCGAACGTATACGAGTTGCTGAAACTCTTCCGCTCACACGGCCAACAGATATACAGCAGCCAGATAAAGAACGGCCCGGGCCACAACGACTTCAGCCCCCTGCAACCCACTTTCGCCCCCAAGGCCGACACCACCACCTGTTTCAACCTCCCCGTCTATGTGCTAACCGACCGCGGTTGTTTCAGTGCTGCCAGCACTTTCGCTATTGCCACACAGGCCTACGACCACGTCCACCTTCTGGGCGACACCACCGGTGGCGGCATGGGGCTGCCCGCTATGGGGGTATTGCCCAACGGTTGGAACTATCGGTTCAGCATCACCCGCACGTTGGCTCTTGACGGTCGCAACTACGAAAACGGTGTTCCTCCCGACATCCCTGTCAAGTTCAACCCCGACTTGGCGTTCCATTCCCACCGTGACAATATCATAGATACCGCCGTCCAATTGATTCTCGGCGACCAGGCTTCCCTTTGATTTTACGCTTATAAACTATTAATAACTCAAAAGAATCTTTTATGAATGATATACTAATCAGGGCAAGTTACCAAAACTACCAAATGTTGTACCGCTATTCGCAATGCGGGCCTGAGGTGTTCAACTGCGACGTAGACGACGTGAACAACACTCTCGAAGGCAACAAACCGGGCACCGTCATCTATCAGTTCGATGACGATGACACCAAGCATGAGTTCCCTCCCCGTTGGTACGATATGTATCAGTTGCTCAAAACACGTGGTGAGCATAGAGAGCAATACCTGCGGCTCCTCTTGGCCGAACACGACGGCACCGCCACCCCCCAGCAGCTCCAATCACTGGCTACCCACCGCACCATGCTGAAAAAAAAGATAGATGAATACGTGGCCACCCATCAGCTGATTGAGAACGATGAACTTATCACTGCTCTTACCGAAAGGCAGTTCACCGACTCGGAGATTAGTTATAAGGGACGGATGCTTGTCGAACTGACCCGTAACTGCTATCCTGTGCCCGACTTTGTGATTCTCACCTCCCAGTGGTTCCAGCACCCCGAACACTTTGTGCAGGGATTGTGTCAGGCCATCCAGAATCTTGAGGTGATGACTGGCTACATTCTCGGCGACTCCCATCATCCTTTGGTGTTTGCCATCCGTTGCGCTATGCCGCAGTACATCCCCGGACTTATGCCCACATTGCTCAATGTGGGTGTTACCCGTGAGGCCTACCAGGCGCTCTGCCGTGCCTACGACACCAGTATGGGCAATCGTGTCTACCTCTCCACCCTCCACACTCTTTGCGAGATGCTGGGCGTGGAACGCAAATATCAAACCTCCGATATCGCCCTCAGCACCGAGCAACAGATGCAGCGTATTGCCCAGCTCGAACAGGAAATATGCAGTACCGATAATGGCGAGCTGCTCCTCACCAATGCCTTCTATCAAGTAACCAAGCTGGTGGAATACGTGCAGGGATTCTATACCAAGAACCAGGATCTCATTCTCACCTTCATGCAAGGCAAACAGGCTTTCCCCTCGCTTATCCTCCAACGCATGGTGTGGACCATCGGCAACGACGATTCTTACCCCGGCGTGCTCTACAGCCGCAACAGCCGCACCGGCAAGGGCACTCAAATTGAGAGCTATCGCAACATTTTCGGCGAGGAAATCATGACCGGCGACCTCGTCCCCATGGATTGCAGCTACACCAACCGCGACACCATCAAAACCAGCTATCCCGCCGTTTACCATTTCCACCCCCTTCTTGTTAAATTGGAGGAACGCTACAAATCGCCTGTCACCATCGAGTTTGCCGTCGAAACCCGCCCCCGTCAGCTGAGCCTCTTCGCTGTGCTGCAGCTCAATATGTCCGAGCTCACCGGCCGTGCGGCGTTGGTGTCGGCCATCGACCTCTTGCGTGAGGGCCGTATTTCTAAAGCCAATGTGATGGATATCATCAAGCCTTACCATCTGCGCCAGATAGTTTCGGCCTCCATAAACGACTCGTCCATGAACCGCCTCGAACTCTTCGGGCGCGGCATCAGCGTCCTTCCCCGCACCGCCATCACCGCCGTGCTCTGTTTCAGCGCCGCCACCGCCAGCCAGATGGCACAGAAAGGCCAGCAGGTGTGTCTGTGCCAAGAGCGTTTCGTGCCCGAGGACACCATCACCCTCAACGAGGTGCATGCCATCCTCAGCATGACCCCGGCGGCCATCCATGTGGTCACCTGCTGCCGTGGCTACGGCATTCCCGCCCTGCTCGACCTCTCGGCCTTCGGCATCAAGATGGTCGAGGACGGCGATTCCTACAAGCTGGTCAATCCCGAAGGCCTCGAGTTGCACGAGTACGACCATATCACCATCTCCAGCAAGCAGCAAACCCTTTTCAAAGGCATGGCCGATTTCAAACCTGCCCGCTTCACCAAATACCTGCATGGCGCACCCGTTCAACTCAGCGACGAGGAACGTGTGTTTTTCAACGATATGAAGAGTGCCTACGAGGTGTATCAGGAAATTGTAACCAGCGAACAGGCTTCGGTGATCGACGACCTCGACAAGCTGGCACGCCTCATCCGCCTCGAGTTGCAGGACAAACCCGACACGGCCAAAGGTATTGTCAACAACTGGTACAATGACCATTCCGACCTCTACATCCAGCAGGTGCTGCAAAGCAAGATGGGTTCCCACCAAGACCAGTCGCGTGTGTTCAATCTACTCAGCAACAGCCGTGTGGTGCATTTCTTCCAAAAGGTCAGCCAAATCTGTATCGAGCAGCGTATCTCCGGACTTAAAGCCGGCTCGTTCATGATTGGACGTTTCGTCTCCAAGCCGCTCCCCACCAGTGTGTGGAACAAACTGAGCGGACGTTGCGTGGCATTCCTCCTCAACGAGTATGTGCTTTACGAAAAATACATACAAGTGCTGCAGGAAGTGGGCGAAATCCGTTTGGCTCGTGCCCATAGCCGCATCGAGACCGAGGGCATTGACAATATGTCTATCAACAATTTCGACCTCAGCATTTTTGTGCCTCTCATCTGCTCCACCCACGATTGGTCCCAGATACGTCAGGAACTGACCCAGATAGAGCATCAGGACAACACCTTTGTCCTGCTCGATAAACTGTCGCAGCCGCTCGACAAAATCTACGATATGTCCAAACCCTGGGTGGCCGCCGAAGTAAAAAGGTGGATGATGCCATGATAGTACATTCCGCCACCAAAGCCCTTTTCGGCCTGCTTGTCCTGATGTCCCTTGGGGCGTCGGGACAGCTTGCCGCACAAGCCCTCCCTGCCGACTCCGCGCAAGTCTTGTCCGCCGACTCGGCTTCCAAACATAATATCGACTATAGGACGTTGAAAACCATTCAGCTGCACCGCACCTCGTTTGGCAATAGCTTTTGGGTTCCGGTGAGCAACACCTTCGTCCTTTCCGTACTTCCGGCACCGGTCATGCTGGTGGGCGGCCTTTCCGCCACCGGCACCACCTCCACGGGCATTCCCCGTTCCACGGCTATGCAATACGATGCCGCCCAAGCCGGTGCCACTCTGCTGCTCAATGCCGCTGTCACTATGGGCCTCAAATCGTTGGTGGGCCGCCCCCGGCCTTATGTCACCTATCAGGGCGACCTTGTGTGCCTGCAGAAAGTGGCCAGCTCCTCATTCCCGTCGGGGCATACTTCTTTCGCATTCTCCACGGCCACCATGCTCTCCCTGCTCTATCCGCGATGGTATGTGGTGGCGCCCTCCTACCTCTGGGCCGCTGCCGTGGGGTTCAGCCGCATGTATATCGGTGCCCACTATCCCTCCGACGTGCTTGCCGGAGCCCTCATTGGCACCGCCAGTGCTGTTGCCGTGCATCTGCTGCGCCAACGCCTTGCCCGGTCCAACCCCAACCTCACCCCCGCCAACGCAGTCCTTGTCCCCGTCACCCTGACGTTCTAGCCTGTTCCGCTTATCCCTAATTGGTCATCGGAGTCAATCCTGTCCCAACACGAACTACCACAAATAATAAAAGGATGCCGACAGCGTGTGCCGGCATCCTCTATTTATATCTCTTGTTTATTTCTATTGTCTGGGGGTCGTTGCCTCTACCACCAGTTTCTTGGTCAACACGCCGTGAGGCAGATAGATGGCTGCAATGTATGTGCCCGAGGCAAGACCGCTCACGTCCAGTACCGCCGTTATGCCGTCGGCCTCCTGCTCCAGCACCGTGCGCCCGTTCAGATCGTACAACACCACGCGGCTCATCCGGTACGACGACAAAACGCTCACCACATCCCTCGCAGGGTTCGGCATCACGTGTACGAAACGGCCCAAGTCACCAGACTGCTCTATAC
>JAEEGI010002203.1_pt1 | contig 48287 bp, 39 predicted proteins | sample 8958751 | NCBI WGS metagenome assembly JAEEGI01 (sample SAMN16246545, study PRJNA631951) | gut metagenome | biome: gut microbiome; feature: rumen; material: KS-attached | host: Bos | place: Iran: Karaj | collected 2018-10
ATTCCTATTTTAACAGCTTTGATGTTTGTGGCCTTCTTCGCTATTGCCAACAAATGGAGCGACAACAATCATTACAAATACAAATTCGAGGAGCAGAAAACCATCGAAAAGACTTTCGACGTGGAAGCGTTGCCAAACCTCGTGATGGACGGCATCCGCAGCGATTTTAACATCACTACATGGGACCAGCCGCAGATTGACTTCAAGGTGAAAATCACTGTGAGAAGTGACCGTGAAAGCACCGTAAAAAAACTGATGGAGATTATCGAGGTGGAATTGAGCCAGAACTGTAACACAGTAAACGCCAAGACCATATTCAACATCCAGACAAACAAGTCGTACAATGCTTCTGTTTCCATCAAATATAATGTGCGGGTTCCGCAGGATGTGCTGATGGATTTGTCAACACGTTACGGCGACATCACCATCGATGAGGTACGCGAAAGACTCAAAGCCAACGTGAAATATGGCGATGTCAAGGCTGATAACATTCTGATTGACGACATCACGAAAAGTACCGTCGAGGTGAAATACGGAAACATCAATATCGACAACGTCAATCAAATCTGCGTGTGGCTGGATTATGGCGACGCCAAAATAAACACCTGCAAATACATTGATGGAACGCTGAAATACAGTAAGATTTTCATCACCGATTTGGATCATTGCATACTGGATATCAAATACTCAGACGCAAGAATCGAGAAGGCAAACAAAATAATATTCGGCAACACCGCCTATTCCGATGTGAAGGTGAGAAATCTCACAAACTCGATAAGCGCCACAAGTCTTAAATACTCGGATCTGACAGTGACAGTGACATCGCTGATACCGCAGGTCACCATCGACAGCCAGTATTCCGACGTGGTCTTGTACCTCGAAGAGAACTCCTCGTTCGACTACAAACTCAGTTCATCGTACGGCGACATCAAATTCAAAGGCTTCTTCGACACGAAAAGCATTGCAGGCAGAGGCCATTACGGCGAAGGAGAGCGCGGATTACTCGACATCTCGGTGAGATACGGCGATGTGGATATTTACAAAAATAAATAATCTTTTTTTCATACTTTGAATTTTTAATGCCGGATTCTTTGTATTCGGCATTATTTTGCATTTTTTCTCAAATCATGTAATAAAAAGGCAAAAAAGTTGTTTAATAGAAGAAAAACGAGTGGCAAAATGAAAAAAACAATAGCATTTATCGCATTTATACTGTTGAATGTCAACATGTTGATGGCACAGTTCACAGTACAGGGCACCTTAGCCGACAGCCTTAACAACGAAAAACTGATGTTTGTCAATGTGGGGTTGCTCCGCACGGCCGACACCGTCTTTGTGAGTGGCGCCGCCTCCGACGAGAATGGGCACTTCATTATGAACTATGTGCCTCAGGGACAGTATATTCTGCAAATCACGGCCATAGGCTATGAGAACTACAAGAAAGTGATAGATGTAGACGCAGACCTTAACCTTGGCACCATCAAGATGAATCAGGGCTCGATGAAGCTCGACGAGATTGTCATCACCGAGAAGAAGCCTCTGTTTGCCAACGAAGGCGAGAAGACGCTTTACAACGTGAGCGAAGACCCTTCCATTCAGACAGGAACCGCCTCCGACGCCTTGCAGAACGCCCCTGGCGTTGAGGTAGACGTGGAAGGCAACATCACCCTGCGCGGAGTATCGTCGGTGGAGATTTGGATTAACGGCAAGCCCTCACACCTTAACGAGGAAAACCTGAAAACCTACATTCAGCAGATGCCTGCCAACTCAATCAAAACCATTGAGGTCATAACCAACCCGAGCGCACGTTACGCCTCAAAGAGCGACGGAGGCATCATCAACATAGTTACCACGGGCAAGGTGCAGAAAAACCAGTTTGTCAGCTTCGGCTTGAACGCCTCCACCCGTCCCGACGTGTCACCTTGGGTGTCGTACGTCTACGCCAACGACAAACTCACCTTCAACTTCTATCTGAACGGCCGTTATTCCAACAACATAAACAACAGCAACGGCTATAGCTATTCGTTCAAGGACTCCGACATCAATCCCGGCGTGCTCGACACCACCACAACCACCCGTTTTGACGGCCATACCAAGAGCAACAGCTACGGTTTTGGCAGCTATATAAGCTTGGATTACGACATAGACACCATGAACAACGTTTCGTTATGGTTTGGCGGTTGGCCAAGCTGGAACTCAAACGACAGCTGGCAGAAATACTACCGTAACGAATATAGCCTCAACGGCATACAGCACAACTACTATTACACCAAAAGCGACGGCGACAGCCGTTGGGGAGGCTTAAACGGAGGCATAGACTATCTGCATAAGTTCAACGACAAAGGTCACAACATTATGTTCAGCGTCTTCACCGGATGGTGGAACGGATACAACAACAGCGACAACCGCCGCGACTACTATTACTGGGATCCCGCCGCACAGGCCTTCACCGACAGCATAATTCAGTTTACAGGATACAAGCAGAACTACAAATACAACGACTTCGGCTACTCAGCCCAGGTCGACTACAACCTGCCCTTGGGCGAGCAATGGGAGATCGGACTCGGTGTATCGTACGACCACAGCCCCGACACATACGACATGGTCTACGACACTTTGGCAGGTGGCGACAGCTTCGTCAAAGACAACCTGCGCACTCACAACCGCGTGAGCTGGGCCAACGAGTTCGACGCCTACATGACAGTGCAGTACAAGATAGGCAACTTCGTCATCAAGCCGGGTATGAGAATGGAATTTTCAGACGTGCATTGCAATATTGACGGCTATATGATCGACCATCAGTCGAAACAGTATCTCAACTGGCGTCCGTCACTGCACCTCTCCTACCGCACCAAATCGATGCACAACTTCAAGCTGAGCTATTCACGACGCGTCAGCAACCCGGATGCCCGTTATCTGACCAACTTCGTAGAATACGAGCAGGAGAGCCTCGACCTTGGCAATATGAATCTGGACCCGGTCTACACCAACTCCTTTGACGGAGGCTGGACCAAGTACTTCGAAAAGTTCGGCAGTGTCGGACTGTCGGCCTACTACCGCGACTCAAAGGGCAGCATCAACAGCGTCACCGAGAACATTTACGACGACGTGCTGTTCCACCGTTGGGTGCGCGCCACCAGACCTTACAACGTTGACGACTCCTACGACCTCGGTTTTGAAGCCAACGTGATGTACCGCCCAAGCGGCTTCTTCAACGTGAGGTTCTATGCCAATGTCTACGACTCGTACTATTCCACTCAATTCAACGGAGCCAAGGTAGAGAGCGACATGTGGTCGTACAGCCTGCGTGTCAACCTCTGGGCCAAGCTGTGGAACAAACTCGAGGTGCATGCCTCAGGTTATTACCGCTCAGCCACACAGTCGCTCTACGCCGAGAGAAAACCCTCGTACGCCATCAACTGCGGCTTGCGCGCCGACTTCTTCGACAAAAAGATGTCGGTGTTTGTCAACGCCAACGACATTTTCAACTGGAACACCTGGGACAACAACACCTACAACCCATACTACATCTCTTACAGCTCCTACAAGTACAACAGCCGTTCCATCAGCGTGGGCGTGTTGTTCCGCTTCGGCAAAATGGAGCTTGAGCAGGCTGCCAGAGAAGGAGGAGCCGAAGATACCGGCGGAATGGGCGGAGGTAAATAGTTATTCGTTATAAATCACCGTCATTAAGACATTGCCGACCATCTGAAGGGTCTTGGCATCTATCTGATCGATATTGTCGTTGACCGTATGCCAGTATGGATAGAAACATGAGGTGCGGTCGTCGTCACCGTTGAGGTGTATGATATCGATGGTAGGAATGCCGGCGTAGTGCGTCATGTAGATGTGGTCGTCGTTGATAGGGTCGCCTATCTCGTTGATGAAGCTCTGGGTGTATCCCATCTCGCGAGCGGTGCGCCAGACCTTGTTGAGCACCCATGCCGCGTCACGCTGTGAGTAATACTCCTTGGGGAAACGCGGATTGCTGGCACCCACCATGTCCAGAAGTATTCCGAAATAAGCCTTGTAGCCGCTGATATGTGGTTTCTTCGACCAGTACTGTGAGCCCAAGCCCCAGGCCATATCGTCGTGCTGGGTGGTTTCGTCCCACTTCGGGGTGCCGTAGTCCTCAAGGTCGAAAAATATCAAGTCCACTCCGAGATGATCGTCTATTCTGTTGGCTTTCATCACCTTGGCCATCTCAAGCATAATGCCGCAGCCCGAGGCACCGTCGTTGGCACCGTCTATGGGCTTGTGCCAGTTGCTCTCGTCAGGGTCGTTGTCGGCAAAAGGACGGGAATCCCAGTGTGCAGCCACTATGATACGCTTCTTGGCGTTGGGGTTGAAGCTTCCGATTATGTTCTTGCCTTCCACTCCCTCGCCGTTGTATATACGGGTCATGAAGTCCTGCTCGTAGACAGTGTCGCAGAAGTCGCGCAGGGTAGCCACCAGCCATGCTGCACAGTCTTGGTGCGCCTTGGCTCCCGGAACCCTCGGCCCGAAGTCGCATTGCTGTTTCACATAACCATAAGCGGCAGTGCCGTCAAAAGCCGGCACCACCACTTTTTTCTTTTCAGCTTTCTGCCCTGTGGTCTGCTTAGGGCTGTCGTCGCTTCCGCATGACACCAAGGCAACCGCCACCGCCAATATCATAAACAACTTTCTCATTTGAAGTATTTCTTTCCGTTCTGGATATAGATGCCACGGTAGTCAGCCGGCACTTCCATGCCAAGATAACGGCCGTCTATGCTGTAGACACGGTTGTCGTTAAGCTGTTGGGCCGGAATCTCGTTCAAGCCGTCGTCCTCCCAAATAGGGGTGTATGTAACCAGACCGAGGCTCGGATCGTCGGTTTTGTGATAGATGAGCTTCTCCACATCATCGATATCTGTTGTGCCCCAGTAGTTGCCCACAGCCGGAATGTCGATGGCCGAATTGTTGTACAAATTAAAGGTGCCGGTGCTGTTGCTGTTATTGTGAATGCTGTTGAAGCCCCAGTCGTCTTCAGTTCCCATGTCGATGGTAAACTGGTTGATGGCTGTGATACCCCATAGGTTACCCTTGATGAAGTTGTTGCGGATATAAGCCGAGCAGTCGGTCGAAAGGCCGTAGATGGAGATTCCGCTGCCGCCGTTCATAGGATTGGTCTCGAAACTGTTATCGTAGATAAGGTTTCCGACAATCTCCGAGGCGATGGAGTTTCCTTGCTGGTTAATACCGTAACGGTTGTCAACTATGAAATTGTCGCTGATAATTATGGTGGTGCTTCCCATTCCAAGCAAATCGCTGATCGAGATGCCGCCCACCATGTCGAATCCGCCGCCTATGACTTCGCATTGCTGTATGACAATCGGGGTTTCCGTTCCAGGACCGAGGTTGATTTGAGGAGTGTTGCCGTTGGCTACGCCGTTACGCTTGAACACGCAGCTGCTTATTTGAGGCGAGCTCAACTTGTTGGCGGCTGAAGCTATACCGGAACCCTCATTGTTCATGAATGAACATCTGACAAATCTAGGTTCACCTCCGCTGATGCTAACTGCACTGTTCGAATAGGTAGTCTCGAAATTGGAGAAGGAACATTCGGTGAAAATGACGTCCGCATCAACCAGTGAGATGCCACCCAGCATGTCAATGTTGAAGTAACTGATCTCGCTGTGCTCACTGTCTTCGAAAATGATTCTCGAATTGGCATCACCCTGCATTACAGTCTCTACCGACACGTTGAGTCTACCCTTGATGGTGACAGTGGTGTTCTTGGTGCCTATGTAAACGACATCCAAACCTGATATATCCAATATGTCACGTTTGGATATGGTGACATCCTGCATTATTGCATAATGGTTTGGTGAGTCTTCAACTACGGCACCGTTGCTGGCCAATGCCAGGGAACTCATGTCGTATGTTATGCCTTCTCCCGGGCTAACCCACTGGGCTTTCGTCGCAAAGACGAAGCCAGTGAGAAGCATTATTGTTATGAATATTTTTTTCATTGTTTGAGTTAGGATTATTTTTTAATTGCAGCAATGCCCGGAAGCTCTTTGCCTTCGATGGCTTCGAGCAGGGCGCCGCCGCCTGTGGATACGTACGATACCTGGTCGGCCAGGCCGAATTTGTTGATGCAAGCGACTGAGTCACCGCCGCCTATGAGCGAGAATGCGCCGTTCTTGGTTGCCTCGACTATTGCCAATGCGATAGCTCTTGAACCTTCGGCGAATTTGTCGAACTCAAACACTCCTGAAGGACCGTTCCAAAGTATGGTCTTCGAGCCTTTGATGACGTTGGCGAACATTTCGCGTGTCTTCGGGCCTATGTCCATGCCTTCCCAGCCGTCCGGGATGTTCATAGGTTCAACTATCTGAGTGTCAGCGTCGTTTGAGAATGCGTTGCCAGCCAGGGTGTCTATTGAGAGCACGAGGTTGACGCCTTTATCCTTGGCTTTTGCAATGATGTCAAGAGCGAGGTCGAGCTTGTCGTCTTCGCAGATTGAGTTGCCGATCTTGCCGCCTAAGGCTTTCTTGAATGTGTATGTCATACCGCCGCAGAGGATGAGGTTGTCGACCTTTGTGAGCAGGTTTTCGATGATGTCGATCTTGGTGGAGACTTTCGAGCCGCCCATGATGGCTGTGAACGGACGTTTGATGTCGTTCATAACCTTGTCGACAGCTGCCACTTCCTTACCCATGAGGTAGCCGAACATCTTGTGGTCGGCATCGAAGTAGTCGGCTATGAGAGCTGTAGAGGCGTGAGCACGGTGTGCTGTGCCGAAAGCGTCGTTGATGTAGTAGTCGGCGTATGATGCGAGGGTCTTGGTGAACTCTTTCTGAGCGGCCTTGATCTCTTTCTTGGCTTCGTCGTAGCCAGGCTCGCCTTTTTCCACTCCGCGCGGTTTGCCTTCTTCCTCAGCATAGAAACGGAGGTTTTCCAGGAGCATCACTTCGCCCGGTTTCATGGCTTTGATAGGTTCGGCAGCCTTCATGCAGTCGTCAACGAAGATAACCGGCTGGCCGATGAGTTCCTCGAGATGTTTCACCAGAGGTTTGATTGAGAACTTCGGATCCGGGTTCTTTTTCGGACGTCCGAGGTGTGACATGATGATGAGCTTGCCATTGTCTTTCACCACTTTCTGTAATGTCGGCATGGCGGCGCGCATACGAGTGTCGTCTGTGATGTTGAAATTGTCATCCAACGGGACATTGAAATCAACGCGAACTATAACGCGTTTCTCTGAAAAATTAACTTTGTCAATGTTAGTCATAATGTTAGGTTTTTAAAAAATATTGTTATTTGACTTATTATTCCTTGATAACATCAGCATTGCGGTAAATGATGATGGGATAGTTCTCGTTTATAGGGTTGATAGCCTGCACCAGGGCGTCGAGGAAACTCTCGCGGCATTCCGTCTCATAAACCAGATTAGGGTAGTATTTTCTGGCTTCTTCAAGCCTTTCGTCCATATTCTCCTCGCCTTCGAACAGCACAAAAGCCATAGGTTTGCCGTCAAACTTGGCTGCCTCCTTCTCCCAGCTTCTGTTCTTATGTACCTCATAATGACCTTTGAACAGATGGTCGGCATAAGCCTCAACCGGCATTCTCACTCCGTTGGAAAGCATTCCCTCGATTATGTAATATTCACTCTCGGGATAATTTGAGAGATAAACCATAGCCTCCACCCTCGCCCGCTTTGAATAGTGAATGGTGGTCGGGATTAGGGCTATAATATTGAGAATCAAGCTAATCCATAGGCAGATTTTGAAGGTTTTAACCAAACGCGGCTTGACAACCTCATCCCCTGCCACAACTTTCTTATGATAATACTCGTAAATTCCGATTATTCCGATAACTATCACCAGAGGGATAATGGTGAGTATGAATCTCTCCTGCTTGTTGGGGAAAGCGCTGTGTATCAGGAAGAAGGCGAACGAAGGCAGGAACAGAGTCCATTTTTTCCATTCGTAGAAGAAGCCTCCGAAAATGAATACGCTGATTGGCGGAAGCGTTAGTCCCAGAATCACAAGTATGTAGTTGTACCACGGCTGGTTGAAATAGGTGGTCGAGTTGGCCATGTTGTAGGAGAAATACTCCCAAAACTCGGCAAACGGACGATGCCAGAGGATAAGGTCGGGTATGCACTGTATGACGCTGAAGCTCAGCAGCGCGCCAAAGCCGTAGACTATGGCGTCCCTCCAGCGTTTCATGATGAGCAGAGCCAAGCCGAAGCCCCCTATGAAGAACATCACCTGATAGCGCACGCACATGGCCATGCCCATAAGCACTCCAACCCAAAGCACTCTGCCCCATTGGGGGTTTTCATCCTTCACATAAAGCCAGGTGGCAGCCATCAGGAAAGGTATGCAGACCACTTCCACCAGGTTGCGCACTGCCAGCCAAGGCATGAAGAAATACAAGGCTAAAGCCCAGCCAGCTATGTTGGCGGTGCGGGTGTTGGTGTATTTTTCGGTAATCTTGTATCCGTAGTAGATTATGAGCAACGACCAGAGAGCGTGCAGCAGTCTGACAAAGTACATCTGCACGTTAAGCGACTCTATTCCAATAAACTGCAACAACTGGAAGAAGCAGTACATAAAGCCGGGATAGAACAGGCTGTGTCCCGAAGGTACAGGGTTGTCGGTGTTTTGCGACCAGGGCAGCCAGAAGTTGTAGTCGCCGCCCAGCACCCACGACTTGGACGATTCTACGATGAGGAAATGGTCGTCGTGCATGCCGAAGCCCTTCGAGAAGAACACCGCCACCAGCCTTACCAGAAAGGCCACCAGAATAATGCATCCCAAAGGATTGGCTTCGTAATATTTCTTAATCTTTTCTTTCATATATTCTCATGTTATTCTTGCCAAACAATATTTTCCTTGACTGTGTGTGCGGGGGTGCCGGCTATTGCCACACCAGCTGTCAGATGTTTTCCCGATATCACTGAATTTGAGCCAACAATCACATTGTCAGCCACTTCAGCCCCTTTCATCACCGTTGTGTTGCAGCCCATCCACACATGGTTGCCAATCAAGATAGGCTTGTCCTGATTGACCTTTTCGCCCGTGTTGCCGTCAACCACAGTGTGCTGGTCGGTGTCCATCAGCAGGCAGTTCCACGAGAGCAGGTCGTCATTGCCGAAGGTCATCTGCCTGTTGCACACCAGCTTGAGATGTGAGGTGGCGTTGAAGTTGTCGCCAAAGCTCACCGTGGCGTCCTTGCCCACGAATATCCTGCTGCCTGTGCCGAACTTGCATTTGCCATTGAAAACCACCTTGCCGTCTATGTTCAATATTACTCTTTCCCGCTGAATGTCAGACACTTGTGTAGTTCCAAAACCTATCTTTATCAAACCCGTCTTCAGCTTTGCCGCCTTTATCTCTATGCTTCCGCTTATGCTTTTGAGCTTTGTGCGGTACACCAAAATCGGCATTCTGATCGCCTGACGGAAGGGTAACTTCCTGAAGTTCAGCCAGATGCTCTTGGGGAAACCTAAAATATATCTCATCAACATGGCTTTCATTTTTTAAGGTTAACAAGATATGATTTCAGCATTTCGGGCTCTATCATCCGCATGCAGCGGCAGTCTTGAGTCTTACGGCATTCATCGCACTGCCTGTCGGTTACAAACACCTTGGCGTTTTTGCCTATGCAGGCCCAACGGCCCGGATGCATAGGACGGATTGGAGGATACAGACCCAAGGCGTGTTTGCCCAGAGCCGCGGCTATGTGAAGCGGACCGGTGCTGGCAGCTACAAGGCCGTCGCAATGGTCAATAAACGCTATATAATCGGCCAGCGACAGCTTGCCTGTAAGGTCAACTGTGTTTTCGCGAGGCGTCGACAAAAGGGCGTCGCGCACCATGGCGCCTTCATTTTCTGTGCCGCAGATGAAAATCTTAAAGCTGTCGGCCGGCAGTATCTCTATCAGACGCTTGAAATTGTCCAAGCCCCACTCGCGGGCGCTTCCCTTCGACTTGGGATGCAAAATCAGATTAAACTTCTGATTGTCAATGTATTGAACTGCATCGCAACTGGCTTTCGCCGACTTGAAATTCATCAGGCCGACCACCTCCGGCAGAGAATATTCTTTTTTGACACCCTCCATAAAGCCCAGCAGCTTGAGGTTAAGCTGAGCCTCGTGGAGGTCGGAATTCTTTCGTGAAAGTTTGATGAGCCAGTTGCAGGTCCACCAATGATAGAGGCGGTTGGTGGTGCCCACACGGTTTTGTATCTTGGCACGCCGGGCCGCCTTGGCCAGCTCTGGACGAGGCAGTACGTGAATTATGGTATCGGCCTTAATATCAGCCAAATCGGCGGTCTTCCAATCGTAAAACTCATCCACATCGGGGCAGCAAGCCACTATGTCTTTGGTGTATGACGAGCCGAGGAATATGACGGTGCAACCCGGAAGAAACTGTTTCAGCAAGGTAGCCATAGGCAATGTGAGTATCACGTCGCCTATGCTGTCGGTACGGCTGATTATGATTCTTTCGGGTATCATTGTTTCTTCGACAATTCGTGTAACTTACTGTATTTCATGAAGGTAGCAAAGGCTGATATCTTGCACACCACGTATCCGTAATAGCCGTCGAGCAGGCCCAAAGCGAAAAAGTAGTCGTGTATGAATTTCCAGGCCGCTTTCACTCGAAGCTTCCAAATACTGTTGCAGCGCTTGCCTTTCTTGAACGCCTCGGCCGCAGTCAGGGTGGTGAATTTGTCAGCCTGACGTATGTGATCCTCTATGCTGTAGTAGGAATAATGGTTTAAGTCGCCTTTAAGCTGCTGAATGTCAACGTCTTCGGTGAATTCTATGGTTTCATGTATCTCGCCTTGCCATTTGCCGGCCTTGCGGTTCCAAAGGCGGATTTTGCGGTCGGGATACCAGCCGCAGTGACGAATCCAGTGGCCGCAGTAGTTGGTCAGGCGGCTCAAGCTGAAGGCTTTGTTGTCGGAGAGGGGCTGGTTTTTAACCTCCAAAATGGAACTTTTGAGGGCTTCCGACAGCTGCTCGTCGGCGTCTATACTCAAAATCCAGTCGTTTGAGGCAAGGCTGTTGGCAAAGTTTTTCTGTCCGGAATAGCCCAGCCAGTCTTGATGCACAAACTTCACCCCCAGCTCAGCGCATATCTTTTCGGTGCCGTCAGTCGAGCCCGAGTCGACCACAACTATCTCATCAGCCACATCCTGCAATGAGTCGATACAGCGACGAATGTTGCGCTCTTCGTTATGTGTGATTATGACGGCCGAAATCTGCATTGTATTAATATTTTTGCAAAGATACTATACAAATTTGACAATTGCAAAAATTTTTCGTCAGTCGAGAGTCCACTTCTTCACCACCTTGTACACCGGGCCTTCCGGACGGAGATGGCTCTGGAAAAGAATGACTTCGGTTACCTCCTGGTGGATGTAGGTTTTCTGCTCTATGGCTTGGACCACTTTTTGGAAATACTGTTTCTCGCAGAGGTCTTTGATGCGGCCCAGGGTGATATGGGGCACAAAGTTCTGACGGTCGCGCAGGAAGCCTATTTTGTCGAAGGTGTCGAGGGTGTCCTCAGCCAGGTCGAGCAGCTGTTCGGGTGTCTGCTGCATGCCAAGCCACAGCACCCTGGGAGCGTAGCGGCTCCCGAAGATCCCAGTGCGGTTGAAGTCCATTACAAACGGATGGTGACTCTCCAGCATCTTGCCCACAGCTTCTATGATTTTAGGCTCGTCCTGAGGAGGTGTCTCGCCTATGAACTTTAGTGTAAGATGTATGTTGGCCGGACGCACCCAGTTGATGCGGTCCTCGTGTGAGAGGCTTTTGCGCAAGTCGGCCAGCAACGGCTTGAATCCATTGTTTTCGGTTTGAATCGGTATAGCTAAAAATAATCGTTTCATATTACATCAATTCGTCATTTCGAGCGAAACGGAGTGGAGCCGAGAAATCTCATTTACAGAAGATTTCTCCGCTCCGCCTATCCGGCTCCGGTCGAAATGACGATGTTGGTTACTACTCCATTTGTTTGTAGTCTTCGGCGAGGCCTCCTTCGGAAGTCTCACGGTAGAGATACGGTATGTCGCGGCCGGTTTTGTTCATGGTGGCTACCACCTTGTCGAACGACACACGGTGATTTCCATCGGTGAATGTAGAGTAAATGTTGGCATCCAGGGCACGGGCAGCTGCAAAGGCGTTACGCTCTATGCAAGGTATCTGCACCAAGCCGCACACAGGGTCGCAAGTCATGCCGAGGTGGTGTTCGAGAGCCATCTCGCAGGCATATTCTATCTGAGCCACACTGCCACCGAACAGCTGACAGGCCGCTCCGGCCGCCATGGCACATGCCACGCCGACTTCGCCTTGGCATCCCACCTCCGCTCCCGAGATGGAAGCGTTGGTCTTGACTATGTTGCCGATGAGTCCGGCTGTCATCAGGGCGCGAACTATGCGCACATCGTCGAAATTGTAGCTTTTACGCAGGTGATACAGCACTGCCGGCAGCACTCCGGATGAGCCGCAGGTAGGAGCTGTCACTATCAGACCGCCCGAGGCATTCTCCTCGGCTACTGCCAAGGCGTATGAAAACACCAGGCCGCGGCTGCGCAAGGTATGCTGGTAACCCATAGCCTTGATGTTGTATTGCGCGGCTTTGCGAGGCAGGTTAAGAGGTCCGGGCAAACGACCCTCGCTACGGAGTCCGCGTTCGACTGCTTCCGACATGGCTGCCCACACCTTCTGCAGATAAGCGGTCAGACCTTTGTCGTTCTCGCTGTCCAATACATATTCCCAATATGTTTTGCCGTTCTTCTCGCACCATTTCATGATCTCGGTCATGGTTGTCATAGTGTAGAGGTCGGGCAGTATAGACGGCTTGCCTTCTTCCTCAAGGGCACCTCCGCCCACGCTGTAAACCGTCCACTCGTCAAGCTGGTTGTGACTCTCGTCAAACGCCTTGAATGTCATTCCGTTAGGATGATATGGCAGGAAAATCTTAGGTTCCCACACTATGTTGACTGGCGCATGAGGCTCGATCACTTCTTTAATCGCGACGTCTGTAAAGTGGCCTTTGCCAGTGGCGGCAAGGCTGCCGTAAAGTGTCACCTCAAACGAGGCTGCGTCGGGATGACGCTCCAGGAACTGCTCAGCTGCAAAACGCGGAGCCATGGTGTGGCTTGATGAAGGGCCGTGACCGATGCGGTAGATTTCTTTTATTGTTTTCATAATTAACTTATTTGTTCCCGTCATTCCGACCGACCGCAGGGAGCGGAGGAATCTCCATCAATTGCAGGAGATTTCTCCATTCCGCTTCGCTCCAGTCGAAATGACGGAAGGAATTGCGTTTATTAATTTCTTTGTATAGTCATTTTGAGGATTGTTAAAGATCTCATCGGCGTCGCCGAGCTCCACCGGACGGCCGTTGTACATTACGAGGATGCGGTCCGACATGAAGCGGACCACGCTGAGGTCGTGTGAGATGAAGATGTAGGTGAAGCCGAAGTCTTTTTTCAGGCGGTTCAGCAGGTTCAGCACCTGTGCCTGCACCGATACGTCGAGAGCCGACACCGACTCGTCGCAGATAATGAGTTTCGGACGCACTGCCAGCGCTCGGGCTATGCAGATTCGCTGCCTCTGACCGCCAGAAAACTCATGCGGATAACGCTGATAATGACGGGGCTCGAGTCCGACCTCGGTCAGCAGCTCGCACACTTTGTCTCGCCTTTTCTTGGCATCAGGTTCGAGTCCGTGCACCAGCATCGGCTCCGCTATCGCGTCGCCGACGCGCATCTTCGGGTTCAGCGATGAATAAGGGTCCTGAAACACTATCTGCGCATGCTTGCGGTATTCACGCAAGTCGTTGCCGCTCAGTGACATCACATCTTTGCCTTCGAATATTATCTTTCCTTCGGAAGGCTCCACCAGCCGTAAGATTGAGCGCCCTAGAGTGGTCTTTCCGCAGCCCGACTCACCCACCAAGCCGAGAGTCTCGCCCGGATAAACCTCCAGGCTGACGTCGTCGACTGCTTTCACATGGTCGTAAACACGGTTGAACACGCCTTTTTTCAGCGGGAACCAAGTCTTCAGGTGTTCCACCTTCAGCAGCGGCTCGCGGCTGTATATCTCTTTCAGATGATTCTCTCTTTCCTCTTGAGTGACAATAAGTTGCTTCTTAAAATCGGTATCCTCGCTCCAGGTGCCGTCCAAAAACTCCTTCACGACTGGAAGACGTTTCAGGCGGTAATCCATTGGCGGACGGCAAGCCAGCAAACCCTTGGTGTAAGGGTCTTTCGGATTGTTCAGTATTTCCTGGGCCTCGCCGTATTCAACTATGTTGCCGTTATGCATTACGGCGATGTAATCCGACACTTCGGAGACCACTCCGAGGTCGTGAGATATGAAGATCATCGACAAGCCATCGCCTTTTTGAAGATATTTCAGCAGCTTCAGAATCTCTTTCTGAACGGTGACATCCAGGGCAGTGGTCGGCTCGTCGGCAATCAGAAGCTCGGGGTTGCAGGCCAGCGCCATGGCAATCATCACACGCTGTTTCTGTCCGCCCGACAGCTCATGAGGGTAGCTCTTGTATATGGCTTCGGGGCGAGGCAGCATCACTTTTTTAAATAAACTGATGACGCGTGACTTCGCCTCATCTTCGGTCACGTCTTCGTGGGCAAGAATGGCCTCCGTCACCTGAAACCCGCATTGGAACACAGGGTTTAACGAGGTCATAGGCTCCTGGAATATCATGGCGATACGCTTGCCCCGGACGTCGTGCATCTCGCTTTCCGTAAGATGCAGTATATCTTTGCCGTCGAGGGTTATCTCGTCGGCTGTTATCTTCGACTGTTTCTCGTTCAGCAGCCTCATCACCGCAAGGTTGCTCACCGACTTTCCTGAACCCGACTCGCCCACTATTCCCAGCGTCTTTCCCCTCGGCACCTCAAAACTGACACCATGCACCGCCTCGTTCCATTCGCCATCGCGAAGGAAACTGATTTTCAGATTCTTTATTTGAAGCAATTCACCCATTTTGTCATTTCGAGCGGAACGTAGTGGAGTCGAGAAATCCTCCATCAACGTTAACATTCGGTATTATTTCGTCTATATTTATAATTTCATTATCATTTACCAAACTTATCCATCCAGGATTCTTTGAATTTATTAAAATCTCTTTTTTCTTTCTACTCCATTTTTTCAATTGAGTTTCTCTATCTATAGCTTGATTTATATCATTATATTTTTCATAATAAATACATGTTCCCAAATTATATTTATCAGAAAAAGAGTTTTCAATCAAATGATTTTTATGCTCATAAACTCTTCTTATCAAATCATTTGTAACTCCGATATATAAAACCGTCCTGTCAAAATTAGTTATAATGTATATAAAATATTCTTTCATGTTTACGTTAAAATAAGGATTTCTCCATTCCGTTCCATTTCATTCCACTCCAGTCGAAATGACGACTAAAACCCTTCCAATGGAATTAAAACCGTTGGTATTAGCAATATTCCACCCAATATTATCATCATTAATATAAACTTCCACACCCACTTAAACCATTTCTGGTAAGGGATTTTCGCTACGCCTAGGGCTCCAATCAGCACGCCGGATGTCGGCGTTATCATGTTGGTGAAGCCGTCGCCGAACTGGAACGCCATCACTGTGGCCTGACGGCACACCCCTATGAGGTCGCTGAAAGGCGCCATGATAGGCATTGTGATGGCCGCCTTAGCTGAGCCTGACGGTATGATGATGTTTATAAGTGTCTGAATACCATACATTATCTCCACCGACGCCACCTTGCCGAAGTCCGACATCGATTTCGACAGGCCGTACAAAATAGTGTCGATGATGCCTCCGTCCTGCAAGATGATTACTATGCCGCCAGCCAAACCGACTACCACCGCAGCCGACAAGATATCGCTCATTCCCTCAATGAACAGTCGTGCTATGTCGCTGGCGCTCTTGCCTATAGCCAAGCCGCTACAGATGCCCATGGCAAGGAAGAGCGAGGCAATCTCCATCACATACCAGCCGTAGCCCATCACTCCGATTATCAAATAAATAATGGTGTAAAGCAGAAGCAGCAAGATGAAGTTATGCACTGTCTTTCTCAGTGAAACCGCTCCCAAAACCGCAAAAAATCCAGTCAAAATCGGGATAATCGGCATGGTAAAGGCGCTAGAGCCTATAGTCAAGGTCGTCACCGGGTTCAGATAGGAGAAAATCACCATGGCGACAAGCAGGAAGGCATACACAAACCAAGCCGCGCGTGGCACATAATGCTCAAACTCCTGCCCTTGCGCAGCGCTGTGCTGACGCCAGTAAGCGTCATCGTCATACATGATTGACGACTTAGGGTTTTTCTTCACTTTGTGGGCGTAATGCAACACAAAAGCTATGCCGAATATGTTGATAATCACCCAGCAGAAGATGCGGTAGCCTATGCCCGAGAACAGAGGCACGCCTGCAATTCCCTGCGCTATGCCAATCGTGAACGGGTTCAGAATGGCTCCGGCGAAGCCTATGTGCGCCGCCACATACACCATGCAAAGACCAACGATGCTGTCGTAACCCATTGATATTGCGAGCGGTATGACGATAATCACAAAGGCTATGCACTCCTCGCTCATGCCGAAGACCGCCCCGAAGAGGCTGAACAGCAGCATTATCAGCACTATGATGATGTTGTCTATGCCTAAAAACCGTATGACCCGGTTATTTTCAAGTCGTTGCGTGAATCTCAAAAAGGAAAAGATTCCCATGTCTATGGCCCGGCTTTTGTTCATAATCCAGAACGCTCCGCCTATCATCAGTATGAAAATGATGATTTTCGACTGCTGCACGAAGCCGTTGAAAAGTGCCGAAAACACCTGCCATGTCTGGGCTTCCGGATGGAAAGACTCCTGATATTCGGCAGGCAGCTCGTTTTGATAATAAAACTGCCCGTCCACATACATTCCCGGCTTGATAAACCAGGTCATGATGGCGGCAATCACTATTATGCAGAAAACAATGACGTAGGTATGCGGTACTTTTCGCTGAGCCATAAAATACTTTTTGCAAAGATAAGAAAATTGTGTAATTTTGCGGATAGAAAATTATTAAAACTTTATGATATGGTTAACTACAAAGATCTAGGACTGGTCAACACCCGCGAGATGTTTGCCAGAGCCGTGGACGGCGGATATGCAATCCCGGCATTCAACTTCAACAATATGGAACAGATGCAGGCCATCATCATGGCTTCGGTCGAGACAAAATCGCCGGTTATTCTGCAGATTTCAAAGGGTGCACGTCAGTATGCCAACCAGACCCTGCTGCGCTACATGGCAGAAGGCGCTGTGGCATACGCCAAGGAACTCGGCTGCGCTCATCCTGAGATAGTGCTTCACCTCGACCATGGCGATTCATTCGAACTCTGCAAAAACTGCATAGAGATGGGATTCTCGTCGGTAATGATTGACGGCTCGGCACTTCCATACGACGAAAACGTGGCTCTCACACGCAAAGTTGTTGATTTCGCTCACAAATACGATGTGACAGTGGAAGGCGAACTCGGAGTGCTGGCAGGCGTTGAAGACGAAGTTTCATCCGAGGTGAGCCATTACACCAAGCCAGAGGAAGTGGTCGACTTTGTGACCAAGACAGGTGTCGACTCATTGGCTATTTCAATTGGAACATCACACGGCGCTTACAAATTCACTCCTGAGCAGTGCACCGTCGACCCTAAGACTGGCCGTCTGTTACCTCCTCCGCTGGCATTCGACGTGCTTGAGGCTGTTGAGAAGGAGCTTCCAGGCTTCCCAATCGTGCTTCACGGCTCATCATCAGTGCCTCAGGAAGATGTAGACACCATCAACAAATACGGTGGAGCTTTGAAGGCAGCCGTCGGTATTCCTGAGGAACAGCTCCGCAAGGCAGCCAAGTCGGCAGTGTGCAAGATCAACATCGACTCAGACAGCCGTCTCGCCATGACAGCAGCCATCCGCAAGACTTTGGCCGAGAAACCTGCAGAGTTTGACCCTCGCAAGTACCTCGGACCGGCCCGCGACCACATGAAAGAGCTTTATATGCACAAGATTGTGAACGTGCTGGGAAGCAACGGAAAGCTGGCGCTTTAAAGTGGAGAGTTTAGAGTGTAGAGTTTAGAGTAGTTCTAAAGTTCTAAAGTTGAAAGTTTAAAGTGTATTTTTATAGGAAAGAGGAAGCGAGGCTTCCTCTTTTTTTGTATGAAATTTTAAGCTATTAAGCTTATAAACTATTAAACTATTAAACTTTTCAACTATAAAACTACTTTAAACATTAAACACTACACTCTAAACTATAATAAACTAATAATCGCATCGTTATTTTTTTATGAAAAACTTTTTCCTATTGCTGATTTTGGTGTTTTGTGCTTTAAAAATAACAGCACAGGAAGAATGTTTCATAGTAAAAGGAAGGATTTTTTCGAACGACAGCTTGACGGCAATTCCTAATGTTGACATTGTCAGCGAGTTATCGCGTTATGGAACTACCTCAAATCGGGACGGATGGTTTTTGATTAAATCAAAACAAATTGATACTCTTTGGATTAGCTGTGTAGGATTCGACCGTCAACGAGTTTCGATTTATCGAGATAGTATTTTAGATAAAGAATTGATAATCAGGCTGATCAGAAGTGATATTATGCTCGATTCGGTGGATATTTATCCCTGGCCGGATTATGAGACTTTCAAGCAGGAAATCATCAATATGCCTTGGCGGAAGCCGTTTTTTGTACCAGGTGTTTCGAAAGAAGGTTACGAAAAAATAATAAATCAGGAACCTGTCAGAGAACCGAAAGCGAGCTCCATCAATCCCATTTCATTGATTTACAATAGGTTCAATAAAAGAGAGCGTTTCAAGCGAAAGCTGCAGCGAAACCGCAAGAAGTTCAACCGCGAGATGGAGCGAATTGGTGCTGATTCATTAATGATACCATAACACCATACAGGTCTTCACCTTCACCCAGTGCTTTCAGGCACTTCTGTGAATGCACGAAGACGTTGTGATATGAGCTGCCTGTGACCGCGGCAATGTGCTTGTTGTCCAAGCCCAGCAAAGTAAGACATAAAACCAGTATTAATATGTCGAGAGCTGCGTCGGGGCAACATGTCAACGGATTTCAAAACAAAATGCAATAAAAATGTTGAAATAAAAAAATACGGTATAAAAATGAAGTGAACCCCGAAAGTTGGTAAAAAAACTTTCGGGGTTCACCGCACAACCGTTTAGTTGGCATCCCACACCAAACGGACACACATGCCAAGATCGCGTTTTGGGGAAGACGCATAATCAAATGCGTCTTCTGTAAAGCGGAAAGCCTTCGCTTGTGGAGTTACTGTCGAATTAGGTTGCTGTGTCACACCAGTGGCCGTCCAATAATTACCAAACATGTAATAGCCACTCGGATTATAGTGGTAATTGTACTCATAGTAATAACTACCTTGACGGTAGCCGAGAGCAGGCAGGAACACACATCCGGCCTCAAAAAGTTCATTCGCCTCAGAGCTAGATATTGATTTAACATTTTGCCAACCTGTCTTGTTCCATTGAGAATAACCGGAAGTGGATCCGCCGTCATAGCCATCAGGCGCTATGAAAATGCCATTTGTAGTCGCCAAATTATAATTATGATACTGCTGCCAAGTTACCATCAGGAAACGTTTACCTGATCTCGTTTTGAGAAGGTATTCCCATTCGGCTGCCGTCAGCGTGCGCCAATAGTTGCCATAGGCAGTCCCTCTGAGTGCACATCCCCAGTCTGTTCCATCATTCCAGTTCAGGTTCCTTGATCCGTCCACCCAATCGTTTTCTGATACAGTAGTAGTGCCGTGAAATCCCCAGCTGAATCGATCCATTTCATTGCTACTAGTTATATGAACCGCAGTTGTACCCGTGTTCCCCGAATTAGAGGTTATGGCATAAAAACCAGGGCACTCGTCATACTGGTATTCGTGGAAGCCCCACACCAGTTGGTTGGGGTTGGCCGCGTTACACTTCAGGTTGGCCCTCGAGAAATAGACCTTCTGCGTAGAACTCACCGAGAATTGTTTCAATACGCCACCACTTGTAACGGCATACTGTGCATCAGGTGCCGCAAACACAGGATTTTTAAGCGTTATTCCGGAGTTGATAAACTGGTTTTCATGAAGCGCTTCTGACGGTTCCCCTTCCACATTGACGTCGGCTGAAAGGTTGGTGCCGGGCAGCAGGATGGCCCATCTCACGCCCGTGTTGCCTTCCTCCCTGTAAAGGTCGATGGTGCCAGTGGTGGCGGTTGGCGTAATGGCCTTATTGGCAAAGTCGATGGTGGCCTCGGTCAGCATGTTCGACAAGGTGCATATATAATTTGTTTCCTTGTTGAGGTTGAACCTCACCAAAGCGCACTTGTACTCCAAAACGACGGTGTAGCTACCGCTAGTCGAGTAATTTTCATCCGAAGCGCCATAGCAGAGCACGGGCAGGTTCTGGCTTTGGTCGGCAATGTTGATGGTGAAGTCGGTTGTGGTTCCCGCCGTAGGTGCCGTTGCAGGAGCCTTGCCACCCAAGAAGTAGAAGTGCAGCTTGTCGCTCGTGGAGCAGGCACTTCCATCGATGTTGCCCTCGAAACGGCGGCCACTTTGATCGACAACATAGTTCAAATAGCCTACATAGTGGCCGTTGTTGCCCACATAGAGCTTGTCCCCAGCGGTGAATTGGATCACGCCGAGGTTCGGGGCCACTGCGTGCCTGCCGCCGTTGTCGACGTTCACTGAGATATTTTCGCCGTTGTTCACGTTCAAAGTGATGTGGACCTTTTCTCCGCCATTGCCATTGGTGGGAATTTCTTGTTTCTTGCATTGGCTCATTCCAAGCACGAGAGCCAGTGCCATGATGATTGTGCTAAGTCTTTTCATTGTAGATTGATGTGTTTTTAGTTGTTTTCCTGTTTTTTACGTTTTTTCGAAAATGCGTAGGCCGCGCCAGCCGCAGCCATGATGAAGAGTCCGCTGCCGAGCGGTGCGGGAGGATCTTGTCCAAACGTTCCGATGCTAATCCCGTAGTTGCCACCTGCTTGGCCACCATTGCCGCCGAACTGTCCGACAAAGATGTTGAAGTCGCTGCTAATGCGACTCGCATAGATATCCTCATTGTTGAGGAAAAAACCGTCGTTTTGGGCGTTCATGGTTGTCGGCAACAGCATAACGAAAGCCGTTGCCAAAGAAAGCGCGAAGGCTTTCAAAAATTGTGTTTTTTTCATCTTATTAGTTATTATGTAATAAAAAAATAATTTACGACAAAGCAAAAACAGACCGCAATGAAAATTGCAGCTATCATGTGTAAAAACAAAAACGCTTGTAACTAGTTGAATACCAATGTGTTACCCCCCCCCATTTATGGGTGGCATCCCAATTTTCAGATACTATAATAATAATAATGCCAGTGTTCATAAACTGCCACAAAAATACAAAAAAAAACGTAGTTGAAATAATTTTTAATTTTTTTTCTTGTGTGCTATCTTATTCGGTCTGTTCACTAACGTGAAGTCCATTTGTTTTTTAATCAAATCGACTGCTTCGATGCGCACTTTGACAGCGTCGCCCAGGCGGTAGATTTTGTTTGTATACTGGCCTATGACGCGGAAGTTCTCCTCATCGATATAGTACATGTCGTCCAAGGTGCTGTAGCGTACCAGGCCTTCGCATTTGCTGTCCTTAAGCTCCACGTAAATGCCCCATTTGCTTAGGCCGGAAATCAAGCCGTCAAACACCTTGCCTATCTTATCCTGCAGATACTCAGCCTGTTTGTACTTAACCGACTCGCGCTCCATCTCGGCAGCCTTACGCTCCATCTCGGAGGCATGCTGACACAGAACCTCATATTCCTCACGGTTGACACTAGTCTGATTCTCAATCAGATAGCGCTCAATCAGGCGATGCACCATAAGGTCGGGATAACGGCGGATAGGCGAAGTGAAGTGAGTGTAGAACGGGAAGGCCAAGCCATAGTGACCAATGTTGACAGTGCTGTACTGAGCCTTGGCCATGGTACGCAGAGCCACCGACTCCACTAGATTGCGCTCGCCCTTGCCCTCCACAGCCTCAAACAAGGCGTTGTACGATTTCACCAGCTTCTCGCGAGTGCTGATGTTCATAGAATAACCCAACTTCGACACCAAGGCGATGAAGTTGTACAACTTCTCAGGGTTAGGCTCGTCGTGCACACGGTAAACAAAGGTATATCCTTGATATTTAGAGTCTTTCTTGCCAATAGACTCAGCCACAGTGCGGTTGGCCAGCAGCATGAAGTCCTCAATGAGCATGTTGGCCTCCTTCTGCACCTTGACGTAAGTGTCGATAGGATGCATATTCTCATCGAGCACAAACTTCACCTCTTCGCTGTGGAAGTTGATTGAGCCTTGAGCCATACGCTTTTCGCGCAGCTTGGTGGCCAAGTCGTTGAGAATCATTAACTCGTCTTTGAAATCGCCTTCGCCTCCCTCTATCATAGCCTGCACCTCCTCGTAAGCGAAGCGGCGGTTCGACTTGATTACGGTCTTGCCTATCCAATGGTTGAGGATATCAGCCTTGTCGTTCATCTCAAAAACAGCCGAAAACGTCAGCTTTTCCTCGTCGGGACGCAGAGAGCACACCATATTGCAAAGCTTTTCGGGCAGCATGGGTATGGTGCGGTCGACCAAGTAAACCGAGGTACCCCTCTGCTGAGCCTCACGGTCTATGGCCGAGCCAGGCTTCACATAGTACGACACATCGGCAATGTGCACTCCCACCTCATGGTTGCCGTTGGGCAGCCTGCGATAGGAAATGGCATCGTCAAAGTCCTTGGCGTCACGAGGGTCGATGGTGATGGTGAAAATGTCCCTAAAGTCGCGTCGGCTATTGATTTCCGAGGCTGAAATCTTATCGGAAATCTTGCTCGCCTCTTTTTCCACATCTTTCGGAAACTCCAGCGGATACTCATATTCCAGCAATATCGACTGCATCTCCACATTGTTCTCGCCAGGTATACCCAACACCCTTATCACCTCGCCGAAGGGGTTGCGCGAGTTGTCGGGCCAGTCGGTAAGCTTAACTATTACCTTCTGTCCGTCGCGGGCGCCTTTGTAATTGCCTCGCGGAATGTAGAAGTTGACCGGCATGGAGACTCTGTCCGACACCACAAAGGCATAGCCGTGGCTGAGGGTGAATATGCCCACAAACTCGGTGCGGGCGCGTTGCAGCACCTCCACAATCTCTCCTTCGTTCTTCTTCGACTTGCGCTTTGGGAACATGGCAACCTTCACCTTGTCGCCATGCAGTGCCTTGCCGGTGTTGTTGGAGGCAATCTGTATGTCCTCTCCACCGTCATCGGGCTGCACATAAGCCTTGCCGGTACCCTTCATGTCGACTGTGCCCACCACATACTGCGGCTTCGGACCGTATTCGCTAATCAGGTCGGGGTTCAGCACATAGCTGTACGGATGGTTCTCTATCAGCTGACCGTCGCGGGCCAGGGTTTCAAGCACTTGGAATATGACGTCTTTGCCAGCCGCATCGCGTACACCCATAATCTTAGCTATCTGCTTATAATTCATGGGTTTGAACGGATGTTCACCGTAAATGCGGAGTATGGTGTTGACAAAAGTGCTGAGGCTGTTTGTTTTCTTCCTTGACATAATAATAGTTTTTGTCGTCATCTCGACCGAAGCCGATAGTCGAAGCGGAGAAATCTCAAGCATAAGTATGAGATTCCTCCGCCTCGCTTCATTTCATTTCACTCCAACTCCCTAGTTATCGTTATCGTCAGCGTTAGCGTTGAATTTATTCTTAAGGTTCTTCCAGTAACCCTTTCCGAGCACAATGCCGCACCCTACTATAAATCCAAAAAACGTCCAAACTATAAGAGTTTTAGCCCGGCTGTTCGAAGGCTTCATAGGGATGGTGACCGGCTGGATGATGGCGTAAGCCGGAGTGTCGCGCTTCACCTGCATCTTAGCCTGCTCCAACTGCTTGGCCATCTCGTTGAAGATGGCGTTCGACACATTGTACTTGGCCTGGATACGGTCTTTTTCAATTTCATCGCGCGAGCTCATAACGCTCTTTGTGCGGTCTTTGATGATGGCCAGCTGCTCCTGGTACATATCGTTTTCCTTCTTCACTTCCTGATATCTGGCCTCAATATACATCAATTCCTTCTCAGACTTCTCGATACGGTGACGTGTCACCTCGTCCTGCAGCAGCTTCTGTGCCTTCAGTGCCAGCTCGGCAGTCTGTATAGGCTCGGTGCCATTGACTATCAGAGTGAGGTAACCCTCCTTCTTGTTGACATCGAGAGTGACTATCTTGCCAAACACCTCAAGCATCTTCTGCTCATTGACAGTGATGACTATAGGCTTGTCGGTGGTATCTGCACCTGCCGGACCGCCCTTAGGCAGCACAATCTCCTGAGGCTTGGGGGCAAACTGGCTTATAATCAAGCCCGGCAAACCTATGGTATACCTCTTGATGTAGGCAAACACCGAAGGTTTGTCGTAACCGCCGATTATATAGTCGAACATGCTGATAGGATGATCCACCTTTTTGTAATGCAAAGGAGTGTGCATCAGCTGAAGGCGGTAAGGCACACTGCTCACAATCTCAGGGTAAACCAAAGGCGAAAGGTCGGATGCAGCGGTCTGCATGCCCAGGTCTATACCGGCCAAAGCAGCCAAGCTACCCAACGAAGAGTTCTGTCGGGAGTTGATTTGAGGCACCATGATAGTCTTCACCGTATAGGCGCGTTTCATGGTAAGGGCAGCTGTCAAACCCAGAGCTACGAAAATGCCCAGGCAAATCAGCACAGTCTTGCGGCCGTCCCACAAATTGCGCAGCAAAGCCATTATGTCGATGCCTTCTTCCTCAGTCTGCTGAGGCGCGACGTTGTTTTCCATTGTATCCATAAATACTATTTGTTCAAGTTGTTCAACAGAAGTATGATTGACACGATTGACACCAAAGCGGCCAATGAGTTTCTAGCCTCGACACCCCAGTCGACCTTCTCCTTCGGTTTCTCTATGCGCTCTTTCTTCTTATCGTCTATACGCAGAGTGATTACTCCACCCGGCTCAACCTTAGGATAACGGCGGATGCCAAGGAAGCGTCTGGTGCATTCAGCCTGGTTGTTAGGCATGGTTACTGTGACGCTGTTCTTGTCGGCTGTTTTGGTAAATCCGCCGGCATAGTGCTTAATGTACCATTTTGCTCTGTGAGCACCGTCATAAACAATGACTTTCTGAGTTGAAGAATACTCAACCGGCACATACTGAGCCATACGTGTACCGGTCTCGCGGATTACCACTGTGTTTTCCTGACGGACAATGTTGATGACATCACCTTCCATAAGGATAGGGTCGTTCTTTATACTGTTTCTGTTGCGTTTGGCCTTGGTAAGGTTCAAACCTATGCTACCGGTGTTGCGTCCCTGAGTACGGGTCAGGCGTGCATACGGGTCGGCATCGTCAAGCAGACCGCCAGCCTTCTTGATAATGTCCCAAAGCTGGGTCTTGGAGTCTTCCAACACGTAAACGCCAGGATATTTCACACGGCCGTTCAATTCTATATAACGGCCCGTGGTGTAGTTAGGAGTCATACGCACCACTATGTGGTCGTAAGGCTGTAAGTCGAAGGTTCTACCAATAATATTGTAGTCCTCATCAACCTGAAGGGTGATCAAATCCAAGTCAACCTCGTTGGTCTTTGAGATGTTCAGACGGAACACCTCCACACGATCGTATGCGGCACCAATTGTGAAACCGCCGGCCATGCACAACATGTCGTGCAGAGTGAGCGATTCGTCGTAAGTTGTGCCGAAAGGCTCTTTAACCGCACCGCTCACTCTCACCTCGCCAATGTTGGTGTAGAGAGTGTTGTCATAAACATTCAAACGGTCGCCAGGCTGCAGAAGTCTGTCACCGTCGGCTTCCAGATCCACTCTGATGTACTGCATCTTTTCAGGGTTGGCAACATCCTTGCGGAATATGTAAGCCACAGGGAATACTGTAGGCTTCAAGCCGCCGGCGAAGTCGATGGCCTGTGAGACGGTCATCTTGTCGTCCAAGCTGAAATTGCGTGAGAACGGCTTACGCACCTGACCGCTCACCTCAATGATATCGACATCGCGATAGGTCGACTGTTTCAACACCGTCACCTTGTCGCGTGCACGGAGCACAAAGTCAGGATTGCCGTTGGTGCCAGGATAAGGCACTGTAATCACCTCGACAGTCTCATCGTCTCTGGTGCGCTCCACAAAGAGATAATCTGTCTTGGCTGTGTAACGCGGTTTGGCGTTGTTCAACAAAACCGAAAGCGAAGTGTTCTTGTCGAGTTCGAAACGTCCGTTGTAGTAAACGTCACCTTCAATTGAAACATAGTTCTCAACAGGCTCGTTGGCTACCTTGATGCGGATTATATCGCCTGCCTGCAAGCTCACTTTGCGCTTGCCCGACATGATTTCGCTAAGCTTGTAGTCCTGATAGATGATCTGACCGTTTTCAATGCGTTCAATCTGTACATACTCCGGATAAACGTTCCACACCACACCGCCAGCATATTCGATAAGGTCGGCCAGGTTCTCGCTGTCAATCATCTCGTAACGCATAGGGCGGTTGACAGCACCTTCTATCTTGACTATCTTCTGAGCCACCGGAACAAAAATCACATCAGCGTTCTGAATGTCGTAGTTGACTCCGATGGTCGGGTTCTTCATGTATTTGTAAATATCGATGGTGTACGTCTTGCCTGCGCGCGACAGCTGGATGTTACGCACCGAACCGAGGCTTGTCGGGCCACCGGCTGCTGCCAAGGCGTTGAACACTGTGTTCAAGGCACTGATGGTGAAACCACCCTGCACACCCACTTCGCCATAGATGCTCACCGCAACTGTACGGGCTGTCGAGATGGTAACGGCAATCTGGTCAGGTCTGAACGAGAAGCTGTGGCTAAGCTTGCTGCGGATAGCCTCACGGCCCTGAGCCAAAGTCATGCCTTTCAAGAAAATTTTGCTTGATCCTGTAGGCTGAATGCTGCCATCAGGACCTATGCGCTGGTGAATCTCAGTCTGTGACGAACCGAAAATTGAGATATGCACCTCATCTCCTTCACCCAAAATATATGTTTCAGGAGCAAGGGCACCGTCAGTTGTGCGGAACACATCCAGTCCCTTACCTGTGAAAAGGGAGTGTCCATAAATATCGCTGCCTGCAGTAGGTGACACATGATTCTCTTCTAGAGTCTTTTCCAATGCTTCCTCTGCGGCAGCCTCACCTGTGGTGGTCTGTGGCATTTCTTCAGGAGTTGACACCACCTCAACGCCTCCTGTTGCTGCAGCGGCCGGAGTTATAGTGGCAGCGTTCTTTTCGGCCACCATCTGGTTAATTATCTCGGTCACTCTGCTCTGATAGTTGGCATATTCTGTAGGCGGTATGTTGTCAACATCAATACCGTTTTCCATCAATCTGGTGCGCACTTCAGTCTCGTTAAGACCGCGTTTCTGAAGCTCTGCACGGGCCATGTCCATCATTTGAGGCGTTTGCGCCAGCATAGCCAAAGGCATCAGCGCAAAGAACAAAATCATTAAAAAAAGTCTCTTCATACGAATTATTTTTGTTGTTTGATTTATCTACTTATTCAGTCTACAAAAATACAAAAAAATTGCAATCCGCAAGGTTTTTTTGCAAATTTTTAATTAGCGCAGAACAGTGTCAACAATGAAGCGGACATCCTCATCCGTCACCCAGGGGCCTGACGGCAGGCAAATGCCTGTGTTATAAAGGTTTTCAGAGACACCGTTGGTGAATGCCGGAGCGTTTTTGTAGACCGGCTGCAAGTGCATGGGTTTCCAGAGCGGACGGGCCTCAATGCCAGCTTTGTCCAGCTGCAGGCAGAAAGCCTCGGTGTCGAGAGGATGTTTGAAAAGTATGGTGGTAAGCCAGAAGTTGGAGTTAAAATCAGAGCTGGGGTTAGTAGAGACTCTAAAGATACCAGGGTTATCCAGAAGAGATGAATAAAGCTCGTGCACGTGCTTGTGGTGAGCTATGTGCTTGTCGAGCACGGTCATCTGACCGCGGCCTATGCCAGCCGAAATGTTGCTCATTCGGTAGTTGAAGCCGATGGCCTCGTGCTCATAGTGCAGATATGGCTCCTTGGCCTGAGTAGCCAGGAAAACAGCACGTTTCTTGGTGGCTTCATCATGACAAATGAGCGCTCCACCGCCGCTGGTGGTAATAATCTTGTTGCCGTTAAACGACAAAGTGGCAATATCGCCAAAAGTGCCGCAAGGCCGGCCTTTATAGGTCGAGCCCAACGCATTGGCAGCATCTTCGATAATCGGGATTTCGTATTTCCGGCTGATGGCAGTAAGATCATCCCAACGGGCAGGCATGCCGTAAAGATCCACCACGACGATAGCCTTGGGTTTTCTAGATAATCTAGACTTGATGGCCTCCTCAAGCAGCTCAGGCGACATATTCCAAGTTTCTGCTTCACTGTCGATGAAAATAGGCTTGGCACCACAGTAAGTTACCGGGTTGGAGCTCGCGCAAAATGAGAAGCTTTGGCAAAGCACCTCATCGCCCGGTTTTACGCCAACCAAGAGCAATGCCAAGTGAATGGCCGCAGTACATGATGAGAGTGCCGCTACATGAACATCATTGCCCAAATAACGCTCAAGATCTTTTTCAAAACCATCCACATTCGGTCCCAGAGGCGCCACCCAGTTGGTCCGGAAGGCCTCTTGTATATATTTCTGCTCAGCGCCATTGTCGCTCATCTTGGCGAGGCAGAGGTGGATATGTCGTCTATCGTTTGCCATTGATAAAAACTCGGCTGCAAAGATACAAAAAATTTTAAAACAAAAAAAGGCCTCCGTGTGGTATCACACAGAAACCTTCCGTTTAACATTTAACATTTTAACACCCCCTAATCCTTCAAGCACCCGATGGGCACCACATACACGCCATCCTCTCTGCGGTAGGCGTACTGCCCCACACCGACCAATACCATCAGGAACGAGGGCTCGCGCATCCGGGAAGTATCTATCTTACCCGCCAAATCCTTCAGGGCATCTGCACCATCCCTAATCTTGTCCTCACCGCCCAGCTTCACCTCCACCAGACCGTATCGACCGTCCCGCAGATGCACCACCGCATCGCACTCCAGCCCGTTCTTGTCCCGGAAGTGATACACCTTGCCGTTCAACGCCTCTGCATACACCCGCAGGTCGCGAACTGCCATGGTTTCGAACAGCAGCCCAAACGTATTCAGATCGTTGATCAGGTCCTGAGGGCCGACACCCAATGCTGCCGTAGCGATAGACGGGTCTGTGAAGTACCTTGTATCACTCGTGCGTATAGCCGTCTTAGAACGGAGGTTCGGGTTCCAGGCCTCACTGTCCTCCACCACGAAAATCTCCTTCAACGCCTTGTGATACGAGGCAATGGTATCCTCCGACAGCGAATCCGCCTCATTAGCCATCAGATCTTCCTTGATGGTGCCGAACGATGCCTGACTGCCCTGGTTTCTGGCCAGCGAGCGCAAAAGCCTATGCACACGAACCGGATCACGGTCCACTCCGTCCACCTTCTGAATATCGCGTTTTTCCACCGATTCCACATAGTCAAACGCCTGATCCAGCGCAATCTCACGCTCCATATCCACAGCCAGCGGCCATCCGCCACGGCAGGTCAGGAAAGCCACTTGCTCAATATCCATCTGGTTGATGGCACCAATCTGTTCAGGAGCCGTGAACAGTTCTGCCAACGACACCTCTCCACTCGATTCCTGCGACTCCCACAGGCTCATGGGGCGCATTCTGAGCCAGCCAATGCGTCCGGTGCCGGAATGAATCACCTTGCTCATGTCTGGCGGAACAGACGAACCCGTCAGGATGAACTGTCCCAACGGCCCGTGATCCGATTCAAAACGGATACTATCCCACAACTGAGGTGCCACCTGCCACTCGTCTATCAGTCTAGGGAATTCGCCTTTCAAGAGCAGTTTCGGGTTCAATGTGGCCAGTTGGATGTTCTGTTCCACCATGCCCGTTTCTGTCATATACTTCACGCTCCCAGCTATTTGTTCAGCCGTGGTAGTCTTTCCGCACCACTTTGCGCCCTCAATCAGCACAGCCCCCTTACCAGCTAACTTACGCTGTAACAGGCCGTCTGCTATTCTTTTCTTATACGTATTCTCCATACATAATCAATTAGAAATCCGGTGCAAAGATACGAATAATTTTTCTAATTCACCCATTTGGCCAAAAATTATTCACCCATTTGGCCGATTTTCGTTCGGGAGTTTGGCCGATTTTCGTTCGGGAGTTTGGCCGAAACAAAAAAGCGAAGGCCGCCGTTTATTATCTTTTATAAATGCCGTGACTGCATCGCAGTTTGCCTGCCATCTTTCCTCTTGCGTCATGCTCTTTTCGATTACTTAACTATTGCAAATATACAAACCTACATATCCTCCATCGACAGTCCCTTGTACGAGATGTCGTACTTTTTGAACTCGTGCGTTGCCTGCAGCATCACCTCTGCCCGCTGCTTCAGCACACCTAGGCTGATTTCATCTGCCTGGCGCTTGATCTCGCAGAATGTTACCTTGTCCGAGAGCTCGTCCTCCGCAATCATGTCTATCTCGTTCTCACCCTTGCGGTCCCACCAGCGGCCAATACGGGTGAACTCGCCCGACTCCATGGCCACACGGTGGAAATAACGCTCCAGCATCAGTCCACTGAATGTGCTGTAGTCGCGCCCGATGATCTCCTGCAGCTTCGCATAGTTCTCAATTTCAATGATATAGCTGTACTTGAAGATAAAGCGGAACCAGAAGCTGTAGAACACGTCGTCCAGCTCGTAGCGCACGTTCTTATTGGCGCTTTTCTCAAACAGGGGCTGTCGCTTACTGATTAGCTCATATTCCTCAGCCAAGTTGGTCAGATATCCACCCACCTCCTTGCCAATCACGTCCTCGATCTCGCTACGGGTGTTCTTCCCCCGTGCAATGCACGAGAGGATGGAGAAATAGATGCCGTAGTCCTTGCCGAACTCCTCTATCAGATTGTTCTTTCCCTCGTTCAGAAAGGTCGAGTTGGGGCTCACAATGTACCTTATCATGGCATCCTTGTCCAACGCATCTCCATCCACTAGTTGGCTCACATATTTAGCCACACCACCCGTAAAGGTGAACATTGCCAACAGGTCTTCTTTCGTGTAATCAGGCTTTGCGTCCGCCATGATCTGCTTCAGCACCGAGGGTTTGAAGGGCTTCACCCTCAGTTCTGCGGTGTTCCTTCCATACAAAGGCTCCTTTTTGTTCTTGAAAATCTTCTGCATCAGCGAATAAATACTGCCGCACACCACCAAATTGATCTTCGATGTCTTCTCAAACTCATCCCAAATATCCTGCATCTCGCTATACACTGCCTTGTTCACTCGGAAGAGATCCTGAAACTCGTCAATCACCAGTGTGAAGCTCCGGGTCTGCGACAGTTGCATCAGGTAGCGGAATATCTCGCTGAAGTGCCTGCTGCTGCCCAGCGTGGGGATGCCCAATTTCTCGCTGATTTCCTCCAGATACACCTCGCACAGGTCCGATTCCGCCTTCCTGGCTACAAAGAAATACACGAAGGGCTCATCCTTGTACGCCTCCCTAATCAGTGTTGTCTTGCCGATACGCCTCCGGCCAGTCACCACAGTAAAGCGGGCCACCCGTTCAGCCGTATTCCGAGTCTCTTTCAAGAAGGCAATTTCTTGTTCTCTGCCATAGAATCTCATTATATAAACCTTTGAATTATTGCAACTTAACTATCGAAACGTCCATTTCCGAACTCATCGTTTCGGTTGCAAAGATACAAAATATTATTCAAACGGTTATAACATTACAACCTTTTTAACATATCAAAACCATCAAATCCCCCCTCAAAAAGGAGACAACGGCCGAAGCCACTGTCTCCATAACCATTAGCAGTCTGTTTTTCTGGTCCTTCGTCCTCATTATACCTTTTCAACCAACGAGTCTCTTGATTCATAATCATTCATCATTAACCTTTAACCCTGAACCCTATGTGACCCTGAATCATGAACCTGTATTGCCATTAATCGTGAACCATTTATTGAGCCGTGAACTTATACCAATTGTGCATGGGACTGTTCATATTGCATTACGTATGTATTATTATGCTTTTTTAGATTCCCTCCCCCGCTTCCGGCACATTAACGCATCCTCTGCTATTTCCATCTGGCTCGACACCTCCATCAACGATCCGTATGCCACTTTTTAGCATTTCTTACGCTAAACCTTTACACATAAGCCCTTTAAACAGCAAAAAGGCAGATGCTTTCACATCTGCCCTCCGTAAATCCTTAATTCAGTAGATTCGTGATTCCAGCGAAGCTATGTTCCGTAGATCCGTAATTCCTGCGAAGCACCGCCAACGTTCATCTTGGGTCATATCCAATCAAATTTCCCTCAAAACATCATCCACATCAGGATATGCTTGTTGAATTAAAAATTTACCCCCATAAAGGTCTCCATATTTTTTGGCAGAAGCTTTTTTGAAAGCGTCGCGTATTTCACTAGCCTCCAACAAACCCTCTGCCGTTCTCGTGTAAAACACAGCACATTTAGGAAATTCAAATTCGTCCATCATTTAGCAAAAATAGTAAAAATATCTTATTCCACCAAGTGTATTATTAAAAAACATACATCATAACCGTCATTTAGCAACCCTAAGTATACCACTAAAATAATCGAAAAGTATACCGCCACCTATACAACTCCAATGGTTCTCTTCTACCTCACATAGCCAAACCTAATATACTCGGGATTTGCCCTATCAGGCATTGGATGTATAGCTCTGTCATACTTCTTTTGGGGATTATCTCTCGATGGCCATTTGCAGGCTATTGGTCCATCGCCAAATAGTGCCACAAAATTCCGTTTTGTCTCATATAGCATATTATTCAGATCCACCGACAGCAATATGGTATTCACAAACATCTCTTCCCACTCACTAAACGTTATCACATTCTCCTCCAACAGGCCATGCATATGCGACTTAATGGCTCTGTCCCCCATATCAATGTAATACGAGGAGTGAGCGAAATCATTCCTTAATGTGTCAGAATAGCATCGTTTGATAATATCCAACAAGTCTGTCCTACCTTCCAACCTTTGAATGATATGTTCTTTGATAAAAGAACCCTTGCGTGTCGTCGCAACAGGACTTTTCCATACATACCCTTTCCCTGATAGTATAGCTGCTATTCTCTCTAATTGCTTCAAGAACCAATGTGACTCCCACACATGCGTATAAACCATCAACTGGATATTAATCTCGTATTCCAGTTCCTTGTCGTCCATTTCGTACCCTTCTTTAAGTCTATTGATATATTTTCTCAAAAAACTATTAAGGAAAGACTGCCTTGTGTCATCTATCAGTTCATCAGTAGGATCCTCGATAACGTAAGGAGAGATATCATTAGTATGAGTATAGTAAACGTCATAATAATCTCCGCTAGCTAACAACAGCACAAAGTCAGAATAACTTTTCAGTCTTACGTTATCCAACGTTAGGCCTATCGTTTCCAACACCCTTCTATCTATTTCTTTAAAACGTTCAAATGTCATAATATCACTTCTTTTTATCCTTTTTCTTCTTATCCTTTACCTGTGGGTGCATTCCCTCGCCATACCACTCACCGGTAGCCAACCATAGTTCATAGAATTGGAGCCATTCTGCAGCCCATGGTATAAGCGTTTTTGCTATCATCTTTTGCCTTGACCATTCTCCTGTCCCCCGCATAAACAAGCACAACTCTTGCTTGGACGTCGAATAAACATGCACAAGAAAGTCTTTCCCAGGATATCTATCTAATGGAAACGGATCCGTCACAAACACCCTTGGAAATTCACCGACCTTATACTTTAACTTAATGGTATATACTCTGCTTAATTCCGTAGGCTGAAGCTGAATCTCCCAAGTGAGAGAGTCCGTTGTCTCACTAACGACCCTCCCACTGGGGAAATACCTCTTGAGCTGACCGATTTCAGCTACAATCTGCGCCCTTGGATTTAGTCTCTTCACTTCCATAAAAACTATGTGCAGCTACATTTAATACCCCAACCAAGCCTAACGTACCAGTGGCAGATACTCTTATATTGCCATTCTTACGACTTTCGACAAGACTTTTTCCGTACTTCTCGTACGTCTTATTCGACACACGCTCACCAAACATCTCTCCTAACACTTTCTTTATAGCATCGAGGCCATTACCAACAGCGGCCTCGAGTCTATCCATATCACTACGCAGTTTATTAATCCATGCTTCAAACATCTGTCTCCTCGGTGAGCCTGGCCACCTGTCAGCAAAGTTCTCCGCCTTGTTCACTGGATTAGCCACCCATTTCACACCATTTTTATCATCCACCTTCTCTGCCATATGATCCGCTATGTGACGCAAAGCCTTATACAGATTCTGCTCTTGGTTGTAGGTCTCCGTAGCCAGAGTGGTGATAATGATTGAAATAGGCTTATACTCCTTCTTTGACTTGTACCCATCGCTATCAAACATAATATCACGATGGCGTTTCAACAACTGTACCACTCTTTGTAGCACAAACCTGTCAGCAGAGTATTTGGGCACTGGGTCTATCTTGGCTTCGGCAGAAAAGTCTCTCACTCTTTCCCTTCTTTGCGCAGAGGCTAGAAACCATTGGGCATAGCCAAAGGGATTGCTAATCATCCATTTTTGTTTGTTTCCCAACGATAATCCTCACGCGTATTATCTGTTATATGAATCGCCAAACTGGCTGGGTCTTTCCCTGCCGAGGCAGAGAAATACTTCGTTACCACTTCATAATAGTTATCACACACCAACGACGGCAACACATCCATGTGATATTTGTTGTCGCCATAGAGCAGAGTCCAACACCTTTTACCTTCTTCGTCAAGCATCTTCCTATAGAGTTCTCGGCTCTTCAGTCTGTCACCGACGGCATTTTTTAAGTCATACTGCGTCCAATCACCTGGCACTTTCTCAAGTTCACACACCAAGTCTATATCCAAGTCGTCATCTTCACAAATCGGCCTTACTACCGTACCCAACAGGAAAGACCCCTGCGGATGGATTGACGGTTTATATGGCTTCAATGGGCTATTATCTTCAGCAAGGAAACTGCCTACCGCCTTATAACTAGTTGTTATCGTATTAAACTCGTTTTCAGTAACATCGAGTTGTTGCGCGAGAAAGGTTAAGATCTCGCTGAACTGCTTTTGTTGTTTCTCTCTAATCATATTATTCGTCTTTAATAGTGATTGTTTTGTTTTCTATTCCATGGCGATAGTCATATAGTTCCAAAGGCTTATGACCTTTCGGCATCCATACTCTACCTAATTCTACTGCACAAGCCACAGGCATAGCCATATGTACAGCTATCGCGTCATCATGGGTCGCATTGCTTATTTCTGTCAGCAGATTACGCATTGTCTTTCGAAAATCATCCTGCTGCCGCTTCGAGCGGAGCATATCCATGTTGGGATCAGCGACTGTCACTTCCCAAATACTGGCATTATCGCCATAATATTGATTAATACGGTCTCTAATAGGAGCACTGAGCGAAAATACCAAAACGGCTTTCTCTTTCCGATTTTCGGGTCTTTTGATTTCAAAGCCCTGTCCATCTTCATCCAGTCGATTCCAATTATCGGGATTCCGATGCTTCTGATAAACCTCCACCCGATACTTTTCATTCAATAGAGAACCAAGTTTAACCAACAGCGGCATTGGTGCCAGTGCGAACAATGACAAATGCATATTCTTCGTGACTCTCATGCTCGTAAACAACTCATTAACCTTCCTAACGAGAAATGCAGACTCCTTTTCCCAAAACTCTGTTTCGTCTTGTTCCGGGTTGTCGTTTTTTATTTCAAACGGATGCTCCAAAGGAACAACTTCCTTTGGCAAAGCTTCGCAAGCTTGTCTGAAATCTATCTGAGGACTATCGACTGCAATCATTGCACTATAGGTCACTACCAACGTTCCCGCTTTTCGTTTTCGAGCACCCGCTTTTATGATAGAACTAATAACCATATAAGCAATGAGCACAACAGCCATAACTACAATGATGCCCAACGTTACATAATCAAGTGACGAATCACCAATGCTAATTATAAAGCTCCACGCCTTCTCTGGTCCAGAAAATACAAGCAGATATAAAGCAGGAAGTACCCATTTGGCCGACGCGATAGCGACGCATGCTCTGATGAAATACTTAACTAACCTTGCATCAGTCCAATTCAAATAATGATTTTGCCATCGGCTTAAAACGTTATTCCACAACCATTTCATTTTCTCCGAAAAACTTTTTTTCATGTAGCTCCTTTCTTGCTTGTTAATTAATCTGCCGGCAAAGTTAATGCAAATTTATATAATCTCCAAATAAAATTCCTAAAAATCACGTAAATTTCTCTTTTCAATACCCCGAATAGCCATTTTTTTGCTTTTTTCTTTGGTAATTACAACTAAAACTCGTAATTTTGCACACGTAATTAAGAAACTTGGTGATCCTACACCTTATTATATTATATGGTATGCTGCAGCAATTTACGGTAGAGAATTTCCTGTCCTTCAAGGATAGAGTAACACTTAGTCTGAAACCTGGTAGAGGATCTCAGCTTAAAAGTCATAAAGTTGAAATTGTTAAAGGTTCACCATTTCTTAAGACTGCAGCTATCTTTGGCGCTAATGCTGGTGGAAAAAGTAATTTTATTAGAGCCATAGAACAAGGGAAATACTTGGTTCTCCATGGTACCAGAGCCGACGAATTAATTGATTATACCCCGTTCCGCTTATCAGCAGAAAATAAGAAAAAAGACACAACGCTTATATACCATATTATATGTAATAACAAGAAATATGAATATGGTTTCAGCTACAATGCCGAAAGAATCAGCCATGAGTGGTTGTACTATATTACAAGGAAAACCACATATATAGTTTTTTCTCGAAATCAGGAGCAGCCCATCAGCATGCCCTACCTCCAAAAGCTCAACCCCAAGGATGACGAGTTTCAGTTCCTGCAGTTCATTGCAAAGGCCACAACACCAAAGCAGCTATTCCTTCACGAACTGTTTACACATAATATTCACAACAACACGACTGATGTATCCGACGTAGAAGCCGTTTTATCATGGTTCACCGATACGCTAAAGATTATCTTCCCGGAAACGCCATACAAACAAGGTGTCGTACTAAAGGCCGCAGACGACGAAGATCTTAAAAAAGTCATCAATGCTTTGCTATCCTTTTTCGACACCGGTATCGATGATGTATATCTCAAAGATGTAGAATTTGAGAAACTCAACATTCCGTTGAATCTGCAACGTAATATCAAGGCCGACCTGTCCAAATCCGAGAAAGGAGAAACATTTGGCGCGTTAAATCTCGATGGAGATCTCTACCTGATTAGACTATACGACGGAGACATCACTGCTAAGATGCTCATGACTATCCACCACCAAAACGAAAGTGGTACAGCAGAATACTTCTCACTAAGAGAAGAAAGCGATGGAACCAAGCGCCTTTTCGACTACATTCCACTTATTCTCGACTTCATCTATGGTGACAACGTATTTGTCGTCGATGAAATGGAACGCAGCTTGCACCCTACCCTCATAAGAAAAATTCTTGAGATATTTTATCTTTATTCCAATGACACGCCCAGTCAGCTAATTTTTAGCACTCACGAGAGTTTCTTGATGACCCAACACCTCTTGCGTAGTGACGAAATATGGTTAATGGAAAAAGATAAAGGTATCAGCACCCTATACAATATCGACGAGAAATTCAATCCGCGTTACGATAAAAAGCTTCGCCAGAGTTATTTGGATGGTTCATATGGTGCAATACCTAAACTTGCAGACAATAAGGAACTCGTAGAATTCCTGAATAAGGTCAAGTACGACCACCAATAAACAATCCGCCCCTGCGACACATCCAGGGTCACAGGGGCGAATATAAAAACATCAGTTTAATCCAACCGCCATTTTAATTTTATCTCGTTCACTCCATGGTAGGTTTAGGCGATTGGGATTATTTGTTATGATTCTAATTATCGGCGCCAATTCATTCGACTTATAACTCTTTACCGTATCATCTATCAGAAGTACCTTATGGGCCACTATACCATTAAATCCATCCTTTTCTACAACTTCAAAGCGCATATTCGCCATTGCTAAGCTATTACGGAAATAATCATCCTTAGATCCTGTTACGTAGCTCACTAACGTAAGACGGTTTCTTACTGGTATGAGAGCGTGAAATCTCAAGCTTTTATACTTCTCTAGCGCCCAAGCATTATGTTTCACCTGAACTCCCTGCGGAATGATTTCCTTAATAAAAGCATTGGCACGCGACTGAAATCTCTTCGAATTATCAACTTCCTTTTTCTCTTGGTAATTAATTAGAGAAGCACTTACCACACTATTTGTAAATGATGCCATATCAAACACCAAGCTAGATATCGTGTTTCTATCCGTAGTTTTCTTGAAATAATAGATATAGTTATTTGCAGCAAACTCATTAACCCCATACTCTCCTTTATAATAGTCAAACACACGTCCATATATTTCATCAAGCAAAGGTAATTCGCTATCATACTTTCCCTCAGATATCCATCCTCCGTCAGTAACAACATATGCATCATCTCGTTTTGTAATAAAAACAGAGACAAATTTGTCGCTAGTGGTTGCTATCGGTGTTATTATTTCCATCGTAGTTCCTCTCATTCTCATTTTCCATAGAGAATTAAAGTCACTTCTTATAATATCAAATATCTTATCCATAACTTAAAAACTTATTCCATTTGTGGGATCCTCAAAATCGAAAGGGATAGTCCCTGTAGAGACAATTAATCTTGGTCTATCTTCTGTCTGAGGTGCATGTACATCCATTTCCTGACAGAAATAAGAAAACACTTTATCCATATCCTTCCAATCTGCCTCTTTCGCCTTATCAGCCATATCCTCAGTCTGATGTGCTAAGAAATTACCTTTATCGTCAAACTGATGGAAATGAGGTGTTGGAACACCTTGTTGTGATAATGGAATATAATCGACCTTATTCTTATGTTCTGGGCCGTCGGAATCATACCTGTATACGGTCTTAGAGGGAATAAGGGACGACATAATGGAATAGCTGAAATCAGAAACATTAGAGTTCTTAACTTCACATGACATTTTTACATCTCCGAAAAGATAGTTGCATGTCATTTCTGTTTCTGCATAAATTGAGGTTGGATGATTCTCTTTAGCATCTGAAATCACAAAAGGAGATTTAACGACCTTTCTGCAAGAAAGGAACGCAATATAGCTATCAAATTTTTCTTTAATAAACTCCTCGTGTACTATCATTTTTATTCAACCTTTTATATTTTACGACGCAAATTTACATATTTTTTATGATATACATTCACTTCACCCTCATTTTTTCACAAAAAACATTATTTTTTCCCTATCCCATGCCGGAAATCCGAATAAACTTCGTATCTTTGCACCTTGTATAATATATAACATCATGGACAAGTGTTTACTCGACATATTGCCCCAATTCCTCCTGACACCTAGCCCGTCAGGCAGCGAGGAGCGCGTCACAGCTCTCTTCGCCGAAGCAATCCGTCCCTATGTCGACGAAATCACGACCGACCCCAATGGCAACTGCATCGCCCATCGCAAAGGCAAAAAAGGCCCCAAGGTCATGCTCATGGCGCATGCCGACGAGATTGGTCTCATGATTAGCTACATCGACGACCGCGGATTCCTGTATTTCAATCAGATTGGCGCCATCGACACCAACATACTCCCCGGTCTCCGTGTCATCATCCAAGGCAAGAACGGTCCCGTCACAGGCATCATCGGGAAGAAGCCCATCCACCTCCAGAACGAAAAAGAGGCTGGCAAGCCCCTCTCTCCCGAAGATCTTTGGATCGATATCGCAGCCAGCGACAAAACCGATGCCCTCACCAAAGTGCAAGTTGGCGACGTGGCCACCTTCGAGCCAAATGCAAATTGCATAACCGATGACCGAATCATCTCCAAGTCGCTCGATGACAAGATTGGCCTGATTACCCTTATCGGCGTAGCGAAGTCCCTCAAAGACTCAAAAACCGACAAGGATGTCTATTTCGTGGCCTCCGTCCAGGAAGAGCTTGGAGCTCGTGGTGCACAGATGGTTTCCGAAGCCATTCTCCCCGACATTGGCATTGCTATCGATGTCACGCATGCCACCGATTACCCCTCCATGTCCCCTGCGGCCGATGGCGATATCCAATTAGGCAAAGGCCCCGTCATCCCCCTTGGCCCAAATATGACCAAAGGTATCAACCAGTCTCTCACTACCATTGCCGAGAGCCAAAAGATTCCCTATCAGGTCGAGGCCATCGCCAAACCCACGGGCACCGACGCTCGTATGATTCAAGTGGCCGGTCATGGCATTAAGACAGGCTTGGTTAGCATCCCCTGTCGCTACATGCACACCCCTGGAGAAATGGTCTCCCTCACAGATACCGACAATACAATTATACTCTTAACCGAGTATTTAAAACGTGATATTTAACTTTATTATTAATTAAATTAGATTGAAAAAATGAACAAGGATTTCAAGATTTCATTCGATTGGGAAGTTAAGACAGCAGAGAATACAGAGCGCGTAGGCGCCATGTACTGCTTCAAGCGTTGCGATGTAAACCAGAACTAATCCCCTGATCAAGGATTAGCCTTACATTGCAACATAGGCACCCAATTGGGTTGTGTTCCACGGCCTAGGGCCCTGGAACACAATTTGTAAATAGACTACACGATGAAGCAAAACGGAGTACTCCAAGGTACCGATCGCCTGTACTTCCCCAGCGAAGTATCATTCCGCCCTTGCAACGAGGGGTGGCTGGTGGTAGCCGTGCCCACCGCCAACTGGTTGGTCCTACCCAACGATTTCCAAAAAGCTCTCCTACAACATCTGATAAAAAGCGAAACCATAGGCGAGGTCTTCCAACTCATCACTACCGACGAGCAGCTAGGCGATTTCAAGCGTCTCCTCGCTGCCATCACAGCCCGCAGCTTCGCCCTTACCACCCAAGTCCCACAGTCTTCCTACCACGAAGGCTATCGCATGCTCAACATCTATCTCACCAATGCCTGCAATCTCCGTTGCCCGCATTGTTTCATGCGCTCCGGCCAGCCGCTTGCTAACGAACTACCAACAGGCGAATGGCTACGCATACTCTCAGAGTTTAAAGCCGAAGGTGGCGAGAGTGTCACTTTCTCAGGGGGCGAACCCTTGATGAATCGCGACTTCGAGACAATTCTCACCCATGCTCATCAGATAGGCCTTTCCACGACCATTCTTTCCAACGGCATTCTCTGGACCGAAGAACAAATCACCCGCCTTTCTCCCTCCATCAGCGAGATACAGATCAGCATCGATGGTTTCGACGAGTCTTCCAATGCCAAGATTCGTGGTGCTGGCCATTTCGACCGTGTAGTCCGCAATGTCATCCTCATGGCCAACAGCGGCATCCGCACATCTGTTGCCACCACATTCACCTTCCAGAATCTGCAGGACGATACTCCCGAGCGTTATGCCCAGATGGTGCGTGACATCAAGAGCCAGTGTCATCATCCCGTTTTATTCAAACTCAGCAAGAAGATCCTTCAAGGGCGCGACACGCATTACACCGATGCCGAGAATCACGAGTTCTACAACAGAATTATCGACATCGAAAACCAAGTCGACCCCAATGCCAAGTACGCCAACTTTATGGAAGGGCATACACCGAATCAAGCCGACCGCAATTGTGGTTTTGGTGGAATCTCTATCGGTGCCGATGGAGAGGTTTATTACTGCAACCGCATCTCCGAGGTCGACTCCTATGGCAATATCCTCGGCCGTCCCGTCAAGCTTTTTATGGAGAAAGGTCATCAACTCCACCTACAAACATCGGTCGACTTCTTGCACCCCTGTAATAAATGCCATCTGCGTTACATCTGCTTCGGCGGCTGCCGTATCGACGAGTGTAATTTCCATGGCAAGCTCCAACATCACGATGGTCCTCTTCTTCAGATTAAATGCTCCGACGACCACATCCAGCGCCTTGAGCGTAAGATGATTGACAGTTTCCTCTATTACTATAATTTCTAAGCTCATGGCATACCGGTTGATGTGTATATACGAGACGTCCAATAATCAGGCCTCACCAGATCTGCGCATTGAGGTGTGCCTTGATGGCAAGAGCCAATCAATAGCCCCCTTCCAGCGCAAAATTTCACTGAGCGACCTTTATAACGAGGGTGTAACTGCTGGTGTCGCCCTCCTCCCCCTTCTCAATCATGCTGGTCTGGAGCATCAACCCTTCCGCATCAATCCGCGTTTTCTGCAGTCGTCGGCTGTTGTAAGTGCCCTGCGTAGCCATCCTTATTCTTTCATCCAGCCTAATGCAAAGGCCTCTGTCCGGAAGTCGCCTTGCCCTATAACACAGGGCTCAACTTACAAATATCCCCTTGGCACGCTCATCGGTGGCGAACTCTATATCGACCACCCTGCCTCGTGGCATCGCAACATCAAGGTCCGGCTTCGTTACCAGAACGCCCCATCGGCATTTTACCCAGCCTTTTCGCCCATCCCTTTCATCACGCTAAACAGCGAGATGATGCAGCGTGACGAATCAGCAGAATCAAAGCTGCTCAAGACTCTTGGTTCCAACTTTAATCCAGCATCATACACCCTTTCTCTTCCCGATTCAGATACCACCGCATTAGAAGCCCTCACGCATCAAGGTTGGCACGTCTATATCGTCAATCAGCAGAAATCTCACAGCCAGATATATGCCCATAGTACCCCCTCTGGCATCACATGGTTTTCTACCGATGAGCATTCTGATTACGATGAGTTTGCCCAGCAACTCTTAGAAGGCTTTATGCACGCTCGCAATTATAGCGAAACCGATGGCAAGATAGCAATATTCCAAAAGCAGGATGCCGTTAAGACCGATGATTACTCGCTGGCAGCCCGCTTGGGTGCTCCTGCTGATGCACTCCAATTATATAAAACAAATGAGCCACTTTCCGAATCCGAAAAGCAGCTCATCTCTGTTCGCTTATCCCAAAGGCTAAACGCCACCCTCTATCCTTATCAGTGCGAGGGTGTATTATGGCTACAGCAGCAGCGCAAAAATGGTCATGGTTGTCTCTTGGCCGATGAAATGGGACTTGGCAAGACCATTCAAGTCATTGCCCACCTCTATTGTCTCGATTCGAATGTCCGTCATCTCATCATTGCCCCTACCTCTTTAATATATAACTGGCAGAACGAGGTCCTTCGCTTTGCCCCGCTATTAATGCCTCAACTCACCTTAGTCAGCTACGATATGCTGCGCCTCCACCTCGACGACTATATCCACCAGTCCTTCGACACCATCATTATCGACGAGGCACAGGCCATTAAGAATCGTCAGACCAAGAAATATCAGGCGATAAGCCAACTCCACAGTCTCCATCGTATCATCCTGACAGGCACCCCTATCGAGAACTCCATCGATGAGCTATGGTCACACATGATGATACTCAATCCTTCCATCCAAGGGTTGTATCGCCGACTGCAGGCCATGGGGCTTCCTTCCATAGCTGAAGCATATATTGCCCTCTCTGCCAAACTCCTCAAGCCTTTTATTCTCAGGCGTGAGAAGAGTCAAGTCCTAACCGACCTCCCCGAGCGTACAGAAAAGACCGTTTACATAGAACTCTCTGATACCGAGCGTACCATCTACAACCAAGTCCACACTTCCATCCTCCATGCCCTATCCACAGGTGTTAGCGGCCGTGTCACCAGTATTGCGCTCGAAGGTTTATTACGTCTCCGCCAGGCCTGCGTCTCTCCTAATCTGTTGCCTCAGGACATCTCTAAACACGAGCCAATTGTAAGCACAAAATTCCAAACCGCCCTTGACCTCATCGAGTCATTCAAGGACGAAAAACGCCAAGTGCTTATCTTCTCACAGTTTAAAAGCGCCTTAACCGAGATGGAACGACTCCTGCTTCAGGAGAACGTCCGCTTTGTCACCCTCTATGGCAACACCAGCGATCGCTCCACCCCAGTCCAACAGTTCCAGTCAGATAGTAGCATTACCGCTTTTCTGATTAGTCTGAAGGCTGGCGGTTTCGGTCTCAACCTCACCTCTGCCGACCATGTCATCCTCCTTGATGACTGGTGGAATCCTGCTGTCGAAGACCAAGCCATGAGTCGCGCTCATCGTATAGGCCAGCAGAACAACGTCCTTGTCCTTCGCCTTGTCTGCAAAGATACGGTCGAAGAAAAGATTCTCCAACTCCAAGACCAGAAGCGCTTCACCGTTGACCAATTCAACGCCGCCAACGACAAGATAACAATTGAGGAGCTAAAATCTCTGATAGAATAATCTTATTTAGGCCCCTTAACAAATATACAGATACTTAACCTTTTGTTCTCATCAGCCTTATCGTCAACCCTACTAACAGAACCAAAAAACAAAGGATTCTCAATCTTTTTAGTCCCATTATCATATTTGTTCCAACCTGCCTTCAAATAAGGTCTCAATGATTTCGAGTCCTCCTCTGAAACACACCCAATTATTTTGGAAGGGTCACTCTTTAGTCTTGCAATAACGTTTTCTTCTTTCTCATCAAATGATATTGCAAGTTCTACTCCCAACTTTTTGATTTTCGACCAAACGCATAAAGCGTTATACTGATTAGTCTTCTGCAAGTAACACTCCTTAATGAATTTATCCATAATTCAACTATTTTGGTTAACACTTAAATCTCTGTTCTAACGACATTTGTCTCACCCTATTTAGCCAATCAACAATAGCTCTTGGCGAATTCTTATGTTCATCTGTCTGATTTCTTTCTATGGCTAAAGCCATCAACGAATACTCCCTTTCAAGCGAAGTTGAGAAAACGCCCTGATCATCTGTATTAATAGACACAGCCACATCATGACGGGGATATGGTGTATCCAATCCATAGTTAAAAAACTTAAGAATGGGATGTTCGTCATACCTCGACATCTCGCCAATCTTATAGTTAGAAGAGGGATTGCACTCTATTGCAATATGTCTTTTCTCAATTTTACCCAAAAGTTGTTGCTGGATTTTCTCCAACAACAAATACCATTCCTCCCTATACATTGGCGGTATCGTTAATGTATCCCCGTAATAACCACGCTTAGCATATTTATAAGAATGGTAAGCATCAAACAATTCTCTTGCATTCTCATTCCTCAATGCCACTTCAGCACATATATGATTGTTCATACCTGCATGTGCCCACTCTTTATCTATAGTTGATGTCAGGTTCTTCAAACTTTTCGAGTCTAATTCTTTTCCTATAATAGGAGAATCACCTCTTAATAGCCATGACAGATAATAATCATTAATATTACTTGTCAGCCCGTTATCCTCACTAGTATTAAAATAAGAATCTATTATATTCTCTCCTTCATTCTGTTCCAATCGGTATATATCAGTAAAGTATTTCAAGAACATAATTTCTAACCAACCACACAATTGGGTATAACCGGTCAATCGGATACACTTATGGTGTAGCCAGGCTAGATTGTCCAATATCACCTGTTTGCTAGCGCATATTACGAAATACCTTTTCTCATAATACTTCCTTACGTCTGTTCCCAACACCAAAGCATGGCCTAACCTGTCGCCATTCCTCAGATTTAAGAAAATCAACGCCTCCTCCACAGCCCTTAGGCCATCGGCCACATCCATGAAGTCCTCGCCCACATGATAGGTCACATTCAAATCGTAGGGATAGTCATCCAACTCTTCATCAATTTTAACCTCATGTCCTCTTAAGAATCTGAATGCCTGAGCATATACTTCGGGGCGGCAGAATATCTCTGAATTGGCAGCATCTATTCCTACTACTCTTCCCACGAGATTATTGTTTACACCCCAGTTTTCGCGATCGCTTCTGAATTTATAGATTGCATATGCCTGTTTTTTTATTTCTTCCCTAAGCTTAAAATGTCGATACAAATCCGTTTCTTGAGGCTCGTCTCTCTGCTTGATGAAATGAAAAATAAAATCAAATCTTTCCGCATACTTTTTATCTACATCATTGCATATCTCCTGTAAAGTCTTCACAATTCCCTCTTCTGTATCTTTTGGTACTATTCTTGCCTCAATATACCTATTATCATTCTTTTGCAGGAACCCTTCTATAGCTGCTTTGTACAGCAAGTGATTATAATCTTTCAACAGATAATCCGTTTTTCGTTCTTCATAGCTTGCAAAATTAGCAAATCCAACGCGTTCGTTCAACTGTAGTATTTCATTCCTAAAATAGTTCTTATACAGTAAGTATGCATAAAACAATGTTGCAATGTCTTCTGTATCCTCAACACTACCACCATATATTTTCCTGAAAACGGCATACATAAATGCTCGTTCCGGGGCCAGTGCCTTATTTTCCACAAGTTCATTCCCGTAATGACTAACAGGGATATAGTCTACAATGTCGTTATTCTCTAACTTATCTTTGAAATTCTGACTATTCCTTATAATCTCGAATTTTTCTTTTGTACTATTCTGCGTCCTTTTTCTGCACTCATCTATCAGGCTCTGAATATCAATGATTGGCACACCCTTTAATTCTTTTGCAGTCTTTTTCTTCTTTAACTCTTCAATGTCATTTTTCAACAATTCATGCAATTGACTCAACGAGATTGACTCTGGCAGGCAGCCGACAGCTCCAGCAAGGTAGAATCTAATTGCAGCCGCTCTCTTCATTTTCTCATAGAGATTCTTATCAGGATTCTTGTATTTATGCAATGGATGTTCTACTTCGAAATTGTGTTGCATAATACCTATATGATTCATCATACACAGCCAACTCAAATCAAAGTTATACGACGACCCTTTCAGATGCATATGCAGTTCTGCCATAGGTTGATCGAAAAGACTGTTCAATTCCTTACAATCATGACCTATAAATGCATCCCAGTCGAAACTCTTCCTTTCCTTATCCAATTGCAAATCGCGAGATGCCATAAACGAGGTGGTAAGCAAATCCTCACCCACCAGTGCTGTTATCATATGCCACCTTAGCAGATGTCTATAGATACACAATGGTTCCCCATCCTTCACCCTCAAGCATTTTGTAGAGAAATAAAGAAGAATATTAAATACTGAAGATTTTCTTCTAAATATTAATGACATACACGAATCATCAGGTTCCATCCACTTAAACTGCACTATTTGCTCAAGCATCGATACTTGATCAATAGTACTTTCCTTGTCTACTTGAAGCAGTTTGTTTACGATGACTGATTCTATCATATCAGAATCCATCCTACAGGGATCATTATCCTTTTCTGCGCCATAACCGGTCTTTTTCAAAACCTCATCGCCATCAACCTTTTCAAAAAGAGCTTTGATAACTGTACTAATATTCTCCATTGAAAACTATAAGTTAATAAATTAATCTTCATTTTGTGGCTCAAATATAGTGAAAAATCTTCAAATCCACATCATTTCAACACCTTTTTTAACAAAATTCATATAAACAGCAAAGGGCAGATGCTTTTCACACCTGCCCTTTATCTTTATCCGTTCAATTTTTGGTGAAACAGAACTCGAGCTTACTCGCTTTGTACCTTTAGGGTATGCATCCAACCCCTTTTGGGGTATAACCCTTAGCCCCAACAGATGCTGGGGATTTGAGCGTTCCTAAGAAATTGGATTGTTTTTGTTTTTGTTTTTATTTAACACAATACCTCTTCAGTAATGAGGTCATAATCCCTCCTACCTTGAGCTATTCTCTGGAAATATCCATTGAATACTTCAAGTGCTGCTTTCTTCTGGAGCTTGCACGATTCCACAAAGGTCAGCCAAGCTGCAGCAACCTCACCACCTAACTCACTACTGAATCCACCAAAGCTCTTCCGTAGATCTGTAAATGGCCGGACTGCCCGTTCGCAACAATTGTTGTCAATGAGTACATTTCCGATGTCTATATAAGCAATCAACTCTTTCCAGTGGTTTCGTAGCCCATCGCATTATTCGCATCAAGGAGAGTACTGACAGCATTCAGCAAGTCATCTATCTGTTTCTGATAACCCTCACGTTCCATATCATCCTCGCATTACAGCCGCTCCTTGTCAAGGAACTCTAAATGTACCATTTCTCGAAGCAATGATAAGGTATTCCATTTGATTCAAAGAACTGGGCAA